>CECA01058018.1_pt1 | contig 158111 bp, 187 predicted proteins | sample 557351 | NCBI WGS metagenome assembly CECA01 (sample SAMEA3182051, study PRJEB8094) | gut metagenome | biome: human; feature: gut; material: Stool; isolation source: human stools | place: Canada | collected 2012-03-07 | reverse complement strand
CATCCGAATCCGATATTCTCTGAGGATGCAATGAAGGCGATCCATTCTTTCTCCTCTGGCATTCCCAGATTGATTAACAGGGCATGTACCCAGTCCCTTGTTTATGCATACCAAAACCGCCGTCCTATTATTGATGACCGGATGGTGCAGATTGTCTTGGAGGGAGAAGTATCCTAAATAGTGACGGGACCGGATTTCCGGTCCCGTTTCTTATATGACAAAACAGCTCGGCAGCGACAAAACGCACCGGCGCCGGACAACACTGTCCGGCGATGACCGACAAAACAGCCCGTCTATTTCACGACAGAACAGGCCGTCTGCGACACAAGCGGAGGAAAAAAGAAAGAGGGACGCCCGCGCGTCCCTCCTCTGTGTTCGGTTTTTACAGCATCTTTACCGTGTACCAAACGGCCAGCACGAACAGCAGCACCGCCGCGCCCCAGATCACATAGTACGCGAGGCCCGCGAACAGCGACACCGCGATGGCGGCGATGCTCAGCACCAGCACCGCGCAGGTGAGCGCATAATTGGTCTTGGCGGGGAAAATGGCGGTCCCCTTGTAGGAACCCTCATGCTTCTGCAGCATCACGGTCAGCACGAGCAGAGCGGCAACGAACACCATAGCGGCCCAGCAGAAGGCGGTCACCAGAGCGGGCATGGAGGAGCTGCCGTGATTGAGCAGAACAGCGGAGGCGATTGCCAGCGTCAGGGCGATGGTCTGCACGGCGAACTCGTGCTGATAGAGCAGGAACACGACCGCCAGCAGCATCAGCACGGGCACGAGAATGCACATGACCGTCGTTCCCATCGGGTAGACCCTGCGCATCAGGAGAGAGGACACGCCAAAGAACAGGCCGAGACCCAGCAGCCACTTGCCGGCCGCGGCAAAGCGCGTCCATTTCCGGCGCATGACCGTGAGCACAACGCCCGCGCCGAACGCGGCCGCGCCGACAATGGCCATGACCTCAAGATAACCTGCAATCGCAACGACCTGATCGACGGAGCCCTTGACAAAGTATTGGTTGATGAGCAGAAGGTAAAACTCTGCAATGAAACCGGCGGTGAAGAGCGTCAGGGCGCTGTTCAGGTTGCGGTTATTCTTGGCGATGCGCGCCTCACGCCTGGGATCGTTCTTTTTTGCTGCCATCTATCATGACCTCCGAAAGGCTTCTTTCGTTCTTGCGGGCTCAAGCAAAGACCCACAGACTGATATAATACCAGAAGTGTTCGCTTTTTGCAAGGTAAATTTTCTGTGCGGCGGAAAAACGGGAAAAAGTGCCGCGATTTATCGGCTTTGTTGCAAAAGCTACGGCAATTCCACCACATTTAGTCTATACTTGTTTTCGGCTACCACAAGATATTGTGAGAAAATTTCAAAAACCTCTTGCATTGTGCGCGAGAGTATGCCATAATTTGAAATGCAGACGGTCAACTGCCACAAGATATTGTGTTGTAGGATAGATTTTATCGGATATTTTAGAGTAAGGGAGAGCTGCTGCATGAGGGTCATCAAGAGAAACGGCGCGGAGGTCGAATTTGATATCGTCAAGATCATTGCCGCCGTCACCAAGGCAAACGCCGCCACAGAGGAGGACGCGCGCATGACGCCGGTCCAGATCCAGCGCATCGCCGAGAGCGTGGAGCTGGCCTGTCAGGGTCTGGGCCGCGCGCCCACGGTCGAAGAGATCCAGGATTTTGTCGAGCATCAGATCATGGCGCACGGCGCGTTTGAGGTCGCCAAGCGCTACATCACCTACCGCTACACCCGCTCGCTCGTGCGCAAGAGCAACACGACGGACGACAAGATCCTCACCCTCATCGAGTGCAACAACGAGGAGGCCAAGCAGGAGAACAGCAACAAGAACCCCGTCGTCAACTCCACGCAGCGCGACTACATGGCGGGCGAGGTCAGCCGCGACCTGACCAACCGCATCCTCCTGCCCGAGGACATCGTCAAGGCGCACGAGGAGGGCATCATCCACTTCCACGACACGGACTATTATGCCCAGCACATGCACAACTGCGACCTCGTGAACCTCGAGGATATGCTGCAAAACGGCACGGTCATCACCGGCACACTCATCGAGCGTCCGCATTCCTTCGCCACCGCCTGCAACATTGCCACGCAGATCGTCGCGCAGGTGGCGAGCAACCAGTACGGCGGGCAGAGCATCTCGCTCACGCACCTCGCGCCCTTTGTGGACGTTTCGCGTCAGAAGATCCGCAAGCAGGTGCTTGCCGAGATCGAGGAGCTTGGCGTCGCGCGGGATGAGACGAAGATCGCCCGCATCGTGGAAAAGCGCCTGCGCGAGGAGATCCGCCGCGGCGTGCAGACGATCCAGTATCAGGTCGTCACGCTCCTGACCACAAACGGACAGGCCCCCTTCATCACCGTATTCATGTACCTCAACGAGGCGCGCAGCGAGCAGGAGAAGCGCGATCTCGCGCTCATCATCGAGGAGATGCTGCTCCAGCGCTACGAGGGTGTGAAGAACGAGCAGGGCGTGTGGGTCACGCCCGCGTTCCCCAAGCTCATCTACACGCTCGAGGAGGACAACATCCACGAGGATTCGCCCTACTATTATCTCACAAAGCTTGCCGCAAAATGCACGGCGCGCCGTATGGTGCCCGATTACATCAGCGAAAAGAAAATGCTCGAGCTCAAGGGCGACGTGTATCCCTGCATGGGCTGCCGCAGCTTCCTCACGCCCGACCGCTTCACCGACGCGGGCGTGGGCAACATCGCCAACGCCGGCAACTACGAGCCGGGCAAGCACAAGTATTACGGCCGCTTCAATCAGGGCGTCGTGACCATCAATCTGCCCGATGTCGCGCTGTCCTCCGGCGGCAACATCGAAAAATTCTGGGATATTTTTGAAGACCGGCTCGAGCTGTGTCACCGTGCGCTGCGCTGCCGCCACGACCGCCTGCGCGGTACGCTCTCCGACGCCGCGCCCATCCTCTGGCAGTACGGTGCCTGCGCCCGCCTCAAGAAGGGCGAGCCCATCGACCGCCTGCTCTACGACGGCTACTCCACCATCTCCCTCGGCTACGCCGGACTCTATGAGTGCGTGAAGTACATGACCCGCAAGAGCCATACCGACCCCGCCGCCACGCCGTTCGCCCTGTCCATCATGCAGAAGATGAACGACAAGTGCAAGGAGTGGAAGACTGCCGAGAACATCGACTATTCCCTCTACGGCACGCCGCTGGAGTCCACGACCTACAAGTTCGCCAAGTGCCTGCAAAAGCGCTTCGGCATCATCGAGGGCGTGACCGACAAGGGCTATATCACCAACAGCTACCATGTCCACGTCACCGAGCCGATCGACGCCTTCACCAAGCTCAAGTTCGAGGCGCAGTTCCAGCACCTCTCGCCCGGCGGCGCGATCAGCTACGTCGAGGTCCCCAATATGCAGAACAACCTTGAGGCCGTGCTGCAGGTGATGAAGTTCATTTACGACAACATCATCTACGCCGAGCTGAACACCAAGTCCGACTACTGTCAGGTCTGCGGCTGGGACGGCGAGATCGAGATCGTCGAGGACGGCGGTAAGCTCATCTGGCGCTGCCCGAAGTGCGGCAACACCGATCAGGACAAGATGAACGTCGCCCGCCGTACCTGCGGCTACATCGGCACCCAGTTCTGGAACCAGGGCCGCACGCAGGAGATCAAGGAGCGCGTGCTGCATCTATAAAGTCCATAATATTCCGAAATAACCGAAAAAGCGCAGACCCGAGCGGGTCTGCGCTTTTTGTGCCTTCGTTCATTTTTCCAGCAGCGCACGAAGCTCGCTTGCATCGGCAGCCAACTCGGCTGCTCCCGCTTCGAGCAGCTGCTCCCGGTCGCGGAAGCCCCACGTCACCGAGATGCAGGGGATGCCCGCGTTCCGCGCCGTCTCAATGTCCACCTCGCTGTCGCCGACGTAGACCGCGCGGGACTTGTCCGCGCCGAGCGCCGCGAGCGCGTCGTTCACCATGTCGGGCGCGGGCTTGCGGCGGCGCTGCGCCGTCTCGCCCATGGCGATGTCGGCAAGCGCGCCGAAGTGCTCCGCGACCAGCGGACGCACCGCCTCGTCCGGCTTGTTGGACACCACCGCAAGGCGGAAGCCCTCCGCCTTGAGCGCTGCCATCAGCTCCAAAACGCCCGCGTAGGGCTTCGTCTTGATCTGGCAATGCGCGGCATAGTAGGGCTTGTAAAGCGCGAGCGCCTTCGCGACGGTCTCCGCGTCCGCGTCCGCGCCGAGGGCGCGGCGCATCTGCATCTCCGCGCCGTTGCCGACGAAGCGCCGCATCTCCGCGAGCGTCCGCTCGGGATAGCCCAGCTCCCGCAGCGTGTGGTTCGCCGCACCGCAGATGTCCTCGAGCGTGTCGAGCAGCGTCCCGTCAAGGTCAAATAGGACGGTATCAAATCTCCGCATGGTTCGTCAGCCCCTTTCTCCGGCCTGCACCCGCCGCGCGACCTCCTGCGTGAAGCGCGCGGTCGCCGCGCTCGGCGGCACGTCGCGCAGCGTACACATATCGACGGAGCGCGGCGGGATCTCAAAGTCTGTTTTCAGCTGGCGGATCGCGCCGCTCTCCAGCTCCGCGGTCACGAACTCCCGCGTCACGCCCGCCACGCCGAAGCCGATGCGGGCGAGGTCCACGAGCAGGCTCCTTGCGCCCAGCTCGATCTCCGGCGAAAGGGAAACGCCGTGCGCGAGGAAGTATTTTTCCAGATACACGCGCGAGCTGGCCTTGCGCTCGAGCAGAATGAGCGGCAGCGCCGCGAGCTCCTGCATCGAATAGGCGCGCTCAAAGTCGCAGGGATAGTCCGCCGCGGCGACAAAGCACGAGTGCGTCGCAAAGCACGGCACGCAGCTCAGTCCCTCGTCCTCGCTCGGCGACGAGGCGAACGCCACGTCCACCTTGCCCGAGCGCAGCAGGCCGAGCACCTTGTGGCTGCGCCCGCTGATGATCTGAATATGGATGTTCGGGTACTTCTTGTGGAATGAGTCGAGGTGCGGCAGCAGAAATTGGCTCGTCACCGTGTCGCTCGCGCCGATGACGAGCTTGCCCATCTGCAGGGCGCGCGTCTGCGCGAGCTTTTCCTCGCCCGTTTCCAAAAGGCCCATCGCGCTGCGGACGTGCTCGAAGAGCATCTGCCCGTCGTCCGTGAGCGTCACGCCGCGCGGGGAGCGGATGAACAGCCGCGTCTGTAAGGCGCCCTCGAGCTGCTTGACGCTCTGGCTCACCGCGGACTGCGAAATGTAAAGGTTCTGCGCCGCGGCGGAAATATTGCCCGTCTCCGCCACCTCGCGGAATACGCGGTACAGCTCTAACTTTGCCGTCATAGCTCTGTCCTCCTCAGATCTCGCGCCGTCCCTCGAGCGCGCGCATGAGCGTCGCGTCGTCGGCAAATTCCAGATGTCCGCCCACGGGGATGCCGTAGGCGAGACGGGTGACCTTCACGCCGAAGGGGCGCAGCAGCCGTGCGAGATACATCGCCGTGGCCTCGCCCTCCGTGTCGGGATTGGTCGCCATGATGACCTCGTCGATGCCGCCGGCGGCGACGCGCTCGACGAGGGACTTGATCTCCAGATCGTCTGGACCGACGTGGTTCATCGGTGAGATGACGCCGTGGAGCACATGATAGCGCCCGCTGTACTCGCGCGAGCGCTCAAGGGCCGCCACGTCGCGGGCGTCCGCCACCACGCAGATCACGCGCTCATCGCGCTTGGGCGAGGCGCAGATGGGGCAGAGCCCCCCGTCCGTCAGGTTGCGGCAGATGGGGCAGCACGTTACCTTCTTCTTCGCCTCCACGATGGCGTCGGCGAACTCCTGCGCCTCCGCGTCCGTCAGGCTCAGCACATGGAACGCCAGCCGCTGCGCGCTCTTGCCGCCGATGCCCGGCAGCCGCGCGAATTGCTCGACCAGCTTTTCCAGCGCTGCGGGAAAATACTCCATACCTTGTTAACCCTCTCTCAAAGCCTTGATCTTCGCGGGGATGTCCGCCGCCTTGTAGACCGCGCTGCCCGCGACCAGCACGTTCGCGCCCGCATTCACGCAGGCGTCGCGCGTGGCGGTGTCCACGCCGCCGTCCACCTCCAGCTCGCAGTCCGGGTTGACCTCGTCGAGCATCGCGCGCAGCTGCGCGACCTTGGGCATCATGTCCGCCATGAACTTCTGCCCGCCGAAGCCCGGCTCGACCGTCATCACCAGCACGATGTCGCACTCCTTGAGGTACGGCAGCGCCGCCTCGGCGCGGGTGTTGGGCTTGAGCACAATGCCCGCGCGCTTGCCCTTCGCGTGGATCTTCTCCAACGCGGCGTGGATGTTCTCGGGAAAGTCGGACTCGACGTGGACGGTCACGAGGTCCGCGCCCGCGTCGCAGAACTGCTCAACGTAGCGCACGGGCTTGGTGATCATCAGATGCACGTCCAGCGGCAGCCCGGTCACGGGCCGGATGGCCTTGACCACCGGGATGCCGATGGAGATATTCGGCACGAACTCGCCGTCCATGATGTCCACATGGACGTAGTCGGCGGTGTCGATTTTCCGAATGTCCCGCTCGAGGTTGGCGAAGTCGGCGGAGAGGATGGACGGTGCGATCTTGATGTTCATGGCGGCAGCCTCCTGTGAAAAAACAGATTCAATTTATTGTAGCAAAGGCCGCGCCTAAAATCAATCGCAAAATAAAAATGTAAAATATACTTGACATTTTGCCGATGAGGTGTTATGCTCATGAATGTAAAGCAAGCTTGACTTTCTAAGAACGGAGCACAGCATGAAAAATATCATTGAACAAAAGCGGAAGGAGCGGGGCATGACGCAGCAGCAGCTTGCCGCGGCGCTCGGCGTCTCGCGCCAGACCATCATCTCGTTGGAAAGCGGGAAGTACAATCCGTCCATCCTGCTCGCCCACGCCATCGCAAGGCTGTTCGGCACGCAGATCGAGGACATCTTTCTTTTTGAGGAGGAAGAAGTATGAAATTGAAGGAACAGAAAAAATTCGGCATTTTGTGGCTCAGCATCGGCGCGGCGCTCTTTCTTGCGGGGCTGCTGCTGGGGGAGACGGAATACGGCAGCTATATCAGCGGCTTCGGCGGCGCACTGATGGGCGTGGGAGCGGCGCGGCTGCTGCGGGTGCGCCGTCTCAGCCGAGATCCGGAAAAGGCGGCGGACTATGAGGCCTCACTCCGCGACGAGCGCACGGCGTATGTGGCAAACAAGGCGCGCAGCATGGCTTTTTTCATTAGCATCTACGTTCAGCTTGCAGCCGGACTGCTGGCGATCCTTGTGTTCGACCGGCCGCTCGTCGGACAGGTGCTCTGCGGCCTGACCTGCTTGCAGAGCCTGCTCTACACCGTATTCTACTGGCATTATGACAAGGTCTATTGAGAAAGAGAAAGAAAGAATGCACGCATTGGAGGTCAGCGGCCATTCCCAGCCCCTCAGGGACTTCCGGCTGCAAAACGTCAGCTTCACGGGCGAGCGGTCCGCGAGCTGAAATCTTAAAAAAGTGTTAAACGGAAGCGCGGCGCTTGTCAACGCCGCGCTTTTGTGCTATCCTAACGGGTGGTCAAGGTGGAAAGGGCCTTCCCTTTCCGCCCTGGTCGCCGCGTTTCTCCCGAGAAAGCTACAAAAGGAGACCCTGCGCATGGAGCTCGATCATCGCCGCACGATCCTCGTCGGCCTTGCGTTTTTATCCATCTGTGCCTTCTGGCAGATGTACGACAGCGTTATCCCTAAGATCCTGACCGAAACGTTCCATTTGAATGAGACGCTCTCCGGCGCGATCATGGCGCTGGACAACATTCTGGCGCTTTTTCTGCTGCCGCTGTTCGGCGCGCTCTCTGACCGCACGAGCACCAAAATCGGCCGCCGGATGCCCTTCATCCTCCTCGGCACGGCCTGCGCCGCCGTGCTGATGAACCTGCTGCCGGTGCTGGATAACCGCTACGCCGCAGCTCCCTCGACCGGGAAGCTCGTCGGCTTCGCCGCCGTGCTGGGCCTGCTGCTCGTGGCGATGGGCACCTACCGCTCGCCCGCCGTCGCCCTCATGCCGGACGTGACGCCCAACCCCCTGCGCTCACGCGCGAACGCCATCATCAACCTCATGGGCGCCATCGGCGGCATCATCTATCTGGCTGTCGCGGCGGTGATGTACCCGAACGCCAAGATCGCGGGCCTCGCCCACGTCAACTATCAGCCGCTTTTCCTCGTCGTTTCCGCCGTCATGCTCGTGAGCGTCGCGGTGCTGTTCCTGACGGTGAAGGAGCCGAGGCTCGCCGCGGAGACGCGCGCGCTCGAGGCGCAGCATCCTGAGTGGGACCTCACAGAGGACGACGGTAGCGGCAATGAGGTGCTGCCCAAGCCCGTCAAGCGAAGCCTTGGCTTCCTGCTCGTGTCCATCGCACTGTGGTACATCGGCTACAACGGTGTAACGACCTGGTGGTCCACCTACGTCGGCGCGGTCATGGGACAGGGGCTCGGCGGCGCGTCCACCTGTCTGCTCATTGCCACCGCCGGCGCGGTCGTCAGCTACATTCCCATCGGTCAGCTCGCCTCGTGCATCGGCCGCAAAAAGACCATCCTCTTCGGCTGCGCCCTGCTCGCCACGATGTTCCTGACCTTCTATTTCCTCACCACGCTCTACTCGACCATTCATCCCGTCATGTTCGTCTGCTTTGCCCTCGTGGGCTTTGCGTGGGCGGCCATCAACGTCAACTCGCTCCCGATGGTGCTGGAGATGTGCCGCGGCAGCGACATCGGCAAATTCACCGGCTATTACTACACCTTCTCCATGGCGGCGCAGGTCGTCACGCCGGTGCTTGCCGGCACGCTGATGCGTCATATCAGCTACCGCGTGCTCTTCCCCTACGCGGCGCTCTTCGTCGGCGCGTCCTTTGTCACGATGTGCTTCGTGCGCCACGGCGATTCCAGAGCCGAGGCCAAGAGCGGCCTGGCTGCCTTTGAGGATATGGACGACTGAATTCGGCAATTTCCGATAACAAGAAGTGATATTTCGTGCAGACTCTACAATTAGTTATCCTTTTCACACTGTTTCTGCTCACCGTCTGGCTCTTTTTTCTCAACAGCCGTGCCAACCATCCGAGCTGGGCGGCGCTGGAGCATCGGCGCTATGCCCACCGCGGGCTGCATTGCAGCGCCGACAGCGTACCGGAAAACTCCCTTGCGGCCTTTCGCCGCGCCATCCGGCACGGATACGGCGCGGAGCTGGACGTGCATCTGCTGCGCGACGGCACGCTCGCCGTTTTTCACGACAGCGACCTAAAGCGCATGACCGGCGTGACCGGCGTGCTTGAGGACTGCACGGCGCAGGATCTTGCCGCGCTCCATCTTGCCGGTACGCCGGAAACGATCCCACAGCTGTGTGAGGTCCTTTCCCTTTACGAGGGCACGGGCCTGCCGCTTGTCGTGGAGCTCAAGAGCTATCGCGGCAACCACCGCGCGCTCGCCGAGCGCACGGCGAAGGAGCTGGACAAATATCAGATCCCCTATTGTATGGAGAGCTTTGACCCGCGCTGCCTGATGTGGCTGCGCGCCTTCCGGCCCGAGATCATCCGCGGTCAGCTCTCCGAAAATTTCCGCAAGGACGCGCGGGGCTGGGAGCATTTCGTGGGCTTCCTGCTCTCGAACCTCCTGTTCAACGCCTTCACCGCACCCGACTTCATCGCCTATAAATTTGAGGACCGCCGGCGCTTTGCGCCGCGCATCTGCCGCGCGTTCTACGGCGCGCATATGTTTTATTGGACCGTCCGCACCTATGAGGACCTGAAGGCCGCGGAGCGCGAGGGCGCGCAGGCAATCTTCGAGGGCTTCGACCCGGACGGGGCAGAGAGAAAATCAGAAAGAAAAGAGGACACTCCATGAGCGAGACTCCGAAGAGACGCCGGGGCGACCGCAGAGACGCGGTGCTCCTGCGCGAGACCGACGCCCTGCACTTTATCATGGGCATCATCTACCCCCACCGCGCCGACAACGAAGCCTACATCGCCGAGCGCATCGATCTGGAGCCCATCAAGGCCTACCTTGCGAAAAAGAACGTCGAGGGCATCGAGTTCAAGTACACCTTCTTCCACGTCATCGTGGCGGCGCTGGTCAAGACCATCACCCTGCGCCCCAAGCTCAACCGCTTCTACGCGAACGAGAATTATTACCAGCGCAACAAGGTCACGGCGGGCTTTATCATCAAGAAGGAATTTTCCGACGGCAGCGAGGAGGCGGTCGCCCTGCTCGACGCTGCGCCGACCGACACCATGGACACCGTTCACGAGGAGATCCGCCGCCGCGTCTACGCCACGCGCCATGAGCAGAAGCTGAACACCACGGACAACAGCATGGATATTCTCAACAAGCTGCCGCGCTTTCTCTCCAAGGCGGCGATCCGCTTCATCCGCTGGCTCGACCGCCACGGCTGGTGTCCGGACGTTCTCATCGGGGACGATCCGAACTACGCCTCGGTGTTCCTCTCCAATCTCGGCTCCATCCGTCTGCGCAGCGGCTACCACCATCTCACGAACTGGGGCACCTGCTCGTTCTTCTGCGTCATCGGCGAAAAGAAGTGGACGCCGCTTTACGATCAGAACGGCCTCGTCGCCATGCGCGAGACGGTCGACCTCGGCTTCACGGTCGACGAGCGCATTGCCGACGGCTATTACTATTCCAAGAGCATCCGGCTCTTCAAGCACCTGCTCGCGCACCCCGAGCTGCTCGAGCTGCCATTTGAACAGGAGGTCGATTATGACTGAGATCACTGCCAAGACCCCGTGGGCGGGTCACACCGGCGACGTGCCGCTGCATCTGGACTATTTTGACGGCTCGATGTTTGAGGCGCTCGAGCTGGTCGCCAAGAAGTACCCCAGGAACATCGCGTTCGACTTCATGGGCAAGCCCACCACCTATCCCCAGATGATCGAGGAGATCAAGAAGTGCGCCCGCTCCCTCAAGACCATCGGCGTGCGCGCGGGCGACAAGGTGACGATCGCCATGCCCAACTGCCCGCAGGCCATCTATATGTTCTACGCTGTCAACCTCGTCGGCGGCATCGCGAACATGATCCATCCCCTCTCGGCGGAGAAGGAGATCGAGTTCTACCTCAACGAGTCCGAGAGCGTCACCGCCATCACGCTTGACCAGTTCTACAACAAGTTCGAGAGCATCCGCCAGAACACCAGAGTTGTCAACATCATCATTGCGAGCGTCAAGGATGAGCTGAGCAAGCCCGTCCGCGCGGGCTATATGCTCACCGAGGGCCGCAAGATCGCCAAGATCCCGAAGGACGCGCCGGTCATTCGCTGGAAGGAATTCATGAACATGGGCAAGGCCTGCTTCTGGAATTATTCCGTCAAGCGCACCGGCGACGACCCCGCCGTCATTCTCTACTCCGGCGGTACGACCGGCACGACCAAGGGCATCGTGCTGACGAACAAGAACTTCAACGCGCTCGGCCAGCAGGTCATCGCGGCGAACCCGATGTTCAACCCCGGCGACAAGATGCTCGCCGCTATGCCGCTCTTCCACGGCTTCGGCCTCGGCGTGTGCATCCACACCATGCTCTCGCAGGGCGGGCGCTGCATCCTCGTGCCGCGCTTCACCGCCAAGAGCTACGCGAAGCTCATCACCAAGTATCACTGCAACTTCATCGCGGGCGTGCCCACGCTCTACGAGGCGCTGCTGCGCCTGCCGAGCATGGAGAACGCGGACCTCAGCTCGCTCAAGGGCGTGTTCTCCGGCGGCGACAGCCTGTCGATCGAGCTGAAGAAGAAGCTGGATAAATTCCTCTACGCCCACGGCGCGCCCGTGCAGGTGCGCGAGGGCTACGGCACCACCGAGACCGTCACGGCCTGCTGCCTGACGCCGCCGCATATGTTCAAGGAGGGCTCGATCGGCGTGCCCTTCCCCGACACCTACATCAAGATCGTTGAGCCGGGCACCGATCAGGAGGTCCCCTACGGCACCGAGGGCGAGATCCTGCTCGCCGGTCCCACCGTGATGAAGGAGTACATGAAGCACCCTGACGAGACCGCGCAGACCCTGCGCCGTCACGCCGACGGCCTCACTTGGGTCTACACCGGTGACCTCGGCACGATGGACTCGGAGGGCTTCGTCTACTTCCGCGGCCGCGCCAAGCGCATGATCGTCTCGTCCGGCTACAACGTCTATCCCGGTCAGATCGAGAACATCCTCGACGCGAACGAGATGGTGCAGATGAGCTGCGTTATCGGCATCCCCGACGCCTACCGGATGCAGAAGGTCAAGGCCTTCGTCAAGCTTGCCGCCGGCATCCCCGCGAACGACGCGACCCGTCAGGCGCTGATGAGCTACTGCTCCAAGCACATCGCGAAGTACGCCATGCCCTGCGACATCGAGTTCCGCGACGAGCTGCCCAAGACGCTCGTCGGCAAGGTCGCCTACCGCGTTTTGGAGGAAGAGGAGCAGGCCAAGCACGCCGCCGAGGCGCCCGCCGCGCCCGCCGAGGAGGGGAAAAAGTAAGCAAAAAGCGAGCCGCTCTGTGAGCGGCTCACTTTCTTTTTGCATGAGATCGTTCGGCGGCACGGCGATCAGAGGTCATCCTCTCCGGTGTCGCGGTCGAAGCCAAGCAGATGGCCGGGCAGACGGCACCACGGCTTGCAAAGCGTATCGTTGTAGTGCGCAACGGCCTGCCGGTAGATGCTCTCGCTGCGCGCGAGGATCTGGGCGAGCTCGGGATCGTAGCGCACGCCGGCGGCCTGACGGCGGCAGGCGACAAGCTGCGCGGCGGCGCTTTCCACCACGCTGCGCCGACTGCGCAGGACGCGCCGCACTTCCCAGAACCAGAGGACGAGAAAGGCGGTGGTGCTCACGGCGGCGATCAGCCAGGCGACCCACGACGACATCGGCTTCAACTCCTTTTTCTGCAGATTTTATCGTTGGAACCAAGCATAGCAATTTTTTCCAAAAATTGGGAAACGAGGGTATGAGATGTATGCTTTTTCGGCGTGAAATGCAGGGAAAGGCGAATTTTGCGAAAAAATGAAAAAAGAAGTGACAGCTGTCCGCCGGCTGTGGTAAGATAGAAAAAACAACGATCCCGGGAGGTCAGGATATGAGCTATGCCGATCAGGTTTTTCGCCGGAACTGCGAGGACATTTTGAAAAACGGCGTGTGGGACACGGAACTTGCCGTGCGTCCGCGCTGGGAGGACGGGACCCCGGCGCACACGGTCAAGAAATTCGGCATCGTCAACCGCTACGACCTGCAAAGGGAATTCCCCATTCTCACGCTGCGCCGCACCTATTGGAAGAGCGCGGTGGACGAGCTTTTGTGGATCTGGCAGAAAAAGAGCAATAACGTCCACGAGCTTTCCTCCCACATCTGGGATGCCTGGGCGGACGAGAGCGGCAGCATCGGCAAGGCCTACGGCTACCAGCTCGGCGTGAAGCACCAATATAAAGAGGGGATGTTCGATCAGGTGGACCGCGTGCTCTACGACCTGAAGCATGATCCTGCCTCGCGGCGCATCCTGACGAACCTCTACAATTTTGCCGATCTGCATGAAATGGCGCTCTATCCCTGCGCCTACTCCATGACCTTCAACGTGTCGGGCGATACGCTCAACGCCATTTTGAACCAGCGCAGTCAGGATATGCTGGCGGCGAACAACTGGAACGTGGTGCAGTACGCGGTGCTGGTCCACATGATGGCGCAGGTCAGCGGGCTCAAGGCCGGCGAGCTGGTGCACGTCATTGCGGACGCGCACATCTACGACCGCCATGTGCCCATCATCGAGCAGATGCTTTCGGAGCCGGAGAAGCCCGCGCCGGCGTTTTTCATCGACCCGAGCGTGACGGATTTCTATGCCTTCACAAAGGACAGCTTCCGGCTCGAGGGCTATGAGCCCTGCCCGTTCGAGGCGAAAATTCCCATCGCGGTGTAAAGGAGAACGCTATGACCGCCATCGTCTGTGTGGACAAAAACTGGGCCATCGGAAGGGAGAACCGGCTTCTCTTCCGCATTTCCGCCGACCTCAAGCATTTCCGTGCGCTCACGACGGGAAAGACCGTCGTGATGGGGAAGAATACCCTGCTTTCGCTGCCGGGCGGCAGACCGCTGCCGAACCGGCGGAACCTCGTGGTGAGCACGACGATGGCGCCGCGTGAGGGCGTGGAGATCGCGCGCAGCATCGAGGAGGCCGCGGCGCTGGCGGGAGAGGACGCTGTGCTCATGGGCGGCGCGCAGCTCTACCGCGCGCTGCTGCCGCGCTGCGAGCGCGTGCTGGTGACGCAGGTGGACGCCGCGGCGGAGGGGGCGGACGCCTTCTTTCCGAACCTCGACGCCGCGCCCGACTGGACAGTGGAGACGGTGGGGGAATGGCAGGAGGAAAACGGCCTGCGCTTCCGCTATGTCGATTACGTCCGAAGAACGTAAGGGAACAGGGGCTTTCCGCAAGAGCGGAAGGCCCTTTTCAAATGCGGAGAAAACGAGTATAATGAAGAAAGATTTTCTGAGAGGAGGCGAGGGCCGTGGCGGAGCTGAATACCGATGTGCGCTTTGTCAGGGGCGTGGGCGAGGCGCGGGCGAAGAGCCTTGCGAAGCTCGGCATCACAGACCTGAAAAGCCTCATCTCCTATTTCCCGCGCGCCTACGAGGATCGGCGGGAGAGCCGCCGCATCGCGGAGCTGCAGGTCGGTGAGCGCGCCTGCGTGACGGCGATGGTGGCGTCGGAGCCGAAGCTCTCGCGCATCCGAAAGGGATTGGAGCTTGTCAAGCTGCGCGTGGTGGATGAGAGCGCCGCGCTGGAGCTGACGTACTTCAACCAGTCGTACCTGAAAAACACGTTCCACGTGGGCGAGAGCTACACGTTCTACGGCACGGTCGAGGGGACGCTGCTGCGGCGGACGATGACGAATCCCGTCTTTGAGCGGGAGGGGCTGCACGCCGTCACCGGCTGCATCGTGCCGGTCTATCCGCTGACGGCGGGCGTAGGGCAGAGCCTGCTCCACCGCGCCATCCGGCAGGGGCTGGACGAGGGAGCGGACCGGCTGCCCGACCTGCTCCCTGCGGAGCTGCGGCGGCAGCATGGGCTGTGCGATGTGCGGTATGCCTACGAGAATATCCATTTCCCCACGGACGACGCGGCGCTGGCCGCGGCGCGGCGGCGGCTCGCGTTCGAGGAGCTGTACTTCCTCACGCTCGGGCTGCGGCTGCTGCGCGCACGGCGGACGACCGTAAAGGGCAAGACCTGCGCGGCGGTCGATATGACGCCGTTTTTCGGCGCGCTGCCGTTCTCGCTCACCGGCGCGCAGGCTCGCGCGGTGGACGATATTCTGCGCGACATGACGGCGGAGCGGCCGATGAACCGGCTGGTGCAGGGCGACGTGGGCAGCGGCAAAACGATGGTCGCGGCGGCGGGAATCTACTTCGCGGCGAAAAACGGCCTGCAGGCGGCGTTGATGGCGCCGACGGAAATTCTGGCCGAGCAGCACTATCACACGCTCGCGCCGCTGCTGGAAAAGCTTGGCGTGCGCTGCGCGCTGCTGACGGCCTCGACCAAGGCGAAAACGCGGCGGTCGATCTTAGAGCAGCTCGCGGCGGGGGAGATCGACCTTGCCATCGGCACGCACGCGCTGCTCTCGCCGGACATTTCGTATCAGAGCCTCGGGCTGGTCGTGACCGACGAGCAGCACCGCTTCGGCGTGAACCAGCGCGCGGCGCTGGGAGCCAAGGGTGAGAACCCGCACCTGCTCGTCATGTCCGCGACGCCTATCCCGCGCACGCTGGCGCTGATGATCTACGGCGACCTCGACGTTTCGGTGATCGACGAGCTGCCGCCGGGGCGGCGGAGCATCGAGACCTACGCTGTGCCGTCGAGCTACCATGAGCGCATCTACGCCTTCCTCGAAAAGCAGCTCGCGGAGGGACGGCAGGCCTACATCGTCTGCCCGATGGTGGAGGAGAACGGCGAGCTGCCCGACGAGCGCAAGGCGGTGACCGCCTATGCGGAAAAATTGCAGAAAGAGGTGCTTCCGAACCGAACGGTGCGTTTTCTGCATGGAAAAATGAAAGCGAAGGAAAAGGAAACGATCATGCGCGCGTTCGCCGCGGGCGAGATCGACGTGCTCGTTTCCACCACGGTGGTGGAGGTCGGCGTGGACGTGCCGAACGCCTCGGTCATGCTCATCGAGAACGCGGAGTGCTTCGGGCTCTCGCAGCTCCATCAGCTGCGCGGGCGCGTGGGGCGCGGGCCATGGCAGTCGTACTGCATCCTCGTTTCCGACAACCGCGGCGAGGAGAACAAAACGCGGCTCGACGCGATGCGCCGCACGCAGAGCGGCTTCGCGCTGGCGGAGGAGGATCTGAAGCTGCGCGGCCCGGGCGACTTCTTCGGCGCACGGCAGCACGGTCTGCCGACGCTGCGCGTGGCGGACTTTGCCTGCGACATGGAGCTGCTTTATGAGGCGCAGGGCGCGGCGGAGGCGCTGCTCGCCCTCGACCCGAGGCTGGAGGGACACCCGGCGCTGCACACGCGGGTGCGCGAGCTCTTTGACCTCAACGCCGAGGCGCTGAACTGAAACCGAACAGAAAACGAAAACGACCGCGGGAGCGGTCGTTTTTTTCACGGGAAAAAGCCGATGATGGGCAGGGAATAAAGGAAGCGGGGCAGAGGGCTGAACGGCTCTCTGCCCCGCTTTTGCTTCAGGGTATCCGGTGAATGAGACGGGCTCAGGCGTTATTTTTGGCGAAGCGCTTGCCGATGAGCATGATGACCGCGAAGGTGAGCAGGTACCAGAAGTTGCCCATCTTGTGGCCGATGAGGCAGGCGATGACCATGAAGATCGAGCCGCAGATGGCGAGCGTCGGAATGACGTAGCGGCGCAGCGCGGATTCGTCGGTCGCCTTCTTCATCCAGTTGATGAAGATCGGGATGTAGAGGGCGTAGATGGTGATGATGGGCAGCTCGGTGGGATCAAAGAAGAAAATGACGCTTTCAAACGGCGTGCCGACAAAGGCGACGGCATGGCTCCAGGTGCCGGCGAGGTTGGAGAGATAGAAGTAGAGGCCCCAGGCGGCGCAGTAGAACAGGCCGAGGATGGCGGAGTTGTTGGGGAGGTTGGAGACCTTGTCCACCTGACTGAAAAGCTCGGGGTGGGGGCCCTCGCCGCGGGCGGCAAGGGAGTAGGGACCGCGGCAGCAGCCGAGCATCAGGCCGTTCATCGTGCCCATGCAGGAGATGGCGATGAAGAGGTTGAGAATGTTGCCGAGAACGGGACCGAACACGTTGATGAACGCGGCGGTCGCGCCGGAGTCGCACAGCTCCTGATTGGTGGCGCCGCCGGCGACGCCGATGTAATAGAGGATATAGGTGGCGACGATGATGAGACCGCCGATGAGCAGAGCCTTGGGCAGATTGCGCTTGGAATCCTTGAGCTCGGCGTTGATGGAGGTGGCGATGATCCAGCCTTCATAGGCGAAGGCGGTGGCGCAGACGGCGGCGAAGAGCGGGCTGCCCGTGACCTCGTAGCCGACGGCGGGGGTGGTGAAGTTGTTGGTCAGCATCCCGTTGGCGAGGCCGAAAATGATGCCGACGACCGCCATGAGCGCGAGGGGAATGAACTTGATGACGGTGGTGGCGACCTGGAACTTACCGGCGAGCTTCGGCGAGAGCGCGTTGACGGCGTAGGCGCAGACCATGTAGAAGAGCATAAGCGCGAGGCACTCGGGACCGATGATGCAGCCGCCCGCCTCGGCCGGAACGATGAGCGGGAAATCGGGATCGACGGAGGTGACGAACACCAGCGTATAGCGGGCGCTCAGCCAGGCGAGCGCCGAGGTGAGCGTGGGATAGTAGGTGGTGGAAAGGAACCAGCCGATGTAGTAGCCGTAGCGCTTGCCGACGATGGCCTCGGCATAGTCGACGATGCCGTTGACCTTTTCGTATTTCTGCGCCATGGCGGAAAAGGCGAGGATGCAGACGATCATGATGGCGCCACCGATGAGCCAAGCGAGGACGCCGAGCGGCATATCGCCGCCGGTCTTCTGCAAAATGACCTGCGCCTTAAAGAATACGCCCGAGCCGACGACGATGCCGACCACCATACAGATCGCGGTGAAGAGGCCGTATTTCTTTTCGAGCTTGTTTTCCATTGCTGTCACTCCTTATCCGGCGGGGATCTTCCCAAAGTCCGCCGTATCAAAAATTCGGCGGGGGGTATTCCTGTATCCGCCGTGTAAAAAAGAAGCCCGCCCATTCAGGGAACGGCGAAACCATAGCAAAAATTATAAAGCGATGCTTCAAAAAAAGCAATCATTTTGACGCTTTAGAGAGGTAAAATATGAATTTTTTGTGAATGTGACGAATTGACGGGTAAATCGTTGGATATTTTGACTGTAAAGATTTCGTTAAAATGAGAAAAAGCGGGAAAATAAAAATTTTTGAACGCTTGACGCACGGAAGCGTGCAACAAAACGGGGGTGGGCGGCTACGGGTGAAAACGAACGGCGGCCGGAACCGGTGCAGCCCGCGCAGGGAAGAAAGAAATGCGGGAGAGCCGGGGACGGCGGCGGAAGGGATGTGATCGAAGGAATGCGAGCAAAGGCGACACGTGAGCGCGTCATTCAGAGATTGTACGAAATGGCGCTGGCGCGGGCAAACGACGCGGTGAAGCTCGCCTACTGCCAGGAGCCGACGGAGGACGTGATCCGACGGCTGGACCTCGGCGCGGTGGCGGAGTTCCGCCGCAGCAACCTCGGGAGCGTGGAGATCCGGTTCATCGACCGGGTGAAGGCATTGCAGGCGCTGGCCGGTATGCTGGAGGGCGAGGGCTGCGAGGCGGAGGAGTTTTTCCGCGCGATGGTGCAGGCGGAGGAGGAAGCGTGAAGGAGATGATACCGCTCTCGCTGCGGCAGAGGAAGGCGTTCGTCTGGTGGGCGAGGAGGGAATACGAGGACTATGCGGCGATCATCTGCGACGGCGCCATCCGCTCGGGCAAGACGCTGGCGATGGGAATGGGCTTTTTCTTCTGGGCGATGGCGTGCTTTTCCGACCGGCAGTTCGCACTGTGCGGGCGGAGCGTGGGCGCGCTGCGGCGCAACCTGCTGGAAACGGTGCTGCCGCAGCTGCGAAGGCTGGGCTTTGCCTGCGAGGAGAAGCGGAGCGAAAAGCTTCTGATCGTGCGGCGGCGCGGACGGGAAAACCGGTTCTATCTTTTCGGCGGGGCGAACGAGGCAAGCGCCGCGCTGATCCAGGGCATGACGCTGGCGGGAGTGCTGTTTGACGAGGCGGCGCTGATGCCGCGCTCGTTTGTCGAGCAGGCGAGCGCGCGCTGCTCGGTCGAGGGGAGCCGGCTGTGGTTCAGCTGCAATCCCGAGGGGCCGAACCACTGGTTCTACCGGGAGTGGGTGTGCCGGGCCGAGGAGAAAAGGGCGCTCTATCTCCACTTCACGATGGAGGACAATCCGTCGCTGAGCGCGAGGGTGCGCGCCCGGTACGAGAGCATGTACAGCGGTATTTTCTACCGCCGCTTCGTGCTGGGCGAATGGACGGCGGCGGAGGGGCGCATCTACGACTTCTACGCGCCGGGGGAGTACGCGCAGGAGGCGCCCGCGGAGCCGTGGGAGAGGCTGCGCGTTTCCGTGGACTACGGGACGGTGAACCCTACGAGCATGGGGCTGTGGGCGCTCAAGGACGGCGTGTGGTACCGCGTGGACGAATACTACTACGATTCCCGCACGGAGGGCCGGCAGAAAACGGATGAGGAATACGTCGACGCGCTCGAGGAGCTGACGCGGGGAAGAAGGATCGAGCGCGTGATCGTGGACCCGTCGGCGGCGAGCTTCATCGAGACGTTGCGGCGCAGGGGCTTTCGCGTGATGCGGGCGAACAACGCGGTGGCGGACGGACTGCGGGTGACGGCGGATCTTCTGAAGAAGCGGAGGCTCGTGATCTGCTGGAGCTGCAAGGACTGCCTGCGGGAGATGGAGAGCTACGAATGGGTGAACGACGGGAGCGGGCACGATGTGCCGCGCAAGGAGAACGATCACGCGATGGACGAGATGCGATACTTTGCGATGTCTGTGGCGGCGGGGCGCGGCGCGATGCCGACCGCGTGCGCGGTGACAAGAACGACGAACTGGAGAGGAGCGGCAGAACGGTGAAACGAAGGAAAAAGGAGCAGACGGGCGGCGCGGCCGCGGCGGTGCAGGTGCGCGAGAGGGGAGGGCATCCCTTTGCGGCGCTGCGAGGCTATATGCCGCTCGGCGGGGCGGACGCGGCGCTCTACCGCAGCGTCCGCGAGGCGGTGCCGATCGTGGACGCGGCGATCGGAAAGCTGGTGAGGCTCAGCGGCGGCTTCCGCGTGCTGTGTGAGGACGAGCGGGCGCAGGAGGAGCTGGGCGAATTCCTGCGCACGGTGAATGTGGGACACGCGCAGGTGGGCTTCAACGCCTTTCTGGACAAGTATCTGGATTCGCTGCTGACGAACGGGCGCGCGGTGGGCGAGATCGTGCCGGACGCGGAGGGACGCGAGATCGCGGCGGTGCTGTGCCACCGCGTGGAGCAGCTGGCTCTGCGCGAGGGCGAGACGGCGCTGGATGTGCGGTTCTGCGGCTACGACGCGGCGGGGAGGCTGCGCGAGCTGCCGCGGCAGGAGCTGGTGCTTTTCACGCCGCTGCTGCCGGAGTCGGAGAATCCCTACGGCGTGTCGCTGCTGCGCTCAATGCCCTTTATGGCGGAGCTGCTCTCGCGCATCTATTACGCGGTGGGGCAGAACTGGGAGCGCTGCGGCAACGTGCGCTTCGCGGTGGTCTACAAGCCGCAGGGCGAGGAGCCGGACGGCGCGCTGGCGCGCGAGCGGGCCGAGCTGCTGTCGCAGGAGTGGTCCGGCGCGATGCAGGAGACGCGCGGCGGGAGCGTGCGTGATTTTGTGAGCGTGGGCGACGTGAGCATCCGCGCCATCGGCGCGGACAACGTGATGCCGGACTGCGAGGTGCCGGTGCGGCAGATCCTCGAGCAGCTGGTGGCTAAGACCGGCCTGCCGCCGTTTTTGCTGGGGCTGAGCTGGTCGTCCACCGAGCGCATGAGCAGCCAGCAGGCGGATATGCTCACGAGCGAGATCACGGCGCTGCGGCGCACGCTCACGCCGATGGTGGAGCGCGTGTGCCGGCTGTGGCTGCGCCTGCATGGCTACGGCTGCCGCTTTGCCGTGGAGTGGGACGACATCAATTTGCAGGACCTTGTGGAGGAGGCCAAGGCGGAGCTGTACCGCGAGCAGGCGCGCAGGCTCCGACTGGAAAATGACGAGAGGGAGGAACAGACTTGAGCGAGAAAGGAAAGGAAGCGGGCATCGCCGTGACGGCGGAGGAGCTGGCGCGCATCAACCGCTTTGCGAAGAAGGAGCTGCGCGCGGAGGAGGTCTACACCTTTGCGGTGAAGCTGTGCGACAACGAGGTGGATCGCGACTTTGAGCGCTTCGACCGTGCGGCGCTGGAGAAGCTCTCGGAGCTGTTCGTCGGCAGGACGGGCATCTTCGACCACAGCTGGTCGGCGGGCGGACAGACGGCGCGCATTTATCGCGCAGAGGTGATCGAGGAGGAGACGCGCACGACGGCGGGCGACAAATACTGCTGGTGCAAGGGCTGGGCCTATATGCTGCGCACGGAGAAAAACGCGGAGCTGATCGCGGAGATCGAGGGCGGCATCAAAAAAGAAGTGAGCGTCGGGTGCAGCGCGGCGAAGCGAAGCTGTTCGATCTGCGGGAAGGACGCGGGGCTCTGCGAGCACGAGCGCGGAAAGTATTACGGCGGGAAGCTGTGCTACGCGGTGCTCAGCGACATCACGGACGCCTACGAGTGGAGCTTTGTGGCGGTGCCCGCGCAGAGAGCGGCGGGCGTGGTCAAGCGCTTCGGGCAGGGCGAGGGCTCGCTCAAGGCGATGGTGCGCGCGTGCGGCAGCCGCGCGCAGGTGCGCGAGCTGGAGGAGCTGGAGAAGCTCTCCGCGCTGGGGAAAAGCTATCTCGGCGCGCTACGCCGCGAGGTGAGGCGCCTGATGCTGGTAGCCGACGAGACGCTCGACGGCGCGGTGGCCGAGAGCGTGACCGAAAAGCTCGGCGAGCGCGAGCTGCTGGAGCTGAAGAAGGCCTTCGGCGCGCGGGCGGCAAAAAAGCTCGGCACGAATGTGCAGATCGTCGATCCGCGTGAGAAGCGCGAGGAAAACGAGCGCGACTTCTGCGTGTGAGCAGAGAGACCAAAAAAGCGGAGCGCTTTTTGGAATAAATAACGAAGAAAAGAGGAGGAAATGAGATGAGCATTTCTTACGAGGGCATCGGCGCGTGGTGCGCCACCTTCGCGGCGGGCACAGGAGCCGAGGAGGGCAAGGTCGTCAAGGTATCCGCCAACGGCACGGTGAGCAAGTGCGCCGCGAACGACGGCTTCTGCGGCGTGGTGGCGGCGATGGGCCGCGACGGCAAGGCGTGCAGCGTGCAGCTCGGCGGCCTTGTGCGCGTACCGTACAGCGGCGAGACCGCGCCGGCGGTCGGCTGGAATCTGCTCGCGGCGGACGGAAACGGCGGCGTGAGCGTTGTGACCAGCGGCGGACACAGCTACCTTGCCGTCGAGGTCGATACGACCGGCAAGACCATGACCATCATGCTTTAAGAGGAGGAGAAAAATGACGTACGGCTATGAAAATCTGAAGCTCGAAAAGGGCATGTATGCCCAGAGCGGCAAGAGCTTTTCCAGAGTGCTCGAAAGCCTGGACCCGAGCGAAAACTACCGCGGCACGGCACTGGAGGGCCTGGACGCCTTCCAGCGTCAGCTCAAGCGCTTTGATATCCACGTCAAGGGCGCGGGCAGCGACATGGTGGAGAAGTTCTTCCACACGACCGACAGCGCGGTGCTGTTCCCCGAGTTCGTTTCGCGCGTGGTGCGTCAGGGCATGGAGAGCGATATTCTGCCCGAGATCACCGCGACCACGACCAACTTCGACGGCATGGATTACCGCACCATCGCGTCCGTGCCGACGGACGACGACAAGGCGCTGCGCCGCGTGGAGGAGGGCGTGGTCCTTCCGACGACCGCCATCCGCACGCAGGAGAATCTGGTGAAGCTCCACAAGCGCGGACGTATGCTCGTGGCGAGCTACGAGGCCATCCGCTTCCAGCGACTGGACCTGTTTTCCGTGACTCTGCGCCAGATCGGCGCGTACATCGCCCGTATGCATCTTGACGACGCGGTGCAGGTGCTGATGAACGGCGACGGCAACAACAACGCCGCCGACGCCTATGAGATCGGCAGCGGCAAGATCAGCGGCACGGCGGGCACGCTGACCTACAGTGCGCTGCTGGAGTTCTGGTCCAAGTTCGACCCCTACAGCATGAATACGATGCTGGTATCCAACGACGTGATGCTGCAGATGCTCAAGCTCTCGGAGTTCCAGAACCCGCTGACGGGCCTGAACTTCCAGGGCACCGGCACGCTCTCCACGCCGCTGGGCGCGAAGCTGCTGCGCACCTCTGCCGTTCCCGCGGGCAAGCTCATCGGTCTCGATAAGAACTATGCCCTCGAGCACATCTGCGGCAGCGAGGTGATGGTGGAGTACGACAAGCTCATCGACCGCCAGATCGAGCGCGCGGCGATCACGAGCATTTCGGGCTTTGCCAAGCCCTATCAGGAGGCCTCCAAGGTGCTGACCGTTTAACGGCGGCAGGAAGCGAAAGGAGGGAGAGCGATGGACGAGGAGATCCTTGAGACGGCGAAGAGCATCTGCGCTTGCGGCGCAGAGGATGAGGCGCTGCTCAAACGGCTCTGTGCGGCAAGCGCGCAGGCGCTCGAGCGCGAGCTGCGCGAGGGCGTTGCGCCGGAGGACTGCGAGGGCGCGTTCATCTGCGCGAGCGCATGGCTGGCGGCCGCCGCGCTGACGGACGCAAGGCTCGGCGGGGCGGAGGAGCTGTCCTCCCTCCGCGCGGGCGACGTGACGATCGAGGTCAGGGGCGGCGCGAACAGCGAACGTGCCGCGGCGCTGCGGCGCAGCGCACGGCAGCTGATGGCCCCGTATACGGAAGGAGGCGGCTTCTTCTTTTGCGCAGTGAAGGGATGAAAAGCATGATTGATCAGGCGTTCCGCCGCTACGGCATGACCGTGACGGTGGAGCATGGCGCGGAGACGGGCGAGACGCACGGCTTCGTGCAGCCCGTTACGGCGGTGAGCGGCGGCGAGCCGTTCTCCGTCGGGCCGCTGGGCGCGGCGGATCGGCGCTGCTGGCGTTATCTCGGCAGCGCGGAGGTGAGTGTGGCGCAGGGGGACCATATCCTCTGCGAGGGAAAGCGCTACCGCGTCCGCCGCGCGGAGAGCGTGAAGCTCGGCGCTCTGGTGACGCACTACTGGGCGGTGCTTGACCGCGAGGAGGAGACGGCATGACGGCGGCGGGACAGGTGCGGTCGGAGATCGTGAGCCGGCTGAAGGCCGCCGGTCTTGACGCGGCGGAGGCCTATGAGGACGAGCGCTTCCGCGAGAGAAGCGGGAGCGTGGTCGCTGTCGGCGCGAAGCAGGCGGAGCTGGCGCACGCGGGGCTGATGAACTATCTCGGCGAGCAGTACGACGCGGAGAGCGGACGGACGGTCGAGGTGTACGGCAGGAAGCTCAAAATGGCGGCGTCGCTGGACGTTTACGCGCCGCGGCGCAAGGGGGCGCGCGGCTGTGAGCAGACGGCGGAGGCCGTGAGCGAGGCGCTGCTGGACGGCCTTGCCGACGGGCTGACGCTCGATGAGCTGAGCTTGGAGAAAACGGAGTGGGACGAGGAGTACGGTATGTTCGTGCGGCGGGGCACCGCGCGCTGCACGGCCTACTTCGTGGCGACGGCAGACGAGGAGAGCGCGGTGCTGACGGATTTTATTTTGAAAGGTGTGATGCAGTAGGTGGGCAACACGGTGGTACATGAGCACCCGGGCGTGTATTCGTCCTACGACGCCTCGAGCGTGATCGGCGGGAAAAAGACCGCGAGGATCCTCGGCGCGGCGGCGGTGAGCACGACGGGCACAGCCAATGAGGTGGTGACGCTGACCTCCTACGCCGAGGGCGTGAGCGCCTTCGGCGAGGACGCGGAGGGCACGGTCGGCATGGCGGCGCTGCTCGCGGCGCTCTACCGCAACGGCGCGGCGGTGGTCAAGGCGGTGAAGGTGTCCGCGGCGACGCCGACCGGCTATGAGGCGGCCTTTGCCGCGCTGGAGCAGGAGGCGGTCGATGTGATCGTGTGCGACAGCACGAGCGTGGACGTGCAACTCAAGCTGCGCGCGAGCGTGGAGAAGGTGTCGGGCGCGCAGAGGGAGCGCATCGGCGTGGTTTCGGGCGGCGCGAGCGAGACGGCGGCGAAGCTCGTGGAGCGCGCGGGCAAGCTCAACAGCGAGCGCATGGTGCTCACGGCGCCCGGCGATGTGCGTATGGCGGCGGCAGCCGCCGCGGTCATCGCGGGGGAGAGCGACCCGTCCGTGCCGGTGAACGGCGCGGTGCTCGCGGGCTTTTCGGGCCTGAGCGCGAGCTACGACGACACACAGGTGGATACCCTGGTCACCGGCGGCGTGACACCGCTGGAGTGTGTGAGCGGTGAGGTGAGCATCGTGCGCGGCATCACGACGCGCACGACCACCGGCGGGGCGGCGGACAAGACCTGGCGCGAGCTGACGACGGTGCGGATCGTGGACGACGTGATCCCCGCGCTGCGCGCGTCGCTGCGTGCGCGCTTCGTGCGCAGCAAGAACACCGCGCAGGTGCGCGCGGCGATCCGCTCGCAGGTGATGGTGGAGCTGGAAAACAAGCGCGCGCAGGAGATCATCGACAGCTTCGGCGAGGTGAGCGTGAAGGCATCGGAGGACGATCCGACGGTGTGCCTGGTGGAGTTCAGCTTTGCGGTGGCGCACGGGCTCAACCGCATTTACCTCAGCGCGCACATCACGGTGTAAGGAGGCGGAGAGATGGCAAATATGACGATCCCGACGAGCCGGGACATTTATCTGGAGCTCAACGGCAGAAAATTGGCGGTGGTGCAGGGCTACAACGCAAGGGCTGTGCGCACGAGCCGAGAGATCGAGGCCTTCGGCGAGAGCGAGCCGGTGGCGACCGTGGGCGGGCAGACGCGCTATACGCTTGAACTCAGCCGCCTGTACGCGACGGACGAGGCCATCGGCGACGGCGTGAGCTTCTATGAGCTCGACGACTTTTCCGTGGTGGTGTGCCGCCCGGGCAAGCGCATCATCTACAGCCATTGCCGCTGGAGCAACATCGAGGAGCTGGGCAAGCTCGGTGAGCCGGTGGCGGAAAAGGTGACGGTCATCTCCTGTAAGCGTATGGAGACGGACGCCTGATGGGAGACGATGCGGTTTTCGCGGCGCAGCAAAGGCGCGTGACCGAGCAGCTCGGCGCGGCGATGCTTGCGGCGGTCGGACTGATGGTGCGGCAGTATCTGGGAGCGCCCACGGGAGAGAACGAGGGGCAGGACTCCGCTGACGCGGCATGGGAGGACGGCGCGCAGGCGTTCCGTGCGGGCGAGACGGTGAACGAGAGCTTTGACATGGCGCGTTATCTGCGGCTCAGGCAGGGTGCATCGGCGGCGGAGCCGGAGGAGAGCGAGGGCCGCGCCGATGCAGAGGACCGTTCGCGGAGCGTAAGGCGGACGGCAGAAAAAACGACATCCGCGCGCACGGCGGCGGGGGACGCCGGCGCGCGGGGAAGCGGGGAACGGAGCGCATCCGCTGCCGCGCCGGAGAGCGGCGCGGGAAGGCATGACGCGGCGGAGGCGTTCGTTTCGGCGGAGGGCGGAGACGCCCTCCGCACCGCGCGGAGCGTGAGCGGAGAGATCGAGCGCGACGCGCGGCGCTATGACGGCGGATTCTATCTTTACTGAGAGGAGGCGGGGACGTGAGACTGACGCCCATGCGATATAAGGACTACATCTGGCCGAGCAATCCCGGGAGCTACCGCATTTCGTTCCGCCGCGTGGTGGCGGAGCACAAGCTGCCGTTCGGCAGGAGCGTGACGCAGGACCTCGGACAGGTCTGCCGCGTGCTCGAGGGCGAGGGGGAATTTGCTGGAGAGGGCGCGTATGAGGAATTCAAGCGGCTGGCGACGGTGTTTTACGGAGAGGGCGCGGGCGTGCTGGTGCATCCGGTGTGGATGACGACGCGCGCTTACTTCACCGAGCTGGAGGTCGTGCAGGAGCCGGTGCCGGACTATGTGCGCTACCGCTTCGCGTTCTGCGAGGCGGGAAGCGAGGGTGCGGCGCTGAAGGAAGTGAGCACTTCGGCGGCGGGCGGCAGCGCGGCGGGAACGGCGGGGGCGCGGTATCACACCGTGGTGCAGGGCGACACGCTTTGGGCCATCGCGGCGCGAAACGGCACAACGGTGCGCGCGCTGTGTGCGCTCAACCCGCAGATCGCGAACCCGAATCGGATCTATCCCGGAGAGCGGGTGAGGCTTTCATGACCGGCAGAGTGGAAACGGCCGACGGCAAGGTATACGAGCTGCCGGCGCTGCTGGAATGGCGGCTGAGGCGCACCGGCGGCGTGCCGTGCGACAGCTTTCGGGTAAAGTGCCTTTACAGCGCCGAGATGGGGGAGGCGCTGAAGGCGGCCTGCCGCTTTGCGGCAACGGAGAACGGCGTGACGCGGTTCCGCGGCGTGATCGACGAGTGGAGCGCCGTGTGCGGCGCGGAGGGGACGGTGCTGACGGTCGAGGGGCGCGGCATGGCCGCGCTGCTGCTCGACAACGAGGCTGAGGCGGTGACCTATCAGCGCGCGGCGCTCAGCGAGATATTGAAGGACCACGCGGCGGCGTGCGGCGTGGCATGGGAGCCGCACGGCGAGGTGTACGGCACGGGCGAATACGCGGTGGCGAGCGGATCGAGCCGGTGGAAGGCCATTGAGGGCTTTGCGCGGCGCTGTGGACTGACGCCGTATTTCACGCGGGAGGGCGTGCTGTGTCTGCGCGGCGCGGCAGAAGGGCGCCGGCTTGTGCTGGAGGAGCCGGAGGGCGTGATCGAGGCGTCGTACCGCGACAGGCGGTACGGCGTGCTCTCCGAGGTGACGGCGGTGAACCGCGCGAAGAAGCTGCGCCAGACGGTGCGGAACGAGGCGTTCCTCGCGCGGGGCGGGAGCTGCCGCCGCGTGGTGTATGTGCCCTCGCGGAGCGTGAATGAACTGCGCTACACGGGGCGCTATCAGATCGAGAAGAGCGCGGAGGACGCGCGGGAGCTGACGGTCACGCTCACAGGGAGCGTGGACGCCGAGCCGATGGACCGCGTGGAGCTGTCACTCGCGCGGCTGGGCGTGCGGGGGACGTTCCGCGTGAGCGAGACGCTGCATACGCTCTCCGCAAGCGGCGAGACGACGGAGCTGACACTGTGGGAGGTATGAAAAAATGTGGGTAGCAGGCTGGCTCCGACGGACGGAGGAGCCGCAGGAGACAACAAATGCGGAGAGCGGCACCGTGACCATCGGCGGAAGCACGGCGGGCGTACTCAGCCGGGGAGAGGAGCGCAACGTTCCGCTCGCGTCGCCGGGCGGGTATGCGTGGCGGCCGAAAAACGGCGAGCGTGTGCTGGTCATCAAGGGCGGCACGCTCGGCGAGGAGCGGTATGTGGCCGGCTCGCTGGACGCCGCGCGGGAGCAGGACGATCTGGACGACGGCGAGGTGCGCATCTACGCGGAGAGCGGCGGCGCGAGCATCACGCTGCGACGAAACGGCCATGTGGAGATCGAGGGAGATCTCTTTATCAACGGCGCAATGTATGTGCCGCCTGTAAGCTGAGGGGTGACGGGAATGGAGCTGAAGATCCGAAACGGAGACTATATCGCCGACGGCATCGGCGGGGAACGGCGCGCGGATGGAGCCGAGGCGCTGCTTGAGCGCGCGCTCTTCCGGCTGAGCGTGCGGAGAGGGAGCTTTCCCTTTCTGCCGGAGCTGGGGAGCGAGCTGTATCGGCTCGGGCATGAGAAGCCGTCGGCCCGGGCTGCCGCGGCGAAGCTGTACACCGCCGCGGCGCTGGCGGAGGAAACGGCGCTGACGGTGGAGGATGTGGAGCTGACGGAGCGCGGGGACGGGGTCATGGCCCTGCGCGTGCTGCTGACGGCGGACGGCGAGAGCGCCGCGCTGGAGATGACGGTGAGAGGAGCGTGAGAGACGGTGAAGGAATGGACGGAGATCTATGAGCAGATGCGCGGCACGTTCGCGCAGAGAGCGGGCTTTGTGCCGAGCGAGGGCTGCGACAGCGCGGTGCGCCTCTATGCGCTCGCGGCGGAGCTGCAGTCGCTGCTGATGCAGGCAGACTGGGTGCTTGACCAGAGCTTTCCGCAGACGGCGCAGGGAATGTATCTGGACTATCATGCCGAAACGCGCGGCATCACGCGCGCGGCGGCGGAAAAGGCGGTCGGTACCCTCCGCTTTGCCGCGGCGGACAAGGTAACGGCGGCGTGCCCAATCGAAAAGGGCACGGTGTGCATGACGGCGGAGGGCGTGCGCTTTGAGACGACGGAGGACGCGACCATCGCCGTGGGCAGCCAATGGGCCGACGTGCCCGCGCAGGCTGTGGAGGCGGGCGCGGGCGGCAATGTGATCGCGGGGACGGTCACGCTGCTGTCGGCGATGCCGGTCGGCGTGGTGCAGTGCACGAACCCGGCGGCATTTTCCGGCGGCTGTGACGCCGAGAGCGACGAGGCGCTGCGCGGGCGGGTCCTGGCGAGCTATCAGCGACTGCCGAACGGCGCGAACGCGGCCTATTACGAGCAGGAGGCGATGCGCTATCCCGGTGTGGCGGCGGCGAAGGCGGTGGGTCGCGCCCGCGGCATCGGGACGGTGAACGTGGTGATCGCGACGCACGCGGGCGTTCCGGACGCGGCGCTGCTCGCGGCGGTCGAGATGGACTTGCAGAAAAAGCGCGAGATCGCGGTGGATGTGAAGGTGCTCGCGCCGACGGTCGAGACGGTGGCGGTGACGGCGGCGCTCAAGGCGGCGCCGGGGTATACCTTTGCCGAGGTCAAGGCCGGCGCGCAGAGCGCGCTGGAGGCGCTGTTTACCGGCGAGCTGCTGGGGAAGAGCGTGACGACGGCGAGGCTGCTGACGCTGCTTTGCGGTGTGGAGGGCGTGGAGAACGTGCATCTGACCGCACCGGCGGCGGATGTGGCGGTCGGCTCGACGGAGCTGCCAATGCTCGGCACGGTGACGATCAGTGAGCTGACGGAGGCGTGAGGCGATGGGTTACTACAACTATCTTTGCGAGCTGTTGCGCCCGCTGCGGGTCTATCGGCTCGATGAGGGCAGCCTGAGCGGTGCGGAGCTGTACGCCGCGGGCGAGGGACTGGACGCCGCAGCTGAGGCGCTGGAGAAAGCAGTGCGTGAGGGTGTGCTGATGACGGCGGAGGACGAGGGGCTTTCCCGCCGCGAGCGGCTGTTCTCCCGTGTCGGCGTGCGCACGACGCCGGCGCTGCGCCGGCTGGCGATCGCGTCGCTGCTGCGCGTCGGCGGCGACGGCTTCACGCTCGAGGCGGTCAACCAGACCATCAGCGGCTGCGGCGTGCGCGCCGTGGCCGCAGAGACAGATGAGCAGGGCGTGGTGCGTGTGACCTTCCCGCAGGTGGCGGGCGAGCCGGAGGACTTTGCGCGCATCCGCGACATCATTCTGGAGATCATGCCGTGCCATCTGCAGGTGGACTTTTACTTCCGGTTCCTGACATGGGAGGAGTGCGAGGCCGCCGCGTGGACGTGGCAGGGCGTCGAGGACGCGGAGCACACCTGGGAGAGCTTTGAAAAGGCGGTGCCGACGGTATGACGGAGCAGGAGGTCTCGGTCCGCCTGACGGAGAATGATGAGCGCCTGTACGCCTGCGCGAAGCGTCTGGAGGCGGTGGAACGCAGACAGGACGCTCTGGATAAACTGGTAACGGCGGTGGAGGTGCTCGCCGTGCGGCAGGAGAGCGTGGAGGGCAATGTGAAGGAGATCCGAAACGCGGTGCAGAGCATCACGGAAAAGCCGGGGAAGCGCTGGGAGGCGCTGGCCGACCGTGTGCTCTACCTGCTGCTCGGCGCGGTGTTCTCCCTGCTGGCACAGGGGGCGGCGGCATGAGAAGAAAGTGGACATTTTCCAAGCTGCTGCTCCTGCTCGAGAGCGCGGTGGTGCTCTACACCACCTATGAGGGCTTCGCGCTGGCGCGGCTGGCGGTGGGATACGGCTATCTCGGAACGCTGCCGTGGGTGGCGGCGACGGTGAGCGCCGCCTGGGGGGCCTACGGCGCATCGGCGGGCTTTTATTACAACAAGGCAAAGGCGGAGAACACCGCGGGCGGCATCGTGTTTGAGGCCGCCTGCGGCAGACAGGCGCGCAGCGGACAGGACTGCGACGGATGGGAGGAGAACGGATGAAGGAGCTGGCGCTCAAGCGGCTGACAAATCTTTTTACGGTCAAGAGCATCGTGACGATCACGCTGACGATCACGTTCTGCGTGCTGGAGTGCTGCGGGTCGCTCTCGCAGGACTATATGACGATCTACACGGCAGTGATCGGCTTTTATTTCGGCACGCAGAGTAAGAAGGACGAGGATGTATAACAGTCGGGAGATCGGCGAGCTGCGCGCCGATGTGGCGGTGAACTGCCGCACGCTGATCGAGCGCGCGGCGGCACGGGGACTGCCGGTGTTGGTGGTGCAGACCGTGCGCGACGTGGAATACCAGCGCTACCTCGTCTCGATGGGCTACGCGGCCAGGACGGCGACGGTGCCGACCTTCCACGCAAAGGGCGTAGGGCTGGCGTTCGATATTTGCAAGAACGTGAAGGGACACGAGTATGACGACCCGGGATTTTTTACCGCGATGGGAAGGCTCGGCAAGGAGATGGGCTTCACCTGGGGCGGCGACTGGCGGAGCTTTCCTGACCGGCCTCATTTTCAATGGGACGGGGGCGGAAAATACACCTCGTCGATGGTGCGCGCGGGGCGGTATCCGCCGCCGATGCCGCGCTTTGAAGAGGAGGAAACGATGACGCAGGAGCAGTTCAACACGCTGATGGAGGGCTACTGGCGCTCGCTCGCGCAGCGCGAGCCGGCGGACTGGAGCGCAGAGGCGCGCGAGTGGGCCGAGAAAAACGGACTGATCGTGGGCGACGGAAACGGCAACAAGCAGTACCGCTCGTTCGTCACGCGCGAGCAGCTGGCGGTGTTTCTCAAGCGCTTGCGGGAGCTGGAGAAATGAGAAAGGGAGGAGGCAAGCCAAGCGGCTTGCCTCCTCCCTCTTTTTTCCTTTTTGATTCAGTCCTTGATCATGTGGACGTTGAGATGATCATAGGTCATCTCAACGCCGTGGGCGGCAAAGGTTTCGCGGACCTTTTCGTTCATGCCGTAATAGACCGTCCAGTAGTCGGCGGCGGAGACCCAGAGCCTGACGAGGTAGGAGATGCTGCTCGCGCCGTATTCGCTGAGGACGACCGTGGGCGCGGGCTCGTCCGTCACCTGCGGGAAGGCGGCGACGGCCTCCAAGATCGCGGTGCGGACGGTCTCGGTCGGCGCGTCGTAGGAGGCGGTGTAGGTCAGGTCGACGCGGCGGCGGCCGAGGGCATTGTAGTTGACGATCTTGGCGGTGACGATCTGGCTGTTGGGAACGAAGATCTCCTTATTATCCACGGTGGTGAAGGTGGTGTAGGCGAGGTCGACGGCGCGGACGGCACCCTCGATACCGTCACAGGAGACGTAGTCGCCAACGGTGAAGGGCTTGGAGATGAGCAGCATGACGCCGCCGGCAACGTTGGAGAGCGTATTTTGCAGCGAGAGCGACACGGCGAGACCGGCAACGCTCAACAGGGCGACGAACGAGGTGATCTCCACACCGATCGAGCCGAGAACGGCGAGCGCGAGGAGAATGTAGAGCACGGCGCGCAGCGTCGAGCGCAGATAGGTGTGGAAGGGCGCGAGACGCTCGGAGCGGTCAAATGCACGGTCGCACAGGCGCAGGATGACGCGGATGAGCAGCATACCGAGCGCCAGCAGCAAAAGGACGGTCGCGGTGAGGTTGAGCGCCTTGTCCAGCGCGGGGATGCCGAAATCAAAAAGCTCCATAAAGGGTACCTCCTTGGCATGATAGGGAAATTTGCGGCAGAAGCTAAGGACATGATAACAGCTTTTTTACGCCGGCGCAACACCCGCGTGCCGGAAAAAAGCGAGGGGAAAGGGCGTAAAAATGCTGTTAAAAAGTTCACAAGTGCAAGTTTTCCTGCAAAAAGAAAAGGGGAGTGCAGCGAAGAACGTCGAAAGCAATTCGCGAATACGACAAAAATGGCAAAAAATTTTTGGCTACTTTTTTTTGATTTTCTTTGCTTTTTTCATTGATTAAATGAACGCTTTCCTCTATAATCTACAATGAAGCCTGTATGAGCACCTGTCGGCTGATTTTGAAAGGTTTCATGCAAACAGGGGCCCATTGGCAATAAGATACCGTAACCAATAAAAACAGGGAGGGTTTTATCTTGAATAAGGTCATGTCACTGCACGATGCCGTTGCAAAGTACGTTGAAAACGGCGACGTACTCGCCACCGGCGGCTTCACCACCAACCGCAAGCCCTATGCGGCGGTCTCCGAGATCCTGCGCCAGGGTCAGAAGGACTTCATCGTCTACGCCGGCCCCGGCGGCGGCGAGGTCGATATGCTCATCGGCGAGGGCCGCGTGGCGGCGTACATCAACTGCTACACCGCGAACTCCGGCTACACCAACGTTTCCCGCCGCTTCCGCGCCGCCATTGAAAAGGGCCAGCTGACGTACGAGGATTACTCGCAGGACGTGCTGATGCTCATGCTGCACGCCTCTTCCCTCGGCCTTCCGTTCCTGCCGGTGCGCCTGATGCAGGGCAGCGGCCTGATGAAATACTGGGGCATCAGCGAGGAAAAGCGCAAGACCATGCCCAAGATGGAAGACCTCAAGTGCGTTGAGATCGAAAATCCCATGGTCCCCGGCCAGAAGGTCGTCGCCGTTCCCGTTCCCAGGATCGACACCGCGCTCATCCACGTCCAGCAGGCCAGCCCCGACGGCACCTGCATCATCTGCGGCGATGAGTTCCACGACATCGACATCGCGGTCGCCGCGCGCAAGACCATCGTCACCTGCGAGGAGATCGTTTCCAACGAGTACATCCGCCGCGATCCCACCAAGACCCGCATCTTCGGCGAGTGCGTGCAGGCCGTCGTGAAGGCGCCCTACGGCGCATGGCCCGCCCAGTGCTATGATTATTACGACGATGACGACGCCGCCCTGAAGGAGTACGACAAGGCCTCCAAGTATCAGGACAAGGCCGACGCCGTCGAGCAGCTTGCCAAGGCTGCCGCCAAGGCCGTCAAGGCGCTCGAGAAGGCGCCCGCCGACGAGAAGCTCAAGCTGGCCGCCGAGGCTGCCGAGAAGGCTGCCAAGGCCGCTGCCGCGGGCGAGCTGATCCCCGAGACCTTCGAGGATTATCTGAACAAGTGGGTCTACGGCTGCAAGGACCAGGCCGAGCTGCTCGACAAGATCGGCGGCAGCCGCCTGATGCGCCTGAAGAACGAGCCGCACCTCGGCTATTCCACGACGCACTAAGTTAGGAGGGGTATTGAAATGTCTGATTATACGAAGTATACCAAGCAGGAGATGCAGGCTTACGCCATCGCCAAGAGCATCAAGGAAAACCAGATCGTCATCGTCGGCACCGGCCTGCCGCTCATCGGCGCCTCCCTCGCCAAGCGCGCGATCTGCCCGAGCTGCCACCCCATCGTCGAGTCCGGCCTGATGGACTGCGACCCCGTTGAGGTCCCCCGCTCCGTCGGCGACAACCGCTTCATGGCGCACTGCGCCGTGCAGTGGCCCAACATCCGCTTCGTCGGCTTTGAGGCCAACGAGTGGCTGCACGACGAGGATCGTCTGGTCGCCTTCATCGGCGGCGCGCAGATCGACCCCTACGGCAACGTGAACTCCACCTGCATTTTCGGCAAGGGCGATTATCTCCAGCCCACCACGCGCTTCACCGGCTCCGGCGGCGCGAACGGCATCGCCACCTACTGCAACACCATCATCATGATGCAGCACCAGAAGCGCCGCTTCATCGACCACGTCGACTACATCACCTCCTGCGGCTGGATGGACGGCCCCGGCGGCCGTGAGCGCGCGGGCCTGCCCGGCAACCGCGGTCCTCAGATGGTCGTCACCGACCTCGGCATCATGAAGTTCGACGACGAGACCAAGCGTATGTACTGCGCCTATATGTTCCCCGGCGTCACGCCCGAGATCATTCAGGAGAATACCGGCTTTGAGATCGACTGCTCCCGTGCGGAGACGTTTGAGGCGCCCCCCGCCGAGATCATCCGTCTCATCCGCGAGGAGATCGACCCTGGCCAGGCCTTCATCAAGGTCCCCAAGGAAAAGTAAGTCCGTTATCATTAAATAAGAAGGAGAACAAAACATGAGCGAATATTCTATGCCCTCTTATTTCCAGACTATGCCCGTCATCGGCAAGGAAGTGGCTCACTTCAGCGAAGAGAACGCGGCGCAGATCCAGGAAGTAGAGCAGGAGATCCATGAGATCCGCGAGGCCGCGCTGGAAGCCGGCAAGAGCACCGAGGCTCTCAACGAATCCGGCCAGTGGACCGCGATGCAGCGCATCGAGGAGCTGGTGGACGAGGGGACCTGGTGCCCGCTCAACAGCCTCTACAACCCGCAGGACAACGATAACGGCAGCGTCGGTATCGTCAAGGGCCTCGGCCGCATCAACGGCAAGTGGGCCGTTATCATCGCCAGCGACAACAAGAAGCTCGCCGGCGCATGGGTCCCCGGTCAGGCGGACGCCCTGCTGCGCGGCAGCGACACGGCCAAGCGCCTGCGCATTCCTCTGGTCTACGTCCTCAACTGCTCCGGCGTGAAGCTCGACGAGCAGGAGAAGGTCTATCCCAACCGCCGCGGCGGCGGCACCCCGTTCTATCGCAACAGCGAGCTGAACCAGATGGGTATTCCCGTCATCGTCGGCATCTACGGCACCAACCCCGCCGGCGGCGGCTATCACTCCATCAGCCCCACCATCCTCATCGCGCATGAGGACGCCAATATGGCAGTCGGCGGCGCCGGCATCGTCGGCGGCATGAACCCCAAGGGCTACGTCGATAAGGAAGCGGCGGAAGCGCTCATTCAGGCCCAGAAGAACCTCAAGACCGATATTCCGGGCACCGTCTCCATCCACTACGATGAGACCGGCTTCTTCCGTGAGGTCTACTGCGACGAGGAAGGCGTGCTCGGCGGCATCCGCAAGTACATTGATATGCTGCCCGCCTACGATCCCGAGTTCTTCCGCGTGGACGATCCCAAGGAGCCCCTGTTCGACGCGAACGACCTGTACTCCATCGTGCCCTTCAACCAGAAGCGCAGCTACGATATGTACGACGTCATGGCCCGCCTGCTCGACGGCTCCGAGTTCATGGAGTTCAAGCACGGCTACGGCCCCGAGATGATCACCGGTCTTGCCAAGATCGACGGTCTGCTCGTCGGCGTCGTCGCCAACGCGCAGGGTATGCTGATGAATTACCCCGAGTACAAGATGGCCACCTACGGCTCCGCGATGGGCGTCGGCGGCAAGCTGTACCGTCAGGGCCTCATCAAGATGAACGAGTTCGTCACCCTCTGCGCCCGTGACCGTATCCCGATGCTGTGGATCCAGGATACCACCGGCATCGACGTCGGCAACGACGCCGAGCGCGCGGAGCTCCTCGGCCTCGGCCAGAGCCTCATCTATTCCATCCAGTCCAGCGACCTGCCCATGATGGAGATCACCCTCCGCAAGGGCACCGCCGCGGCGCACTATGTCCTCGGCGGCCCGCAGGGCAACGACACCAACGCCTTCTCCATCGGCACCGCCACCACCGAGATCTACGTCATGCACGGTGAGACCGCCGCGGCCGCGATGTACGCCCGCCGTCTGGTCAAGGACGAGAAGGCCGGCAAGGACCTCCAGCCCACCATCGACAAGATGAACGAGCTGATCCAGGATTATGCCAAGAAGTCCAGCCCGAAGTTCTGCGCCAAGGCCGGCCTGACGGACGAGATCGTCGACATGAACGATATGCGTCCCTACATTCAGGCCTTTGCGAACGCCTGCTATCAGAATCCCGAGAGCATCTGCCCGTTCCATCAGATGCTGCTCCCGCGCGTGATCCGCGACTACGACAACCTGAACCAGAAGGCGTAAGATTTTTTGAAGCGATCGATCCCCGCGCGGCGAGAGCCGCGCGGGGAGGTATGGAGTTTTAAGCGATTATGAGCATTTACACCATGGGCATCGACGTGGGGTCCACCGCGTCGAAATGCGTGATCATGAAGGACGGTCAGGAGATCGTCGCCAAGTCCCTCGTCCCTGTCGGCACCGGCACGTCCGGCCCCGCCCGCGCCATCGCGGAGGTGCTGGATAACGCCAAAATGACGCGCGAGCAGATGGATTTCGTCCTCGCCACCGGCTACGGACGCAATTCGCTCGACGGCCTTGCCGATCTGCAGATGAGCGAGCTGAGCTGTCACGCCAAGGGCGCGACCTATCTCTTCCCCGATGTGCACACGGTCGTGGACATCGGCGGGCAGGACGTGAAGGTCATCGAGATCGAGAACGGCATGATGAAGAATTTCGTCATGAACGACAAGTGCGCCGCCGGTACGGGGCGCTTCCTCGACGTCATGGCCCGCGTGCTGGAGGTCAGGGTCGAGGACCTCGGCGACCTCGGAGACAAGTCCACCAAGGAGATCGGCATCAGCTCGACCTGCACGGTCTTCGCCGAGAGCGAGGTCATCTCGCAGCTCGCCGTCGGGACCGACAAGTGCGACATCATCGCCGGCATCCACCGTTCGGTGGCGGGGCGCGTGAGCGGCCTGTGCAACCGCGTGGGCGTGCGTGACCGCGTGGTGATGACCGGCGGCGTGGCACAGAACCACGGCATCGTCAAGGCGCTGGAAAATCAGCTCGGGCACGAGATCTCCACCTCTCCGCTCACGCAGTACAACGGCGCCCTCGGCGCAGCGCTCTTCGCCTATCAGAAAGCACTCAAAAAGCAGCCCTGAGCTGCACCATTCTTTACAAGAATAATTTAGGAGGAATCAAAAATGGCTAAACAGGTCAGTCCCGGCGTCCTCGCGCTGCGCAAGGTCGTCGACGACGTGTACGCCGACGCCCGCGAGGCAAAGAAGCAGGGCAAGCTCGTCGGCTGGTCCAGCTCCAAGTTCCCCTGCGAGCTGGCTGAGGCCTTTGACCTCAACGTGATGTATCCCGAGAACCAGGCTGCCGGCATTGCCGCCCAGCGCGACGGCGAGATCATGTGCCAGGCCGCCGAGGACCTCGGCTTCGACAACGACATCTGCGGCTACGCCCGCATCTCCCTCGCTTACGCCGCCGGCAAGCGTGCCAGCCGTAAGTTCGACCCCGAGACGCTCGAGTTCATCATCGACCCCAAGAGCGGCAAGCCCCTCAAGGACGAGAACGGCAACGTCGTCATCGATCCCGAGACCGGCAAGCCCAAGAAGGACCCCAAGACCCAGGTGCCCTACACCGTTCTGGACGATATCCATGAGATCGAGGCGCTGCCCGAGACCACCGAGAAGGAGATCGCCTACAAGAACTTCCGCCGCGAGGCCATCAAGCCCTACAAGCAGATGCGCATCCCCCAGCCCGACTTCGTGCTGTGCTGCAACAACATCTGCAACTGCATGACCAAGTGGTACGAGAACATCGCCCGTATGTGCAACATTCCGCTCATCATGGTCGACATTCCCTACAACAACACCGTCGAAGTCAGCGACTCCGCCGTGAAGTACGTCCGCGCCCAGTTCGACAACGCCATCCATCAGCTCGAGGAGCTGACCGGCAAGAAGTTCGACGAGGCCAAGTTCGAGGCGGCCTGCAAGCACGCGAACCGCACCGCCCAGAACTGGCTGAAGGTCTGCGACTACCTGCAGTACAAGCCCGCCCCGATGAGCGGCTTCGACCTGTTCAACCACATGGCCGACGTCGTCACCGCCCGCGGCAAGGAAGCCGCCGCCGACGCCTTCGAGCTGCTCGCGCAGGACCTGGAGCAGAACATCAAGGAAGGCACCTCCACGCTGCCCTTCCCCGAGAAGTACCGCGTCATGTTCGAGGGCATCCCCTGCTGGCCGAAGCTCCCGAACCTCTTCAAGCCCCTCAAGGAAAACGGCGTGAACGTCACCGCCGTTGTGTACGCGCCCGCCTTCGGCTTCGTCTACAACAACATGGACGAGATGGCCCGAGCCTACTACAAGGCGCCCAACTCCGTCTGCATCGAGCAGGGCGTTGCGTGGCGTGAGGGCATCTGCCGCGACAATAAGGTCGACGGCGTGCTCGTCCACTACAACCGCTCCTGCAAGCCGTGGTCCGGTTATATGGCCGAGATGCAGCGCCGCTTCACCAAGGACCTCGGCGTGCCGTGCGCCGGCTTCGACGGCGACCAGGCCGACCCGCGCAACTTCAACGAAGCGCAGTACGCCACCCGCGTGCAGGGCCTTGTCGAAGCCATGGAAGCCAACAAGAAAGACTAAGGAGGGCGTGAAAAAATGAGTATCGAAGCTATCGTGAAGGAATTTTCCGCCGTCGCCGCGAACCCCAAGGGCCAGCTCAAGGCCTATAAGGACGCCGGCAAGAAGTGCATCGGTGTGATGCCCTACTACGCCCCCGAGGAGCTGGTCTATGCCGCCGGCATGATGCCGTTCGGCATGTGGGGCAGCAACAGCAAGACCATCCAGCGCGCCAAGGAATACTGCGCGACCTTCTACTGCACCATCGCCCAGCTCGACCTCGAGATGCTGCTCGACGGCACGATGGACCTGCTCGACGGCGTCATCACCCCGACCATCTGTGATACGCTGCGTCCCATGAGCCAGAACATCCGCGTCGCCATGAGCGAGAAGCTGCCCTGCATCTTCCTCGCCCATCCCCAGAATCGCTTCGCCGACTTCGGCAAGCAGTTCTGCATGGATCAGTATGACCATGTCAAGGGCGAGCTGGAGAAGATCGCCGGTCACGAGATCAAGAGCGAGGACATCGCCGCGGCCATCAAGGTCTACAACAAGTCCCGCGCCGCCCGCCGCGAGTTCGTCAAGCTCGCCAGCGACCACTGCGACGTCATCGACCCCATCATGCGCTCCGCCGTCCTCAAGGCTGCGTGGTTCATGGATAAGGCCGAGTACACCGAGAAGCTCAACGCCCTCAACGCCGAGCTCAAGGCGCTGCCCGCGGCGAAGTGGAACGGCGTGAAGGTCGTCACCTCCGGCATCATCTGCGACAATCCCGTCCTGCTCAAGGTCTTCAAGGACAACAACGTTGCCATCGCGGCGGACGATGTTGCCCATGAGTCCCGCGCCTTCCGCACCGACGCGAGCGAGGAGGGCGATCCCATGATGGCCCTCGTCGAGCAGTTCACCAACACCGACTACGACGTGCTGCTCTACGATCCGCAGTCCAGCAAGAACCGCCGCGGCGAGTTCGTGGCGAACCTCGTCAAGGAGTCCGGCGCGCAGGGTCTGGTGCTCTTCATGCAGCAGTTCTGCGACCCCGAGGAGATGGAGTTCCCGTACCTCAAGAAGGCGCTCGACGCCGCCGGCATCCCCTTCATCAAGCTCGGTGTGGACCAGCAGATGCGCGACTTCGGTCAGGCCGCGACCGCCATTCAGGCGTTCGCCGACGTTCTGTCCGTTCAGTAAGGTATCCCGACGGCGGCGGGGAGAGAGGGAGAAGCTCTCCCCGCGCCGCGCCGGCTGTTCAGACGGCGTAAAAATTGCAGGACCGCTGTTGCAAAGCTCAACGGCGATTTGCTATAATCCACTCTAACGAAAGGGATAAGGAGAATCTATGTACAGCCCGCTTTTCGTCACCCTGATGGGCATCGGCACGGTGTTCTTCGGTCTGATCTGCATTATCGTCCTCACGACGATCATGGGATCGGTCCTCAAGAGCAATGCCAAGCCCGCCGCCCCCGCGCCTGCTGCGGCCCCCAAGGCTGCCGCTCCCGCCGCTCCCGCGGTCAACACCGCCAAGGAGCAGGAGATCCTTGCAGCCGTCATCGCGGCGGTCACCGAGGACCTCGGCCCCAGCGCCTCCCGTATGCAGATCACCAGCATCAACAAAATTTGATTATTTTAGGAGAGAAAACATCATGACTAAGCAGTACACTGTCACCGTTAACGGCACCGCCTACGAAGTTACCGTCGAGTCCGTCTCCGGCGGCCGCATGGCCTCCGCCCCCGTCGCCCGCACCGCTTCCGCCCCCGTGGCCCGCGCTGCCGCTCCCGTCGCCGCTCCCGCTCCTGCCGCGGCTCCCGCTGCCCCCAAGGCCGCTCCCGCCGCTTCCGGCTCCGGTGAGACCGTTTCCAGCCCGATGCCCGGCACCATCCTCGACGTGAAGGTCGCGGCCGGTCAGGCGGTCAAGTCCGGCGACATCCTCTTCATCCTCGAGGCCATGAAGATGGAGAACGAGATCTTTGCTCCCTGCGACGGCACCGTTTCCTCCGTCGCGGTTTCCAAGGGCGCTGCCGTCAACCCCGGCGACGTTCTGTGCGTCATCGGCTGAGACATTTCCGCACACCCCTGAAATAAACTGTGAAAGGAAACCAGAAATAAATGCCTGCTATTATCAATTTCCTGCAGCAGACCGGCTTCTATATGTTTGGTCAGGACGGTAACGGGAAATGCCTCATCATGATCGCCATTTCCTTTATCCTCATGTATCTGGCCATTGTGAAGGGCTTTGAGCCGCTGCTGCTCCTGCCCATTTCCTTCGGTATGCTGTGTACCAACCTGCCCGGCGCGGATATGTTCCATGAGATCCTGTTTGCCGGCGGTCACGTCCATTGGGATCTTTTCGGCGGCACGCCCGTCACGGCCTCCTTCATTGCGGAGATGAGCGAGTCCGGCGTTTCGGACGCTGTGCTTGCTCCGTACTTCCAGCAGCTGCTCGCCAGCGCGCAGGAGGCCTTCGGAGCGGATACGATCCAGCAGGTCGCCAGTGAGGTCATGGCTGCTGCCGGCGGCACCATCAGCGAGTTCACCGCGCAGGCACAGGCGGTCGCACAGGCCGAACAGGCTGCCGCGGTGTACGGCATGGAGCTTGCCGGCCCGACGGTCAACCTCGGCCTGCTCGACGTCCTCTACCTCGGCGTCAAGCTCGGCATCTATCCCTGCCTGATCTTCATGGGCGTCGGCTCCATGACCGACTTCGGTCCCCTGATCGCCAACCCCAAGTCCCTGCTGCTCGGTGCGGCTGCCCAGCTCGGTATCTTCATGACCTATGTGGGCACCCAGCTCCTCGGCTTCACCTCGCAGGAATCCTCCTCCATCGGTATCATCGGCGGCGCGGACGGCCCGACGGCGATCTTCGTCACGACCCGTCTCGCTCCCCATCTGCTCGGCCCCATCGCCGTTGCGGCGTATTCCTACATGGCGCTCGTTCCGGTCATTCAGCCGCCCATCATGAAGGCTCTGACCACCAAGGAGGAGCGCAAGATCGTGATGAAGCCGCTGCGTCAGGTCAGCAAGAAGGAGAAGATCATCTTCCCCATCATGATCACCGTGTTCGTGGCGCTGCTCGTTCCCTCCGCCGCTCCTCTGATCGCCTGCCTCATGCTCGGCAACCTCTTCAAGGAGTCCGGTGTGGTTGAGCGTCTGACCAAGACCGCCGGCAACGAGCTGATGAACATCGTCACCATCTTCCTCGGCTTCACCGTCGGCGCGACGGCGACGGCCACCACCTTCCTGTCCCTCCAGACCATTGAGATCATGGCGATGGGCGTCGTGGCGTTCGGCTTCGGCACCGCGGGCGGCGTTCTGCTCGCCAAGCTCATGAACCTGTTCCTGAAGGAGAAGATCAACCCGCTGATCGGTTCCGCCGGCGTTTCCGCCGTCCCGATGGCGGCGCGTGTCTCCCAGGTCGTGGGCCAGAAGGAGAATCCCGCGAACTTCCTGCTGATGCACGCTATGGGCCCGAACGTGGCCGGCGTCATCGGCTCTGCGATCGCCGCGGGCGTCCTCATGGCGCTCTTCGGCTAAGAGAACAAAAGAAAGAAAAAGAGGGCTTTGCCCTCTTTTTCTTTTGCACATTGTGTTTTGGAAAAGGGTATGCTATAATTTCTCCAACATTTGAAATAGGAGGTCCGTTCCGATGAAATACAGGGAAATGACGGCTGAACAGCGCAAGGCCGAATTTGAAAAGGTGTCCGCTGAATTTGAAGCGTGGAAGGCCAAGGGCCTGAAGCTCAACATGGCGCGCGGGCGTCCGGGCAAGGAGCAGCTCGATCTGGTGTCCGATATTCTCTCGGTGATGACCGATCCTGCGGACTGCGTGGACGGCGACGTGAATGTGCGCAACTACGGCCAGCTCTCCGGCCTGCCGAGCGCCAAGGCGCTCTTTGCCGAGATCCTCGGCTGCAAGCCGGAGCAGGTGTTCGTCGGCGGTAACGCCAGCCTGCAGCTCATGTACGACACCATCGCCAAGGCGTACACCAACGGTCTGCTGCACAGCGAAAAACCGTGGTGCCGCGAGGAGCATATCAAGTGGCTCTGCCCCGCGCCGGGCTATGACCGCCACTTCAAGGTCACGGAGAGCTTCGGCTTCGAGCTCATCACCATTCCTATGACCGAGACCGGCCCGAATATGGATCTGGTCGAGCAGCTCGTCAAGGACCCGGCGGTCAAGGGTATGTGGAACGTGCCGAAGTATTCCAATCCCGACGGCATCATCTACTCCGACGAGACCATCGAGCGCATCGCCAGGCTGAAGCCTGCGGCTCCCGACTTCCTGCTCATGTGGGACAACGCCTACTGCATCCATGAGTTCGAGGGCGAGTTCGTGCCCTTCCCGGATATCCTGAGCCTGTGCGAGAAGTACGGCAACGCCGACATGGTGTTTGAGTTTGCCTCCACCAGCAAGATCACGCTGCCCGGTGCGGGCGTGGCGTGCTTTGCGTGCAGCGAGGCGAACATGGAGTACATGGAGAAGCTCATCAACGTCCAGATCATCAGCTACGATAAGATCAATCAGCTGCGTCATGTGAAGTACCTCAAGGACAAGGCGCACACGCTGGAGCTGATGAAGAAGCACGCGGCCATCATGGGGCCGAAGTTCAAGGCGGTGACCGAGACGCTCGCGCGCGAGGTCGGTCCGCTCGATTTGGCCACCTGGCACGACCCCAAGGGCGGTTACTTTGTGTCCGTCAATACGCTGCCGGGCCTTGCCAAGCGCACGCTGGCGCTGTGTAAGGAGGCGGGTGTCATTATGACGAGCGCGGGTGCGACCTTCCCCTACGGCGTCGACCCGAAGGACAGCAATATCCGCGTCGCTCCGTCCCTCCCGCCGGTGGAGGAGCTGCAGCAGGCGATGGAGGTCTTCTGCTGCTGCCTGAAGCTCGCCGCGCTCGAGCAGCTGAAGTAAGGACAAAAAGGAAAGAGACGGAGCGCCGCTCCGTCTCTTTTTTGCGGAAAAGGGAAAATTGGGTATTGACTTCGCGCCCAATTTTGGTATAATGATGCTTGCTGTTGAGCATTGAGATATGCAGTGGTATCGAAGTGGTCATAACGAGCACGACTGGAAATCGTGTGACGGCCAAAAGCCGTCCGAGGGTTCGAATCCCTCCCACTGCGCCAAAAAGAAAAGCACCGCTTTGCGGTGCTTTTCTTTTTGGGTTCCGGTCCAAACCGACATTTCCATCCGGATGGAGGGGAAAAGCCTTGACAAACACAGCACTTGAGGGATAGACTAAACTATCTCTTTGTGTCCATTGACGGAGAGACAGTTGTGAAATTTGGAGGACGACACCATGAGCAAGCAGACGGAGCGCGACGCATTCCGCAGCCGCTGGGGCTTTATCCTCGCCTGCATCGGCAGCGCAGTGGGCATGGGCAACATCTGGCGCTTTCCCTATCTCGTGTCCGCGTGGGGCGGCATGACCTTCCTGCTGCCGTATTTCCTCTTTGTTCTTCTGATCGGCTCGACCGGCATCATCGGCGAGATGGCGCTTGGCCGCTCCACCCGCTCCGGCCCCATCGGCGCGTTCGGGCAGGCGGCTGCCCTGCGCGGCAGACGCAGCACGGGCGAGGCGGTCGGCTATATCCCAGTGCTCGGCTCGCTGGCGCTCGCCATCGGCTACAGCTGCGTGGTGGGCTGGATCTTCAAGTATTTTGCGCTGGCGCTCGACGGCGGACTCTTTGCCATGGGACAGAATATGAATGTCATCGTCGACCGCTTCAACGGCACGGCCTGCGGCTGGGGCAATAATTTCTGGCTGGTGATCGCGCTGGCGGTCAACTTCGCCATCATGGCCTTCGGCGTGGGCGGCGGCATCGAGCGGGCGAACAAGGTCATGATGCCTGTGCTGTTCTTTCTCTTTGCGGGACTGGGCATCTACATTGCGACGCTGCCCGGCGCGGGCGACGGCTACCGCTACATCTTTACCCTCGACCCCGTGGGCCTTGCCGACCCGAAGCTGTGGATCTACGCCTTCGGTCAGGCGTTCTTCTCGCTCTCCGTGGCGGGAAACGGCACGGTGATCTACGGCTCCTACTTCTCGGACGACGAGTCGATCCCCTCCGCCGCGCGCAATGTGGCGCTGTTCGATACGCTGGCGGCGCTGCTGGCGGCGCTCGTCATCATTCCCGCGATGGCGGCAGGCGGCGCGGACCTTTCCGACGGCGGCCCGGGACTGATGTTCATTTTCCTCGTGAACGTGTTCAACGGGATGCCCGGAGGGCGCGTGATCGGGCTGGTGTTCTTCCTCTGCGTGCTCTTCGCGGGGCTCACCTCGCTTGTGAACCTCTACGAGGTCTCGGTCGAGGCGCTGCAGGATAAGCTGCACTTCAAGCGCGTGGCGGCGGTCGCAGTCATTGCCGTGATCGGCACGGCGGTGTCGCTGTGCATTCAGGCCATCGTCTCCGACTGGATGGATGTGGTGTCCATCTACATCTGCCCGCTCGGCGCGCTGCTGGCCGGCATCCTGTTCTTCTGGGTGGCGGGGAAGGACTTCGTCCTTGCCGCGGTCAACAAGGGCGCGGGCAAGCCCATCGGCGCGTGGTTCTATCCTCTGAGCAAATACGTCTACTGCGCCTGCGCGCTGCTCGCGCTCATCGCGGGCGCGCTCCTCGGCGGCATCGGCTGAGACGAAAGCGCCGTCCCACGGACGGCGCTTTTCGACGAAATGCGGTTAGATATACTTAACCATCCATGATTTCTTAACGATTTGACCTATTGACAGAGTAGGGAAGTGCTCGTATAATATATGACAGATTGTCATTTTACGACAGATTGTCATACAGGAGGGGCCTATGCCGACCGATACCTTTTTCCGTCTGCCGGAGGAGAAGCGAGCACGCATTTTGGAGGGCGCGTGGAGCGAATTTACCGCCGTGCCCTACGCCGAGGCGTCCATCAACCGCATCGTGCAGACCTCGCGCATCCCGCGCGGCAGCTTTTACCAGTATTTCGAGGATAAGAACGACCTGTTCCTCACCCTCATCGACGAGATCCGCGACCAGTTTCTCGATCTGTTCCATGATACGCTCGAGCGCTCGGGCGGAGACCTTTTTGCCATGCCGCTCGCGCTGCTCGACGCCATGGTCGCCCCGAGCGGCTGCATCACGCCGGCGTTTTCCCGCGCCTTCGCGCTGCTGAGCCTGAATGTCAATATGGACGTGCAGCAGCTCTTCTTTGAGCGCGCGGCGGGGGAGCTCTGCCCGCAGAAGCTCCTCGAGCACATCGACCCCACGCTCCTGCGCACGCAGGAGGACGGCTTTGTGGACGACGTATTCACCCTGCTCGTGGGAGCGCTTGCCTGCGCCATCGCCCGCACGCTGAAAAAGCCGGAGAGCTTCGCGCTCGAGCGCGAGCGGATGCGCGGGCGCATTGAGATCATCAAAAACGGCAGCGCTGCCGTACCCGAAGGAGGACACCGCAAATGAAGAAAAGATGGACGGCTCTGCTGCTCGCCCTCGCCATGCTCTCAGCGCTGGCGGTCGGCGCGCTGGCAGATGAACAGGACAAAGAGAAAACCGCCGCGGAGGAGACCGCGCAGACCACGCCGGACGCGGCAGGCACGCTGAGCTTTGAAAACCTCGGCGCGCGTATGCGCACAGGAAACTACACCCTTCTCTCGCTCGAGGAGAATGTCGCCGCGATCGAGTGCTTGGACTATGACAAGATGTACGAGGACCTGCGCAACGGCCTCAACAGTATCGCCTCCGCCCAGTGGGGTCTGATCCAGATGGGACAGGGCGAGAGCTACACCTATGAGACCCTTACACAGCGCTACGACGCCCTGCGCAAGACCTTCGACGACATCAAGGAGGGCAAGCTCCAGCAGGACAACGCCGACCTCGTCCGCCAGCTGCGAAATATGCAGGATTCTCTTACGGCGATGGGGGAATCCCTTTATGTGAATCTTCTGTCACTGGAGGAGCAGTCCGCCGCGCTGACGAGACAGACCGCGGCGCTTGACCGCACGATCGTGGAAGTGAAGCTGCGCTATGAGCTCGGTCAGGTCAGCGCCATGACGCTTCAGCAGACGGAAGCGGGCAAGGCGCAGGTGGAGAGCGGAAAAGCGGCGCTTGATGCCGCCGTCGCACAGCTGCGTCGTCAGCTCAACGCCATGATCGGGGAGGAGCTGACCGCGCCGCTCACGCTCAATGCGCTTCCCGGGGTGACCGCAGAGCAGCTTGCCGCCATGGATGTGGAGAAGGACCTGGAAAAGGCAAAGGCGGCGAGCTATGATCTCTACGCCGCCAAGCTCACGCTCGAGGACGCGGACGAGGAATACAAAGACAAGGCGGGCGATCTCGGCTACAACAAGGACAATTATGAGTATATTGCCGTCAAGCACCAGTGGCAGGCGGCGCAGTACACCTACAACGCCGCCGTGCAGAACTTCGAGCTGAGCTTCCGCTCGCTCTATGACAGCGTGCAGAGCTACGCGAGCGCGCTGAATGCGGCGAAGGTCTCGCTCGAGTGCGAGCGCAGCGACCTCGCGGCCGCACAGCTCAGGTACGAGCAGGGCACGATCTCCGAGAACGCCCTGCATACGGCAGAGGACGAGCTTTACACCGCGCAGGACACCGTCTCCGGCGCGGAGCGCGACCTGTTCACCGCATACAACAACTATCGCTGGGCCGTGGACTACGGCCTGCTGGCCGGCTGAGGAGGGCTGAAACGATGAAACAGAAAACGATTTCCCTGCTGCTGGCGCTCGCGCTGGCGCTGAGCCTTGCGGGCTGCAAAAAGGAAGAGACCGTCACCGCGCCCGCCGGTGTCGCCGTGCAGGTGCAGACGGTCGAGGCGCAGGACATCGCCTCGGAGAACACGGTCTCCGGTCAGGTGACCGCCGGCAGCGAAACGAGCGTCTACGTCACGGCCACGGCCAAATGCACCGCCGTTTATGTCGAGGCGGGCGACGCGGTCAAGGCGGGCGACGTGATCTGCTCGCTCGACATGGAAAGCTCGCTCGCGCAGTACCGCGCGGCGGAGATCGGCTACACGAGCGCCGCGTCGAGCTACAGCGCCCAGAAGGACATCCTCGACCGTCAGGTCGCCCTGTACGAAAAAAACTGGAACGACACCAAGGCGCTTTTCGAGATCGGCGCGGCCTCCCAGTCGGAGGTCGACCAGATGGAGCTGCAATACCTCTCCACCAAGGCGCAGCGCGATTCCACGCTCGCCCAGCTTGAAGCGAGTATGCAGAGCGCGAAGTCGAGCTACGAGCAGCTTGCCCTCGCGATGGAGAACATCGACAGCCATGGCAACGTCATCGCGCCGGTGGACGGCGTGCTCGCCTCGCTCACCGCGAGCGAGGGCGGCATGGTCTCGCCCAGCTACGCCGTCGCCGTCATCGACGGCGCGGAGCAGATGAAGGTCACCGTCATGGTCTCCGAGGCGCTGGTGCCCAAGCTCGCCATCGGCGACACGGTCACGGTCCGCGTCAGCGCGGCGGACGCCGAATTTGAGGGCGTGATCCGCTCCGTCGAAAAGACCGCCAATCAGGTGACAAAGCTCTACACCGTCACCGTCACGGTGCCCGCGGAGGTCGAGGGCCTGCTCTCCGGTATGTTTGCCGACGTCACCTTCCACACCGCCGTGAGCGAGAGCGCGGTCGTCGTGCCGAGCGAGGCCATCCTCACGAGCAGCGACAGGCAGTATGTCTTTATCGTCGAGAACGACACGGCAAAGCGCGTCGACATCACCACGGGCCTCACCGGCAGCGGCATGACCGAGGTCACGAGCGGTCTTGACGCGGGCGAGCAGCTCGTCACCGTGGGCCAGCAGTACCTCTCCGACGGCGACGCCGTGCGCGTCGTGGAGGGATAAGCTCCATGAACATTGCAAAATTCTGCATCAGACATAAGGTCACAACGCTGCTCGCGGTCATTATGATCGCCGTGTTCGGCGTGGTCTACACCACCCAGCTCCAGATGGCGCTGCTGCCGAACATCGAGTACCCCGCGGCCTATGTGTACTGCTACTACAACGGCGCGGGCCCTGAGGACATCGAGCAGCTCGTCACGCGCCCGCTCGAGTCCGCCATCATGTCGGTGCCCGGCGTCGACTCTGTCACCTCCTCGAGCGCCGACAGCATCTCGACCATCCAGATCATGTACGTTGAGAACACCGACGTGGACATCGCGGCGACCAAGCTGCGCGAGAAGTTCGACGCGCTCAGCCTGCCCGACGGCTGCGGCTCTCCCGTCATTCTGAACATCAACGTGTCCGAGATGATGCCGAGCGCCATCGTCGGCCTCCTCGGCGACGACCTCGCTGCCCTCCAGCAGCAGGCGGAGAATGTGGTCGCACCCGCGCTCGAGCGCATCGACGGCGTGGCGTCCGTCTCCGTCTCCGGCGGTGTGGAGCGTCAGATCACCGTGACGCTCGACGCGCAGCGCGCCGCGGGCTACGGCCTCTCCACCAGCTACATCACGCAGATCCTGCAGGCGGAGAACCTGCTCTATCCCGCCGGCGAGGTCTACAACGGCAGCCAGAAGCTCTCCGTCACCACCGACGCGCAGCTCTCCACGGTCGATGAGGTCGCCAACATCAACATCCCGCTCCAGACCGGCGGCACGGTGCGCCTCGGCGAGGTCGCCGACGTCGCCTTCGAGACCTCCGACCGCGACGCCATCGCCGCGATGGACGGTACGCCCGGCATCATCCTACAGGTCAGCAAGCGCTCCGGCGCGAACGAGGTTAAGACCGCCGAGGCGGTGGCCGCGGCGATGGAGGAGCTGGCGGCGAAGGACGGCTCCATCCACTACGCCATCCCCTACGTCGCGAGCGAGTACATCAACGTCGCCGTCGACGCCGCGCTCGAGGGCATCATCCTCGGCGTCGTGCTTGCGGCGCTCGTGGTGTGGCTGTTCCTGCGCCGCGGCGGCGCGACCATGACCATCGCGGTCTCCATGCCCGTGTGCATCCTCGCGGTGTTCGTGCTGATGTACGTCTGCGACCTGACGCTCAACATGATGAGCCTCGGCGGCATCGCCATGGGCGTCGGCATGATCGTGGATAACTCCATCATCGTGCTCGAAAACATCTACCGCTGGGCGTCCGAGGGACACGACCGCATGACCAGCTGCGTCGAGGGCACGAAGGAGGTCACGCTCTCGCTGACCGCCTCGACCCTCACCACCGTCGCGGTGTTCCTGCCGCTCGGCCTCACCGGCGGCATCGCGGGTCAGATCTTTAAGGACTTCTGCCTGACCATCGCCTTCCTCATTCTCGGCTCGCTCGCTGTCGCCGTGACGCTCGTGCCGCTGCTGTGCTACTTCCTGCTCGACGAGAGCAAGGTGCATCTTGACGCCCTGCAAAGGGCGCAGAAGGGCGGACGCCGCGCGCAGAAGCTCATGGACTGGTATGTGAAAAAGCTCGACTACTATGTGCATCACCTCAAGCGCGGCGTGCTGGTGTCCGTCGCCCTCGTCGCGGTATTCCTCGCCGCCTGCCTGAACACCAAAATGGTGCTCCTGCCCGAGATGGACGAGGGCATGGTCACCGTGACCGTCTCCATGCCCATCGGCTCAAAGGTCGAGCAGGCGGCGGCGATGGCGGAGCGTGTCGCCGCCATTGCCGAGGAGACCATCCCCGAGCTTGCAAGCTACTACTACACCGCTGATAGCGGTCAGAGCGCCAGCCTGGTGCTCAACCTCACCGACAAGGGCGAGCGTGACCGCAGCGCGACCGACATTGCCAACGCCCTGCGCGACGCGACCTATGACGTCGCCGGCTGCGAGATCACCTGCTCGGCCTACGACATGGGCGCGATGATGGGCGGCAGCGGCGTGAGCGTCAACATCACGGGCGAGGACTACACCACGCTCAAGATGATCGCGGATGACCTCACCGCGCAGATCGCGGCGATCCCCGGCGCGGTGGACGTTTCCTCCACGGTCGCCGAGCAGGTGCCGCAGGTCAAGGTGACCGCGGACCGTCAGGCGTGCTCGCAGTACGGCCTGACCGCCTACAGCGTCGCCGCAGCGGTGCGCTCCGGCCTGACCGGAACCACCGCCACCACCGTCACCATCGACAATAAGGAGGTCGACGTGGTCGTGCGCGGCGACGGCCGCGCGGAGGAGAGTCTGGACGCCCTGCGCTCCATGGCGATCTCCACACCGACCGGCGGCAGCGTGCCGCTCGGCAGCATTGCCGACGTCAGCGTCGTCATGTCCCCGCAGACCATCACGCGCTACAACCAGTCCCGTCAGGTGACCATCTCCGGTGACGCTGCGGACGGCGACACGAGCGCCATGGCCAAGAGCATCCGCGCCATCCTCGCGGGCTACACCCTCCCCGGCGGCTACACCGCCGAGCTTGCCGGTGGCTACGCGGAGATGATGGAGAACTTCTCCGACCTCGGCCTTGCGCTCATCGTCTCCGTCGGCCTTGTGTACTTCGTGCTGGCCTCGCAGTTCGAGTCCTTCGTCATGCCGGTCATCATCATGATGATTCTGCCCATCGCCTTTGCCGGCGCGCTCTTCGCGCTGCCGCTCACAGGCAAGGACCTTTCGATGATCTCGCTCGTCTCCCTCATCATGCTTGCCGGTACGGTGGTCAACGCCTCCATCGTCCTCGTGGACTACATCAAGCAGCGCCGTGACCGCGGCGAGACGCGCGAGGAGGCCATTCTCCACGCCTGCCCGCTGCGTATCCGCCCCGTGCTGATGACCACGCTCACCACCATCCTCGCTCTCGTGCCGACGGCGCTCGGCATGACCGGCAAGATGAACGAGATGATGAGCGACATGGGCACCACCATGATCGCCGGTATGCTCGTCTCGACCGTCATCACGCTGCTCTTCACTCCCGTGTACTACTGCGTCATCGACGACCTGACGCACCGCCGGGAGCGGAGGAAGGCCAAAAAGCTCGCCGCCGCGCAGAGCAAACCATAAAACAGCAAAGCAAAACGGAAGGACCGCGCTCGCGGTCCTTCCGTTTATTCAATAGGCTCTCAGCCGTTGTCTCCGCCGTCCGCCGGCTCTGCGGCGCCCTCCGCGGACGCTTTCCCACCGGCGGCGTCCTCCGCGGGCGTCTTCGCCGGGCGGTCCGCCTCCGCGGGACCGTCCTCGATGGGACGCTCCTCGCTCCGATCGGGCAGGACGGTCGCCTGCCCGTCGAGCCGGCGGTTGACGAACATCCGCGCGGGATCGGCGCTGCGGTTCTTCAGCAGGATGACCGCCGTGAGAACGATCATCACAAGGCTCAGCGCCTGCGACACGCGCACGCGCTCGCCGAAGAGCGTGACGTGGAAGAGATACAGGCTGTCGGTCCGCAGCCCCTCGATCCAGAAGCGCCCGATGCCGTACCAGAGGAAGTAAAAGCAGGTGTTCTCGCCGTCGAAGCGCCGTACCTTGTCCACCGCAAGGCAGAGGAGCAGCAGCCCCGCGACGTTCCAAAGGCTCTCATACAGGAACGTCGGATGCACGTCGATATAGTAGGTGCCGCTGATCCACAGCCGCATCCGCCACGGCAGCTCGGTCATGCCGCCGAAGGCCTCGCGGTTGAAGAAGTTGCCCCAGCGCCCGATGGCCTGTCCGATGAAAAAGCCCGCCACGCAGCAGTCGGCAAGCGCCCAAAGGCTGAGCTGCTTTTTTCGGCAAACGAGCCACGCGGTCAAAAATGCCGCGAGGATGCCGCCGTAGATGGCAAGCCCGCCGTCCCAGATGCGGTAGGTCTCCGCCCAGTCGATGCTGCCGTCCGCAAGGCGGAACTGGTCAAGGTAAAAGAGCACATAGTAGACCCGCGCGCCGACGATGGCAAAGGGAATGGCCCAAAGCACGGTGTCGATCACGTCGTCCTCGGTCAGACCGTAGCGCGGCGCGCGCTTCATGCAGAACCACAGGGCGATGAGCAGCCCCGCGGCGATGAGCACGCCGTACCAGTAGATGCCGTTGCCGATGTCGAGCAGCTTGGGCGAGAGGGTAAAGCGCCAGTCGCCGAACAGCCCGGGAAAGCTGATGTCTGCGTTGGGATAACTCATTGGGAAGCTCCCTCCTTCTTGGGGATAAGAATGGACAGCGCGCTGCGCTCCTCGACGATGCTCTCGCGCAGAAACGTCTCCACATCCGCGCGGGTGACGGAATCGTACACCTCTGGGAAGCGGAAGGGATCAAAGTCGCGGAACGCGCCGTCCGCGACCGACACGGCGATGTTCTCAAAGCTGTTGAGCGCGCGCAGCGTCGAGCCGAAACTCGCGCGGCGGAGCTGCTGATAGAACGCCTCGTCCACGCCCTCGCGCGCGAGGCGCTGCGCCTCGTCCAGAATGGCGCGCACGACCGTCTCGGGCGCATCACTGTCGCCGCCCGCGTAGAGATAGGCAATACCGGGCAGCTGGTCGAAGCCGCCGCCGAAGCTGCCGTTGATGAGACCCTTATCGTAGAGCCGCTGGTAGAGCGGCGAGGAATCGCCGAGCAGGATGTCGCAGGCGATGTCCGCGATGATGTCCTGCCGCATCAGCGCCGCGCCGTCCGCTGCGGGAGGGCACTTGAAGCCAACGAGGAACTGCGGCATCGAGACCTCCATCGCCTCGCGGCGGCACTTCTCGACGACGCGCATATCCTCCTGCCCGTAGTCGCGCTCGATGACCTCGCTGCGGCTATTCGGCAGGATCTCCTCCGCGATGGCGGCGATCTCGTCGGGCTTCACGTCGCCGACGACGCACAGCATCATGTTCGCCGGGTCGTAGAACGCCTTGTGGCAGGCATAGAGCGTTTCGGGCGTGATCTCCGCAATGCTCTCCACCGTGCCGGCGATGGCGACGCGGGCGGGGGAGGAATGGTACAGGCACTCGAGCAGGTTGGTGTAGACCCTCCAGTCGGGCGTATCCTCCACCATGCGGATCTCCTGACCGATGATGCCGCGCTCCTTGTCCACGCTCTCCTGTGTGAAGTAGGGGACGGAGACGAACGAGAGCAGGATCCTCAGATTCTCCTCAAAATGCTCCGTGCAGTCGAAGTAATAGGCGGTCGTCGCGTTGGAGGTGAAGGCGTTCGGCTCCGCGCCGTTCTGACTCAGCTCCTGCAAAGCGTTGCCGTCCTCGGTGTCGAACATCTTGTGCTCCAGATAGTGCGCGATGCCAGCGGGCGTATCGTGCCACACGCCGTCGAGCCGGAAGCGCATATCCATGCCGCCGTAGCGCGTGGTGAAAAAGGCGTAGCGCTTGCGGTAGAGGGGTTTGGGCACAATGGCGACGGTCAGGCCGTTCGGCAGCGTGGTCCGCAGCACCGTTTCGCCGATGCGGGGATAATTCGTTTCGTTCCACTTCATTGCGCCGCGCCCTCCTTTCCGGTGAGGAAATAGACCGTGTCGAGCCGGATGCTCCGCGCCGCCTCGGCGACGCGCTCGGGCGTGACGGCCTCGAGCTGCGCGATCAACGCGTCGGTATCCTCCCACAGCCCCGTCGCGGCCTGCCCGAGATAGTATTCCTCCAGCCGGCCCGCGCTGTCCTCGCGCGAGCGGAGCGAGGAGAGCATACAGCTCCGCGCGCCCTCCAGCTCCCACGGTTCGAAGTCGCCGTTCTGCACGGCCTCGAGCTGCGCGGCGATCTCGCGCCGCGCGACCTCGTAATTTTGCGCCTCAATGCCGCTCGACACCGTAATGATGCCCTTGGACCGGTGGTAGCCGGACGAGGCATAGTAGCACAGCGAGAGCTTCTCGCGCACGTTCAGAAACAGCTTGGAGTTGGAGTAGCCGCCGAAGATGAGGTTCGCCAGCAGCAGCGCGGGCGAGTCCTCGCTCGCGGCGCGGTAGCCCATGGCGAGCTTCGCCTGCGTCACGTCCATCGTTTCGGTGATCTCGCGCACCGTTTCGGGCGCGCCCACACGCTCGGCGACCGCAGGCTCGGCGACCCGCTCGCGCGGGAGCGCTGCCAGCGCACGGTCCAGCGCCCCCTCCACGCGCGCGAAGTCCGCGCTGCCGCAGTAGAACAGCTCAATGCGCGCCGTGGCAAGAAGCTCGTTGTAATAGCGGTAGAGCGTCTGGTTCGTGAGCCTTTCCACGCCCGCCACAGTGCCGAGCCGGTCGATGCCGTAGCGCTCACCGCGGCACATCTCCTGCAAAAGCCGCGCGTCGGCGTAGTCGCGCTTGTCGTTGAGGATGCTCTCGATGGCGTCGATCAGATTTTCCTTCTCACTCTCCACATAGTCGCTCAGGAAGCGCCCGTTCCGCGTGAGCGGGTCGAGCAGCAGCTCGCCGAGCAGGTCGGCCATCGGCTCGAGCAGCCGCTCTCCGCCGGGGACATAACGCTCGTCAAGAAAGCTGCCGACAAAGCCGAGGCATTGATTCTCGCCCTTCTTGCGCACGGTGTAGGCGATGGACGCCCCGTACAGGCGGTCCAGCTCCGCGGCGATCGAGCGCATATCGCGGTGCGCGGTCGTGCCGCGGCGCAGCACGGCGGGCAGCAGCGCGCCGGCGGCGACGGTGCTCTCCTCCAGCGGCGTGATGAGCTGCGCGCCCAGCACGCCGGTCTTGAATTTTGCGGCGGGGACGTAGGTCAGAAAAACGCCCTCCGCCAGTTCCTTTCGCAAGGGCTCCATAAAAGCGGCTCCTTTTCCATTCTATATTGATGGTAGCATAGCACGAAAATGTGAACATTACCACATCTTTTCATAAAATCTTTCCCATTCGCCGTTTTTCCCGCGAATAAGCCTTGACTTTTCTGCTAAACTCGTGTAAACTGATTCCTGTTGTAAAGTGTTATGACTTTACACGGAATACTCAAAGGAGGATTCCCCGTGAAAAATCAGACCTTTCGCATGACGATGCTCTTTGACTTCTACGGCGAACTCCTCACCGAGCGGCAGAAGGAATTTTACGAGCTTTACTACGACGAGGACCTGTCCCTCTCCGAGATCGCCGAGAACTACGGCATCTCCCGCCAGGGCGTGCGCGACGTCATCGTCCGCGCCGAGGCGTACATGACCGAGATCGAGGATAAGACCGGCCTTGTCAAGCGCTTTATGCAGCGCACCCCCCACCTCGAGCGCATCGAGGCGGCGGCGGATGAGCTGCGCAGGCTCAATGACCGCCGGTATGAGGATTCCCGCATCGCAGAGCTCGTGACCGTGATCGAACAGGAGACCGCGGCACTCAAGGAGTAAGAAGGAGCATTTCATGGCATTTGAGGGCCTGAGCGAAAAGCTCAACAGCGTATTCAAGGGCCTGCGCGGCAAGGGCCGCCTGACCGAGGAGGACATCAAGCTCGCGATGCGCGAGGTGCGCATGGCGCTGCTCGAGGCGGACGTGAGCTACAAGGTCGTCAAGGACTTTGTCGCCAAAGTATCCGAGCGCGCCGTCGGCGCCGAGGTGCTCGACAGCCTCACCCCCGCCCAGCAGGTCATCAAGATCGTCAACGAGGAGCTGACGGCTCTGATGGGCGGCGCGAACGCGCGCTTGACCTTTGCCAACAACCCGCCGACGGTCGTGATGATGGTCGGCCTTCAGGGCGCGGGCAAAACGACGAACGTCGCCAAGCTCGCCGGCCTTCTGCGCCGGCAGGGCAAGCGCCCGCTGCTCGCCGCCTGCGACGTGTACCGTCCCGCGGCCATCACGCAGCTTCAGGTCGTCGGCGCACAGCTCGGCCTGCCCGTGTTCGAGATGGGGCAGATCGACCCCGTCACCATCGCGGTCGAAGCGGTCAAGTACGCCAGGGACCACGGCAACGACATCGTCTTTCTCGATACCGCCGGCCGCCTGCACATCGACGAGCAGCTCATGGACGAGCTCAAGCGCGTCAAGGCGGCGGTGAAGCCGAACGAGATCTTGCTGGTCGTGGACGCCATGACCGGACAGGACGCCGTGAACGCCGCCACCGCGTTCGACGAAGCTCTCGGCATCGACGGCGTTGTGCTCACCAAGCTCGACGGCGACGCCCGCGGCGGCGCGGCGCTCTCCATCCGCGCGGCGACCGGAAAGCCCATCAAATACATCGGCACGGGCGAAAAGCTCGATATGCTCGAGCCCTTCCACCCCGACCGCATGGCCTCCCGCATCCTCGGCATGGGCGATGTGCTCAGCCTCATCGAAAAGGCGGAGCAGCACGTCGACGAGGAGAAGGCGAAGAAGCTCGAGGAAAAGCTCAAGAAGAACCGCTTCACCCTCACCGACTACTATGAACAGCTCGTGCAGCTGCGCGGCATGGGCGACCTCAGCCAGCTCGCCGAAATGATGCCCGGCGGTATGGGCAAGCAGTTGGCCGGCGCCGAGATCGACCCCAAGGTCATGGCGCACACCGAGGCCATCATCCTCTCCATGACGCCGGAGGAGCGCGAGAACCCCAAGCTCCTCGGCGCGAGCCGCAAAAAGCGCGTCGCCGCCGGCTGCGGACTGGAGGTCGTGGACGTCAACCGCCTCTTAAAGCAGTTCGAGCTGATGCAGGACCTTGTCAAGCAGATGACCCGCGGCAGGATGCCCAAGGGACTCGGCGGCTTCGGCGGCAAGGGCGGCATGAGCCGGATGCACGGCTTCGGCCGCAAGAAGCGCTTCAAATAATACCCCGTTGATTCATGCCAAGTGCATACGATCATACAACAAAAAACATATTTTATTTCGGAGGAAAAACACCATGGTCAAAATTCGTCTGCGCCGTATGGGCGCCAAGAAGGCTCCTTTCTATCGCGTCGTCGTCGCCGATTCCCGCTATCCCCGCGACGGCCGCTTCATCGAGGAGATCGGTACCTACAATCCCTGCGTGAGCCCCGCTGAGATCAAGATCGACGCCGAGCGCGCTCAGGAGTGGATCAAGACCGGCGCCCAGCCCACCGACACCGTCCGCGCGCTGCTCAAGAGAATCAACGCGATTTGATCCGCGGGGGACAACGCATGAAGGACTTGCTGCTCTACATCGCCAAAAATCTGGTCGAGCATCCGGATGAGGTCACGGTGACGGAGAAGCAGGGAACGGACGAGCTGACGTTGGAGCTGCACGTTGCGCCCGACGATATGGGCAAGGTGATCGGCCGTCAGGGCCGCATCGCCAAAGAGATCCGTACAGTCATCCGCTCCTATGCGCAGCGCACCGGAGAGAAAGTATCGGTCGATATTGTTGACTGAGAAAATGCACCCAAAGCCTGTGGCTTTCGGGTGCATTTTTTTGCCGCACGCGAAAAAATGCAGCGCGCCGCGTTAAAAATTGCAGAAAGGTAGTGCAAAATCCGAAAGGCTGTGCTATAATGCAAATCACTTTTATTTGTTACTGGAAGAAAGGAGCCTTTCTTATGCGTATCGTTGTCAAGGTGGGCACCTCCACGCTCGCCTACCCAACAGGACGGCTGAACATTCAGCGGATGGAGCGGCTGTGCAAAACGCTCAGCGACCTGAAGAACGCGGGCCACGAGATCATCCTCGTTTCCTCCGGCGCCATTGCCATGGGCTTCGGCAAGCTCAACCTGTCCGAGCGCCCCAAGGATATGCCGGGCAAGCAGGCTTCCGCCGCGGTCGGCCAGTGCGAGCTGATGTACGTTTACGACAAGCTCTTCACCGAGTATAACCACATCGTCGGCCAGCTCCTCATCACCGCGCCGGACATCGCCGACGGCGGCAGCCGGAAGGCGAACTTCCACAACACGATGGACCGCCTGCTGGAACTGGGCGCGCTGCCCGTCATCAACGAGAACGACACCATCTCCACCGAGGAGATCGCCGTGGGCGACAATGACACGCTCTCCGCCATCGTCGCCGCCACCGTCTCCGCGGACCTGCTCGTGCTGCTCTCGGACATCGACGGCCTCTACGACGGCGACCCGCGCAAAAACCCTGACGCGAAGCTTATCCCCACCGTGGAGACTGTCGACGAGCGCATCATCGCCCTCGGCGGCGGCAGCGGTTCGAGCCTCGGCACGGGCGGCATGGCGACCAAGCTCTTGGCGGCGCAGATCGCTGTCGGCGCGGGCTGCGAAATGGTCATCGCCAACGGCGAAAAGCCGGAGCTTTTGTATGATATCGTCGCGGGCAAGCCCATCGGCACCCGCTTTCTGGTCAAGAGGTGAAGAATATGACAACGCTGGAGCTTCTTCAAAAGACCCGCGCGGCGATGGGCAGCATTGCCGCTGCCGGCGCGGAGAAAAAGAACGCGCTGCTCCTTGCCATGGCGGACAGCCTGGAGGCGCACTGCGCGGAGATCCTCGCCGCGAACGCGGAGGACATGGCCGCCGCGCGCGGCCGCATCACCGACGTCATGCTCGACCGGCTCAAGCTCGATGAAAACCGCATCGCCGGCATGGCGAACGGCATTCGCGACACCGTCAGGCTTCCCGACCATACGGGCCGCGTCCTGAGCGAGGTCGTGCGTCCCAACGGCATCGTCATCGACAAGGTGCAGGTGCCGCTCGGCCTCGTCGCCATCATTTACGAGAGCCGCCCCAACGTCACCTCCGACGCTGCGGCGCTTGCCGTCAAGAGCGGCAACGTCTGTATGCTCCGCAGCGGAAAGGAAGCCTACCGCAGCGCCCGCGCCATCGTCGCGGCGCTCAAGGCGGGCGTTGCGCAGGCGGGCGGCGACCCCGACATCGTGAACATCGTGGAGGATACGAGCCACGCCTCCGCGCAGGAGCTGATGACCGCCAAGGGCCTCGTCGATCTCCTCATCCCGCGCGGCGGCGCGGGCCTGATCCGCGCCTGCGTGGAGAACGCCACCGTCCCCTGCATCGAGACCGGCACCGGCATCTGCCACGTCTATGTGGACAAGGCCGCCGACCTTGCGAAGGCGGTCAGCATCATCGTCAACGCCAAGGCCAGCCGGCCCTCCGTGTGCAACGCGGAGGAGGTCTGCCTTGTCCATCGGGACGTCGCGGCGCAGTTCCTGCCCCTGCTCAAAAAAGCCATCGTGGACGACCGTGCCGCCGCCGGCCTGGTCCCCGTCGAGCTGCGGCTCGACCCCGCCGCCGCGCGGATCATCGACGGCACCCCCGCCGGGGAGCGCGACTTCGACACCGAGTTTCTCGACTACATTCTCGCCGTCGGCGTGGTGGACAGCGTGGACGCCGCCATCGCGCACATCGCCGCGCACTCCACGCACCACAGCGACTGCATCGTGACCGAGGACGCCGCCGCGGCGGAGAAATTCACCGAGCAGGTGGACAGCGCGGCGGTCTACGTCAACGTCTCCACCCGTTTCACCGACGGCGGCGAGTTCGGCCTCGGCTGCGAGATGGGTATTTCCACGCAGAAGCTCCACGCCCGCGGCCCCATGGGGCTCGACGAGCTGTGTACCTACAAATACGTCGTCCGCGGCAGCGGACAGATCCGGTAAGGAGGGACGCTTGATGGCAAAGTATGAGGCCGGCTTCATCGGCGCCGGCAATATGGGCGGCGCGCTTGCGCTCGCTGCGGCGAAAAAGACCGGCGGCGACCGCATCGCCGTGGCGTGCTCCACGCGGGAGCGCTCCGAGGCCGCCGCGCAGCGGCTCGGCTGCACGGCGGAAACGCCGCAGCGCATCCTCTCGGACAGCCGCTTCGTCTTTCTCGGCGTCAAGCCGCAGATGGTCGTCGGCGTGGTCGAGAGCCTCAAGGCAGACATTCTGGCCTCCGAGGGCATCTTCGTCTCCATGCTCGCGGGCGTGAGTCTCGAGAGGCTCGCGTTGCTGCTCGGCGCGGACAAGAAGATCATCCGCATCATGCCGAATACGCCCTGCACCGTGGGGCAGGGGCTGATCCTTTACGCGGCGAACGGCCGCGTGAGCGAGGACGAGCTGTGCGCCTTCCGCGAGCTGATGGCGCCCGCCGGAGCGCTCGACGAGCTGAACGAGCACCTGATCGACGCGGCGAGCGCCGTCTCCGGCTGCGGCCCCGCCTACGCCTATCTGTTTATCGAGGCGCTGGCGGACGGCGGCGTGAAGAACGGCCTGCCTCGTGCCAAGGCACAGCGCTATGCCGCGCAGATGCTGCTCGGCAGCGCCGAAATGGTGCTCCGCACCGGCCGGCACCCGGGGCAGCTCAAGGACGAGGTGTGCAGCCCCGGCGGCAGCACCATCGCGGGCGTCGCCGCGCTGGAGCGCAGCGGCTTCCGCAGCGCGTGCATCGAGGCGGTGGACGCCGCGGTGGAAAAAACCAAACAGCTCGGATAAGAAAGGCTAAGCGGCGGTCCGTGAGGACCGCCGCTTACTGTCGAAAAAGTGGCAAAACCACTTTTTCGAGAAGGCTTCGCTGCGTTCTGCGCCTCGGTTGTCCGCTGTCAGCGGACAATTCGACGCTCACTCCGCGCAGGGTGTTTTCTGCCACGCACAGGTCGCGGCAGAAAACGAATCATCCTGCTTTCGCGTCTGCGGACGCGAAACTCTGCGAGGCATTTTTCTGCTTGACAACCGGACCGCTCCATGTTACTATATCGGTAGCCGATATATCGGAAGCCGATAAAAACGGGGAGGGAAAGCGTATGAGCACCGCCGCGCTGACCGAAGCGGTCTTTTATATCCTGCTCTCGCTCGACGCGCCGCTGCACGGCTATGGCATCATGCAGAACGTCGAGCGCCTGAGCGGCGGGCGCGTGCGCCTTGCCGCCGGAACGCTCTACGGCGCGCTCACCACGCTCACCGAGCGTGGCTGGATCGAGGCCGTGGGCGAGGACGAGGGGCGCAGGAAGGAATACCGCATCACCCCCGAGGGACGCGCCGCCGTGCGCGCGGAGCTTGCCCGATTGCAGGAGCTGACCGCCAACGGCGAGGCCCTGACAAGGAACTGGACGTGACGGAGATGAGGGATGACCCGGATACGAAGCGGGGACGGACCTATCTCGCGGGTGTGGAAGAGCTGGGTGTGACCTGCTTGGGATGCTTTTGGCATCGTGCGTTCTTCCGCTGGGAGGACGACGGTAGACCGGTGGAAATGTTTTCCGACCTCGCGTCGCAGGCATTGGAGGCGAAGTGCGTGCGCATCGCGCAGCTGGCCGCGGCGGTGTGGTGTGCGGTCAATGCCGCGCTGCTGTTTTTCCGGGCGTGGCTTGATCTCGACGCGGCGAGGGGCTTCGACGAGCTCTATGCCGACCTGATCGCCGCAGGCGCGCCGAGCATTGCGGAGGCGTGGGCGCCGAGGATCGCGATGTACGCCGCGTTTGGCCTTTTGTGGCTCGGACTTACCGTGTGGGGTGTGCGCGGCGGTGCGCACGCACCGGAAATGGCGCGGGCTCAAAGACGAACAGCTCGTTCACGAATAGACCCGCCGGGAAAGGAGACGACGATGAACGATGTGAAAAAGACCTGGTGCGGACCGGTCTATACGCTCGATCCGGAAAAAAATGGAGCGGCAGTTCAACCGCCTCTCCGCCGAGGGCTGGCAGCTCGAGGGCACGGGCTGGCTTTCCTTCCGCTATCGTCGTGGAGCGCCGAATGAGTACCGCTACCGTGTGCAGTACCTCTACGAGTCCCGCGACGGTCAGAGGGACGACTATGTGCGCGGCTCCCGCGAGCTGCGTTTCTTTATGCGATTTTTACAGGATAAGCATGAGAGAATGTCGGGGCGCGAACGGCAAAAACGGGTTGCCTTTTCGGGGGAAAAGACTATAATAAACTATCAGTGCGCTACAAGTGTAGTGCATTCTGCATAAAAGAAAGGACGCCGCGCCCATGTACGCTTTGCTCAATGTTGCCTTTGCCCTGCTCGCGGGACTGCTGATGACCCGCATCTTCTCCCGCTGGCGTCTGCCCGACGTGACCGCCTTTTTGGTCGCGGGTGTGCTGATCGGACCGTTCTGCCTCGGCAGGCTCGGCATCACGGGCGTCGGCTTCGCCGCCTATGAGGACGTTGCCGCGCTCGGCACCATTTCCGATGTGGCGATGGGCTTCATCGCCTTCGCCATCGGCAACGAGTTCCGGCTGGAGGATCTGCGCAAGACGGGCCGTCAGGCCTTCATCATCGGCATCGTGCAGGCGCTCGTCGCCACCGCGCTGGTGGATCTCGCCCTGCTCGGCTTCCATTTCCTGCGCCCCGACATCCTCTCCGCGCCGGCCGCCATCACGCTCGGCGCGATCGCCGCGGCGACGGCTCCCGCCGCCACGCTGATGGTCGTGCGCCAGTACAAGGCCAAGGGCCCGCTCACGAGCCTGCTGCTGCCCATCGTCGCGCTGGACGACGCGGTGGGCCTGGTGGTGTTCGCAGTCAGCTTCGGCATCGCCAAGGCGATGATCAGCGGCGCGCTGAGCATCGTTTCCGTGCTCGTCAACCCGCTCATCGAGATCGTGCTCTCCCTGCTGCTCGGAATGCTCGCGGGAGCGGCCCTCACGCGGCTCGAGGCCATGTTCCACTCCAACCGCAACCGAATGTCCATGACCATCGCGTTCGTGTTCCTCACGGTCGCGCTCGCGGCGCTGGAGTGGCGCATCGGCGAGGTCGTCATCGGCTTCTCGCCGCTGCTCGTGTGCATGATGCTCGGCACGGTGTTCTGCAACATCTGCCCGCTCTCCGAGGATCTGATGGACCGCGCGGACGACTGGTCCGCCCCCCTGTTGGCGGTATTCTTCGTCATCAGCGGCGCGGAGCTGCGGCTGGAGGTGTTCGGCGAGTTGACGATGGTGCTCATCGGCGTCATCTACATCATCTTCCGCAGCATGGGCAAGTATCTCGGCGCGCACTTCTCCGCCAAGGCGGTCGGCTGCGACGAAAAGACGGTCAAATACCTCGGCATCACGCTGCTGCCGCAGGCGGGCGTGGCGCTGGGTATGTGCGTGAGCGCACAGGCGCTGGGCGCGGCGGACGGACTGCTGGTCCGCAACATCGTGCTGTTCTCCGTGCTGATCTATGAGCTGGTCGGCCCGCTGCTGACCAAGGAGGCGCTGACCGCCGCGGGCGAGATCACCGCCAAGCCCAAGGAGGTCTTGGAGCGCCGCGCCAAAGCGCTCGCCGAAGCGGAGCCGAAGGAGTTCCTCGAGGAGCGCGAGGCAAAGAAGCATAAAAAACAGGATTTATGAGAAAAAAGAGACGAAAGCCGTGGCTTTCGTCTCTTTTTCCGTTCAGTCAAATTCCAAAGCGCTCTCGCCCTGCGGCAGCACCTCGCCGACGATGGCGCTCCACGGCGCGAAGGCGTGGAGCTTTTCGAGCAGCTCCTCCGCGTCCGCGCGGGGAAGCGACACGAGCAGTCCGCCCGAGGTCTGCGGGTCGGCGGCCAGGTCGAGCCTCGCGCGCTGTGCGCCGTCGAGCACGCGCAGGTGCGGCTTCACATAGTCGCGGTTGCGGTACGCGCCGCCCGGCACGATGCCCATGTCCGCCAGCTCCTCCGCCTGCGGCAGCAGCGGCAGCGCCGCGCCGTGCAGCCGGACGGTGACGCCCGAGCCGCTTGCCATCTCGTAGCTGTGCCCGAGCAGACCGAAGCCGGTCACGTCGGTGCAGGCGTGGACGTTTTCGACCTCGCGCACGGCCTGCGCGGCCTTCGCGTTAAGCGCCGCCATGCTCGCATACGCCGCGTCGCGGGCGCTGTCGTCCGCAAGAGCGGCCTTGAGCGCGGTGGTGATGACGCCGACGCCGAGCGCCTTGGTCAGCACGAGCACGTCGCCCGGCTGCGCGCCGATGTTCTTGAGGATGTGCTGCGGGTGAACGAAGCCGGTGACGCACAGACCGTATTTCGGCTCGTCGTCCTGAATGGTGTGTCCGCCGGCGATGACGCAGCCGGCCTCCACGGCCTTGTCGTGCCCGCCCTCCAAAATGGCGCGGACGGTATCGAGCGGAAGGCAGCTCGGCACGCAGAGCAGATTCATCGCCAGCTTCGGCACGCCGCCCATGGCGTACACGTCGGAGAGCGCGTTCGCTGCGGCGATCTGACCGAAGAGGTAGGGATCGTCCACGATGGGCGTGAAGAAGTCCACCGTTTCGATCACGGCCACGTCGTCCGACACGCTGTAAACACAGGCGTCGTCGCTGCTGTCGTAGCCCACCAGCAGCCGCGGGTCAAACACATTAGGCAGACCCTCTAAAATTTTCGACAGGGCGCCCGGCCCCAGCTTTGCCGCTCAACCGGCGGCGGAGGTCATTTGCGTGAGCCGAAGCTCGCGGTTCTGATCCATTGCCGTCTGCCTCCTTTCTGTGGTGAAATGGTAAAGTTACACGGACGCCTTGGCCTGCTTGCGCACCAGCTCGGCAAAGGTGCGGGCGGGGGAGCTCATGGAGCTTTTCCGGCGTCGGGCCATGTAGATGCTGCGCCGCACGGGCGTTTCGTCCAGCTCGAATTGTAAGAGCTGTCCCGCCGCGACGGCCTCCTGCACCGCGAGTGCGGAGAGGATGGATACGCCCGTGCCCTCCGCGACCAGCCGCTGCAGCACGGTGGGGTCGGAGACGTAGGCCACGGTGTGGATGACCTGCGGGTCAAGGCGGATCTCGCTGAGATAGTTGTCGATGACCTTCTGCGTGCCGCTCCCGCGTTCGCGGAAGAGGAACGGCTCGCGGAACAGCTCGCGCCCGAGCACGCCCTGCGTTTTCAGCGCCGCGAAGCGCGGCGTGTTCGGCGTGATGAGCACCAGACGGTCCTCGGCGATCGGCTCGTAGATGAGGTCCTGCCGGTCGTCGGCGCTGCCGACGAAGCCGAGGTGGATGTCGCCGTTGAGCAGCATCTGCTGCACCGCGGCGCTGTCGCCGCAGAGAAGCGTGCAGCGGCAGGCGGGATTCTCCCGGGCGAAGCACGCCATGTAGCCCGGCAGAAGGCTCTGCGCCGGCACGGTGGAGGCGCCGAGCGTCAGCTCGAGCGCGCTGTCGACCGCGACGTCGAGCAGCAGGGCGCTGCATCGGCCGAGGATGTCCTGCGCGTAGCGGTAGACGCGCTTGCCCTCAAGCGTGAGCGTCAGCCGCCGCTTGGACTCGCGGTGGAAGAGCTTGAGATGCAGCAGCTCCTCCAGCGCGCGGACGTTGTCGCTCACCGTGGACTGGGCAAGGTAGAGCTTTTCCGCGGCGGCGGTGAAGCTGCCGGCGTCCACGACGGCGGAAAAGATCTCAAGCTGACGGAGATTCAGACGTTCCATCGCACGGCCTCCTTCTGTGGCTTTCTAAATGTTATTGTAGAGAGCGCGGCGCGGTTTGTCAAATGCTTTCACGGAAAATTCGGCGGTTTCCATCGGAAAAAACGATGAAAAATGCCGGACGGCCGGAAAAAGCCGTTTTCAAACCGTGCGCGGTGTGCTATGATGGTCGGGAAACAACGGACGGGAGGAGTGCGCATGATCTATCTTGACAACGCCGCGACCACGCTTCGCAAGCCGCCGCAGGTCATCGACGCGGTGGCGCGCGCGATGGGGAGCTTCGGCAACAGCGCCCGCGGCACGCACGAGGGCGCGCTGACCGCCTCGCGCACGATCTACGACACGCGCTGCAAGCTTGCGGCGCTCTTCGGCTGCCCGCGGCCCGACCATGTGGCGTTCACCGCCAACTCGACCGAGGCGCTGAACATCGCCATTCACGGGCTTGTCCGCCCGGGCGACCATGTGCTCTCCACCGATCTGGAGCACAACTCCGTGCTCCGTCCGCTCTACCGCCTGCGCGATGAGCGCGGCGTGGCGCTGGACTTCGTGCCCGCAGACCGGCAGGGGCGCATCGACTACGCGGACCTTGAGCGCCTGCTCCGTCCCGAGACCCGCGCCATCGTCTGCACCCACGCCTCGAACCTGACGGGCGACGCGGTGGACCTTGCCCGCGTGGGCGCGCTCGCGCACGCGCACGGCGTGCTGCTTGTGGTGGACGCCTCACAGAGCGCGGGCGTGCTGCCCATCGACATGGAGCGGATGCACATCGACGTGCTCTGCTTCACGGGCCATAAATCCCTCATGGGGCCGCAGGGAACGGGCGGGCTGTGCCTGCGCGGCGACCCGGACATCCTGCCGTGGAAGGTCGGCGGGACGGGCGTGCAGACCTTCTCCGAGCGCCAGCCCGAGCAGCTGCCCGTGCGGCTCGAGGCGGGAACGCTCAACGGCCACGGCATCGCCGGACTGGACGCGGCGCTGGACTTCATCGCGGTGACCGGCATGGAGACCATCCGTGCGCACGAGACGGCGCTCATGCGCCGCTTCTATGAGGGCGTGCGGGACATCCCCGGCGTGACCGTCTACGGCGACTTCACGCACGAGCGCACAGCGGTCGTCGCACTGAACATCGCGGACCTGGACTCCGGCGAGGTCGCCGACGCGCTTGCGGAGGACTACGGCATCGCCACGCGCTCGGGCGCGCACTGCGCGCCGCGGCTGCACCGTGCGCTCGGCACGGAGGGACAGGGCGCGGTGCGCTTCAGCTTCGGCTGGTACAACACCGAGGAGGAGACCGACGCGGCCATCCGCGCGGTGGAGGAGCTGGCGCGATGAGAGAGAGAAAGACGTGGCTGGTCGTGACCTTTCACACCACCGCCGCCGCCATCGGCATGGAGAAGCTCTGCGCGGCGCGCGGCCTTGCGGGGCGGCTCATTCCGGTGCCGCGCGCGCTGACCGCGGACTGCGGCATGGCATGGCGCGCCGAGATCGACAGGCGCGCCGCGCTCGAGGCGCTTGCCGCCGGCGAGGGGCTGGAGGTCGAGGGCTTTTACGAGCTGACGCTGTGAAAAAACAGACCCATAGGAAACAGGACGGTAATATCATCGGAAAAACCGATGATATTACCGTTTTCTTCGGATAAATCCATTTGCCATTTTTTGACGGAGACTTTATACTGTGTTCATCAATATCTTTCTCAAAGAATAACGAGGGAGAAAGAACAAGGAGTGGAGAGAAAATGAAAAAGATCCATTGGGGTGTCGTCCTCGCGGGCGTGGCCGTCGGCCTTGCCGCCCTCATTCTCACGGCGATGGGCAACCCCGCCAATATGGGCTTCTGCATCGCCTGCTTCCTGCGCGACACCGCGGGCGCCTGCGGCCTGCACAGCGCTGCCAAGGTGCAGTACGTCCGTCCGGAGATCATCGGCCTCGTGCTCGGCGCGTTCCTCATGAGCGTGGCGGGCAAGGAGTTCAAGGCCCGCGCCGGCTCGTCGCCCGCGCTGCGCTTTGTCATCGGCGCGTTCGTCGTCATCGGCGCGCTCGCCTTCCTCGGCTGCCCGCTGCGTATGGTGCTCCGTCTCGGCGGCGGCGACCTGAACGCGCTCGTCGGTCTCATCGGCTTCTTTATCGGCATCCTCATCGGCAGCGCCTGCCTCAAGCGCGGCTTCACGCTCAAGCGCTCCTACGAGGTCAGCGTCTCCGAGGGCAGCGTGCTGCCGACCGTGATGGCGGCGCTTTTGATCCTCGTGCTGACCGTACCCGCGCTGTTCAAGGCGTCCGAGACCGGCCCCGGCTCCATGCACGCGCCGTTCTGGATCGCGCTGATCGTCGCGCTCGTGGTCGGCGCGCTGGCGCAGAAGAGCCGCCTTTGCATGGTCGGCGGTCTGCGTGACGCCGTGATGCTGGGGGACTTCCACCTGCTCTACGGCTTCGCGGCGATTTTTGTCGTCACGCTCGTCGGCAATCTTGCCATGAATAAGTTCAACCTTGGCTTCGCGCTTCAGCCCATCGCCCACAGCGCCCACGTCTGGAACCTGCTGGGCATGGTGCTCGTCGGCTGGGGCAGCGTGCTGCTCGGCGGCTGCCCGCTGCGTCAGCTCATCCTGGCGGCGCAGGGCAACGGCGACAGCGCCGTGACCGTGTTCGGCATGATCGTCGGCGCGGCTCTCGCGCACAACTTCGGCCTCGCCGGCAACCCCGACAGCAAGAACGAGGCCGGTCAGCTCGTGGTCGGCGGCATCTCCACTGCGGGCAAGGTCGCCGTGATCGTCGGCCTGGTCGTGCTGCTGGTGATCGCCCTGTGGAATATGCCCAAAAAGGAGGCAACGAAATGATCGACGCAAGAGGCTACTCCTGCCCCATGCCCGTGGTGATGGTGCAGAACGAGGTCAAGAAGAACGCGCCCGACACGCTCGAGGTGCTGGTGGACAGCCAGACCTGCGTGGAGAACGTGACCCGCTTCGGCGAGAAGCAGGGCTACACCGTGTCCTGCGCAAGCGAGGGCGGGGACTTCCGCCTGACGCTCAGAAAGTAAAAAAGGTGAGGGGAAGGTCAAGGACCTTCCCCTCGCTTTCTATTCTTCCTTCGGTGCGAGCACCGCGAGCAACAGCCAGAGATAGACGCCCGTGATGCAGCAGGCGACGGAGAAAAACGCCGTCACCGCGTAGCAGAGCAGCGCCGCGCCCGCGACCGCGCAGCGGTCGCTTTCCGCATGGCGGTACGCGCGCCAAAGCGCGAGCGCAAGCAGCGCGAGGAACGCAAGCAGCGCCAACGCGCCCTGATCGACGAGGACGCCGAGGTATTCGTTGTGCGCGCTCGTGACGGCGAAGTAGGTGGTCTCGCCGCCGTGCTGCCAGTAGAACGGCGGGACATCGCGCAGGTACAGCGTCCCGCAGCCGCCGCCGAGCAGCGGTCGCTCCGCGATGAGCGGCAGGAGGGAGCGCCAGATCAGGAGCCGCGACGAGCCGAAGGTCAGATCGACGTCGCCGTGCAGCAGCCGGTGCAGCTCGGAGAGCGTGCCGCCGTCGCCGGGAAAGAACCAGATAAGGGCGAACGCCGCCGCGGTGAGCAGGAGTGTCAGCGCCCACATCGCCCGCCGCCGTCGCGGGAACAGCAGCGGCAGCCCGAGCACCGCCGTGACCGCGAGACCGAGCAGCGCGGCGGCGACGCGCAGCTGCCAGAGCGTCCACACCGTCAGCGCGAGCGGCACGAGCAGCCATCCGGACCAGCCGCGCACGAGCGCCGCCGCCATCGCCGCGGCGCAGAGCGCGAGAAGAAAGGCGGTGAAGTCGATGTTGCCGGCGGCGCCGGCGTAGAAGCCGGAGTAGGCGACGTCGCCGTCAAAGTAGTTCAGCCCCGTGGGGTAGAGCCAAAGGGGATTTCGCCCCGTGAGCTGGACGAGCACGAGAAGATCGCACAGCGCGGCGGAGGCCGCCGCGGCATAGAGCAGCCGGCGGTCAGGCCGCAGATGCCGCGCGAGGAGCAGAAAGGCGGCAGCGTAGAGCGCGGCGGTCAGAAGTCCGTCCCGGCGCGTGCCGCCGAGCAGCACCGCCGTGCCGTAGGGCGAGAGTGCCGCGCTGAGCGCGGTGAGCGCGAGATAGGCGAGCGCGGCAAGGCACATCGGCTCGCGCCAGCGGACAGCCCTCCACGCGCCGAGCGCCGTCATCGCGAGGACGTAGCCCAGCGAGAGCAGCAGGAAGGCGCGGTATTTGCCCTCCATCATGCGCTCGTAGCCGCCGAGGGGAAGAAAGAGCGCGTAGACCGTGAGCAGGGCAAGGGCATAGAGATAGGAAATGCGTCTGCACAGCGCCATGATGTCCGACCTCCTTCCAAGCATATTCTTCAGTATAAAATTTTGGGAACTTTTTGTCAATTTTTTGCGTCTAAGCTATCAAACGCTTGACATAATACGTCCCGGTTCGGTACAATAAGATAATAAAGAGAAGATAAGGAGGGCTTTTCCATGGAAGGTCGTCGTGTGAATCACAGTGCGCCGAAGCGCAATCCGCTGTATGTGATGTTTTTATGCCTGGTCGCAGCGGTGTTTGTGCTGCTGATCGTGGTGATCGTGCTGGGCGCGAAGCTCGGCGCGGCGCAGAAGGCGGCGAAGGGCGCCGAGACGCAGATCGAGGAGCTGCAGGAGCAGGTCAAGAAGCTGGAGGAAGAAAAGGATGCCGCGAATGAGCCGGACGAAAAGCTCCCCGGCGAGGATACGCCCGCGGTCGATCCGAACGAGACGAAGGAGCCGGATACGAGCGTGAGCGACAGCAAGAGGAAGGTCGGCTGGCTGGACCTCACGGGTCACAGCGAGGTCACGGTGCTGCCCGAGAAGGTGTTCAATGAGTATGCGTCCTACTACACCACCGCCGGTGTGAACCTGCGCAGCGGCCCGAGCACGAGCTACGGCAAGGTCCAGCTCGTCGACCGGGGCACAAAGGTCAAGGCCGCGGCGAAGGAGGGCAACTGGACCTTCGTTTCCGTCGGCAGCAAGTTCGGCTGGATCAGCTCGGATTATCTTTCCACCAAGCCGCCGGTCGAGGTGACCTCCGGCAGCCTGAGCCGCACCTGAAGAGAATGGGAGAAAAGCGTTCCGCGATGCGGAACGCTTTTTTTGCGTCAGTCTCTGCCGCAGCCGCCCTTGCCGCTCAGTGAGCAGGAGGACTGAAAGCCGCAGGCGTTGCATTTGTTGTTCGGGTCGCGGGCGACCGTGCCGCCCAAAAAGGCGAGCGCCGCTTCCTCCGGCGTGCCGGAGAAGGTGGGGAAGAGCAGGATGCCCGCGGCGGCGGTCTCGAGCCGCTCGTCTCCGGGCAGCGCGCCGCAGACGAGCGCGTCCACGCCGTACGGCTCGAGCTGGGCGACCGCGGCAGCGGCGCCCTCGCCCACGCGGGGGACGAAGAAGCGGCGGACGATGCGGCCGTGATCGTCCTCAAAAAACTGGAAGCCCTCGATGCCGGACAGGGTCTCGGCGGTCCGGTCGTTGGATACGGGAACGGCGATGCGCATGGCGGGAGTCCTCCTTTATCGTTTGAACTGCTCGGCGGCGCGGATGCAGCGCAGAAGATCGTCGAGCGTGTGGGTGTAGTCGATGTGGCTGCGGGCCTTGGCCTCGTCGCGCGGGACAGCCAGGCGGTTGATGCTGAAAATGGCGCTGACGCCGGCGTCGTAGGCTCCGTAGGCGTCGTCGCCCACATCGCCGACGATGGCAAAAACGGGCACGCCCCGCGCGTGAGCGCGGCGCGCCACGCCGCCCACGACCTTGCCGTGGGTGCTCTGCGCGTCGATGCGGCCCTCGCCGGTGATGACGAGGTCGGCGTCCGTGAGCAGGGCGTCGAAGCCGACCACGTCGAGCACGACCTCGATGCCGCGGCGCAGCTCCGCGCCCAGCAGAGCGACGCAGCCCGCGCCGAACGCGCCCGCCGCGCCGGCTCCGGGGAGCATGGCGACCGAGGCGTTCAGCTCGCGGCGGAAGATCTTGTCCAACGCGCGGAGCTGACGGTCCAGCTCGCGCACGGCTGCCTCGTCCGCGCCCTTCTGCGGCGCAAAGATGTGTGCCGCGCCGCTATGGCCGTGCATGGGATTGGTGATGTCGCACATGGCGATCATGCGCACACCGTGAAGCCTTTCGCGCACGGCGGAGGCGTCGATGTGCGCGATGCGGTCGAGCGTCGCGCCGACGGGAACGAAGGACGTGCCTCCCGCGTCCGTGAAGCGGACGCCCAGCGCCGCGGCGCAGCTGCAGCCGCCGTCGTTCGTGGCGCTGCCGCCGAGGCCGAGCACGATGCGCCGCGCGCCGCGCGCAAGCGCATCGGCAATAAGCTGTCCGACGCCGTAGGTCGTGGTGACGCAGGGGTTTTTGCGTCCGGCAACGAGCGGGAGTCCCGCCGCCGCGGCCATTTCAATGACCGCCGTGCCGTCCGGCAGCAGGCCGTAGGCCGCGTCGATCGGCTCGCCGTAGGGGTCCTGCACGCCGGAGACGAGCACGCGCTCGCCGCCGCAGGAATCGAGGAAGCAATCCACCGTCCCCTCGCCGCCGTCCGCCACGTTCAGCGCGCGGACCTCGCAGGCGGGGAAGAAGAGCGGGATACGCTCGCGCGCGATGGCGCAGATGTCGCGGCTCGGCAGCGAGCCCTTGAAGGAATCGGAGATCACGATGCACTTTTTCATGCCCTTTGCCTCCCGTGCGGGTGTTTTTCCTATAGTATATGCAAGCCGCGCGCAGGATGCAAGTCCTTTCCGCCGCAGCGGTAGGAGGAAGAAAACTGCACCTTGCCATATTGCACAAAATATAGCGATGAAATTGTGCGGATTTGCAGATATTTACCTCTTGACTTTAAAGCTCTAAAGGAATATACTCCGAACATCAAATGAGTTTGCCCCACGGGGCGGACGGAAGGGAGATCCGCAATGCTGAGCCGCTATTCCTTTTTCATTTTCGCGTTCCGCTTTGCGGGCCGCTATTTCGGCACGCCCTCCCGGAGCCGTCGATGAGAAGAAAACGCGTTTGCAAAGGAATGTGAGCAAAGCGGTTTCGTCCGACGGGCGGGACCGCTCTTTAATTTGTTCAAATGAAAAGGAGAAGTACCATGAAAAAGAAACTGATCGCCATGCTGCTTTCCGCAGCGATGTGTCTCAGCCTCGCCGCCTGCGGCCAGAAGGCTGACACCCCCGATACCACCGATCCCGCCGAGCCGAGCGGCGACGCCGCGACCTACACCGTCGGCATCTGCCAGCTCGTGCAGCATGAGGCGCTTGACGCCGCGACGCAGGGCTTTATTGACGCGCTGAACGAGGCGCTGCCCGGTCAGGTCAAGATTGAGGAGAAGAACGCCTCCGGCGATTCCAACAGCTGCGCCACCATCGTCAACGGCTTTGTCTCCGAGGGCGTGGACCTCATCATGGCGAACGCGACCGCCGCGCTGCAGGCAGCGGCCTCCGCGACGAGCGACATCCCCGTTCTCGGCACCTCCATCACCGCCTACGGCGTGGCGCTGGACATTGACGATTTCTCCGGCACCGTCGGCGGCAACGTCTCCGGCACGAGCGATCTGGCCGACCTGAGCAAGCAGGCGGACATGATCACCGAGTGGTTCCCCGAGACGCAGAAGGTCGGTCTGCTGTTCTGCTCCGGCGAGCCGAACTCCCGTTACCAGATCGAGGAGGTCGCCAAGAACCTGTCCGCCAAAGGCATTGAGACCAAGGAATTTGCCTTCACCGACACCAACGACGTTTCCTCCGTTACGCAGGCTGCCTGCGACTGGGCCGATGTGATCTATGTTCCCACCGATAACACCGCCGCCTCCAACACCGAGGCGATCGCCAACGTCACCGTTCCCGCCAAGACCCCGGTCATCGCCGGCGAGGAGGGCATCTGCAAGGGCTGCGGTGTGGCGACCCTGTCCATCAGCTACTACGATCTCGGCATGACCACCGGCAAGATGGCCGCCAAGATCCTGACCGGCGAGGCGGATATCTCCACCATGCCCATCGAATTCACCACCGCAACGCCGAAGTACAACGCCTCCATGTGCGAGACGCTCGGCATCACTCCGCTGGAGGGCTACACCGCCATCGCGGAGTAAGCGGAATATCCCCGATGGGAGAGGGGCACCGCCCCTCTCCCATAACGAAGTGTTTGGAGGAAAAGAACGATGAGTTTCCTGACGTCTCTGCTCAACGCGCTGCCCGGCGCAGTCGCCCAGGGCCTGATCTGGGGCATCATGGCGATCGGCGTATACATCACCTACCGCATCCTTGACGTGGCGGATCTGACGGTGGACGGCTCGCTTGCCACCGGCGGCGCGGTCTGCGTGATGCTCATTCGCGCGGGCGTGAGTCCGTGGCCGGCGCTTTTGTGCGCGATGCTCGCCGGTATGCTGGCGGGTCTTGTCACGGGCCTTTTTCACACGAAGTGCGGCATCCCCGCCATCCTTGCCGGTATCCTCACGCAGCTCTCGCTCTACTCGGTCAACCTGCGCATCATGGAGAGCAAGGCGAATCAGGCGGTCAGCGTGGATAAGTACGACCTGCTCGTTTCCCAGCGCTATGTGCGCACCTTCTCGCCCGTGGGCGAGCTGCTGACGAAGAATCCGCTGCCGCTGCTGCTGCTCTTCACCGCCGCGGTGATCGCGCTGCTCTACTGGTTCTTCGGCACGGAGAAGGGCTGCTCCATCCGCGCCACCGGCGCGAACCAGAACATGGCCCGCGCGCAGGGCATCGACACCAGCGCCAACGTGGTGCTCGGGCTGATGCTCTCCAACGGACTGGTCGCGCTCTCCGGCGCGCTGCTCGCCCAGTATCAGGGCTCGAGCGACGTGCAGATGGGCCGCGGCGCCATCGTCATCGGCCTTGCCGCCGTCATCATCGGCGAGGTCGTGTTCGGCAAGCTCTTCATCAACTTCGGCCTTCGGCTCTTTGCCGTTTCCATCGGCGCGATCCTTTACTACATCGTGCTGCAGGCCGCGCTCCAGCTTGGTCTGAACACCAACGACCTCAAGCTCGTCACGGCGCTGATCGTGGCGGTGTTCCTCGCCATTCCGTACTGGAAGGGCAAGGCGTTCCACGGCAAGGCACAGAAGGGAGGCGCGCACCATGCTTGAGCTCAAGAACATCTGCAAGACCTTCAACCCCGGCACCATCAACGCCAAAACGGCGCTCAACAACCTGAGTCTGACGCTCGCCGACGGCGATTTCGTCACCGTCATCGGCGGCAACGGCGCGGGCAAGTCCACGATGCTCAACGCCATCGCGGGCGTGTTTCCGGTGGACTCCGGCTCCATCCTCATCGACGGGCAGGACGTCACCAAGCTGCCCGAGCACAAGCGCGCCGCGCTGCTCGGGCGCGTGTTTCAGGATCCGATGATGGGCACCGCCCCGACCATGATGATCGAGGAGAATCTGGCGCTCGCCGCCCGGCGCGGGCAGCGCCGCGGCCTCAAGTGGGGCATCACGCCGCTTGAGCGCGCGGACTACAAGGAGCTGCTGCGTACCCTCGACCTCGGTCTGGAGGACCGCCTGACGAGCAAGGTTGGTCTGCTCTCCGGCGGTCAGCGTCAGGCGCTGACGCTGCTGATGGCCTCGCTCAAGCAGCCGAAGCTGCTGCTGCTCGACGAGCACACCGCGGCGCTCGACCCCAAGACGGCCGCCAAGGTGCTCGCGCTCTCCGACCAGATCGTACAGGAGAATCGGCTCACGACGCTGATGATCACGCACAACATGAAGGACGCCATCGCGCACGGCAACCGCCTCATCATGATGGACGCGGGCCGCGTGGTGGTGGACATCTCCGGCGAGGAAAAGAAAAAGCTGACCGTGCCCGACCTGCTCGCGCTCTTCTCCAGCGCCAGCGGCTCGACCGAGGCGAACGACAAGCTGCTGCTTTCCTGACGGCTTTCCGCTTCTTTTTTGTTGAAAAACAGGGCATGACCTGTTAAAATTACCGTTGGCCGGTGGTTTAGCCTCCTCCCGGTCAACGGTATTTTTCTGTCAAGCGAAGGGGAGAACGCAATGAACGGCATTCAGGTGAAAAACCTTGTCAAGACCTATATCACGCAGAGCACCGACATCATTCTCAACGGCGCGAAGCGCCCCTCGACGACGCGCACCGTGCTCCACGGCGTGTCGGTCGATTTTCCCGCGGGGAAGCTCACGGCGATCCTGGGGCGCAGCGGCTGCGGAAAGAGCACGCTGCTGCGGCTCATCGACGGGACGAAGGACGCGCCCGATTCCGGCGAGATCGTGATGCCGGAGGGCTGGCGCTGCGCGCTGCTCTCGCCCGATCCCTATGTGATCACCTGGACGTCGGTGGAGCGCAACGTCGCGATGGCGGCGGGCGCGGGCCGCACGCCGGAGGAGCGGCTGGAGCTGGCGAAGAAGCTCGTGAAGCTCGTGCGGCTGGAGGATTACGCCGACATGACGCCCGTGGAGCTGTCCACCGGGATGCGCCAGCGGCTCGGGCTTGCCCGCGTGCTCGCCAGTCAGGCGCAGGTGCTGCTGATGGACGAGCCGTTCGCCTCGCTCGACTTCATCACGCGTGGCGAGCTGCAAGCGGAGCTGCTGGACATTCAGAAGGAGCTGCAAAAGACCATTCTGCTCGTGACGCATCAGCTTGATGAGGCGCTGCTGCTCGCGCAGAAGATCGTCGTGCTGCACGCGGACAGCTCGGTGCGTGTGTGGGAGCTGGAGCTGCCGTATCCGCGCGACCTGACGAGCCCGCAGCTCACCGCGCTGCGCGAGGAGATCACCGCCGAGTGCAGGAAGGACTAAAGAAAAACCGCTTGACCGAGATCGGCCAAGCGGTTTTTTCGTGAAGGGAAGGGCGCTATACGCCCATGATGAGCGGCACGAGCAGCGCGGAGAAAAGACAGGCTGCCATGCCGGTCGTGAACGAGTAGGGCAGCGTCTCGGCGCTGCAGGAGCGCTCGACGATGGGCAGGCATACGTCCATCGCGCACGTTCCGGGCAGCGTGACGGCCTCGATGCAGCCGATCTTCGAGGCGGCGAGCGGGAGGAGAATGATGCCGAGCGTTTCGCGCAGCACGTTGTGCAGGAACGACACCGCGCCCGCGACCGCGTGGCCCGCGCCGGAAATGACGCTCGGCGCGAGCGTGTACCAGCCGAAGCCTGCGCTGATGGCGAGTCCCTCCCGCAGCGTCATGGGGGAGAGAAGCGAGTAAACCACGCCTGCGAGCAGCGAGCCGGCGACCATCGCCAGCGGCACGAGAACGATGCCGAGTCCCGCGCCGCGCAGCATGGCTTTGAGCTTGCCCTCCAGCCCCATGCCGAAGCCGACGAAGGCGAGCAGCAGGCACAGTCCGACGACGAGCCAGCTGCCGGACATGGTCTGAAAGGCGTCCGGATCGGTGACGCGCGGGACGACGAAATAGCCGAGCAGCATCCCCACCGCGACCATCGCGAAGATGATGAGCGAGGTTTTGGAGCCGGAGGCGTCCGCGTGTGCGGCAGCGGACGGCATCGCCGCCGTTTTCTCCGCGCCGCGGGGCAGGGCATTGCGGTCGATGTGCAGCGCACGGCGCACGGCGAACGCGCCGAGCATACTGAACGCCATCGTCAGCGCGGTGACGAGCAGCGCCTGCACGCCGATGACGCCGAGGTTGTCCGTCACCTCGCGGTTCGCGCCCATGCGCAGACCCATCACGAAAACGAGCGCGTAGACGCTGACGCTCAGCAGTGTATTGACAAAGCCGAGGCGGTCGGCGTAGCGGCGCAGGCGCGAGGCGAGCAGGTAGCAGGCGATCATGACCGACCAGTAGAGGGCGAGCGAGGCCATAGGAAGATCTTCCTTTCAAAAAAGAGGGCGGCGTTTTGCGCCGCCCTCCGTTTGCAGTATGTGGCTGTGCGGTCAGGCGAGGGTCTTGACCCACGCGCTGTATTTTTCGAGGTTCGCGTCGCGCTCCGCGGCGTCCGCGCCCTTGGTGAGGATATAGACCTTGATCTTCGGCTCCGTGCCGCTGGGCCGGACGACGATGTGCGAGCCGTCGGTCAGCTCAAAGCGCAGGACGTTCGAGCCGGAGAGCGGCATCGGCGTAATCGCGCCGGTTGCGGCGTCGCGCACCGTACCGTCGGAATAGTCCTTGTACTGCGCGACCGTTACGCCGCCGATCTCGACCGGAGGCTGCGCGCGCAGCGACTGCATGAGCGCCGCCATTTTCTCAAGACCGTCGAGACCGGGCATGACGAGGTTGTGCGTCTTTTCGCCGTACCAGCCGTACTTTTCATAGAGGGCTTGCAGCGCGTCGAAGAGCGTCATGCCCTGCGCGTGGTACCATGCCGCCATCTCGGTGAGGAGCAGAGAGGCGGTGACGGCGTCCTTGTCGCGGACGTAGTGGCCGATCATGTAGCCGTAGCTCTCCTCATAGGAGAAGATAACGGTGTTTTTGCCCGCGCTCTCCAGCTCGTTCATCTTCTCCGCCATGAACTTGAAGCCGGTGAAGGTGTCGTAGCAGTCGAGGCCGTTGGCCTCGGCGACGGCGCGCGCCATTTCGGTCGTCACGATGGTCTTGAGCGCGGCGGGGTGCGCGGGCAGCTTGCCCGCGCGCTTCATCGCGCCGATGAGGTAGTCGAGCAGCAGCACGCCGGTCTGGTTGCCGGTGACGGGCTCGAACTCACCCGACTTGTTGCGCACCATGATGCCCACGCGGTCGCTGTCGGGGTCGGTGCCGAGGATGAAGTCAACGTTCTTTTCCCTGGCGAGGTCGATAGCGAGGTAGAAGCCCTCGGGGTTTTCGGGGTTGGGGGAGACGACGGTGGGGAAATCGCCGTCAATGACCATCTGCTTCGGCTCGCAGTAGAGGTGCTTGATGCCGAGCCTTGTGAGCGCCTCGGGCACCAGCTTGTAGCCGCAGCCGTGGAACGGCGTGTAGACGAGACCGAAGTCGTCCGCGACCTTTTTCACGGTCTCATAGTCGTTGACCATGCCCATGACGTTCGCCATGAAGCGGCGGTCGCAGTCCTCGCCGAGCAGCTCGATCCTGCCCTCGGCCAAAGCCTGCTCGTAGTCCATCGACCGGACGCCTGTGAAAATGTCGATCCGCGTCAGCTCGTCGGCAATGGCCGCGGCGTGCTGCGGCGGCAGCTGCGCGCCGTCCGCCCAGTAGACCTTGTAGCCGTTGTACTCCTTGGGGTTGTGGCTGGCGGTGACGTTCACGCCCGCCTGACAGCCGTACTCGCGCACGGCAAAGGAAAGCTCAGGCGTGGGGCGCAGGGACTCAAAGAGCCGCACATGGATGCCGTTGGCTGCCATGACGCAGGCGGTCTCGCGGGCAAATTCGGCGGAGTGGTTGCGGCAGTCCATACACACGGCGATGCCCTTTTGCATCGCCTCCGTACCCTCGGCGCGGATGACGTTGGCAAAGCCCTGCGTCGCCCAGCGGATGACGTGGCGGTTCATGTTGTGCAGGCCCGTGTACATCGTGCCGCGCAGGCCTGCGGTGCCGAACTCGAGCGGGCCGTAGAAGCGAGCCTTGATCTCCTTGTCGTTGCCCTCGAGCGCCCTGAGCTCAGCGCGCTCGTCCTCGCTCAGCGCGGGGGAGGCGAGCCACTTTTCATATTCTTTGCGATAATCCATTATGATTCCTCCTCATTCCGGGTTGATTCCTCCACGGGCGCGAGAAGATTCTTCGCGTCCTCGAGCATGCTTTCGGGTACATACAGTCCGACGCCGCCGCTCGGCGTGCCAAACAGGACCTTGCCGAGCGTGCCGTCCTTTTCGTCGTACTTTTTCATCACGGGGATGCCGTAGGCGCGCAGCATTTCAACGGTCATGCCCGCGGCGTTGTCCTCCTCGGTCGAGTCGACAAGGAAGGCGGGTTTTTCGGGCGTGCCGTCCGGCCCCTTGGGCCAGCGGTCGGCGAGGTCGTGCTTTTCACGGCCCCAGCTCAGCTTGGGAAAGGACATGGTGCTTCCTCCTTACTTATGATAGCGCGTGCCGGCGTCGATCTGGTACGCGCGATAGATCTGCTCGAGCAGCATCACCCGCGCCAGATGGTGCGGGAAGGTCATGGGCGACATGGAAAGGCGCAGGTCGGCGCGCTGCTTCACGCGCGGGTGCAGGCCGAAGCTGCCGCCGATGAGAAACGTCAGCTGCGAGGCGCCCGCGGAGGCGAGCTGCGCCAGCTTTTTCGAGAGGGCTTCGCTGCTCAGCTCCGTGCCCTCGATGCACAGGGCGATGACCGCGCCACCCTTGGGGAGCTTTTCCTCGATGAGCGCGGCCTCCCTGGCGAGCGCCTGCTCAATCTCGGCGGGGGCGGGCGACTCGGGGAGCTTCTGCTCCGGCAGCTCCACGATCTCCAGCTTGCAGTGGCGTTGGAGACGTTTTTGATACTCCGCGACGGCTGCCGCGTAGAACGCCTCCTTCAGTTTGCCGACGCAAAGGACGGTGACCTTCTGCATAGATGTACCTCGCTCATGGTATCGCGCGGCGCGACGCCGAGCCGCACGGAAAGTCCCGCAGACTGCAGCGCGCGGGCGACGGCGTACTCTGCCAGCTCGGGCGTGTTGTTCTCCTTGGAAAGGTGCGCGAGCAGGATGTCGCGCGTGCCGCTCTGCACGGCGAGCCGCGCAAATTCCGCCGCCACGTCGTTGGACAGGTGCCCCTCGTCGCCGAGGATGCGGCGCTTGAGGAAATAGGGGTAGGGGCCGTATTGCAGCGTTTCCACGTCGTGATTGGCTTCGAGCAGGAGCGTATCCACGCCCGCGAGCGCTTCACGCGCCGCGTCGGTGACGAAGCCGGTGTCGGTCAGGATGCCGAGCGAGCCGTCGGGAGCGTCGACGCGGTAGCCGACGGGATCCACGGCGTCGTGCGAGGTGGAGAACGAGCGCACGGTGCAGCCCGCGAATTCAAGCGTGTCGCCCGCGGTGAAGGCGACGACGGGACAGGTGAGGATATGGGATACGCCGCGCGTGACGTAGACCGGGGCGGCGCTTTTTTTGCTGAGTGTGGCGAGACCGCCGACGTGGTCGGCGTGCTCGTGCGTGATGAATACGGCGGTCAGGTCGCCGAGCGTCCGCCCCAGCGCACGGAGGGACTGCTCGATGCGGCGGCAGGAGATGCCCGCGTCGATGAGCAGCAGCGTGTCACCCGCGCACACGAGCGAGCAGTTGCCGCTCGAACCGCTGGCAAGCGTGTAAAATTCCATGGGAAACGGTCCTTTATCTGATCTACTCCCAAGAATACCACAGCGCAGGGGAATAGTCAAAAGAAAAAGTCGTGCAACTTGCACATATCCTGTGTAAAATTGCCATAAATTTTTTACATATTATTTCTTAACAACTTCTTTACAACAACATCGTTTTTCGGTATACTAAAAATAACAAAACGGAATGAGCCGTTGACTAAATTTTGGAAAGGGGGCGGGGCCATTATGATGGAACCACAGGATAAGTACCGGGAAGTCGAATCCGCGCTGGAGAAATTCTGGGGCGACGAGGATCTGCTGGTCGGCAAAGGAAAGAGTACGCCTGCGCAGATCGCGCTGCGTTTCCGCAATGTGATGGTCCTGCTGGCGGCGATATTGTTCCTGCTGTCCTTTGCCTCCGACCGCTACCCGATCCTCCGCGCGGTGGGCTATCTCTTCGGCGCCATCGCCTACATTTGCGAGATCATGGTGTTGACGGACTGCTTCAAGGTCAAAATCCCGCACAACGAGCTGTTCATGCCCTACTGCTTCGGCCCGCTCTACCTCATTATGGGTGTGGGCTATCTGGTGGGCTGAGACGATCTGCCGACAAAAAAGCACCGACGAAGGTCGGTGCTTTTCCTTTTGCGGTTCAGCCGATCTGGCGGATGGGCGGCTCGTCGTTCTCCTCCACGCAGTCGATCCTCGCGCCGAGGGCGCGGAGCTTGCCGATGATGTCCTCATACCCGCGCTCGATATACTGCACGTTCGTGATCTCGCTCACGCCGTCCGCAGCGAGCGCGGCGATGAGCATGGCGGCTCCCGCGCGCAGGTCGTAGGCTTGAATGTTGGCAGGGGTGAGCTTTTCCACGCCCTCGACGATGGCGGTGCGGCCCTCGACGCGGATCTGCGCGCCCATGCGCGTGAGCTCGCCGACGTAGCGGTAGCGGCTGTCCCACACGCCTTCGGTGACGGTGCTGGTGCCGCTCGCCAGCGCGAGCACGGTGGTGATCTGCGGCTGCATATCCGTCGGGAAGCCGGGGTAGGGCAGCGTTTTGACGTTGGCGTGGCGCAGCTCGCCGCTGCGGCGGACGATCAGGTCGTCGTCCTGCTCCTCGACCTCCACGCCCATCTCCTGCAGCTTTGCAGTGATGCAGTCCATGTGCTTGGGGATGATGCCGCGCACGCGGATCTGTCCGCCCGTGGCGGCAACGGCCGCCATGTAGGTGCCTGCCTCGATCTGGTCGGGGATGATGGCGTAGGCACCGCCGTGCAGCCGCTCCACGCCCGCGACGCGGATGGTGTCGGTGCCGGCGCCCTTGACGTCCGCGCCCATGGAGTTGAGGAAGTTGGCGAGATCGACGATGTGCGGCTCCTTCGCCGCGTTTTCGATGACGGTCGTGCCGTCCGCCAGAGCCGCGGCCATCATGATGTTCATGGTCGCGCCGACGGAGACCACGTCGAGATAGATGTTCGCGCCCTTCATGCGCCCGCCCTCGGCGGCGGCGCAGATGTAGTCGCCCTCGCGCACGGTCGCACCCATGGCGGCAAAGCCCTTGACGTGCTGGTCGATGGGGCGGGTGCCGCCGAAGTTGCAGCCGCCGGGCATGGAGACCTCGGCCTCGCCGAAGCGGCCGAGCAGTGCGCCGATGAGATAGTAGCTCGCGCGCAGCTTGTGTGCCAGCTCCTGCGGGGCGCGGGTGGTGACGATGTGGCGGCAGTCAAGCTCCACGTCGCTGCGGTTGAGCACGCGGACCTTCGCACCGAGCTGCTCGAGGATCTTCAGCAGCACGGTCACGTCGCTGATCTGGGGGATATTCTCGATGCGGCACACGCCGTCCACCAGAAGGGCGGCGGGCAGGATAGCAACAGCGGCGTTTTTCGCGCCGCTGATATGGACTTCGCCGAAGAGCGGAGAGCCGCCCTGAACGATATACTTGGTCATGAGGACACCTCATTGCTTCAATATTTCACAGGAAGAAAAGCGGCCGTGCGGCGCGGGCGCGATGCGCTCCGGATGCCATACGCCGATAGTATTCACATAATACAGCTACAGTATACCAGAAAATCCGGAAAAAGCAATCCCTTTTCTTTTTGATTTATCTTGCAGAACAAACGCATTTTTATGCCGAAACGCGGGAGACCTCGCCGGAAACGATGTTGACATAATAACTGTAAACGTCGGTGTCCACGCGCAGCACGGGCACGAGCTGGAGCGGCGCGGAGGTCGTGCTCTGCACCAGGTAGCCTGCGGAGAGCCAGGTGATCCCGGTGCACACCGCGCCGGAGGCGTTGCGGTAGTCGAGAAAGCGCACCAGCGCGGTCACGGCGTCGAGCGCCGTTTCGCCGCTCTCGCTCATGTCGATGGGCGGGAGAAAGGTGCCGGTGACCGTGGTGAGGGTGCTGCCAGAGAAGGTGAAGATGAGCGAGGCGTTGCAGACCTCCAGCTCGCCGACAAAGCGCGAGGCGGTGACGACCGTGCGCGCGCCGTCGCTGAGGACATCAAAGGTGCGGTAGCCGAGGGGGACGCAGAGGTCGGCGCAGAATTCCGCGGGATCGTCCACCGCGCGGCTGACGGCGGCCTCCAGCGCGCCGCCGGAGCGGATGAGGCAGGAGCCGCTGTTGAGTCCGTCGGAGCTGTAGTAGCGGTAGATGCCGCCGCCGGAGTCGATGGAGGTGACGGAGCCGATGATGCCCTCGGCAAGCGCCTGCTCGGCAGCCAGATCGCGCGCGGGCTGAACGTTCAGCACCGTGTCGGGCAGACCGTCGAGCAGCGCGCTGTCGAAGGCGATGCCGTCGGCGCTAAGGAGCGCGGTGAGCTGCGCGACGGAGCGCTCGTGCGCGGCGTTTTCCTCCGCGCGGCGTGAGAACAGGAGAACGAGCAGGAAGGCGTTGGCGAGCAGCAGGATGAGAATGACGATGTTCTTGAGCCGTGCGGTGTTCATGGGCGTCCTCCTTTCCGAAAGAGATCAGTCGGCGATCCAGCTCGCGCCGACGCTGTCGCCGTAGGAGTCAATGTAGGCGACGGTCAGCTCGCAGCCGGGGTAGCGCTGCGCGATGGCGCGCGAGAGCGCGAGCGGCAGCAGCAGGGAATCGCGCTCGGTGAGCGTGTAGCGCCGCAGGCGCAGGGAGAAAGCGGTGATGCTCTGCCCCTCGATGCGAACCTCGGCAGCGTGGGAGCCGTCGGCAAAGCGGATGGGCGTGCCGCCGGCCATATAGTCGAAGAAAACGGTCGCGCCGTCGTCATCGGACTCGATGCCGCTGAGGAAAAGCGCGGCATCGCCGATGCGGCCCTGTGTGAGCGCGCCGACCAGACCGCGTGCGGCGGCGCAGAGCTCGGCGCGGGAGATGTGCGCGGCGTCCGCCGCGGCGACGGCAAAGAGGGAGCCGTCCTCCGCCGCTCCGCCGCTGTAGGAGAGCATACCGTCCGTGTGAAGGTAGAGCTTGCGCTGGCCCTCGATGACGACCTCCGTGCCGGAGGATTCGACGTAGCGGTCCTTGGTGTGAGGGTTGAACTCGGCGCGGCGCAGCAGCTCCTCCGAGGGGTAATCGCTCAGGGCGTTCGCGGCGGAAAGCTCACGGCGCGCGCTCACGCTGTCGAATACGAGCGTGTAGGGCGAAAGAGAGGTGTATCCCTCGCCGAGCGAGCGGGCAAAGTCGGCGTTGCCGCCGTCCTGCGATTCAAGGTAATCCCTGACTGACGCGGCGCTCACCGCGGTCGAAAAGCGGTAGACGCCCTGCTTCGTGTCCTGCAGGTACAGCGTGGCGGTGTCCTCGCCGTCAAGGCCCAGAAGGCAGCGGCGCACGTCGAGCTGCCGCGCGGTGGGGGACTGCACGCCCAGCCGCGCCGAGAGGACCTCAAGCGGCAGGTCGCAGGCGAAGGCGAAGTAAAGACCGGAGCCGTCCAGCGCCGAGAGGAAGGTGTTCTCAGAAACGGACGAGATGCCGCGGGCCGAACCGATGGCCTCGCCGAGAAACGAGCCGACGGTCTCAAAGGCGTCATCCGCGGTCGTCAGCGCGTCCAGCCCGCTGCGGATGAAGTCGTTGCTCTGCACGATGCGCACCGGCACCGCGAGCGCGGCGAGGGAGTCCGGTTCTTCCGCGGCGGAGGTCTGCCGGTCGGTGAACCAGCCGCGCACGGTCGAGGCGATCGTCGTATCGCCCGCGTCGCCGAACAGCGGCGTCTGCACGAGCAGAAAAAGGAAGGAGAGCGAGAGCACGGCGATGGCGAGGTTTTGCAGCCGGTCGAGGAGCTTGGCTTTCTTATCCATTGCCGCCCTCCTGCGCGCCGCCCACCTCGCTCTGGCGGATGGGCAGCTCGAGCCGCACGGTCGTGCCGGGGCCCTCGCGGTCCACGAGGGAGAGGGTGCCGTTATGGCGCTGGACGATCTCGGTGGCGATGGACAGGCCGAGACCCGTGCCGCCGGATTCGCGCGAGCGCGCCTTATCGACGCGGTAGAAGCGCTCGAAGATGCGGCTGCGGTCGGCCTTCGGGATGCCGATGCCGTCGTCCGCGACCTCCATCCAGACCCTCTCGCCCACGGTGCCGGCGGTGACGCGGATGTGGCCGCCGTCGGGCGTGTACTTCACGGCGTTGCCGAGCACGTTGAGCATGACCTGCTCGATGCGCCCGCGGTCGCCCATGATCATGGGGAGATCATGGTAGTCGTGCGTCAGCTCGTGGCCGTGGCGGCGCGCCTCCAGCTCGATGGAGCGCAGCACGGAGTCGATGGCCGCGCCGAAGTCGAAGCGCGCCATGTTCATTTCGCTTCGCCCGCTGTCGAGCCGCGAGAGCGTGAGCAGGTCCTGCACGATGTGGGTCATGCGGTCGGACTCGTTGATGACGATGTCGAGGAAGCTGTTTTCCAGCTCGCGCGGCAGCTCGTCGCCCGCGTCGCGGATGGTCTCGGCGTAGGAGCGGATATTCGTGAGCGGGGTGCGCAGCTCGTGGGAGACGTTCGCCACGAACTCGCGGCGGCGCTCCTCGGCCTTGCGCTGCTGCGTGACGTCATGGAGCACGACGAGCACGCCGCCGCGCTCTTCATCGGAAAAGGGCGCGAAGTACAGCTCGACCGTGCGCTCGCCGACCGTCAGCTCGGAGGCGACAAAGTCGCTGCGCTGCATGGCCATCACCTTTTCAAAGGGGCACAGCGGCTCGAAGAGGTCGGCGTAGACGCACTCGTCCGCGCTGCGCTCCAAAAGCTCGCTCGCGGCGGGGTTGCAGTGGATGAGCGCGCCGTCGCGGTCGTAGGCGACCACGCCGTCGGTCATGTGGAGAAAGAGCGTGTCGAGCTTGTTGCGCTCGTCCTCCACCGCCTCGAGCGTGGAGTGCAGCACGCTTGCCATGTCGTTGAACGTGGTGGTGAGGATGCCGATCTCGTCGGTGGAGTCGACCTCGAGCTTTTCGCTGAAGTCACCGCTTGCCACGCGCTCGGCGCCCTCGGTCAGCTTTTCGATGGGATTGATCATCGTTTTGCTCAGCAGGAAGCTCAGCAGCACGGAGATCAGAAGACCCACGAGCAGAGCCTGCAGAATGATGATGAGCAGCTCGCTGTTGAGGCTGGAGACCGTGCTGCGGTTGTCGCGGATGTAGATGATATAACTGTTGTCGCCGCCGGAGATGGGGATGGCAACGTCCATGTAGCCGGCCGCGATGTCGCTCTCGTCGCCGACCTGTCCGTTGCGGGCGGTGAGGAGGTTCGCGGTCTGCTCGAGCTTTTCGCCGCCGAGCTCGTCGCTCGCGGCGAGGCATTCGCCGCTCGCGGCGTCGAGAATGTAGTAGTTGCGGCTGCGCGAGTCGATGCCGAGCGTACCGGAATAGGTCTCGAGCATGGACTGCATGACCGCCACGCCGCCCTCCTGCGCGGCCTCGGCGCGCAGGGAGTTGACGAAGTCGGCGTTGCTCTCGCCGAAGGTCTCGCCCATCTGCGAGTAGAAGTCGTCAATGTAGAAGTTGGTCACGCTGGTCATCAGGAACGCGCCCACCACCGCCATGAGCGAGGTGATGAGCAGCAGCATGATGAGCACTAATTTCATGTGCAGCGAGCGGAACACGGCAAAGCCTCCCTTCTGTCCGGATGGGGAAGATCACAGCGTGGAATAATAGTAGCCCACGCCGCGGCGGGTGAGGATGTAGCGGGGCGAGGCGGGATCGTCCTCGATCTTCTCGCGCAGGCGGCGGACGGTGACGTCTACCGTGCGCACATCGTCGCCGACGTAGCCGTAGTTCCACACCTGCTCCATCAGATCCACGCGGGAAAAGACCTTGTCGGGGTGGCTGGCGAGGAAGGTCAAAAGCTCGTACTCGCGCTGTGTCAGCTCGATGGGGCGGCCGCTTTTGTAGACCTGAAAATTCTCGGTGTTGATGGTCAGCGCGCCGCCCGCGCTCATGCCGCTCTCGGCGGCTGCGCCGGAGACCATCGCCGTGCGGCGGATGTTCGCCTTCACGCGGGCCATCAGCTCGCGCATGGAAAAGGGCTTGGTGATGTAGTCGTCCGCGCCGATCTCCAGACCGAGGATCTTGTCCTCCTCCTCCTCGCGGGCGGTGAGGATGATGACGGGCACATTGTCGCCCTCGGCGCGCAGGGCGCGGCAGACGTCAAAGCCCATCATCTTCGGCATCATCACGTCGAGCAGGATGAGGTCGGGCTTCTTCTCGCGCGCGAGCGCGAGACCTGCCTCGCCGTCGTAGGCCTCGAGCGTGGCGTAGCCCTCGCGCTGGAGGTTGAAGCGGACGATGTCCACGATGTTCATCTCGTCCTCGACGATGAGGACGGTTTTTTTCGGCTCCATGCTCATTTCTCCTCCTTTTTGCGTGTGCGCAGGGCGTAGACCTTCAGCACGCCCGCGACCGTCTTGCCGTCGCGGAGCTCGCCGGAGAGGCAGCGGTCGAGCAGCGCATCGAAGGGGACGCGCTCGAAGCTGATGAACTCGTCCTCATCCGGGTGCTGGGAGCCGAAGGTCAGGCCCGTGGCCATGTAAAGGTGCAGTACCTCCGTGAAGCCGCCGGGGGAGGCGAGGATCTCGCCGAGGGGGGTGAGCGTCTCGCAGCTTGCGCCCGTTTCCTCGCTCAGCTCGCGCCGCGCGGCGGCGGCAGGGTCCTCCCCGCGCTCGAGCTTGCCGGCGGGGATCTCCTCAAGCACGGTCTGGAACGCATAGCGGTACTGCTTCACGGTCAGCACGTTGTCGTTCTCGTCGATGGCGACGACGGCGACGCCGCCGGGATGGTCGATCACCTCGCGCGTGGTGAGATGGCCGTTGGGCAGCCGCACGGTGTCCACGCGCAGGTCGACGATGCGCCCGTGGAAAATTTCCTGACGGCTGACAAAGGTTTCTTTTAATTCCATGGATATCACTCCTTAATCCTCATGAAGCACCAGATAGTCGGTGTAAACAGCGCTTACTCCGCTTTGCAGCAGGGCTTCGGCCGTTTCTCTGTCGTTTACTGTATGGACATAGCAGCGCACGCCGCTGTTCTCCGCGATGACGGCGTAGGACGGCCGCCACAGCCAGCTCCACATGGTCACGCCTTCGATGCCGTTTTTCCGGCAGAAGGTCAGCCGCTCGCGGAGGGCCTCCTCGGTGCCGTTGAAGCCCTCGGCGTAGAACGTATAGATGTAATGCGGGAAATGCCCGAGATGATCGACCACACGGAACATCAGCGGGCTATAGACCTGAATGACCATACGGTCAAAGAGATACGAGAGCCCCAGCTTGTGCGCGTCGTTCAGCATGGCGGTGAACTGCGCGGTCACGACCTCGGCATCCGTAAATTTGGTGTCGGTGATGATACAGATATCCGGATACTCCTCCATCAGGAGCAGCAGGTCGCGGAAGCTCATGGGCGTGTACCTTTCCAGAAGGGGCGCGGCGAGAAACGCATCGCGCGTGGGGATCGACAGCTCGCTGATCCCCTCCTGCCAGCCGCCGCGCCAGTCGTGCCGCAGGACGACCTGCCCGTCGCTCGTCATGCGCAGATCGACCTCGAATACCCGCGCCCCGCGCGCGTAGTAGCGATCGAAGCCTTCGCGGCAGTTGAGCACGGAGGTCCCGCTCAACTGGCCGAGCCCGTGCATGACGGTGCGGGAGGAGGCCAGGATCTCCTCCGCGCTCAGCTCGCCCGCGGGCCGGGCCTTCTCTTCGGTGACCGGCGGAGCGGCCGGGGCTGTCAGCACGGAAAGGCAGGCAAAGCTTATCAGAAGCAGCGTCAGCGCACGCAGCAGCGGCGCGCTGACGCGGATATGGACAAAATCGCCGATGACGGATCACCTCTTAAAACAGGTAAAAAACCACCTTATATTACACCATAAAGCACCGAGAATTTCAACAGAGAAATCAAAATTATTACATTTTGATTACAGCCCTTGTACGTTGGGCAGAATCATGGTATACTGAAATCCGCTTTGAAGGAGAGGGGGCACTGTGCCGTGGAGAAAAAGGGAATCAAGATCGCGGCGCAGAACCGCAAGGCCTATCACGACTACTTCGTGGAGGACCGTCTCGAGGCCGGTATCGAACTGAAGGGGACGGAGGTCAAGTCCATCCGCGCGGGAACGCTCAACCTCAAGGACAGCTACTGCGTCGTGAAAAACGGCGAGGCCATGGTCTACTCCATGCACATCTCGCCCTACGACAAGGGCAACATCTTCAACCACGATCCCGACCGCCCCAAGAGGCTGCTGCTGCACAAGCGTGAGATCAACAAGCTCCACGCGTTCGTCAAGCAGGACGGCTACGCCCTCATTCCACTCTCGGTCTATTTCAAGGACGCGCGCGTGAAGGTCGAGCTGGGCGTGTGCAAGGGAAAGAAGAACTACGACAAGCGCGAGGCATCCGCGCAGCGCGACGCAAAGCGCGAGATCGACCGCCACATGAAAAACTACCGATAAAAACGGAGAAGCGAAGCGATGAACGAAGAGAGAGAAAACGGCCGCTTTGACCCCGCCGATTTTATTCCGGCGGACGCGCAGCCGAAGGTTGCCGTGTCCTGCGAGCTCGAGGAGCCGCCGCGCGGCAGCGCCCTGACCGGCATCCTCGGCGCGCTGTTCGGCGCGCTCGTGGGCGCGGTCCCCTGGTTCCTGACGAGCACCTTTGCCGACTTCTTCGTCGGCTGGCTGGGCTTCCTGGTGGGCGTCGCAGCCTGCTGGGGCTACCGCCTGTTCAAGGGCCGCCGCTCCACACGCTTTGCCATGGCGACGGTGATCGTCTGCTCGCTCCTCGCGCTCTTTGCCGCGGAGATCGCCTCGTGGATGTACGTCCTCTGCTCCGATCCCGAATGGCAGGCGGACGCTGCGTGGTACGGCATCCCGGTCGCGCAGTTGGCGTGGGAATCCATTCTCATGCCGGAGAACTGGGGCATCATGGCACCGTCCATGCTCATGGGCATGGTCATCGGCGTGCTGGGCGTGGTGTGCGTGAAGCAGAAGGTCCTCGCCTACACCGACCCGGAGCGCGCGGCGCAGATGGCCGCGCACACCGCGCAGAACGGGCTGGCTTCCTCCGCCGCGCAGACGGCGCAGGCGAACGCCGCGGCGGGCTTTGCCGTGCCGCAGAGCTTCACCGTGCGGGATAAGAAGTGGGTCAGGGTGACGGTGCGTATCGTGGGTGTGCTGATCGCCGTTTTCTTTACCGCCCTGCTTGCCGGTGTGATCGGCAGCTCGATCGACGAGCCAGAGGGCTGGTCGCTTGCCGAGACGGTGGGCTTTTCCGCTTTCGCGCTCGTTTTTGCGGTGTTCGGCGTGTTCCTAATCTTTCTTGTCCGGCGCAGGCTGGTGGTCGAGGGCGGCGTGTTCAGCTACCTGCCGACCTTCGGCAGGTCCCGCGCCTTCCGCCTGGCGGACATTGCGGGCATGACCATCGGGACGAACGGCCGCAGGCTGGTCGGACAGGATGGCCGGACGCTTGCCCGCTTTGAGGACAATCAGGAAAACAGCGCCATCCTATTGCAGTATCTCAGCGAGCACGGCGTCGGCCTGCTCGTGAAATAAAAAACCGAACGCGCCGCGGCGCGAGACAAGGAGAACGAATATGTCCCATCCCATTGTGACCATCGAGATGGAGAGCGGTGCGGTGATGACCGGCGAGCTCTATCCCGAGCTGGCCCCCAACACCGTCAACAACTTCATCGCGCTGGCAAATTCTGGCTTTTATGACGGCCTCATTTTCCACCGCGTCATCCCCGGCTTCATGATCCAGGGCGGCTGCCCGCAGGGCAACGGCATGGGCGGCCCGGGCTATGAGATCGACGGCGAATTTTCCGCCAACGGTCACAAGAACGACCTCAAGCATACGCTGGGCGTGCTGTCCATGGCGCGCACGATGGCGCCCAACAGCGCCGGCAGCCAGTTCTTCATCATGGTCGCGGATGCGCCGCACCTCGACGGGCAGTATGCCGCGTTCGGCAAGATCACGGACAACGCGCAGGCCGCGGTGGACATCTCCCGCGTCAACCGTGATATGTTCACGGATAAGCCGAAGAAGCCGCAGACCATCAAGTCCATTCGCGTGGACACGCAGGGCGTGGAGTATCCCGCGCCGGAGAAGCACTAAGACATTTTTCATTTGCTTTCGCAGACCTAAAGAAGCAAGCATTCCGTTCGCGGTGTGAAGGGAACGCCGTTCACACCGCTCACACGGGGGCGTACCGGTTTCGACGGGGGTGTGGAGGCAGGATAAGCGGGCGGAGGCGCCTGGTCTCCATAAAACGGGCAACTTATAAATTAAAGAACAACAACACTGTTGCTGTCGCTGCCTAATTAAGGCAGCCGTCTGAACCGGAGCGGCCGCGGGCCGGGGAAGGCGTCGTGAACGCGGCGTCCGTGAGGCGGGAAAGAGTTGACCCGCCCACGCATCATGACTCTACTGAAACGTAAGGTCTGTCAGGTGTCCTTACGCGGAGGGAATGCTTAGATCCTGACTGCGCCCGGAGAAAGTCCTGTTCAAGCGCTTTCGGACGCGGGTTCGACTCCCGCCGCCTCCACCAAAAATAAGGCCATCTGCCTTTGGCAGATGGCCTTATTTTTGGGCTTCGCCCGCGCGGCGCGCGGGAACGAATTTACTCGATGGCGTGCAGGAAGTCCTCCCAGGCGTTGTCCACGGCGTTACCCATGTGCTGCATGGTGCGGCCCACGCAGGTCTTCATGGACCTTTGCCGGGGTGAGACGGCCATGCCCACCGCTGCGCCGAGCACCATGCCGGCGCCGATACCGCACCAGAACGCGGTATTTTCCATTTCACTCACACTCCTTTTCGCACAGCGACAGTATGCCCCGTGTGCGGCAAAAAAGTCGGAAATCGCATTGCTAAAATCCGCCATTGCCGTTATAATATTCTTAAAATCAGACAAAAAGCGAGGAAGTCTCATGACCACCATCTATTTGATCCGGCACGCCGAGGCGGACGGCAATCTCTACCGCCGCGCGCACGGCTGGTACGACAGCGTGATCACCGACCGCGGCTACCGGCAGATTGCGGCACTGGCGAAGCGCTTTACCTCAACACACTTTGACGCGGTGTATTCGAGCGACCGCCGCCGCACGATGACGACGGCGCTTTCCGTTTACAAAACACACGGCCTGCCGCTCGTGACCACGCCGCGCGTGCGTGAGATCGGCATCGGCGTGTGGGAGGATCATCCGTGGGCGGAGCTGGAGCGCACGGACGGCGAACAGCTGGAGCGCTTCAATACGGACGCCGCGCACTGGCACGTTGCGGGCGGCGAGTATCTGCCCGACGTGCGCGAGCGCATGATCGGCGCGCTGCGCGAGATCGCCGAGGCGCACCCGAACGGAACGGCCGCCGTCTTTTCGCACGGCATGGCCATCCGACTGACGGTCGGCACGCTGCAGGGACTTTCGCTTCACGAGATCGACGGCACGGGCCACGCGGAGAACACCGCGGTGAGCCGCCTCGAATACGAGAACGGCGCGTTCCGCGTGGCGTACCGCGACGACGCGAGCCATCTGGAGAACGGGCTGCAGACGCTCAAGCGGCAGGCGTGGCTGAAGAACGCGCGCGGCTTCGAGGGCGGTATCTACTATGTGCCCTCCGGCGCAGAGGGGCATTTTGATGTCTGCCGCGCGGGAGAGACCGTCGGCGCGGTGAGCGTGGACAAGTGCGAGAACGGCCTCGCGGTCATCGGCGAATTCTGGCTGGAGAACGATGTGCAGGGGCTTGGCTTCGGGCAGCAGCTCGTCGGGCAGGCGCTTTCCTACGCCCGCGCGCACGGGTGCGAGCGGCTTTCGACCGGACACATCGCCAAGGGCAACGCGCTCGGCCTGCGCCGCGCGCGGGAATGGGGCTTTACGCAGACCGGCGAGGGGGCGGACTGGCTCGAATTTCAGAAGAATTTTGAATACGATGAGGAATCCTGCTGGAAAAAATTGCAGGAAGTGATCGAAAAAGAGAAATAAAAAGGAAGGAGGAGAAAAGATGAACTGTCCGTACTGCGGCGGCGCGCTGGAAAAGGGGACGCTTCACAGCCGAGGGGGCGAGTATTTTCTGCCGGACGGCGCAAAGCTCCCGGCGTGGTTCACGCGCGAGAGCATGGAAAAGGTCGGCGCGGTCGGGCTGGCGTGGAACCCAGCTCTGACGCGGCGGGAATGGCCGGAGGCATACTGCTGCCGCCCGTGCCGCAGGCTCATTGTTCCCTTTCCGGAGGAAGAATAAAACGGGAAAAGCCCCCGCCTTGCAGAAGGCGGGAGCTTTTCGTTTGCCGAGGAAGCCATGCACCGCATGGCTTCCTTTTTCTCTCAGAACGAAACGACCTCCTGTGCGGGCTTGGCGCAGGTGGTGATCTTGTCCACATACAGCACGGGGCCTTCGCCCTGATACGCTTCGATATACTCCTTGCGGACGGTGGCGGTGACGTCCACCCAGTCGCGGTTCTTGTACGCCTTGAGGTCCTTGCCCTTGGCGACTACGCCGACGAACTGGATGTCGTTTTCGCAGCAGGTCATCACGAAGCGGCCCGGGCAGTGGACGCCGGGAAACTTTTTGGAGTGGCACATGAGGAGCTTCATGTGAACACGCTTGCCGTCCCAGCGGTCGAGGTGGTCCATCACGTCTACATACCACACGCCGTAATCGTCGTCGGGAATGTCGATGAGGTCGGGCGTCATATCGAACGGGCACTCGTTGCCGGTGAGGTAATCCTCGCTGTTGCCGTCGTTGTCCTCCAGATAGATGTCCGCGCGGCGGTTGACCATGCGGAGATTGCGGGCGCGGAGCGCCTCCTTCAGCTCGGGCGTGCAGCGGTTGAAGACCAGCATATCCGCGTTGGTGATCTTCTCCATCATGAGCTGGCCCATGTTCTTCACGAACAGCTCGAACGTCGGCGCCTGCACGAAGGTCATGATCTGGTAGAGCACCCAGTTGGTGGGCAGCACGTCGCGGTAGAGCTTTTCCATCCGCCACATGCCGTTGTACTCGATGAGCACCTGTTTGGGACGGTACTTCTTCTCCAGCTCGCGGCAGAAGTCGGCGGTCAGCTCGTCCTCGTCGTCCACGGTGACGACGGTGACGTTGTCAAGCGCCTTTTTCTCGTACTCCTCCTCGCCCTCCTCGCAGCAGAGCAGGAGGGTCTTATCCTCGCGGGCGAATCCGTCCTCCAAAATGCCGTTGATAAAATTGGTCTTGCCGGCGTCGAGAAAGCCGGCGACCAGATAGACAGGAATATCCATGAATGTCCTTCCTTACAGACCGAAAAGCTCGGCGAGCTTGTCTTCCTTGAGCTCCGCGCCGATGACGCACAGGCGGCCCGTGTAGTCGGGATGGCCCGCGCGGACCTCGTGCTCCTCGGGAACGTAGTCAAATTCGAGCCAGCCGCCCTCGCCGTTCACGATGCCCTTGGCGCGCAGAATGTGACCGTAGTCGCCGCTGTCGAGCTTCGTGAGGATGTCGTCAAGCGCTGCCTTGGAGTAGAGCTTGGGCGTTTCCTTGCCCCAAGAGGAGAACACGTCGTCGGCGTGGTGATGATGGTGATGGTGGCACTCGCACGCGGGATCGTCGCACTCCTCGCCGTCGTGGTGATGGTGATGGTGCTCGTGGTCGTCGTGGTCATGCTCGTCGTGGTCATCATCCTCGTCGTGGTCGTGATGATGCTCGTGCTCATGGTCGTGCTCGTCATGCTCATCGTGCTCGTGGTCATGATGGTGGTGCTCATGCTCGTGCTCGGCCTCCTCGAGCTCGTGCTCGCGGCGCATCTTCTCGAGCAGCTCGTCGCTGAGCGACACCTTCTCGATGGCGGAGAGGATGGTCTTGCCGTCCAGCTCGTCCCACGGAGTCGTAAGGATGGCGGCGTCGGGGTTCTTCTCGCGCAGCATCGCGGCGGCGGCCTCTAACTTCTCCTGCGAGAGTTTCTGCGTGCGGGAGAGAATGATGGTGCCGGCGGCCTCGATCTGGTTGTTGTAGAACTCGCCGAAGTTCTTCATATAGACCTTGACCTTGCTGGCGTCGGCGACGGTGACGTAGCTGTTGAGCTTCAGCTCCGGGCACTCGTCCACGGTGCGCTCGACCGCCACGATGACGTCGGAGAGCTTGCCCACGCCGCTCGGCTCGATGAGGATGCGGTCAGGGTGGAACTGCTCCACGACCTCGCGCAGCGCCTTGTTGAAATCGCCCACGAGCGAGCAGCAGATGCAGCCGGCGGACATCTCGGAGATCTCGATGCCGGATTCCTTGAGGAAGCCGCCGTCGATGTTGATCTCACCGAATTCATTTTCGATCAGCACGAGCTTTTCGCCCGCGTAGGCTTCGGCAATGAGCTTTTTGATGAGCGTCGTTTTGCCGGCGCCGAGAAAACCGGAGAAAATGTCAATTTTTGTCATGGTGGGATACGCTTCCTTTTTCTTGATTTTACTGAATTGCTATTATATGCCCGAGTTGTGAACGATTCAAGTCCCTCGCGGGCAAAAAGCTCATTTTTTGCGCAAAAAATGAGCGATGCTACAGCTGCGGGACCGCGAGGCGGTGCGGCAGCATCACGCGGCCGAAGCAGGCAAGGCTGCGCGTGCCGGTGGAGCTGAGCACGACGTCCGCGTCGGCGCGGGCGCGGTTGAGGGAGAAAAGGTAGGCCATGCCCAGCGCATCGCGGTGGTACTGCTTGCAGAGTATTGCGCCGTCCACGCAGAAGATGCCTACGTCGCCGTCTGCGAGCGGGTCGCGGTTGACGTAGACCACACTCTTGTCGTGAATGTACGGCTCCATGGAGTCGCCCTGAATGCGCACGGCGAAGTCCGCGCCGCGCGGCACGCTCTCGTCCGCGGGGATATAGGTAAAGTCCTCGTCGAGCACCGGCGCGGCATAGCCCGCGGCGGCGGGGGAATTGTAGAGCGGGATCAGGCGCGGCTCGCGCTTGCCGCCGCGCTCCTCCGTCAGCTCGTCGCGGTAGTCGCACAGCGCGTCGGTCACGCTGCGCACGGTGTCGCGCCCGATGGGAGAGAGCGAGCGGTATTTTTCCAGCAGCGTGCGCTCGGCCCCGGAGAGATCGAAGCCGCCGCTGCGGTAGCTGCCGCAGAAGAGCTGGTTGGGGTCAGTGCGCAGCGCGTCGAACAACCGCAGCAGCACGTCCTCCTTGGGGAAGCTGACGCCGGTCTCATAGTTGCCGACGGCGCTGGCGGAAACGCCGAGCTGCTCGGCCAGTGCCGCGCGCGTCAGGCCGCAGGCCTCGCGGCGCGCCTTGAGTTGATCGCGGAAGCTCATGGAAAGCACCTCCTATAAAGGGTTCGAGCAATTTCGACACCATCATAACGCAAAAACTTGGTTCTGTCAAATATTTTAACAAGAAACTTGTAAATTTATTCTTGACATAACAAGATTCTTGTGATATGGTAAGGATGCTCACAAGAAACTTGACAAAACAAAGCGGCAATTTCCATTAGCTTGTGATCGAGATGCTTTTCGGTGTGCTGTTCGGCGGGAAAGGATGGATGTGGAAAACCGCTGGGGGCTTCGGCGGGGAAGGCGGATCCGCCCGCCTTTCAAAAAGAAAAATCGTCACGCCATAAGGCGTAACGATTTTCTTGGTGGAGCAGAGCAGAGCTTAAACGAACACTCAGCCTCGTTATTCTCTACTGCGTTAACTGCGGATTCTATTGGAATCTGGATTGTATTTTTATTGCCGGAGAAGCTGAACACCAGCCGCAGATCATCGTCATAAGCATACACCGCGACCAGGAATGTGTCAAATAGGCGCGCTTGGTACTTCTTATCGTGAACATCGCCATCTCGGAACATCTCCAAGCCGGATATGATGTCATCGCGGCTGACGGTCACAATATCCGCCCGAGCCGCCGCGATCTTGGCCTTGATGGTGGCGCGCTCGGATTCCAACTCGACCAGCCTGCTTTTCGTGGTTTCGGTGATGATGCCCTGCTCGATGGCGGACATGATGTTTTTTATGCCATGCTCCGTGCCGGCGAGTTGGTCTTCCAAAATGCCGACCTTGCTCTCGGCTTCCTTGCGCTCATTGTAGGCGACCGTGCTGTCGGCAATCCACTCGATAACATCGTCCTTCAGAGCGTAGTCCTTGATGGCCTGGGCGACCTGCAGCTCAATTTCATCTCGGCGCACATTCTTTTTGTCGCAGGTCTTTTCCGTTCGACGCTTCTGGCAGACGTAGTAGTAATGCAGGTTGCCAGAGCGGCTGGTGCCGGAGATGCCGGTCATCGGACTTTTGCAGTGTCCGCAGAACAGCTTGCCGGTAAGCAGATAGTCACCATTGACGCGGTGACGCCCTTGCGGATTCTTCTTCGTGGTGATCACCTCCTGGACCTTGAAGTAAAGCTCGTCACTGACGATTCTCGGTATTCCGCCCTCTTTGCGGACATCGCCGTAAATATAAATGCCGCGGTATCTCTCATTGGAAAGTATCCTCTGAAAGCTCGACCGCCCCCACGGGCGACCGTACGAGGTCTTGATTCCCCGGGCATTTAGGCTGGCCATGATATCAACGAAAGCCTCACCGCAGGAAACGCGAGTGAATATCTCCCGGATAACCGCAGCCTTCGGCTCGTCGATGGCATAGTGCAGCGTTTCGTCCGCTTTATAGCCGTAGGGCAGATGGCCGTTCGCCACCATGCAATTCGCGGCGTTGTCATACAGGCCGCGCTTGATGTCCTCGGCCATGTTCTCGGAATAGAACTGGTTGACATTCATCATCGAGCGGGCGGCGAAGCGTCCAGCCGCAGTATCGTCGAAATCCTCCTCCACATAGAGAACGCGAACGCCCAGATCCTGAAGCCGAGCTTCGTTGATCAGAGCCTCCAGCATATTGCGCCCCATGCGGTTAGACTTCCACGCGATTACATAGCGGAACTTCCCTTTTGCGGCGTCAGTCATCATGCGCTGGAAGTCACGGCGCTTGTCGGTGCGGCCGGAAACGGCGCGGTCGGCATAGGTGTCAATGATCCTGATGCCATACTCCGCCGCCAGCTCGTAGCCCTTTTCGAACTGCTGCTCTACGGAAATGTCCTTCTGGTTGTGGCTGCTGTACCGGCCATAGAGAACGCCCGGCTCTTCGATTTCCAGCTTCTTGCCCCGCTTCGGCTTCGCCGGGTGCTTTGCAGGTTTTCTCGGCAACAGCGCCACCCCCTTCTAACGATAGATTTGCAGTAGTAGATATTCAGAATCAGAAACAGATTACAGATACAGTCTCAGATACAGATACAGGTACAGAGACAGTGCGCGCACGATCGCGCGCACACGCACGCGCGCACGCGAGGTATCGGTACGGTATGGATACGGTATAGATACGGTATAGATACCATATCTACAAAGCACTAGCTCAAGCTGTCAATTCGTGCATTGATAGCATCAACAAGAACGTTTATTTCATCCTGAGTAAGTATGCTGTCATAATCAGAGTAATCTATCCCTTCTTCTGCTTTTTCACGGTAGTAATAATACTGGGTCGATGTTGCCGTTAAATCTTTCTCTGGTGATACAATCATCTGCAGACTGATTTCAAAATCGTCCAAATGCTCCCGCTGCACATCCTCGGTATAAAACATGAAGTAAATATGTTCGCTGTTGTAAATTGTTTTGAGTTGAGATAGGCGATCGCTGGATAGGCTGTTGTTCGGGCTTGACAGATATGCGTTAACTCCGAATTCTGCTTGCATATCTCCCAAATCTCTTTTCAACATCCAGTATATATCGTCATCCGAGATATTATCTCTGTCTACAGTCGCAACGCAATAGCCGGTATAACCGTGATCGGCATAGACCTCGCAAAATGAAACGGCAGACAGAGCGATCGTCGTATCTTTATAGGCTATATCCCCGGGCAGGGAGGTTATCGTGATTGCATCCGGTTGTTTCGGCGTAGAACTACAGCTGGCAAAAACCGAGGCACAAAAGGCAAGCAGAAAAAGCCAGACCCACCTTCCTTTTGTTAAAGATTTTCTTAATTCACTGTACTGTCTGTACTTAGTCACAAAAACGCCTCCTTTTTTCTCAAACTCCCGCTCCTACACCATAACACGGTGCGAAGTCAGTCGAAAGTGATAATATATCTTTTCTAAGCGAAACTGCATAAATTTTGATAGAATAACGATGCCGTAGATGGCAATTTTGCAAAGAAAGGAGTCCGGGCATGGGACACGATCATCAATCGGAAGCAGCAGCGAGGAGTATATTGAAAACGCTGCTCGCGGCCGAGCTGTTCTCAAAGCTTTCCGAAAGCCAGCAGGATATGATAATCAGCCAGCTAAAAGCCCTTTTATCACGTTGATGATGATATCTTGCTTTTCCGGGGTCAGCAGCTCGAATAGCTCAATATACTCTTTTGTGCGCCCATCGCTCGTTTCAGCGGTGGGCGTTACGCTTCTTTCCATGCTGACATCATACCCCATAAGCCAGGCTTCGGAAACGCCGAGTGCGAGGCCGAGGATTGTGAGCTTGTCCTGCCCGGGAAGGGTCTTCCCTGAAACATACTGGCTCAAATCGTTCTTGTTGAGCTTTACGTCAAACCGTTTGCAATAAGGCTCTGCAGCGTGAAGAATATCGACCTGGCGCATCTTCTTGATGTCCATGATTTGCTTCAAACGCTGAGAAGTGCTGTACTCTTTCATCGGTCTATCCTCCCCTTGCAGATGACATCATTATAAAGGGCTTTGAACAAAAGTTCAATAGCGAAAAGAAAAAAAGTTCAACTTTTTTGAAAAAATGTGTTGCAAATCATCAAGGCGTATGGTATTCTAACGACAGGTTCAAGGAAATTGAACTTTTGAACAAGCTGAAAGGAGGATAAAAATGGCGTACGATTACAGCAAGCTCTTGGGTCGCATCACCGAAAAGTTTGGAACGCAGGCTCGCTTTTCCGGCGCGATGGGAATGTCTGAGCGCAGTCTTTCTCTGAAGCTCAACAGCAAAGTACCGTTTAAGCAGCCGGAGATTTCCAAGGCCTGTTCTCTGCTGGAGATTGGCGATTCCGACATTCCTGCTTATTTTTTTACCATTGAAGTTCAATAGCTTTGAACTAATGGGAGAGAGGAGGTTCCGATGCAGGTCGCAAGGCTTACGCCAACCGAGGAAAGCGAGCTGGTGAACGAAGTACATATCAACACGGCGGAGATTCCTGATTTTGTACGGGACAACCTCGCCGCAGCGACGCTGGATCTGATCCACGGAATACTTCGGCAGCCAGGTGGGCGCGAAGCGCTGGACGCAAAAACCGCAGCCAGACGCGCAGGCAGATCCGCAAAATGAAGGGAGTTGAAAGAATGGCATATTACCGGACTTGCCCGCTTTGCGGGAGCAATAATGACCCGGGCGAAGCCTGTGATTGCCGCGAAACGAAAAAAGAGGTCGCCCCGCTGCATCGGGAACGACCTCGGGCAAATGCTTACCCACAGTCAGTTTACCAACCGCTCTGTGCGAAGTCAAGAGGTGAGGGGGTGCTACCGTGGCAGAAGAGTTGAGAGAGCTCCGGCTTTCCAAGCAGATACCGGCCAAGGATATGGTCGCGGTGGTACAAGCCATCTACCCCAAGTACGACAAGACCGTTCAAAGCAAGTGCGAGAACGGAGACGCCTACGGCGTGAGCCTGCGGCCAGACGCGATGGCGGCGCTTTATTCGCACTTCGCACCGGAGCTGGCAGAGAGCCGCAAGACGGCCAAAAAGGACGCACACCGGCTGACCTGTCGTATCTCGGCAAGGCTCGAAACCGCCGACTACGAGGCGTTGCAACGGCTGATAGAGGCTGAGGGCTACGCCACCACACAGGACTGGCTGACCGCCACCGTCCGCCGCTACATCGCAGAGGCAGGTGAAACCGAATGAACTACGATCTGCCAGACCACCCCGTTATCCAAAACATGGAGCGCACCGGCTACCCGGACGGCAAGGAGCCGACCTTCCCGATTTGCCCCGTCTGTGGTGAAGAGTGCGAGGAAATTTTCAGAGACAAAGATTTGAATATCGTCGGCTGCGATATCTGCATCAAGCAGTCCGACGCATGGGAGGAGCCGGAGTGCTTCCCCGGAAAGGAGTATTGATGAAAGGACTGGTTATCACTACCGAAAACAAGATGCAGGTCAAGGAGTTCGGCGAGCCTGCCTATGAGACCATCGGAAAGGCTGTCGGCGGATGGATCGAGGTCGTACACCCGAAGGGCCTGCCCAATCCGTTCTGCATGGTTGTCAACGAAGAGGGGTTGCTGCACGGTCTGCCGCTCAACCTGTTTGGCTGCATTCTCTACGATACCGTGCGCCACGGAAATCCCATTGTCGGAGACATCGTAATTCTCAAAGAAGGCTTCACCACGCCCGGCGAGAGAGACTTTATCGGGCTGGACGAGGACGACATCAAATTCCTCGGCGCAATGGCCGTCAGTCTGAGCGGCGGCGGTATCAAGTGGGAAAGCGAGGCTCGATAATGGCAAAGTTCTATTTTACCTACGGCACGGACGGTCAGCCGTTTTTCGGTGGCTGGACTGAGGTCGAAGCACCGGACGCTCACGCGGCCTGCGCGGCGTTCCGTGCTTACCACCACGACAAGACCGAGGGGTTGCTGAACTGTTCCAGCGTTTATGAAGAGGAGCACTTCAAGCTGACCGAAATGTACCGGGAAAGCAATTTCGGCTTCCGGTGTCACGAAATCATCACTCTGCGGCGCGAAGCCGCTACCAACTGAAAGGAGCTATCACCATGATTAGAAACCCGAACGACATCCAGGAGGGCGCGAAGAAAATCCGCATGCTGATCGCCGGTTATCCCGGCATCGGAAAATCCACTCTGGCGCTGTCTGCCCCCAATCCCCTGCACATCGACGTTGACTTCGGTATCGACCGCATCGAGCCGCGCTACCGCAAGCCGTACATCCAGCCCCAGAGCTACGACGAGATCCTCGGTGATCTCACCCCCATCAATCTTCAGGACTTCGACACGCTGGTTTTCGATACCGGCGGCAAGCTGATCTCGCTGATGTCCCTGTGGGCCATCAAGAAAGACCCGAAGTATGGCCAGCGCGACGGCAGCCTCTCCCTCAAAGGTTACGGCTTTGTCGGTAAGGAATTCGTCCGGCTGATGGACTACTGCTTCTATGAGCTGCAGAAGAACATCGTCATCGTGTTCCACGCCACGGAGGAAAAGGACGGCGACAACACCCGCCTCCGCATCAAGGTCGAGGGCCAGACGAAAAACAACGTCTGGGAGCCTATGGACCTGGGCGGCTTCGTGGAAATCTACGGCAATGACCGCACCATCGGCTTCTCCAACTGCGAGAGGTATTTCGCCAAGGGGACGCGCGGTATCTCTGGCATTCGCAAAATCCCCGCACTCGGCCCGACCAGCCCTAACGACTTCCTGACGAAGCTGTTCGCCGAGTACAACGCCAAGGCCACCGCCGAGGTCGAGCAGAACGCAGTCGATCAGGCGGCATACGAGGCCGCGATGATTGAGGGCACGGCCATCATCGCCGACATTGTAGATGCAGACACCGCCAACGCTGCCATGCCGAAATATCAGGCCATTAAGCACGCGCTGACTTCCAACAAGGAGCTGGGCGTTCTCTGGAACAAAAAGATCAAGGAATGCGGCCTGTTCTTCGACAAGGTTTTGAAGAAATACACGCCCGCGCCCGAGGAGGCAAAGGAGGCGGAGTAAATGGGACGCTACCTGATGACCCATTCCCTGTTGGCGTCCTGGCTCTACACCATGAAGGAAAACCCCTACGAGGACATGACGACAGAGCGCGATCCGATGGGCGAATTCATGCAGACGCTGCGCCGTGATCCGACGCCGACCACGGAGGCCATGCAGAACGGCATCAAGTTCGAGGATATGGTGACGGACATCATCAACGGCCGCGCTGATCCCAACGATCCGTGGTATGCCGCCGCAGAAAAGGTCGCCCGGCGCTGCGCCGGAGGCGTCCTCCAATACAAGGTCAAAAAGACCATCGAGGTCGGCGGCGTGAGCCTGCTTCTGTATGGCCGTCTGGACTGTCTGAAAGCCGGGGAGATCATCGACATCAAATTCACCAAGAGCTACGACACCGGCAAGTTCTTTTCCAGCACACAGCACCCCACCTACTTCGAGCTGATTCCTGAAGCGCGGCAGTTCACCTATCTTGCCAGCAACGGGAGTGCGGTATGGCCGGAAACGTACCGCCGTGAGGAAGCGCCCAGTATTTTTCCCGTCATTTCTGATTTCCTCGACTGGCTGCGCGCGACCGATCTGATGCAGGTATACCAGGAGAAGTGGGCGACGCTATGAACGGCAAGCTGAAAGACTGGTCGTTCTCCCGCACCGGAGAAAGCGTGCTGACCATCACGACCAGAGAGAGCTGCAAGAAGCTGTGGGACGCGCTTGGCGATCAGGAGATCACATTCTCCATCAAAAAGCGCGTCATTCCCCGAAGCCTCAACGCAAACAACTACGCATGGTCGCTGATTGAGAAGCTGGCCGTCGCGGTGAAGTCGGACAAGGACTCCGTTTACGAGGAAATGCTCCGGCGCTACGGCACCGGCGAGACATACACCGACGAGGCCGGAAACGAGTGCAAGGTACTGTTTTCTCTGCGGGAGGGAGTCCCTCCCGCGCTGGTGGCGCGGCACTACGCCGAAACCGGCGTCGGTTATGTCGAGGGGAAGAAGTTCATTCATTACCGGGCGATCAAAGGCACCAGCGAATATTCCACGAAAGAAATGAGCGTCTTTCTGGACGGCATCATTTCCGAGTGCCAGGAGGTCGGCATCGAAACCGACACCCCCGAGCAAATCGCCAGATACAAGGAGGCATGGCATCCGTGAGGAAAGTTTATTGCGACTACTGCGGTCGAGAGACTGAGTATGTCGACAGCAAGGTCATCTACGGCAAGAGCTACGGCAAAATCTATCTCTGCCGGAACTGCATGGCATACGTAGGTGTGCATAAGGGGACGGATAAGCCCCTCGGCCGCCTCGCCAATGCGGAACTGCGGAATTGGAAAAAGGCTGCACACGCCGTATTTGACCCTCTGTGGAAGTATGGCCGCTTTCGCGGCCATCGCAACGCGGCCTATGCGTGGCTTGCCCAGAAGATGGGCTTGCCCGTGGAGAAGACCCACATCGGAATGTTTGATGTCGGCCAGTGCCGCAAGGCCATTGAAATCATTGAGAAAGAAACGAAAGGAGACCGTTATGGAAGATACCAAAAAGACCCCCGCTGAGCTGGTCGCTGACCTGATGCTTGACCCCGGCTTTGTCCTCGTTCCGCAGGATCGCTACGAGGAGCTGATCCGCGCCGAAACTGAGCGTGATGTGCTGGAAGCGACCATCAAGGGTGAGAACAGCTACAATGTCGAAAGAGTTCTCGACGCCATTCAGCAGGCGCGCAGTGCGCTGTACCGCATGAAGATGTTGGTGCTGCGAAACGCTGACGAGCCGGAGGCTACGGCCGATGCTGAATAAGATCATCGTCATGGGTCGATTGACCCGCGACCCAGAGCTGCGGCGTACGCAGTCCGGTCTTTCTGTGACCAGCTTTTCCGTCGCCTGCGACCGCGACTTCAAAAGCCAGTCTGGGGAAAAGGAAACGGATTTCATCGACATCGTTGCCTGGCGAACTACCGCTGAATTCGTCTGCAAATATTTCAGCAAGGGACGTATGGCGGTCGTCGAGGGGCGGCTGCAGATCCGCGACTGGCAGGACAACAACGGCAACAAGCGCCGATCCGCCGAGATTGTAGCCGACAATGTTTACTTTGGGGATTCCAAACGCGACGGTGACGGCGGCGGTTATCCACAAGGTAGTTATGCTCCGCAGGGAGGCTACCCCCAGCAGGGGCCGAGCTACGGTGCGCCGGGTGGCTCCTCCTATGGTGCGGCCTCCGGAGGCTATCCTGCGTCGGATTACGGCGGTGACTTTGCGGAAGTCAGTGAGGACGACGGCGAGCTTCCGTTCTGATATGGTCGCCCGGGAAACCGGGCGACAGCCCACCGAAGGAGGTGAACACTATGGCGAGCTATCGGAATATCAGCATGGACTTTTGGACGGACAGCAAGGTCGTCGATGACTTTACGCCCGAGGATCGGTACATCTATCTCTACTGCATGACCAATCCGCACACCAATCTCTGCGGCTGTTACGAGGTCAGCATCAAGCAAATTGCCAACGAGACAGGGTACAACAACGATTCCGTGGAGCGCCTGCTGAAACGCCTGGATAGCGCGCACAATGTCATTCGGTACAGCGCGCAGACCAAGGAGCTGCTGATCCTTAACTGGTGTCGATACAACTGGTCGACGTCCGAAAAGCTCAACAAGCCGCTGCTGGGCGAGATTCGCAAGGTCAAGAACGATCGTTTCCGCGAGTACCTGGCAGCGCGCTACAACGAGCGCTCTACCGTAACGGCGCAGTATAACGCTGCAGAAGATGACCGCCCCGAGGTCCCCCGCCATAAGCACGGTGCGCATGGATGGGTGCGGCTCACCGAAGAGGAATACGCCCGGCTGATCGACGACCTCGGCGAAGAAGAGTTGACGCGCTGCATCGACTACATAGACGAGTCCGCTCAAATGCACGGCAACAAAAACAAGTGGCGCGACTGGAATCTTGTCATTCGGAAGTGCAGCCGTGAACGCTGGGGCATCCGTGGCGGCAACGGCAGCCGACCGAGCGCCAGCGGGAGCGCTATGGACGACCTGCAGCAGCTCCACCAGATGTATGCCAGCGAGGAAAGCCTATGACGCACAAGGAAATGAGCGAGATATTCGCCGTGATGCTCCTTGCCTATCCGAATGCAGAGGTTTTCAAGGGCGGCATCGCAAAGCTTGGCCCTACCATCAATCTGTGGGTGACCTGCTTGCCGGAGATCGACTTCTGGACGGGACAGCAGGCTGTTGTAAAGTTGGTGCGCGAGTGCAAATTCCCGCCGACTATCGCAGAATTCAAGGAAAAAGCCGAAAAGGTGCAGGCCGAAGTGAGGGCGCGGATTGATCAGGCGTGGAATTACCTCAAGCTCGATATGGACCTTGGGAAAACGCCAGAGGAGGCTGTGGCAAGATTGTCGGAGGGAACGGATATCAGGCGCGTCATTGAGGCTATGGGTGGCCCCTCTCGGTTGATTGCAACAGGAGAGCGCACCTTTGGCGACGGCACCGTAAAGACATACGAGTATTACAACTACGACGGTTTCAAGTCCGCATATGAAACGATCATCCGGCAGACAAGCGCGCTCAACAGTGGGCCACGCAAAGCGGTCGGGCCGGGCATGAAGCAGATAGGAGGGAAAACATGAAACGAAGAAGAAAAAGGAGGGCTTCGCCGGCGCCGCTTATCTGCCTGCTCGCAGTTTTAGCCTGCATCGTGGCTCTCCGCATCAGTGTCAGCGAGGAAACCGCAGCGTCGGCACAAATGACCGGCAAGTTAGAAAACCCAGCAACGACAGCACCTGTCCAGCTTTTAGAAGCAGAAATGACCGAGGCTGAGCAAGTTACCAGGGCCGAAGATCGCCCCGCCCGTGCAGCTCGGTATGTCAACATCGAAATGACTGACGAGGAGCTGGCAGAACTGGCTGCGGTCGTATTCCTCGAAGCCGGCAATCAGAGCGCCGAGGGGCAGCAGGCCGTTGTCGAAGTCGTTTTCAACCGCGTGCTGCACTCCGCTTTCCCTGACACAGTGCGCGATGTGCTGCACCAAGGAGAGGGAGGCGATGTTCCGCAGTTCTCCACCATCTACGCGGTCAGCACCGCGACGCCGACGCAAGCGCAGTATGACGCCATCAACGGTGCTCTGTATGGAGATACGATCCTTGACGCCGACGTGGTTTTCTTCTCCCGCAATGGAGAGAACGACCGCGTATGGGGGCAGATCGGAGATCACATCTTCTGCCGCGAATACATCTGGAGGTAACGAGCATGACGCGAAAGAGATTTCGGCAAGCCTGTGGCATCATCGCTGCGCTCGGCTTCCTTCTGGTCCTCGGAACTGCCGGCGCCAGCGATTGCGACCTTATCCCCCTGAGCCAGATACTCCGGCAAGGTTGCATCGGGCTTGGAATGCTCGCCGGCGGGCTATGGCTGGGAGGGTATCTCTCATGACTGTGAAGAAAGACCCGAAGCGCCAGCTGCTCGGCAAGATTGCAAAAGCCCGCGGTAAGCAGTTTGAGAGCCGCATCGACGATTCCTTTGCCTACTACGCACAGAAAGGCTTTGCGATCATCGAAAAGACGCCGGAGCCGATGCACCCCACGAAAAATCTCGGCAATGGCAAGTTCATCGCCTACTACGAAAAGCAGGCACAGCCGGACTATAAAGGCACCATCAAGGGCGGCAGGACGGTCATGTTCGAGGCGAAATTCACCGCTGCCGACCGAATGGAGCAGAGCCGCGTCCTCCAGAGCCAGCAGGACTATATGGACAGGCATCAGGCGCTCGGCGCTCGCTGCTTTGTCATCGCCGGTTTCAGCTCCGGCATGGTCTATTGCGTCCCCTGGGACATCTGGAAGACCATGAAAGACCACTTCGGCCGCAAGTATGTGACGGAGGCCGACTTGGAGAAATATCAAGTGCAGACGGCGTGGAATGGCACGCTGCTCCTGCTCAACTGAATTGAAAGGTGTTACCACCATGAGCGAAATTTCCATGTATGAAGCCCAAAAGAAGAAGATGCAGGGCCTGTGTGATGAGCACGATCTCGTCTATCGCTTTGAAAAAGACAGATACCCCATCATCTTTACCATCAAGCCCGTACAGGGCATGGACGCGCAGATTTCCATGCTGGAGAATGTCGAGGAGGTCGGCTACCGCAGCCCCGACGCCTCCATGTCCTGGATCTTCGAGGACGGCGGTCTGGACACGAAGGTAACGGGCGGCACCTTTACCATCAGCAAGACGCTCCGCACCAAGATCGAGTCCATTCTGGTGAAGATGATTACCTACTGGCAGCAGTATTTCTTCCGCGATGTGCTGGAAAAGAACGCACTGCGCAGCGGCCTCATGCCGGTCATTGACGAGGACGAGGCTGGCGATACCGACGAGGAGCCGGAGGACGAGGAGGATATGCAGGGCGAGGATGGCCCCGAGGTTGACCTGGACGACCCCGACATTCAGCAGGCCATTACCATTGTTCGGGCAGAGAATAAAGCGACTGTGGGGCTGTTGCAACGCCGTATGAGCGTTGGCTACGCAAAGGCTGCGCGTCTGATTGACGCACTGGAGGAGCTTGGTGTCGTCGGTCCGTATAACGGCTCCGATGGCCGCGAGGTCCTCCCTACCGACAAGCCTGATGACACGGAAGGCGGTGAAGATTGATGCCGCCCGTAAATGCCAATAAGCATACCGCGCACGACCTGCAGCTTGCCGGTCAGATGCGCCGCGAGGATTACAAGACAATCAAGCACATGGACAAGGCAACGCTTGCGGCCTACCTCAGCCGCGTGTGGAAACGCGGGTATGACGCCGGGTATCAAGCCGCCGTTAAGTCGGTCGCTCCGCAGCTGCGCGAAGCCGCAGAACTAAAAGCAGCGGACAAGGAGGGCTAAGTCATGGGAAACGCCCTGCGGCACGTCAGAGGGGAAAGCCAGAAGAATATCGTCCGCTTCATAGAAGGGCTGAGCGGGAAGTATTCCCGCTGGGACATCTGGCAGGACTTCATCATCATGTCGGCCATCGCAATCGCCAACACGATGGGAGGCCCACAGGTCAAGGCCAGGGAAGAAATGTACCGCAGCCGCGCAGAGAAGTATTCTGCTAAGGAGCTGGAAGTCTTTGCAGATATGTTGCTTGAGGTCGTAGCCGAATTGGAGCGCGATCCCGAGCAGGACTTCCTCGGTGAGCTTTTTATGGCGCTCGGCCTCGGAAACGAATGGAAAGGACAGTTCTTCACTCCGTACAGTGTCTGCAGGGCGATGTCCGCGATGACCTATGCGCCTGATATGACGGCGCGGATAGAAAAGCAGGGCTGGGTGTCCGTGAACGACCCCGCCTGCGGAGCCGGTGCGCTGCTGCTCGCATTCGCCAATGAGTGCCGGAGACAGCACATCAACTATCAGACCTCGGTGCTGTTCGTGGCGCAGGACATAGATTTCCTCGCCGGGTGTATGTGCTACATCCAACTGAGCTTACTCGGCTGCCCCGGCTATGTTGTCATTGATGACTCCATCGTGCGGCCGACTACCAGTTATGATGCTCACGGCCTGCTGCCAAAGGACGGCCCACAGGTCTGGTACACGCCGATGTATTTCCGAGATGTCTGGCATTACCGCCGCATCGGGGCGCAAATGGATCTTCTGTTTCGGAACGCGGCCGAGCAGGTACCGGCAGATCCGCCGGTGCCTGCCTCGCCGCCGGAACAGTCTCAACCGCTGGCGGAAACGAAAACCGGCCAGCTCACTCTATTTTGATGGGAGGAAACGGAATGCGGCAGCAGCCGCCGCTCGGGAGTCGGACATGGAAGCCCGAGGAAGAAGATTATTTGATGGAAAAGTGGGGGCAGATTTCTGTCCCGACCATCGCAAAGAAGCTCAACCGTACAACAAATGCCGTCAAGGTCAGAGCGCAGCGTCTTGGTTTAGGCGCGGTATTGATGGCTGGCGAGTATGTCACTCTAAATCAACTCCTGCTGGCAGTGACGGGAGGAAGCAGCTCCTACGGCTACAAGATGAAAAGCTGGGTGGAAAACAGGGGCCTACCCGTCCATACGAAGAAGGTTGACCGCTGCAGCTTTCGGGTGGTCTACATTGATGAATTCTGGGAATGGGCCGAGCGATACCGCAGCTTCATCGACTTTTCCAAGATGGAGCCGTTGGCGCTTGGTGAGGAGCCTGAGTGGGTAGTCGAGCAGCGCAAGAAAGACTTCGAGGCATACGCCATTCAGAGGAAAGACCCGTGGGGCGAGGACGAGGACTCTCGGCTGAAGATGCTGCTCAGCAAGCACAGGTACTCATGGGCGGAAATTTCCGAGATGATGCATCGTTCTCACGGTGCGATCGCGCGCCGCTGCCGTGACCTCGGCATCAAGGACCGCCCCGTTTCGATGGAGCTGACCGGCAAGCGTGGCACATGGACCAGCGAGGATTTTGAGATACTGGCAGACGGCATCCGCCACGGCGACAGCTACGCTGCCATAGGCAAGGCGGTCGGCCGTTCCGAAAAGTGCGTCCGATCCAAGGTCTACAACGATTATCTGACCGAGAACGCCGACAAGGTGCGGGAAATGCTCGGTGATGGCGCGTGGGGGCACGGTGCGCCGGAAATGGACGTCCGTCATGGCTTCTATATCTCCCGCACCCGCCATCAGGTCAGGCGCGACCTATCCGCGCTGGCAACGGTCCTTCGTAAGCGCATGAACGATCTCGGCTACGATCCTTACTGGCAGCGGTTTATGTGCATGAATTGGGACGACATTGGCGGATGCTCCGCAGGGTGTACGGATTGCGATAGCTGCACAGCATTCCGGCGTATTCAGCCTCAGTATTGCGCACGGTGTGGCGGTACCTTCTACGAGCGCAAGGAAAACCGCTTCTGCGCGGCCTGCCGCACCGCGAGGAAGAAGCAAGCCCAGCGGCACTGGTGCCGCGTGAACGGCATGAGCCGAAAATAATAAACTGTCCCAGCCGAGGGGCAAAGCTCGGCGTAAGAAAGGAGCGTTTTATGGCAGAAATCAAGTACATTCCGGTCAGTAAACTGTGGAGGCATCCCGATAACCCCCGTAAGGACCTGGGCGATGTGACCGAGCTGGCTGAGAGCATCAAGGTCAACGGCGTACTCCAAAACCTCACCGTTGTTCCGCTGATCGGGGAAATCACAAAGAAGTGGGACGGAGAAAGCTACCGCGTCATCATCGGCCACCGCCGTCTTGCGGCCGCAAAGCTGGCCGGTCTGGAGGAGCTCCCCTGCGTCGTGGTCGAGATGTCGGAGCGGGAGCAGCTGAGTACGATGCTCACGGAGAATATGCAGCGGTCCGATCTGACGGTCTATGAGCAGGCGCAGGGCTTCCAGATGATGCTTGACATGGGAGATACCGTCGAGGACATCGCGGAAAAGTCCGGCTTTTCCGCTACCACCGTCCGGCGCCGTGTGAAGCTCCTGGAGCTGGATAAGGACAAATTCAAGAAGTCCGAGGAGCGCGGCGTCAGCCTTTTCGAGTACATGGAGCTGGACAAGCTGAAAAGTCCGGAGCGCAAAAATGAAATGCTCGATTTTATTGGCACCGATAATTTCAAGTACAAGCTGAAACAGGCCATCGACGCCGAAGCCGCGGACGAGCGTAGGGCTTCGTGGGTGGAGCGGTTAAGCTCCTTTGCGACGCAGGTCACCGACAGAACCGGCTATAAGTTCGCCAGGAGCTTCTATGTCAACAGCGAAGTCAATGTAGAACGCCCGGAGGACGCAGATACCGTCGAGTATTTCTTCATCGTTGAAACGTACTATATCACGCTGATGACCAAGGACGCACCGACCACCCTCACTCCAGAAGAGGAAGCAAAAAAGCGTGAGGAGCAGCTGAATCAGGAACGAAAGAATGCTGCTGAAAAGGCGTTGTCCGAAGCAACCGCCCGCGCCTACGAGCTTCGCGCCGACTTCGTGGCTACCGTTTCCGCAGCTGCCATCAAAAAGCGCCTTGTGGACATCGTAGCTCTGTGGGCCTACGCCGAATACTGGGACGATACCAGTTGGCTCACCGAAGAGGAAATCGCGCAGGCTACCGGCGCCGAGACCCTTGCCGAAGATGACGAGGACGGCGAGGACGATGCCGCATTTACGCTCCAGGCCGTGACCGACGCGATCGGCAAGACGCCTGAAAAGGCGCTCCTGCGAATGATCTATGCGCGCCTGGGTGACGGAAAGTCCGAGGGCTATTTCCGCAGCTACTGGAACAGCTACACCATGGAGCATGAGGAAAACGAGAAATTGGACCGCATCTATGCGTTGCTCGTCAAGCTGGGCTACGAGATGTCCGACGATGAAAAGGCGCTCCAGGACGGAACACATGAGCTTTTCGGGGAGGCGACCAGCGAATGAGAGCATCTACCTGCAAAGGCTGCGGCGCAGCTATCGTCTGGATCAGAACACCCGGCGGGAAGTCCATGCCGTGTGACGCCACCCCGCGCTATTACATCGAAAAGCCCCGATCCGGCAGTAAAAAGATCGTCACGCCTAACGGCGAGGTCATTTCCTGCGAGTACACGGAAGATCCTCACAAGGCCACCGGCACCGGCTTCGCTCCCCACTGGGGGAGCTGCCGGGCGGCAGGCAGCTTCAAATCGAGGGAGGAACACAATGGATAAGCTGATATGGTACGATTCCGATGGACGCATCAACTGCCGCCGTGGGTATGAGGTTGCACTGGCGCGACTTGCCTCCTACGAAGCAACGGGCATGATGCCTGACGAGATCGTAAGGATGGGCATGGCCTATGAGGATAGCAAGAGATATTCCGGTCGGCTCGAATTGAAGCTAATGCCCTATCTCAATATTGGCCTTAGTCCGGACGAGTTGAAGGCGTTGATGCTTGCGAGCGCGGGGACGTGTGTGGCCGAAATCAAGGCGTTTGACGGTGTCGCCGTTGATCGCCTCTGCGATCTGGCCGAGGCCGACAAGGACGGGCGCGTGGTGGTGCTGCCGTGCAAGGTGGGCGATACGGTATATACGCTGTTCTGCGGAGAAGTAGTAGAAAAGCGTATCGGACAGTTTCACGTAAACGGCTACACAAGCCCGAGAATATGGGCTGACCTTGACTGCGATTTCATGTCAACGAAAAGGGTCCGATGGGATCTGTCGGTGGGGAAAGACTTCTTTCTTGCCAAAGCGGAAGCGGAGAAAGCATTGGAGGCGCAGAGAAATGATTGATACCGGAGATTTCACGATGTATTGCCATTGGAACAAAAGACTGGTCTGCAAAAAGGGCTTTTACTGCGACGCCTGCAAGCATCAGCCCGCCGCCGATGATAAGGAGAACGGCAAAGCCGAGCCTGTGCAGCTGTGGTGGACTGAGGATTATGACGGCGGCAGAGTTCCCGAATGCCCCTCCTGTGGGCAGATGCCGTATAGTCTGGAACGGTGCATCTTCTGCGGGCAGAAGTTCCTGCCCGATGCACTCACAGAGGAATTGAGTAAGCCGCCTGAAGAGGTGCGCATGGACTGTCCCTCCTGCGGCGGGGAGAATACGCTGGTCGGCGCCAGAGCACGCAGCAACGGACACTTTCACGGTCGATGCACAGCCTGCGGTTGTGTGGTGATGGAATGAAAAGGAGCTTCTATGGAACGATTTGAAAACCTGCTCGATTTTATCAATGAGCTGAACGAGAACGGGCGCATTCCGTACGACGATTACAGTCGCCTTTTTGACTTGGTGCAGGAGTTCGCAGGAGCGGAGGAAGCAATCAACGCCGCCGCGACCGATATTGCCGCCCTGCTGTGGCTGAACGGCAACTGCGAATATTGTGAGCACGGAGAGAAAGAGGAATTCAGCGGCGCGAACAGATGGCATTGCCGTCTCGGAAACGGCATAGACTGCCGCCCTGTGTGGCGCGGCGCTGCAACGAAGGCCTCCCTGCCGGAGATACACAAGGCAGAGCCGACTTCGCTTCGTGCAAAGCCCAGCCGTGCGGAGACTATGTTCGGGCCGAAAGAGACCTGGGCTATCCCTGATAGAGCAGAAGTCGAGGAGACCACGCCGAAGACATACAAGGGATTTCTGCTTATTCGGTGCGCACAGTGCGGAGAATTGCGAGGCTTTTGTGTCAAACAGCCTATCTCGTCTTATCGGTGTGCGGCCTGCGGTGGAGAAACGCCGCTGCACGATCTCACGTCGGCGCACATCCGCTGTAAGTGCGGGAAGATCTTCAAGTATCGAACGAACATTGAAGAGGACAGTATCACCTACAACTGCCTTTCCTGCGGCGCGCCGGTCGATCTGGTCTATAACAAGAAAGCTCGCGCCTATCAGACGGTGCGATGATGCTCGTCATCACCGTTCATGTGAACGCTCCGGCGGGGCAGGCCATTGGCATAAAGGAGCAGATTGCTCAGGATTTGGAGCGGTATGGAGATACCCGTGTGGTGTCGGTAGAGGTAGTGCAGCCATCATACCGGCAAATGCAGATCGGAGAGACTGTCAGCCGACAGGGTGGCAAGAGGAAGTAAGAACAGATTGGGGTGAGCTATTACGACGCTTTCGGAATTGAATCAGCATTTTGAGCTGATAGAGAAACTGGCAAGGGCAAGGGAGATGCTACAGTCCTTGCGTGACGCGGCTTGCCCCGGCGCGGCTGCCCTCACAGGTATGCCGCATACTCCCGGCATAAAGGATAAGGTCGGCGACCTCGCGGCTGAGATCGTGGACATGGATGCGCGTGTCGGCTTTCTGGAGGAAGAGGTCAAGGCCAGCGAGGGGCAGATCATGCCGTTCATTCAAGGCATCGACGATGACCAGACGCGCCTGATCTTCCGGCTGCGCTTCCTGCGAGGGCTCGCATGGAAAGAGGTCGCAGCGGTCATAGGAGGCCGCAATTCGGAGGATTCGGTAAAGATGGTGTGTTACCGCTACCTCGGTAGTTAAAAGCTGTTCTTCGCTGTTGCAACTCGTTTCTTGATATTCCCCGCACCATGTATTAGGATTAGACTCGTAAAATCCTACATAAGCCAGGCGGCCATCCCTCGCGGGGTGGCCGTCATTCGTTTGGGAAGGAGGTTGAGGCCTGCGCGTTACTCCTTGCGCGCCGGTCATGCGCCGGGTCCGATGTTCGCCAGCAGAGGGCAGCGGTGACATCATAAAAGGAGATTTCCAAAATGTTCGGAATTGTCATTCTGGCCGTCTATGCGGTGCTGATGATCGGCGTCACGCTGATGTTCACCCGAAAGACGACCGACGCAGAGGGCTTCCATGTGGCGGACCGGCGCATCGGCTCGGCGATTGCTGCCATGAGCATTGCCGCCACTTGGATTTGGGCTCCCTCACTGTTCACTTCCTCGGAGATGGCCTATACGCGCGGCATCCCGGGGATGTTCTGGTTTACGGTACCGAATGTGCTGTGCCTGATCCTGTTTATCCCCTTTGCAAAAAGGATCCGGGCGCAGTACCCGGAGGGCATCACCTTGACCGGCTACATGGCGGAGCGCTATCACTCCGGCAAGGTCAAGGGCGTCTACTCCTTCCAGCTCGGCGCGCTGGCCGTTCTTTCAACGGCAGTGCAGCTGCTCGCCGGGGGAAAGACGCTGGCCCTCATTACGGGGCTGCCATTCTGGAGCATGACGCTCGCCCTGGCAGCTATCGCATATTCCTACTCCCGCTTCTCCGGACTGAAAGCCTCCATCATCACCGATGTCGTCCAGCTGGGCATTATTCTCATGGGTGGCGCTCTGCTGGTCGTTCTGAGCCTTCGCATGACCGGCGGCTTTGACACGGTACGGGCAGGGCTTGGTGCTGTCTCCGGAGAATATACTTCGCTCACCTCCTCCACGGGCATTGAGGTCCTGTTGGGCTACGGTCTGCCGATGGCTGTCGGTCTGATCTCCGGCCCGTTCGGGGATCAGTGTTTCTGGCAGCGAGCTTTCGCAATCAGGCGCGACCGCATCGGCAGATCGTTTTTTGCCGGTGCGCTTTTGTTTGCGCTCGTTCCGATCTGCATGGGAACGGTGGGCTTCCTTGCCGCAGGCTCCGGCTTTGTGGCCAGCGACACCGGCATGGTCAACTTTGAATTCGTTTCCTCGCTGCTTCCGACATGGGTGCTGGTACCGTTCCTGTTTATGATTATCTCCGGCCTGCTCTCCACGGTGGATAGCAACCTTTGCGCGGCAGCGTCGCTCACGACAGACTGGCTCGGCATTGGGAAGGACACGGTGCAGACTTCGCGCCGCACCATGCTTTGCCTGCTGATTGTGGCTGTCGCCATCGCCAACATTCCCGGCCTGACGGTGACATACCTGTTCCTGTTCTACGGAACGCTCCGCGCTTCGACGCTGCTGCCGACGGTCATGACGCTGCTCGGTAAGAAGCTGACTGGCAAGGGCGTTTTTGCCGGTGTGCTGACCGCGCTGTGTGTCGGGCTTCCGATCTTCGCCTACGGCAATCTCGCCGGCATTCCGGCTGTGAAAGCGGCAGGCAGTCTGACGACCGTCCTGTCCAGCGGTCTTGTCGCTGTTATCGCCTCGAGAAAGGCGGTGAGAGCATGAGTCTCGGAAGGAAGCAGAGGATCGACAACAGCGCATGGCTGGAAGCCGTTGCAACTATCGAAGAAGCCGTTTCCCGCGCAGAGCTGGACGAACTTACTGCCGCGACCGTGGCGGACATCAAGGCCGTGACGGCTGGGAAGCGTGCTGCCTACGCATGGAGCGCTGGTAAGGACAGTATTGTCCTTGGCAAGCTCTGTGAAGCGGCCGGCGTCACCGATAGTATGGTCGGCGTGTGCGACCTGGAATACCCCGCCTTTGCCGCGTGGATCGAGGAGCATAAGCCGGCAGGCTGCGAAGTCATCAACACGCATCAGGATATCGACTGGCTGGTGAAGCATCAAGAGATGCTTTTCCCCAAGGACTCCGCCGCGGCCGGACGATGGTTTTCTATCGTGCAGCACCGAGCGCAGCGTGAATACTTCAAGGCGCACGAGCTGGATGTCATCATTCTCGGCCGCCGCCGTGCGGACGGCAATTATGTCGGTCGCAACAGCAATATCTATACCGATGGCAAAGGTGTGACGCGATTCAGCCCGCTCGCTGCGTGGAAGCATGAGCACATCCTTGCCTATATTCACTACCATCAGCTACCGCTTCCGCCGATCTACGGCTGGAAGAACGGATATCTGTGCGGTACTCACCCGTGGCCCGCCCGCCAATGGACGGGCAGCATCGAGAACGGCTGGCGTGAGGTCTACGATATCGACCCCGGCATCGTCCTTGCGGCGGCTGAAAAGATCGACAGTGCTCGCGCCTTCTTGAAGGGGGTGCGGGCATGAAGGTCATAAAGAAGCATCTGACCGAGCTGCGGCGACCGGATCGGAATGTCCGAATGCACACCGACAAGCAGCTGAAGGAGTTCCGGCGCTCTGTCGAAATGTTCGGTCAGATCCGCCCCATCGTGGTCGACGAGGACGGCGTTATTCTCGCTGGCAACGGCTTGTATGAAACGCTGCTGTCCCTCGGCCGCACAGAGGCGGACTGCTATGTCGTGTCCGGACTGACCGAGGCGGAGAAGAAAAAGCTCATGCTGGCCGATAACCGCGTCTTTGACCTGGGCGTTGACGATCTGGCCGCGCTGGACGCTTTTATCCTTGAGCTGAAAGACGACCTGGACATTCCCGGCTACGAAGAGGATCTTCTCCGGGCGATGGTGATGGAGGCTGATGAAGCCAGCGACGCCCTGCTTGAGTACGGCACCATTGAGCCGGAGCAGGCTGCGGCCATCACCGAGACGCGCGAGAAATACGCCGCCCGGGAAGAAGCTGCTGCGGCGCAGGCTGAGGAAGTCGCACCCGCACAGAGCGGCACGGCGTCTTCCACCGAGCCCGCTAAGAGGTTTATCCTCTGCCCGAAATGTGGTGAGCGGATATGGCTGTAAAGCGCATCAGCTCAGACATCGACGTTGTGACTGCGGCGCGCCAGCGGATCAAGAACGTATTTTCCAACGGCGTCCCCGTATACCTCTCGTTTTCCGGCGGCAAGGACAGCATCGTTCTTGCCGACCTGACCTATAAGCTGATCCAGGCTGGAGAGATCAATCCCTCGCAATTGACTGTCCTTTTCGTGGATGAGGAGGCGATCTTCGATTCCATTGAAGCGACGACCAAGGCATGGCGAAAGAAATTCCTGCTGGCCGGCGCCAAGTTTCAATGGTGGTGCATCGAGGTCAAACATTTCAGCTGTCTCAATGAGCTGTCCAGCGATGAAACCTTCGTCTGCTGGGATCGGCGCAAGCGCGATGTCTGGGTGCGGCAGCCGCCGCCCTTTGCCATCCGCAATCACCCACAGCTCCGGCCAAGGATCGACAACTATCAATCCTTCCTGCCTCGCGTGACGATGGACGGCATCATGATCACCGGCGTCCGCGCGGCAGAGTCCATTCAGCGGCTCCAATACATGGCGGCACTGAATATGGGCGCAAAGGGCATCACCGGCACGAACACCATCTATCCCATCTACGACTGGAAGACGGCGGACGTCTGGCTGTACCTGCGAGACCAGCACATCGAAGTCCCCGAGGTCTACCTGCAGATGTATCAGGTCGGCGTCAATCGGAATCAGCTGCGTGTGTCGCAGTTCTTCTCTGTTGATACCGTACCCGTGCTGGTACACCTGGGCGAATACGACCCATCTCTCATGGAGCGCGTCCTTCGACGCGAGCCGAACGCCTACCTTGCCATGCTGTACTGGGACAGCGAAATGTTCCACCGCACCACAAGGAAGCGCCGGGAGCTGGAGGGCGAGGACACCAAGGACTACCGTGCGCTCCTGAAGGAGATGCTGTTCGTCCGTCCGGGAGACTTCTTCAATACGGAGCATAAGCGCAAGATCGCCAAGCAGTACCGCAAGATGTTCATTCAGATGGACGGAATGGCGCGGCCGCGCGACTACAAGAAAATGTACGGCGGTCTGACTGCTGGTGATCCCAAGCTCCGCACCCTGCGCGCCATCTATCAGGACATATCCTGCGCCTACGCCGATTACGCCAAGCGCTTCCGGAAGGGAGGTGAGGCAAATGGCTGACGCGGATCTGTTCGCCCCGTTATCTTCCCTGCAATGGGTAGACCGGGAGCAGCTCAAGCCCAATGACTACAACCCCAACAAGGTCAACCGTGAGAATCTGAAACTGCTGGTGCAATCGATCATGACCAATGGCTGGACGCTTCCCATCGTTGTGCGTCCCGACTACACCATCATCGACGGCTTTCACCGCTGGACCGTGGCCGGAGAGGAGCCGCTGCACACCATGCTCAAAGGCAAGGTGCCGGTGGTAATCGTGCGGCATGATGACGCGACCGAGGATATTTACGGCACCGTCACACACAACCGCGCTCGTGGTACACATCTGCTTGAGCCGATGAAAGCCATCGTAAAGCGGCTGCTGGACGAGGGCAAGTCCGTTCAGGAGATCGGCAAACAGCTCGGAATGAAACCCGAAGAAGTATTCCGGCTCTCTGATTTCTCGCGTGATGACTTCCTCGGCATGATGACCAAGGGTGTTAAGGGGTATAGCCATGCGGAATTGCTGACGAAGTTATAACACAATACCACAGCCAGGCGCATACATCGCACGAGAGCGGCGTATCTGCGTCTGGCTGTGTTGCTCCCTCCCCCTCTCGGCATCGTCGCGCTGAGGGCGGGGAAATGCGTTGCAACAGGCGACGACGGCAAAAGGTACTGTGACGACCCCCGCCCCACACGCCGCGGGCTCGCCGACCCCGAAAAAAGCGTAGTTACCAAGGCAAAATTTTGGCATTTCCGTTCCGCTTTGGCGTTGCTTTTGGTGCCAAGCACGGCACCTGTGGCGGTACCTGCCGCAATCCCCCATCGCTTTATCCGTCTTTCTCCGCGGAAATGTGGAGGAAGTCCAGATAAAGGCCTCCTATGTAATATAAGACCACGCGCGGGATAAGGGTCTCGCACAGAGCTGCTGGTACCGGCCTGTGTGCTCCAGTGCAATTCTGGTGAGTCCCGCATTCGGACATAAAAAAAGACCCGACTGCTGCAACAGTCGGGCTTTGCGTTCCTCTGGGTACGATAATGAACATCAATACCATATCACAATTTACGCAGACAGTCAAGCCGGCTGGACTGCGCAAGGAAGGAGGAGCGCCATGTCTGAAGCTATTGATGTCATTACCGAGGAAACGGAGGTAAGCACGACAGAGCTGGCCTGCGTCCTGGGCATCACAGGACGGCGCATTCGCCAGATGGCGGAGGACGGTCAGCTGCAAAAGGTCAGCAAGGGGCGCTTCCTCCTTGCCGATTCCGTCCAGCGATATGTTAAGTTCCTGTCCGACGGCCCGATGGACGAAGAGGATAAGAAGCTGGAGAAGACCCGCCGCGTGGCGGAGACGACAATGAAGGCATCCAAGGCCACCATCGCCAAGCTGGAGGCCGAGGAGCTGAAAGGCACCATGCACCGTGCGGAGGACATTGCCGCGCTGACGGAGGATCTGGTCTACACCATTCGCGGCGCGCTCAATGCGCTGCCGGGGCGGCTGGCCGTCGATGTAGCGGCTGTGTCCACGCCCGCCGAGGCGTCCGAGGTTATCCGCAAAGAGGTCAGCAAGGTCATGCGGGAGCTGGCCGGGTATCACTACGACCCCAAGAAATACGAGGAGCGCGTGAGAGAACGGCGCGACTGGTCGGAGCGTGACAGCGATGACGAGTAGGCTCGCCGCCGTCCGGCTGAACAAGGTCATCGCCAAGGCGATGGCCGGTATGCTCCCGCCGGACGACCTGACCGTGACCGAATGGGCGGAGCAGAATCGCCGCCTGTCTGCCGAGAGCGCCGCAGAGCCCGGACCGTGGCGCACCGAGCGCACCCCCTATCTCCGCGAGCCGATGAATGCATGGACCGACCCAAAGATACGGCACATCGTCATGGTGGCCGCGTCCCAGGTCGGCAAGTCTGAATTTCTCAATAACTGCATCGGCTATGTGATCGACCAGGACCCTGGCTCGATCCTGTTTGTCCACCCTACCACCATTGACGCAAAGGAGTATTCCAAGCTCCGCATCGCGCCGATGATCCGCGACTGCCCCACGCTGCGAAAAAAGGTCAGTGACCCCAAGAGCCGTGACAGCGGCAATACCATCCTGCAAAAGACCTACCCCGGAGGCATCCTCACGATGTGCGGCTCCACCGAGGCCCACGCTCTGGCGTCAAAGCCTATCCGCTATGTGCTGGGTGACGAGCGCGACCGCTGGGCGCTGTCCGCCGGTAACGAGGGCGACCCGTGGGATCTGGCGATGGCGCGGCAGACGACATTCTACAACGCGAAAAGCGCTGAGGTGTCCACGCCCACCGTCAAAAACGCCAGCGCCATTGAAGCCGCCTACGCGACAGGCACGATGGAACGGTGGAAATCCCGCTGCCCTCATTGCGGCGAGTATCACGAGATCCAATGGGCGGACATCCGCTTTGAGCACGACGAGATCATCGTCGCGGGGAAAAAGACCTACAAGGTCCGCAGCGTCTACTATGCCTGCCCCGGCTGCGGCTGCATCTCCACCGAGGCGGAAATGAAGCGCGCCCCGGCAAGATGGGAGGCGGACAACCCCGCCGCCTATGAGCAGGGCACGCGCTCGTTCTGGCTGAACGCCTTTGTCAGCCAGTGGGCGAGCTGGGAATCCATTATTCTGAAATATCTGAACGCCATCGGCAGTACCCGCAAGATGCAGGTCGTCTACAACACCTGCTTCGGCGAGCTGTGGGAGGATCGCGGCGACCTGGAGGACGAGGACAGTCTGATGGCGCGCCGGGAGGAATACCCCGCCGAGCTGCCGGAGGGCGTGCTTGTTCTGACGGCCGGCGTCGATACACAGGACGACCGCATGGAATACGAGATCGTCGGCCACGGCCACTTTGGTGAGACCTGGGGCATTGAGAAAGGCATCATCATGGGACGGCCCGACGACGATGCCGTATGGGCGCAGCTGGACGAGCTGGTATTTGACCGCGTTCTGCGCTTTGAGAACGGCGTGGGGCTGAAAATGTCAATGTCCTTTGTGGACGAGGGCGGACACTTCACACAGGAGGTCCGTATGCAGTGCCGGGCGCGGCTGGGCAAAAAGGTGTTCTGCATCAAGGGTATGCCCGGCAGCGATAAACCCTACACCGCGCCGCCGAAAAAGCAGAAGATCATCATCAAGCAGACGGCGGTCGGCACCTGCTGGCAGTACCAGATCGGCGTTGACTCCGGCAAGGAGGTCATCATGGACAACCTGCGCGTACAGACGCCGGGCGCGAAATATTGTCACTTCCCCAAGCGGGATGACTACGGCTCCGGCTACTTCACAGGGCTGCTCTCCGAGGTCAAGGTCTACGACCCCAACAAAAAGCAGCCGTGGCAGTGGAAGAAGATCCCCGGCCACGAGCGCAATGAGGCGCTGGACTGCCGCAACTACGCGCTGGCGGCGTTCAAGGCGCTTCCTAAGAACCTGGACGAGATAGACAGGCGGCTAAAGGAGGCGGGCGGCGAACGCGCTCCTGCCCCTGTTGCAACGCCTGTCATGCCGCCTCCCGCCGCCAAGCAGAGGCCGAAGCGCAGAAGAGGAAAGAAATACTACGACGATTGGTGAGGTGTCCGATATGGATAAAGTTGAACTGCGGGCGCGGCTGGACTTCTGGCAGAGCGCCCTTTCCAAGCTGCGCGCCGCATATCTGGCCCTTGTGGACGGCGGCGTAAAAAGCTATGTCATCGACGACCGCGAGCTGACGCGCTTCGACCTGCCCGACCTGAAGGACGAGATTGAAGACGCGGAGAAGAAGGTCGACGAGCTGACGGCGGAGCTGAACGGCCGCAAGCCGAGAAAGGCTTTCGGCATCGTCCCCCGCGATTGGTGACCTTTTTCGTGAGGCCACGAAAATGACCATTTTGCCGACCCCGGCAAAGTGGTTGTTGCATTTTCTACAACAAGGGTATTCGCCCGAAAGGGCTTTACCACAGGCAGTCCGGCGGAGTTTGCTCCTTTCGCCGCCGGACGGCCTGTTTTTTATTCCGAAAACGGGAGGCGATAAGCATTGAGCAATAAGAAAGACCGCCGCCGCGCAGCCGCGCCGCAGGCGAAGGGGTACAGCGAAGCCGGGGCCAGCTTGACGCGGCGGGCGCTCAAGGGATTTGTTCCGGACAGCGGCGCTCCCAATGAGGACATCAACCGCAACAACGCCACCCTGCGGCAGAGGGCGCGAATGCTCTACATGGCCGCGCCGGTGGCTACGGCGGCGATCAATACCAACCGCACCAAGGTCATCGGGACGGGGCTGACGCTCAAAGCGTCCGTGGACCGTGAGGTGCTGGGCATCTCCCCAGAGGCGGCGAAGAAGTGGCAGCACGCGGCGGAGATGGAATTCCGGCTGTGGGCAGGGAAAAAGCAGAACTGCGACGCGCTGGGCCTGAACAACTTTGAGAGTTTGCAGCAGCTCGCCTTGAAGTCGTGGCTGCTCAGCGGCGACGTGTTCGCGCTGGTCAAGCGATACCCGGCAACACCACTAAACCCCTATACCCTGCGGCTACACATCGTGGAGGCGGACCGCGCCTGCACGCCAAGCGAATATGGCGGCGGTGTCACCATCGGCGGCTTCGTGGAGGGCAAGATCCCCGAGGGAAAGCCTGGCGCAGGCCACAAGGTCTACGACGGCGTGGAGGTGGACAGCAACGGCCGCGTGGTCGCCTATCACATCAGCAACACCTACCCGCACCAGATCACCAGCGAGCCGCAGAAGTGGCAGCGCGTTGAGGCCTACGGCGCCAAGACCGGCCTGCCGAACATTCTCCACATCATGGACAGTGAACGCCCGGACCAGTACCGCGGCGTTCCTTATCTAGCGCAGGTCATCGAGCCGCTGCTCCAGCTTCGGCGCTATACGGAGTCCGAGCTGATGGCGGCGCTGGTGCAGAGCTTCTTCACTGCATGGATCGAAACGGAGACTGACCCCTCCGATACACCCTTCAACGAGGTCGGCGCCGGAGATATTGCCGGCGTCCCCGCCGAGGTCAACGCGGACGGCGGACCGATGGCGAACAACATCTCCGATGATGACAACGAGTACGAGATGGGACCGGGTACGGTGACGCACCTCGCCCCCGGGGAAAAGGTCAACTTCGGCAATCCGAACATCCCCACCGCTGGCTTTGAGACCTTTGTCAAGACGCTGTGCAAGCTGGTCGGCGCAGCTTTAGAGCTGCCTTACGATGTGCTGATCAAGGAGTTCAACAGCTCCTATTCCGCAAGCCGAGGCGCGCTGCTGGAGGCGTGGGAAGCATTCAAAATGCGCCGGAAGTGGTTTGTGGACGACTTCTGCCAGCCGGTCTATGAGATGTTCCTGGCCGAAGCGGTCGCTCTGGGACGCATCAAGGCCCCCGGCTTCTTCACAGATCCCCTTGTGCGAGAGGCATGGTGCGGCGCGCGCTGGATCGGCCCCGTGCAGGGCAGCCTTGACCCCAAGAAGGAGGCGGAAGCCGCCCTCATGCTGATCGACAACGCCATCAAGACCCACGAGCAGGTCAGCCGCGAAATGAGCGGCGGCGACTGGGAGGAGAACGTGGAGCAGCTGCAGCGTGAAAACGAGCTGCTGACACAGGCAGGAGGCAACAAGGTCACCGTTGTATCGGCATCGCCGAAAGAAGGTGACGGCGATGAAGACTAACTTCGAGCATCTGCAGAGCCTGAATGTGCGGAGCATGGCGCTCGCCATCTGGAACTATGCAAGCGACTACTGCGCCTATTGCCCGAAGAACATGGAGCGCCGCTGCAACGAGAACTGCCGCGCGGGAATCCGCGAGTGGCTGAACAGTCCCTACATTCCGTCAAGCGATATCTGGAAAGAAAAGAGGTAATGCGCATGAGTATTCCGGCAAAGAGAGCTGGGCGAAAGTCTCCCGCCGTCAGCATCTCGAAAAAGGTCTATACGATGGCCACGGTGGACGGCAGTGATGCCGAGATCACCATGTATGGAGACATCTACGAGGAGCAGCCCACGAACTGGTGGGGCGAGCCCGTCGAGGGGCAGTACATCCTGCTCTCCGAGTTTTTGGAGGACCTCAAGCAGATCTCCGGCTGCACGTCCATCACTATCCGCATGAACAGCTACGGCGGCGACGCCGGAGCGTCCAACATGATCCACAACCGCCTGCGGGAGCTGGCGCGGAACGGCACGAAGCTTACCTGCATCGTGGACGGCGTTGCCATGAGCGGCGGCAGTCTTATCATGTGCGCCTGCGATACGGTCAGGGTCAATCCCTCCAGCCTCATCATGATCCACAAATGCTGGACCTTCCTGTGGGGCGGCTACAACGCTGACGAGCTGCGGGAACAGGCCACCCAGCAGGAAGCGTGGGACAAGATGCAGATGGAGGTCTACACGCGCAAGACCGGGCTGTCAGCCACCGTGATCTCCCACATGATGGCGGACACGACCTATATGACAGGCCGCGAGGCCATCGACAAGGGCTTTGCGGACGAGCTGATCGAGGACGCGGAGCCGACCAGCATCGCCGCCAGCGCGGACGGGCGCAGCCTGTTCGTGAACGGGCGGCAGATGCACCTTGCCCCCGGCATGTTTGCGCCGGACAACATTCCCACGGTCACACCCGAGGCCTCCGCCCCGGTTGAGACAGATAAAAACAAGCCGGAAGTCACCGGCGATGAAGGAGGAATTTCCATGACTAAGGAAGAGCTCCGGGCGAAGTACCCGGACGAGATCGCCCAGGTGGAGGCCGACGCCCGCGCTTCCGTCGATCACACTGAGGCGGTCAACACCGCGATCCAGGCCGAGCGTGCGCGTATGCAGGAGATCGACGAGATTTCCGGTCTGCTCGACGCGACGGACGTGCAGCAGGCCAAGTACGGCGACAAGCCCTGCTCTGCTGCCGACCTGCTGATGGCAGCGGCCAAGAACGCCGCCAAGCAGGGCAAGAAGTTTCTGACCGATCTGAAGGACGACAGCGAGGAATCCGGCGCCGAAGGCGTTCCTGCCGCTCCTGCCCCCGCAGTCGAAACGCCCGAGGGCGAAGACGGCGAGAAGAACGACACCCCCGAGGCGCGCATGACCAACGCCCGGAGCATGGTCGCTGACCTGCTGGGCAAGAAGAAGGAGGGCTAAGAACATGATCAATCTGAGTGAAAAGCTCGGCGAGATGACCTTTGACGGTCTGATCACCGACATCAAGCCCGCGCCCGAAGTGCGCGGCGGCGTTATCCGCAAGCTGTCCGCTGCGGCCACGCTCAAGCGCGGCACCATCCTCGCCAAGTCCTCCGGCACGGCCGGCGACGGCAAGCTGGTCGTTCTCGGCAGCACGGCCAAGGAAAACGAGACCCTGACCCCCGACTGCATCCTGTGCGACGACATCGACGTCGGCACCGCTGCCGACGAGAAGGTGGCGGTCTACACCGCCGGCTGCTTCGACATCGGCAAGGTGACGGTCTCGGCCAGCTACACCATCACCGAGGGTGATAAGGACAACCTGCGTATGCGCGGCATCGTCTTCAAGGCCGCTGCCGCTGCCAACTAAGGAGGGAATCAACAATGGCTTCTGAACTGAATTTCTTTGACACCTATGTGCTGATGGCGATCACCGAGGAGATCGTTCCTCAGCAGACCTTTTTCAAGGACCGCTACTTCCCCACCGGGGAGGGCGACATCTTCGCCTGCGACAAGGTGCTGACTGAGTACCGCAAGGGCGACCGCAAGATGGCCGCGTTCGTCTCCGCCCGCGCCGGCGATATCCCCATGGATCGCCGCGGCTACGAGATCCACGAGTATCAGCCCGCGTTTATCGCTCCGTCCCGCCTGCTGACGCTGGACGAGCTGCGCAAGCGCGGCTTCGGCGAGGCCATCTACGCCAACAGTACCCCCGCCCAGCGCGCGGCCCGTCTGCAGCTGGGTGACCTGACCGACATGGATCGCCGCATCGTGCGCCGCGAGGAGTGGATGTGCGCGCAGACCATGATCAACAACGCCTGCACCATGCAGACCTACATCGACGACAAGACCGAGGGTGAGAAGCTGTATGTCAAGTTCTTCGATGACGCCAGCGACCACACCTATACCGTGGCCACCAAGTGGAACGCCACGGGCGGCGACTTCTTCGGCGATGTGAAGGCCATGTGCCGCAAGCTGTCCAAGCGCGGCCTGCGCGCGGTTGACCTGGTGCTCGGCTCTGACGCAGCCGACGCGATCCTCGACATGGAGAAGGTGCAGAAGCTGCTCGACCGCAACAGCGGCATCATCATCGGTACCATCGACCAGGAACTCAGCCGCTACGATGGCGTGGTCTATATGGGTACGCTGAACTTCGGCGGCTTCAAGCTGAACCTGATCTCCGTAGACGAAACCTACGTCGACGGCAGCGGCGCGGAGCAGAAGTATTTCCCCGCCACCTCCGCCATGGTCACCGCCCCCGGCTGCGGCCATCTGATGTATGGCCAGATCACCCAGATCGACTACGGCTCCACCGAGTTCGCGTCCCATGCGGCGACCCGCGTTCCGAAGTTCTCTCTGAACCAGGAGGCGGACATCCGCAAGCTGCGTCTGGGCGCGCGTCCGCTGGCTGCTCCTCACAACTACTGCCCGTACATCTACGCGGCGGAAGTTGTGTCCTGACCCGGCGCGGAAAGGAGACTGCTACGATGAAAATTGAGATCATCTGCGGCACATACGGCTACAGGCCGGATGGCTCGAAGCACCCCATTCCCATCGACCGCGGCGGTATCTGCGAGGTCTCCGAAGAGGAGGCACAGCGCCTTTTTGCCCTGTGTGTCGCCCGCCCCGCCGAGGAAACGCCCTCTCCCGCTGTTGCAACGCCCCCTGCGGGCGAGGACGGCGGCGGGGCTGGCGCTGACCCATCTAACAGCGACGAGGGCGCAGAGGACGCGGAAAGCGCCCATCTTGACCCCGAGCAGCTCAAAACGCTGACCAACGCCAAACTCACGGAGCTGGCCAAGGAGATGGGTATCGACACCGCTAAGCTCAAGACCAAGGCGCAGCTGATCGCCGCCATTACGGATGTTCCGTTGGAGGACGCGATCGCCGAGGACGACGACGGCGTGGACGACGGCGAAGCGCCCCCTGTGCTGACGCCGGAGGCGCCTGTGGTATGAGCGGCTTCAAGGATATGGTCGCCCGCGATAACTTCGGCGTGTTCCTCAACTGCGACGAGTTCGCGGAAAAGCGCACCGTCAAGTATGACGGGGCGACCTACGAGGATATTCCCATCGTCCTCTCCGGTCTGAAGGAGAAGGACCGCCGCCAGCTGATGAGCGACCATGCCCAGGGGCTTTACATCGTTTCCTCCGTTCTCCACTGCGCCCTGTCCGATCTCGGCGGGGTGCAGCCGGAGCGGGGGCAGCGTATCAGGATCAACGACCAGGAGGGCGGCGGAGGCTTCTTCCGGGAGTTCTATGTCGCATCCTCGGTCTGTGAGATGGGTATGCTGCGCGTGGAATTGGAGGCGGTGGACGAATGAGCTTTATCCGCGTCAACGAGGTCGGCGACGGCAGCCTGGAGCGCGTGAACAAGCTGCTGCACAATGTTCCGGGCGGCGTTTACAAGGCGGCGTTCTCCGCGTTGAGGCGCGCCGGAGATACGGCCAAGACCCGCGCCGGACAGTTCGCCGCCGCCGAGTACGCCATCAACAAGGGTGAATTCATGCGAAGAGTTCACTCCAAGACCCACATCACAGGCGGTGCGGGAGGCGTGATGGGTATGAGCATCAGTTTCTCCGGCACCGTGCTCCCGCTGCTGACCTTCAACACCACATACAGCCGGGACGGCACCGTGCAGACACAGGTAAAGCGCAACGGCGGAGCTGCGACGCTTCAACACGCATTCGTGGCCCGCATTTTCGGCCCGACTGCCGTTTTCGAGCGCGTCGGCTCTCCGCGCTTTCCTGTGGAGCAGAAGTTTGGTCCGTCTACCGGACACATGATGCGGAACGAAGAAGTCATCGAGAAGATGGACGAAACGATCCGCGACACCTACGAAAAGCGCGTTGAGCATGAAATCCTGCGCGTGCTGAACGGATGGGGAGGCTGATTTATGACAAGGATCATTCTGCTGGAACGCCTGCGGGCCTTTACCGAGGAGGTCACCGCCGACCTGATCATGCCGACCCGTTTGCAGAAGGGCGACACGGAGCAGAGCTTCCGCCCTGCAAAGGTCTACCTGACGCGCCTGCCGGAAGGCACTTCTGCCACCAAGAAGGCTCCCTATGTGCTGCACCAGGTCATTACCGGCATGGATCAACAGCCGCAAGGACAGCGTGTGACCTCCAGCGCCAAGGTCCGGTCTATCTGCTGTGTCTATAACGATGACGAGCAGGAGGGCGGGCTGATGCTGCTGAATCTCATGGAACGGCTGCGCATTGCGATGCTCAGGCAGGTCGTGATCGGAGGGCAGTTTACCCTTGACCTGGAGGCGGGGCTTGAAACGATAGTCTATCCCGATGACACCGCCCCCTATTTCGTGGGGGAAATGATCTCCACATGGATGCTTCCCCCTGTGGAAAGAGAGGTTAACCTATGAGCGAAAAAATCATCGACACGGCGGATCAGACCGCCGCACCAAAGACGGCAAAGAAAAAGCCTGCCGCGCCGAAGAAGGTCGCCGACACCGGCGGCTTCTGCGTCTATCTCGGTCCGACCATGATGGGCGTGATCCAGCGCGGCACCATCTATCGCGGCGGCCGGAAGGAAGTCCTTGACTCCCTTGCCCCGGTGATCGAGCAGCACCCGCTGATCGCGTCGCTGGTGGTGAGCGACGAAACGCTCCCCGCCGACCGCATCAAAGTCAAAACGCCTGGGAACCTGCTGTATGTGAATTATCACAAGCTGGCCAAGGGCATGAAGTAAGGAGGAAATTTCAATGAACCACGGCGTATATGTCTCTCAGCAGGCTACCAGCGTCAGCACCCCTGTCGTGGCGGAGTCCGGCGTCCCCTTCGTGGTCGGTCTGGCTCCTGTTCAGGCGGCGGATAAGCCTGCTGCCCCCGGCACCCCTGTTCTCTGCACCAGCTGGTCTGAGGCGGTGGAGAAGCTGGGCTACTCCGACGACTGGGCAACCTACACGCTCTGCGAATTCATGTATTCGCACTTCAAGCTGTTCGCCTGCCAGCCTGTCATTTTCTGCAATGTTCTGGATATCGCCACCGCAAAGGAGGCGTCTGCCGCGGCTGATGTTGCGGTGACGGAGCACAAGGTGAAGCTTCCCATCGCGGCCATCAACGATTCCGCGCTGGTCATCAAGCCTGCCGGCGGTACCGGCTCTGCCTATGTATCCGGCACCGACTATAACGCCTATTACAGTGGCGAGCATCTGGTAGTGGAGCTACTGTCTACCGGCAGCGCCTATGATGCCGAGCAGGTAAACATCGCCTACAACAAGGTCAAGGCATCCACCGTCACCGCATCTGACATCGCCTCCGCGATGGAGAATGTGGAGCTGTGCCTGACCCTGCTGGGCATCGTCCCCGATCTGCTGTGCGCCCCCGGCTATTCTCAGCAGTCTACCGTGGCCGCTGCAATGACCGCCAAGGCAGGCAACATCAACGGCCTGTTCCGCGCCAAGGCGCTGATCGACATCGACTGCGGTGCTTCCGGCGCGCGTGCCTATTCCGATGTTCTCACCAAGAAGCACGCCGCCAACATCGCCGACGAGGACGAGATCGCCTTCTGGCCGATGGCGAAGCTGGGCGATTATAAGTTCCACCTGTCTACCCAGATGGCAGGGCTGATGGCGCAGATCGACACCGGCAACGGCGGCTGCCCCTATGAGTCTCCCTCCAATAAGGGGCTGCAGTGCGACGGCCTCTGCCTGGAGGACGGCACCGAGGTCAACCTGACGCTTGCGCAGGCTAACTACCTCAACGGCGTCGGCGTGGATACCGCGCTGAACTTCATGAGCGGCTGGGTGGCGTGGGGCAACTACACCGCCTGCTATCCCTCCAACACCGATGTCAAGGATTACTTTATCCCGGTCAGCCGTATGTTCGGCTGGGTCGGCAACTCCCTCGTCAAGACCTTCTGGAGCAAGCTGGACAAGCCTATGACCCGCCGCCTGCTCGACACCGTTCTCGATTCCGCCAACATCTGGCTCAACGGTCTGGTGGGTATGGGATACCTTCTGGGCGCTCGCGTGGAGATGCTGGAGAACGAAAACCCGCTGACCAACCTCATGGCCGGCATCATCAAGCTCCATGTCTACATGACGCCGCCCTCTCCCGCTCAGGAGATCGACTTCGTGCTGGAGTATGACGCCAGCTATGTCACCAGCGCCCTGCAGGGCTAAAAGGAGGTTTGAATCATGGATCAGAGCATTATCAACTTCAAGGTCTACGAGGACTCTGTTGAATATGTCGGTATGGCACAGGCGACCCTGCCTGACCTGACCGCGCTGACGCAGTCCATCTCTGGCGCCGGCATCGCAGGCAATGTGGAGTCGGTCATTCTCGGCCACTTCGACGCGATGACGCTGGGCCTTAACTTCCGCACCGTCACCGATCAGAGCGTGAAGCTCTCCGAGCCTCGCCGTCACACCATCGACCTGCGCGTTGCGCAGCAGGACGAAGATGTCGTGGCAGGCAAGGTGGTCGTCCGCGCCGTCAAGCATATTCTTGTGGTCATTTCCAAGAGTGACAAGGGCGGCTCCGTCGCCCCCGCCGCGCCCTCCAACGGCTCCGGCGAGTACGCCGTCCGCTACTGGGCGACCTACATTGACGGCAAGAAGGTGCGTGAGGTCGACCAGCTCAACTTCATCTGCTATGTCAACGGCACCGACTACCTGGCCGACGTCCGCAAGGCGCTCGGCATGTAAGAGACCTGACAAAAGCCCGGGGCGGAACATCCGCTCCGGGCATCTTTTTGAGATTTGAAAGGAGTTATCACCATGGCTGATATCAACAAGACCGTTGTTCCCGCCGACGCTTTCTCCACCGTCGATCACGACGAGTACGCCGCCGCCGAGGCGCAGGCCAAGGAGAGCGTAGGCAACTACACCCTCAAGCTGAAAAGGCCCTTCACCTACGAGGGGCAGACCTTTGACGAGCTGAACTTCGACTTTGAGGGGCTGACCGGCGATGACGCTCTTGCCATCGAGGACGAGCTTCAGGCCATCGGCAAGCCCACCATCTCGCCTACCTTCTCCGGCCAGTTCCTGGTGCGCATGGCGGTGCGAGCCTGCACCAACACCATCATTGACGCCAGCGGCCGTCCCCGCCGTATCGGCGACGACGCCCTGCGCGCCCTGCCCATCTTCGAGTTCAACCGCGTCAGAGGAAAGGCTCGCTCTTTTTTGCTGGCATCGGAGCTGTAACCGGCGACGGCGGCGTCTGGCTCCGCAGGCAATGTCTTACGATGGCTAAAACCAATCAGACTCCTGTTTCCTACTGGCTGTCGCTGCCCCTGCCGTCCCTGTGCAAGTGGATCAAAGTCAGCAACCAGCTTGTGAAGGAGGCGCGGGAGCGACGCAAGAATAAATAAATCTGAAAGGAGGGCCGTCTATGGCAGGCCGCAAAGAGTATGAGATGCTATTCCAGCTGAACGCGCAGCTTGGAGGCAGTTACAGCAAGACCTTCAAGGCCGCTCAGCAGGAAATTGTGTCCATGCAGAAGGAAATCCAGGCCCTCTCCAAGACACAGGCGGATATTTCCGCATTCCAAAAGCAGCAGGCAGCCGTGGAAGCGACACGGAAGCGGCTGGAAATGCTGCGGCAGCAATATGACAATATCCAGCGGGAGATGGAGGAGACCGGCAACGAGTCCGCCGACATGAAGAACAAGCTGCTGGCAAAGCAGCTTCAGATCGACAAGACCTCCGCCTCGCTGGAGAAGCAGACGGCAAAGCTGAACGAGCTGAGCGGGGCTTTGGAAGAGGCGGGCGTCAATACCGACGACCTCTCCCACAGCTCCGAGCAGCTTGCCGGCAAGATCGACACGCTGAAAAAGAAGCAGGGCGAGGCCGCCGATAAAGCTATGACCTTCGGCGACAAGGCGGGGCAGGCCTTTAATCAGGTACACGAGGCCATCGTGGCCGCAGGCATCGCCGTCGCCCTGAAAGAGATCTACGAATACTTCGCCAGCTGCGCGCAGGCGTCGATGGACTTTGAGAGCGCCATTACCGGCGTCGCCAAGACCACAGACCTCACAGACGAGGAACTGGCGGCAATGTCGGATTCCATCAAGGCGCTGTCCACGGAGATCCCCGCCACCACAGAGGAGATCGCGGCGGTAACCGAAGCCGCGGGACAGCTCGGCATCCAAAAGGACGCCCTGCTGGACTTCACCGAGATCATGACCATGCTCGGCACTGCCACCAACATGACAGCTGACGAGGCAGCAACCTCCCTTGCGCGCTTCGCCAACATTACCGGCATGGCAACGGACAATTACGGACGGCTCGGCTCTGTCATCGTTGACCTTGGCAACAACTTCGCCACGACGGAATCCGAGATCGTGGCGATGGGTACGCGCCTGGCGTCGGCGGGTAAGCTGGCCGGACTGACCGAGCCGGAGATCATGGCTCTGGCGGCGGCGATGTCCTCTGTCGGCATCGAAGCCGAGGCGGGCGGTACCGCCATGACCCAGACGCTCAACGCCATTGAAAAGGCCGTTGCAAAGGGCGGGGACGACCTCGCGGAGTTCGCCCGTATCGCGGGTATGTCCTCCGAAGAATTTTCTTCTGCGTGGAAGAACAACGCCATGAGCGCCCTGACTTCCTTTATCGGCGGGCTCGGCAAGCTGGACGAGCAGGGCGAGAGCACCGTCCTCGTACTGGAAGACCTGGGTCTGACCGGCATCCGGCAGAGCAATATGCTCAAAGCCCTGGGTCTTGCCGCAGACCAGATGACCGGCGCGGTGAACACTGCAAATACCGCCTGGCAGCAGAATACCGCCCTCACCAACGAGGCCAACAAGCGCTACGCCACCGCGCAGAGCCGGTTGACCATGATGCAGAACGCCTACAACAACCTCAAGGTAGCCATCGGCGACGCCTATACTCCCGCGCTCAGCGAGGCTTACGGCGTCGGCACGAAGGTCCTCAACAGCATTACGGCGTTCATTCAGAAGAACCCGGCGTTGGTCAATGCCATCACCGCCTTTGCAGGCGTGATCGGCGCGGTCGTCGCCGCGCTGGCTGCCTATGCGGTCGCTGCAAAGATAGCCGCAGCCGCCAGTGCCATTCTCACAGCGGCGATCCCCGGTGTCAATGTCATCATGGGCGTTACCGCTGCCGTGGCCGCAATCACGGCGGGCATCGTTGCTCTGGCCACCGCTGCGGCGAATGACGCCGTACCCAGTGTGAAGGAGCTGACCGAAGCCGCCCGAGGAATGCGGGAGGCGATGGACGAGGCCAAGGCCACCTATGACGATACCGTTACCTCCACCATGGCCGCTGCAGGCGTCGCAGATACCTACATCGGCAAGCTGGAGGAGATGGAGGCGGCGGGACTCAATACCGACGAGCAGCACAGGCAGTACCACAATACCCTGGCTCTGCTCTGCCAGGTGGTACCGGAGCTGGCCGATTATATCGACCTCGAAACCGACACCATCAATGGTGGCACCGAAGCGCTCCGCGCCAACACCGAGGCGTGGAAGCAGAATGCCATGCAGCAGGCCTATCAGGATCAGCTCACCGAGCTGTACTCCCAGTATTCCGCCGTGCTGATCGAGGCAGAAGAAAACAGCATCGGACTCACCAAGGCGCAGTACAGTCTGGAGGCCGCCCAGCAGAAGCTGTCTGATACCTACGCGCAGATGGATGCGCTATGGGCAGACGCGCAGAAGCAGGCGGATGCCTATTACGACCAGTACGGCTATTACACCGATGCGACCGCTTTTCTCTCGCAGGAATACTACGACCTGCAAAACTCCATCTACGATACCAACAACGAGATATGGGCGGCTGAGAAGTCCATCAAGAATTACAACAAGGCGATGGAGGAGGACGCAGACGCCGTTTCCGATGCTGAGGCGGAGATCGCCCTCGCGGAAGAGGCGGTCAAGAATCTGACCGCCTCCATGAACGAAGGCACTGGCGCGTCCGAGGAGGCTGCTGCACAGGCCAGCGAGTTCCAGGCCGCCATCTCCGGCGTGCAGGAAAAGATCAACGCCCTTGTGGAGTCCTACAACGAGGCGTACAGTGCAGCATACGAAAGCATATCCGGACAGTATCAGCTTTGGGACGAGGCCGCAAAGGTCGTTGCAACCAGCGCAGGCAGCATCAATTCTGCACTGGAGAGCCAGATCACCTACTGGCAGGACTACAACGCCAACCTGCAATCCCTGACTGACCGCAGCGCCGGCATCGAGGGACTGAGCGACATGATCGCCTCCTTTGCTGACGGCAGCTCCGACAGCGTGAACGCGATCGCCGGCATGGCAGGCGCTACCGACGAGCAGCTGGCCACGATGGTAGCCAACTGGAAGACTCTGCAGCAGGAGCAGCAGAACGCAGCGGGGAGCGTAGCCGACCTCAAGACCGACTTCACAGCCACCATGGACGAGCTGCAGACGGCGCTTGCTGAGGACATTGAAGCGATGGACCTTGGCGACGAGGCCAAGGCAAGCGCGCAGGCCACCATTCAGGGCTTTATCGACGGAGCTGTCGGTATGCTGCCACAGGTGACCGCTGCCTACAACCGCGTCGCCGCCGCAGCCAGAGCCGCACTGTCCGCGTCCGGTACCGGAACGGCCGGCAGCATTCCCGGCTACGCAGTTGGTACACAGTCCGCCGCACCCGGCTTTGCCCTCGTCGGCGAAAACGGCCCGGAGCTGGTCTACTTCAACGGCGGCGAGCAGGTCATGACCGCCGAGGAGACCGCCGCTATGCGCGAGAGCATGGAGATCCAGGCCGTCACCTTCGCCCCGCAGCTGCTGGAGGCACTGCACGCCATCCATGGCGACGGCGCGCTTTCGGCAGAGCCGGGCGCAGGCTCCGGCGCCGGATCGGTGGAGCTGCAGGTCGTGTTTCAGATCAACGGCAGCGCATCGCCCGAGACGGTGGAAGCTCTGCGTGAGTACGGAGACGAGTTCGCCGAGCGCGTCCTTGAAGTCATGGAGGAGGCCGGCATTGACACCGCAAGGAGGGCCTACAAATGAGTAAGACCTACACCACCATTCAGGGCGATATGTGGGACAGCATCGCCTTCTCCCAGCTGGGGAGCGAAGCGTACACCGACCGGCTGATGAATCTCAATCCGCAGTATCTCGGGTACTACACCTTTCCGGCCGGGATCGTGCTGAAGCTGCCCGACCCTGCCGAGGATGTCGGCGATGCCCTGCCCCCGTGGAAGCAGGTGGTCGGATGAGCAGCCCGAATCAGGCGCGCCGCGTCACGGCGCAGATATTTTTTCAGGGCGCGGACATCACCGGCAGTATGCGCCCCTATTTCCTGTCGGCCACCTACACCGACAAGGAGGCGGACGGCACCGACGATCTGCAGCTGAAGCTTCAGGACCGCGATGATATATGGCTCAAAAAGTGGCTGGCCGATGCCATCGACGCAGCAGCCTCCGCAGGGAGCCTGTCCGCGTCCTCCAAGGCCAAGACCGATGGTGCGGCAAAGTCCTACAAGGTCACCGCCAAAAGCGGCTTGAATGTCCGCTCTGGCCCCAGCACCAGCTACGGTAAATACGGTGCTCTGGTCTGCGGCGCGGAGCTGCAGGTCGAGGGCATCGAAAACGGCTGGGCGAAGGTCAGCTATAACGGCAAAACCGCCTATGTCAGCGCATCGTACATCAAGGAATCCGGCGGCGGGGGCGGCGATGCTTCTGCCGCCGCTCCTGCCTCTGCTTCCGGCGCCGGCTTCAAGATCAGCGCCGTGTTCGTTCGGGAGAACTGGACGGGCGGCGGCAGGGATAAGGTGCTGGACTGCGGACAGTTTGAGCTGGACAGCGTTGATGCCTCCGGCCCGCCGAACACCATCACCATCAAGGCGACGGCACTTCCGTACAGCGCACAGATCCGCCAGACGGAGAAATCCAAGGCATGGGAGGCCTACACGCTTTCCGGCATCGCAAACGAGATGGCCGCTGCCAACGGAATGACTTGTATGTTCCTCGCCAACAGCGACCCGTCCTATGGCCGCGTGGAGCAGTACAAGCAGAGCGACATCGCCTTTCTCTCCAAGCTGTGCCACGAGGCGGGCATCTCTTTGAAAGCCACCAATAACCTGATCGTACTTTTCGACCAGGAGGATTACGAGAAGAAGTCCCCCGTGCTGACCATCGTCCGCGGCAGCGGCAGCTACACCAAGCACAAGCTGAACGCGGGAACGGCCGGAACGCAGTACGCTTCCTGCCGCGTCAGCTACACAGACCCCGGCACAGGAAAGTGCATCGAGGCCACCGTCAAGGTCGAGGACTACAACGACAAGGCCAAGAACAACCAGCAGCTGGAGATCACCGCGAAGGTGGCAAGCGTGGCCGAGGCCAAGACCAAGGCCGAAAAATATCTCCGGCTGCACAACAAGTACGCAAAGACCGCGACCTTTACGCTGCCCGGCAATCCGGATATCGTGGCCGGCGTCACAGCCAAGCTCACCGGCTGGGGTGCGTGGGACGGGAAATACATTGTGGAGCAGGCTGCGCACTCGGTCGGCTCGTCCGGCTATACCACGCAGGTCAAGCTGCGCAAGACATTGGAGGGATATTGATGGACGAACTGCAGAATATCCTTTCGAGGCTCGTTCAGACCGGCACGGTAACGGCTGTCGACAGCGCAAAGCGCAGGGCTCGTGTCAAGTTCAAGGACACAGGCATCATTTCGGACTGGCTTTATGTGCTCCAGCACTACGGAGCAAATTTCTACATAAAGCCGGACGCAAAGCACACGCATGAGATCACGGACACCTTCACCGGCGGCGGCACAGCCAGCGAATTCCCCGACCACGACCACCTGCCCGGCTCGCATCTGACCTACTGGATGCCGAAGGTGAATGACCGCGTCCTCTGCCTGTACCTTCCGGTATTCAACGGGGACGGTTTTGTGTTAGGAGGTTTTTGAGCATGGGAATGGTCGGCTGTCTGGGCGACATCGTTTTTACGGTGTCTGACCGCACGATCGAAACGATCAATAATGTCACCTGGTCTGGGTCTGCCCGGTACGCGACCCATCAGCGGCACGGCACACACGCCCTTACGGAGTTCACCGGCCTTGACCCCGACAAGATGACCTTCGACATCGTTCTCTCCGCTTACCTCGGCGTTGATCCTATCGCCGAGGTCGTGAAGCTGTGGAACTATGAGCGCGGCGGCATCGCCGTCCCGCTGGTGATCGGCAACAAGGGCTACGGGAAATATCGCTGGTCCGTGCTTGATCACAAGATGAAGATGGAAACCTATGACGGACGCGGCAACGTCACCAGCGCCACCGTGTCCGTCAGCCTGCAAGAGTATCTGAGGGGGTAAAGCTGCCATGAGCTACAAGGTGACCGCATCTGACATCGGCGCGGTGCAGCTCAACGAGACTGACACCGTACGCTCTGTCTTGCAGAATATCGCCATTATCCTTTCCACGCGGCAGGGGACCTGTCCGTTGTATCGCGGCTTCGGTCTTCCTCAGAAGTTCGTGGATAAGCCTCTGCCGGTAGCTATGCCTATGATGTATTCCGAGGTCAAAGAGGCAGTGGAAGAATATGAGCCCCGCGCCGAGGTGGTGAATGTGACCTTTGCGGCCGACAGAAACGCCCCGGGCAGGCTTATCCCTACCGTGGAGGTGAACATCATCAATGAGTGAGAGAAATACGGGATATCAGTTCGTTTCTACCGACACCGAAGCGGTGGAATCGCTGCTGATCTCCATTTACGAAAAAATCACCGGCGTCAGCGTGAAGCCCGCCAGCCCCGAAAAGCTGTTTATCCAATTCGTGGCCGCTGTGGTGATCCAGGAGCGCGGGCTGAACAATTACACAGGCAATCAGAATATCCCAAGCCGCGCGGAAGGGGAAAACCTGGACGCGCTGGCCGAGCTGTTCTATGTCACGCAGCGCCCGGCGGCGCAGGCCGCGGTCTGCACCGAGCGCTTTCATATCTCCGAGGCACAGACCACGGCGATCCTCATTCCTTCCGGTACGCGCGTCACTGACGCCAGCGGTACGCTGACATGGGAGACGGTCGCGGATGCCTATGTGTCCATCGGCGAGACCTATGCCGATGTGCAGATCCGCTGCCAGACTGTTGGTGCGGTCGGCAACGGCTACGCAGTGGGACAGATCAACACCTTCGTTGACCTGTTCGACTACTGTGAGCGCTGCGAAAACCTCACCGCCAGCGATGACGGCGCAGACCAGGCCACTGACGACGAGTTCTATGAGCTGATGCGCGCCAGTCAGGACGCTTACAGCTGCGCCGGGGCCAAGGGCGGGTATATCTACTTTGCCAAGCAGGTCAGCACCAAGATCGCCGACGTGGTGGCGAACAGCCCCAGCGACGGAGCGGTGGACCTCTATGTCCTCATGGACGACGGCACCATCGCTACCACGGAGATCAAGAATGCCGTCCTTTCCGCCTGCAACGATGACACGGTGCGGCCGCTGACGGACAAGGTCTCTGTCAAGGACCCGCAGAAGATGAGCTACAATATCACCTTCACCTACTATGTGCCGAAGGACAGCTCCCTCAGCTCCACAGAGATCAAGGCTGCGGTCGACAAGGCCGTGGCTGAGTTCGTCGCGTGGCAGTGCGGGAAGCTGGGGCGCGACATCAACCCCTCCGTGCTGATCGGAAAGCTCATGCAGACCGGCATCAAGCGCGTGGCGCTGACCAGCCCGGTCTTTACCACGCTGCGGGATGGCTCCGACGACACGACGCCGCAGGTTGCGTCGGTCGGGACCATCACGGCCACGAATGGGGGCTATGAGGATGAATAAGGCGCACGGCATCACGAAGGAAAACCTGCTGGCCTCCTTGCCGGCAGTCCTTGCCAATGACGACAATATGGCAGCGCTTGCCTCTGCTGTTGCCGAGGTGCTGGCTGCCCGCGTAGGCGAGATCGAGCGCGTGTCGATCTACTCACAGATCGACCGGCTCCCGAACGAGCTGCTGGACATTCTGGCGAACGACTTCAAGGTTGACTGGTGGGACGCCAACTACACCTTGGAGGAAAAGCGCCGGACGCTGAAAGACTCATGGAATGTTCACCGCAGGCTCGGTACCAAGGCGGCAGTCGTGCTGGCGATCTCCGCCATCTACCCCGATACGCAGGTCAGCGAATGGTGGGAATACGGCGGCAAGCCGTACCACTTCAAGCTGCTGATCGACGCCACCTATGAGGATGTCGACCCCGTCAGACATCAGCGCGTGATCGACCGCGTTGACTTTTACAAGAATCTGCGCTCGGTGCTGGACGAGGTAGAATACTACGACGCCGGAGGACTGGCAACAGAGTATTTCGGCGCGGCCTGTATCGGCTGCGAGCTGGTCGACAGCGCGGCCGCCATTCGATACTGACACGGAGGTGTTTTACTATGGCAACATGGAACGGCGTCATCACCAACGCCGGCAACAGCCTGCTCAATGAGTGGGTGAATGAAAAGACCCTGAACTTCGACAGCGCAGCTGCGGGGCAGGGCACCGTCGCGGCGGCGGCAATGATGGCACAGACCGCCCTCGTCAATGAAAAGCAGACCGCGAGCCTGCTGGGCGGCGAGAGAGTATCTTCCGGCATTCGCCTGAAGCTCCGCATCGCTGCGCCGAATACGGCCTATACGCTGAATCAGTTCCGCGTATCTGCCAGCGTGGACGGAGGAGCGTCCGCCATGATCGCCTTGTTCCAGCTGGAGCAGGGCGTTCCCATTCCCAGCAAGACAGAATCGCCGGATTTCGTCTACACCTTTTACGCGCTGATCTCCTGCTCGAATACCGGCACATGGACGGTGACGGTCGACACCAGCGCCTGCGTCACACAGGGCGATATGTCCGCCGCCATCGCTGAGGCGGTAAAGACCAAGCAGGACAAGATCATGGTCAAGGGTCTGCTGCTGGGCGACGGGAACGGGAATATCTCTGCGGCAGTCGCCGGAAAGGACTACGGTTATCCACTTGCAACAGGCTCAGGAGCGCCGACAGACACGACCGAGGGTACCGCAGGGCAGCACTACTATGACAGCGCTACGGGCAAGGAATACGTCTGCAGCGGCAAGGACAGCAGCGGCAAATATCGGTGGAAGCTGTCCGGCGCCAGCGACGCGGCCGATCTGACCTATAACGGTGAACCGCTCGACACCTTCCTTGATGGCGTTTCCGGCGACCTCGACACGCTCTCCAAGGGGCTGGACGGAAGTAAGCCGCTCACCGGCAAGACCGATCCGACCTCCAGCACGAAGGGCTCGGTCGGCCAGTCGTATCTGAACACTGACACCATGCAGACCTTCTACTGCACGGAAGCCAACGATCAGGCCGGCGTATATACATGGGAAAAGCCCAAGGGCGGCGGCGTGGCTCCACAGCTGGAGGTCTCTGTTGCCACCGGATCGGCTATCACCTGTACGAACGGCGAGACTACGCTGACTGGCACCAGCGTCGGCGGTAAATGCGTTTTTGATCTCCCTGGCTACGGTACATGGTCGCTGTATGCCACGCTGAACGGGCAGACCACCGCCACCGAGACCGTGGTCGTGGATCAGGTCAAGCAGTACGCGGTGACGCTGAGTTACTTCGCGGCTACGCTGACCGTAACGGCGGAATCCGGCGCAGTCGTGACCGCCACGCTTGGCACGAAGCAGTATACCGGCACCTGCGGCAGCAACGGAAAGTGTGCGCTGACCGTCAACTATGCCGGCACCTATTCCGTGACGGCCACCAAGAGCGGGGTATCCTCGTCCACGGCGTCCGCGTCGGTGTCGACCTCCGGCGGCAGTTACACCGTAACGGTGAAGTTCTGCACCCTCACCGTCACCATCGACAGCGGCTCTACGGTCAAGGCGGTCAACGGTTCCACCACGCTCACGGCCACCAGCAACGGAACGGCAAAGTTCTACCTGCCGAACACCGGCACGTGGAGCGTCACCGCCACCAAGAACGGCGAGACGGCCACCGGCAGCGTAGCTTGCAGCTCCTACACCGGCTATACGCTGGAGCTGTCCTATGTCAAGGTCTTCGGCGTTTGCTGGAATTACAATGCGCAGTCGACGGCGCTGACGCGGCTGAAGAAGGCTACCGATCCGAACGGACTGGTCAATGTCGACATCACCACGAATCCCGCGCCTGCGGTCGGTACCGGCGCCGGCAGCTCCCCCTTCGACAACTACCTCCCGTGGAGCGGCATGGACGAGTACAACATCATCAACAATGCCGTAAGCTACAAGAAGGGGCAGAGCGGCTTCTCTCGAAGCAGCTACGATACCGTTGTCTTCATCCCCGAGTATTACTTCCGTATTATCGACGATGCCGCCAACAAGAAACGGTACTTCTACATCGCGGATAAGGCCAAGAGCGGATTCACCAAGCACCCCGGCTCTGGTAAGTATGTCGGCCGCTACAACACGATCTCCGGCCATTATTCCAAGACCGGCGCTGCACCGCTGGTCAATCTGACCCGCGCATCGGCGCGTTCCGGGGCCAGGGGAAAGGGTAGCAAATGGAGCGAGTATGACTTCGCGTCCTGGTGCGCCGTTTGGTTGCTATACTTGGTGGAGTTCTCGGACTGGGACAGCCAGAGCAAAATCGGGCGCGGCTATGTCGACGGCAACAGCTCCGCGATCAACTCCGGCGGTACGGACAGTATGACCTACCACACCGGACGCGCAGCTGGGACGGATGGAAAAACCGCCGTGCAGTACCGACACATCGAGAATCCGTACGGCAATATTTTCGAGTTTATCGACGGCATCAACTTCTCCGACGGAACGGTATATGTCTGCCTGAACCCTGCGAGCTATGCAGATGACACCGCGACCAACTATACGAACATCGGCTCCAAGATACAGAATGATGGGTACATCACGGCCATCGGCGTATCGTCGGCCATGCCCTGGGCGTTCTATCCTACGGCGGTCGGCGGCAGCGAGACGACCTATATTCCGGACTACGCCAACTACAACTCTGGCTGGCGTGTCCTCCATGTCGGTGGCAACTGGTACGACGGCGGCTATGCCGGCATTTTCTACTTCTACGCGAACAGCACCTCGTCGATCTCGTACTCGAGCGTCGGCGCGCGACTCCTTTTCCACCCCTAATGGGGGACCGGGGGCCGCAGCCCCCGGAGCTTTCCCACCTGCACCAGCTGGCGGCATGAGCGCAAGCCCAAAAGCTGAATGGGGTACGGGGCGAAGCCCCGTCGACACGATTTTTGAAAATAACGTATTCTGTTATTTTCTCCCGTTTTTCCGTATGCGCGGCAGGCCGGAGGTATAATTACCTCCGGGACTGTCTGCGCCATGCGCCGAGGGCTTGTTTTCTACGCCAACTACAACTCTGGCTGGCGTGTCCTCCATGTCGGTGGCAACTGGAACAACGGCGGCAATGCCGGCCTTTTCTACTTCAACGCGAACAACACCTCGTCGAACTCGAACTCGAACGTCGGCGCGCGACTACTTGTTTTTTCTTTTGACTGGCGCAGGCTTTCCCTCACCGCTTGGTGAAAATATTGCCGCATAGGACGGGGTTTAGTAGGCTTCGGCTCGAATAACCTCGCAGGCAAACAAGGACGGAGGGAAAATCCTATGCCGAAACGAGTCGGCTATCTCTACGACAAGATGGTTGACCGGGACTTCATTCGCGCTGTCATTCAGGAGGCGGCAAAGGGGCGCCGGAGTCGTAAAGACATCGCCCCTGTGTTGGCGGACCTGGACGGGTATGTCGAAAAGACCTATGAGCTGGTCGCAACCGAGAGCTTTGTACCGTCCGAGCCGAAGATCCGCGAGATCTATGATGAGAGCAGCGAGAAGCACCGTAAGATCAAGATGGTCCCGTTCTGGCCGGACGGCGTGATCCAATGGATGCTGGTGACGGCCATGAAGCCAGTGCTTATGCGCGGGATGCACCCGTGGTCCTGCGCGTCGATCCCCGGACGTGGTGGAAAGCGAATCCACAAGATGATCCGCGGCGCGCTCCGCAACGACCCGAAGGGGACGAAGTACGCCGCGGAGCTGGATGTCGCACAGTATTACCCCAGCATCTCCGGTAAGCGGCTGATCTGGGCGCTGGCGCGGAAGATCAAGGACAAGCGCTTTCTGCGGACGGTCTATTCCATCATCGAATCCTGCGGCGGCGGGCTGGCTATCGGGTATTACATCTGCCAATGGCTGGCGAACTTCTACCTGGAGTCTCTGGACCAGTACATCATGACGCTGCCGGGCGTGAAGTATATGACCCGCTACATGGACAACATCACCCTGCTCGGGCCGAATAAGAAGCAGCTGCACAAGGCGCGGAAGTTGATCGCCGCGTTCATGCAGCAGCGGCTCGGCCTGTCCATGAAAGCGAACTGGCAGATCTATCCCACGGCAAAGCGCATGGTGAGTGCGGTCGGCTATCGCTTTTCCCGCACTCATGTTATTCTGCGCAAGCGGAATTTCCTGCGCTTCACCCGGCAATGCCGCCGCGTCAAAAAGCGGCTTGATGCCGGAAAGCCTATCATGTTCGCCCAGGCCTCCGGGCTGCTGAGCCGCGCCGGGCAACTGAAACACTGCAATAGTCATACAATTCGGGTGAAGTACATTGACCCGATTGGAGTAAAACATCTGAAGGAGGTCGTGCGAAATGAGAGTAAGAGGCGACAACGCGCCCAGCAACGCATTCTCGCTGGAGGAGCAGCCTAATAAGCCGGGGGTAGCCCTGGTACGCTTCTATGAGAACGCCGAGCCGTTTGAGGAAAAGCGGGACGAGCTGACCATCAGCGGGTGGGTGTATGACGAATATCACCTGGAGCTGAATATGTACGACGGCCTGAGTGAAGACATCCTCGGCAACTATGCCGGTTATCTGGCGCAAGCCAAGCTGCACGAGGCGGAGGGCAAGACGATCCCCTCCCTGCAGCAGCAGGTAGCCGACCTGGAGACCGACAAGGCGGCATTGACGGAAAAGGTGACGAGCCTTGAGGGGCAGGTCACCGATACGCAGATGGCGCTATGCGATGTCTACGAACAGATCGTCGCCGTGACTTCTACAACAGGAGGCGAGTAACCGATGGCGAGCAATTACATGGTGAAGGTCTACGCAGACCTGATCCGCAAAGGGAAAAAGACGATTGAGGAAGTTCCCGACCTGCTGCAAGCAGCCGTCCAGGAAATCCTCGAAAATAGCAAGAATGGAGCTGAGGGCTTATGAAAAGCCTTCGGCTCCTTCTTTTATACATTCTGATGGGAAAGGAGGTAGCAGTTATGGCAGTTGTCTACGCGACCCTGATCGTCAAGGGCAAGAAGACCATCGACCAGGTTCCGAGCCTGATTCGGAAGCAGGTCGAGGAGATCCTGGCAGATCTCGAAGTCACCGTCTGACCACGGCATTGATACGGAGGGCAGCTCCTTTGCGGGGGCTGCCCTTCTTATCACGCGCAGAGGAGGATTGAGAGATGACGCTCAAGGATATTTTGTTTGGTGGGGGAAGTGCGCTGTTTGTGCTGCTGACGCTGCTCCAGCTCGCCCCCATCAAAATCAATCCGTGGTCTGCAATAGCAAAGGCTTTCGGGCGCGCTATCAACAGCGAGGTCTTGGAGAAGGTCGGAAAGCTCGAAAGCGAGCTGCAGTGCGTTCGGTCTGGCATGGCCGAGGAAAAGGCCGTCAACTGCCGGGCGCGCATTCTACGCTTCGGTGATGAATGTCTCCACGGCGAGCGCCACACCAAAGATCATTTCGACCAAACGCTCCGGGACATCGCTGCCTACGAACGATACTGCGAGGATCACCCGGAGTTTGAAAACAATGTAACAGAGCTGACCAGTGACCGAATCAAGACGATATATCGCCGGTGCTTGGACAGCAACGACTTTTTGCAGTAAGGAGGACGCACAATGAACGTGCTGGATATGACGATCATCCGCCTGGCCGCAGGGCTTGTGCTGCTGATCGCCGCAAACATTGCCCTCGGTTCCATCAATGCCATCATTGATGGGGAATGGGACCAGACGAAGTTCCGCAACGGCTGCATCAAGAGTGCAGTTGTGGCAGCGGCGCTGGTCGCGGTCTACTTCGCCGGATACCTTAACCCCGATCTGATGGTGGTGGAGGTCGATGGGCAGACCGTAAACCTGATGACAGCGGTATCGCTGGCTATGCTGGCAGCCTTTACCGCCTATGCCGTTGATGTACTGAAAAAGCTGAAAGATATGCTCTCTACCGCGACACCCGGGGCGGACGCGGCGCCTGCTGCGCTGCCTGCCGGTAAGAGCAAGGAAGACCATACCGCCCCCCCGAGGAGGAATGACCTATGAGCAATAGCCCTCTTGTCAGCTACACAAAGCTCAGCCCGAATCACTCCGGGCAGAGGACCCGTAAGATCGACCGCATCACGCCGCACTGCGTAGTGGGCCAGTGCAGCGTGGAGCGGCTGGGAGATATCTTCCTCCCTGTTTCCAGAGAGGCGAGCTGCAATTACGGGATCAACGCAGACGGCCGCGTCGGTATGTATGTCGAGGAGAAAAACCGATCCTGGTGTTCCTCCAGCAACGCAAACGACCAGCGGGCGGTAACTATTGAATGTGCGTCCGATGGTGCAGAGCCGTACGCATTCCGCGATGTGGTCTATCGGTCCCTCATTACGCTTTGCGTCGACATCTGCAAACGCAACGGCAAGACCAAGCTGCTCTGGCTGGAGGATAAGGACAAGACGCTTGCCTACACCCCTGCACCGGACGAGATGGTGCTGACCGTACACCGCTGGTTTGCCAACAAAAGCTGCCCCGGGAACTGGATGTACGCCCGCATGGGCGACCTCGCCGAAAAGGTGACAGCCCAGCTTTCCGCAGGCATGGACGAGGAGGATGACGATATGGATATCAACAAATTCAAGGAGCTTTGGCGTGAGATGCGCAAGGAGCTTCAGGACAACGATGCTTCCGCCTACTCGGAGGAAGCGCGCAAATGGGCCGTGGATAACGGCATCATTCACGGCGGCAACTCCGATGAGTTCAACGGAATGTGGGAGGACATGATGACCCGCGAGCAGCTGGTGACCGTCCTCTACCGCTTCGCCCAGAAGTTTGGGCTGAGCTGATGGCAAGGCGCAAGCGCAGAGCCGCGAAGAAGCGCAAGGTCGAATGGAGCAAGGTCGTGTGCCTGCTGGCGATGCTGGCCGGTCTGCTGATCGTTCAGGAATGCTTGTTCCTCATGTATCTGTGCATCAAAAGCGGCTATACCGCCGCCGCTGCATGGCTTACTGCCGCCACCGGCGTTGGTGAGGCGATCATCATCGCCGGAGCAAACGGCTACCTCTCGCTTGCGAAGTCCGACCACAAGCGTGGCGGGATCACCTTTGAGGCAGCCAAGGCAAACAACTTCCGGACCGACACGGAGGACGACGGCAGCATCGACAGCCCCGCCATCTGAATACCGCCCACACAATGAAAGCCCCCTCGCAGGATTTTACCGTCCTGTCGAGGGGGCTTTTTCTGTTTTCCGGCGCTTTCGCGTTTACGGGGGCGCAGGAGCGTTTTTCACATTTGGGTGTGCGTCTACCCTCCCACGCCGCAAAGGTGGTGTTGCAACTCGCCTACGGCGGCGAGAGAGGTGCTTGCGCGTGGCCGCTGCGCTTTCCTTTCAAAAATCCCATGTGTCCCGTGCTGGAACAAACTCAATGATCGTTCCCTCCGGCACAGGGTCGCAGGGCTCGCCGTCAAAGGCGTTGCCTTGCTTCGTGCAGATGTCTGCCGGTCTGCTCCGGCGCGGGTCGACATCGACATAGAGCCGACCGTCGCACTCGTAGACGGGGCGATCCCAGCTGTCGCGGCCACGGTACTCTAACCGCAGCACCGGCGCGGCGCAGAACTCCTCGTAGCTCATGTGGCCCTCCGCTTTCATTGCGGCACTGGCAGCGGCCAGCTCCTCGGGCGTCCAAGATTTACTCATGCTCAATAGTCCTCCTCGATACATTCGTCTGCTTCGGTATAATAAGCACCGTCATAGCCTTTTCTCATGACTTTATCATAGCAGTCGAAACACACCAGCCGGAAAGTGATGCCGCGGCAATCCCGAGTGAAGGCCATGTCCTCCCGCTGAAACTCTTTCCCGCAAACCGGGCAAGTCAGCTTCGGCATATCTTCCAATGTCCAATCTTTGCTCATATTAGCACCTCTCATATTTCCGTTCGATACTGCGCATCAGATTCAAGACATCCTGCGCGAAGGGATATTCGCCCGTGTTGTCCCGCACGACCTCTGATAGAAAGCTTCGCAGTTCCCGCCAGCACTCTGTGTAGAACATCAGCTCGTCGTCACGCTTCACACTCACTGCCACCTTCCTCCATGCACCAGTTTTCTGGCGCGGCGACGATAGCCCATGCGGTCAGCGGAGTTATGCTGTCCATCATGTCCTCCAAGGCCTCCTGCATTCCGCAGGCATCACAGATATAGACCGTGGCCCTTCGGCTTAGAGCGTTGCGCGTGACACTCTCCGCGTCCATCGTCATCTTCCCGCAGCGGGGGCAGGCAAAATGCCCGCCCTGCTGCTTCTTGCTGAATTCAGCAACGAGAATCCGCGCCAGCGTTTCCTCGTGTGGCTCGACGCTCTCGATTTTCCACACCTCGCGGTCGTCGATCCGGCCATCGGCTTGAGCCTTTTCCTGCGCCTGCCGCTGATCTGCCGCGAATACGGCGGCGGTGATCCGCTGGCCGTTGTCACGATTGCGATAGGTGACCGTCCAAAACCTGTTCTCCATGGTGTACCTCACTTTCTGTTGTGCAGTTCCTCGATCTCGTCGAGGGTAGCGAGCCGGACATCTAACTCGTCGATCATCTTCTGACAATGACCGGCTATGTCGTGCGCCTGCCCCTCCAAAGCCTTCTCCTGCATCTGGCGATAGTTTTCCTTTTCGGCGATGACGCCCTTGCGGGCCCAGCCGAGGATTTCAAGATAAGTCATAGCCATTTCCTTTCTCCCCGTCGCGCCGATAGGCCAGCCTTGATTTACAGTTTGCAGAGGTCTTTGAAGTCGTTGGCAATGTTTTCGATGATCTGGGCGGCACTGTAGTAACGGGTCGGGTTGTCCTGCTTGGCAGCGTCCATGAGCATCGAGAGAAATTCTTCCGCGTCCATGCGGTCGATGATGATTTTATCGTCCATGCTCGCTCCTTTCACTCAATGGCAGCTTCGATGCTGCTGATGACTTCCTCCAGGTTATCTACGGCTGCGGAGAGGTTGTCGCAGGCCTCGTCTGCCTTTTCATAGCGTTCGCTCTCCTGCATATTCTCAGGGATATTGTCGCGGTACTCTTCCTCCTCAGCCTGGAGGTCTTCGAGACTGCCCTTCAGCTCCTCCAGCTGGTCGATGATGCTTTGCAAATTTTTGCGGCGGATCTTGTTCATAGTTAGTCCTCCTCCCCATAGTCTTCTTCAAAGCGGCCCTCGGTAATGCCGCCGTAGGTGTAGCCGTTGTCAAAACTCAGATAGACCGGCGTATCTTCATCGTACTGGGCGAGGAAGTTAATCAGCTCGCCGGCCGTCATCGTTCTGCGGATCTGGTCGATGCCGTAACCTTCGCGGAAAGTAGAACAAATCAGCTTTTTCATTGTCGGCGCTCCTTTCTCAAAATCTGAATACCAGCCCTTTGACCTCGCGGCGGCCTGATGGATCGTGCAGTGGATCGCGGGTAACAGTTCCGACGCCCTCCAGATATGCACCCTCGGCTACCAAGGCGTGGACACTTTCCATGAGCGCGGTTGACTGATCTGTGACGATAATCTCGTCAATATCAGCTGCGGTTAATGCAGCAACGAATTCTTTCATCACGCCGTCCTTAATCTGACTGCCCCACGGAAGCGCTCTGACCTCAAACATATCGGCTCGGTCTTCCGTGCTCTGCTCCCAGCTCCGGTATGCGTAAACCTGTCCGCGAGTGGGGTTCTTCTCCGTGTCGCGGAGTTTTTCAAAGTATTCCTTTACAGTATCTCTGTTGAGCATATCCAAAATCTCCTGCCTGATTTCATCGGTGATATTGATCTTCATCGTTGTCGCCTTTCTGCCCTCGTAACCTCCGGGGCGGGCGGTGATTTAGCAGCAGTAGAAGCGGAGTTCGCCGTTGACCAGCTCATACATGAAGCAGGCGCAGTCAAAGCGGACGTAGTTCCAATCGGTGGCCTCGTACACGGGCGCGCGGTCGAAGGTGCCAGACTTGCGAAGGCGGCGGTGCTTGTTGACCTCGTAGGTGTTGACCTCGTGCAGAATGCGGATCTTCTCGGGATCGAAGCCGCACTCGTCAGCGATAAACGCCTTGGCCTCCTCGTCGGTCATCGCCTTACCGCAGTCGGCAAGGTGGGCGTAGTCGCTCTGTCTCATGTTCGTGCCGGTACCATCGCTGGGCTTCCATTCAAGCTCACGGTCCAGCTCGGCGGTCAGCTCGTCGATCCGCTTTTCACGGTCGGCCATATCCTTCTTGTACTGCCGCTCACTCTCCAGCAGCAAGCTGTTCAGTCGGTCGATCTCGGCGGCTCTGGCCTTGCAGAGCTTCCGCGCCCCGCCGTCCTTGACGAAAGCCTTACAAAAGGCGTCCTTGTCACCGTCGAAGTCGTAATAGGCTTCTTCGATCTTGGCGTACTCTTTGGCGGTCGGCTCGAAGCCGGTACGGTCGATAAACTCGGACATCATCATTTTGCGTTCCTCCTTGTATTTTCACACTCGGTGCTTTATACTGAGGGGGAGGGGAGCTTTCCCGCTCCCCCTCGCGCCGGGGTTAGGTCTCTTGGCGTTCGCCCTGCTGGGGCTTGCTGTTAGGTTTGATGGTGATTGTAATCCGGTCGGCTAAATCGGGGTTATCAGCCAGCAACCTCAGAAGCTCTTGCAGGGCTTCTTTTTTTGCTTTGTCCATCGGCCTGTCCTCCTTTCCGGAGAGGTTTGTTCCTCTCCCTTACAAGAACTATATTACACTAATTCGTGTCACTTGTCAACGGTTATTTTACATTTTTTCGTGGAAATCGTAAAAAAGTTTTTGACAAGTGACACATTTTAGTGTATAGTACGAGTGAGGAGGTGAGAGCATGGGACTCTCTGTTGCCGAAAAGATTCGCCTGATTATGAAAAGGCAGAAAGTAACGATGGGCGATCTGGCTGAGGCGTCAGGGCAGACGCGGCAAAACCTGTCCAACAAAATGACGCGCGGGAACTTTACGGAAAAAGACATCACGGAGCTGGCGGCTGCGCTCGGCTGCACAGTCGAAATCCGTTTTGTCACACAGGACGGCGAGGAGATATAAGAAAAGGCCCCGGGCGAATGAACGCCCGAGGCCTCGGAGCAGGCTTAACGCTTGCTATGTATATCCGCGCCGGTGCGCGTCTTGACTCTGGTCTCCTTGTTTTCCTCTCGGATCATCAGGTCTGACAGTTCACACCCCAGCGCCTCACAAATAAGATCCAGATGCTCCAGGTTTACCCTTTCTGCGATCTCATGGTACAGGTCATTGATCGTCGAAGGTCGAATGCCTGTTGCCCTTGCAAGGTCAGCTTGTGACCACCTCCGCTCGCCAAGCCGGGTGGACAGTAAAATCCTAATCATAGCCATGCTCCTTTACGGTAGATTCTAACAACGATTTTAGAATCTCGCTGGATTTTGGTAGATTATAACGAAATCCGTTATGGCTATGAGAGAACACAAAGAGGCTACCACACAGGAAATTCCCTGTGTAGTAGCCTCTTTCTTTATTTCTTGGCATAGGCAAGTGGAAACACCAGGACAAATATCCCGCCGATCATATAGACCGTTGGGGCAGAGCAAAAGCCAGGCGAACCGGCTTGGTTCGTCTGGCTCTGCTTTGGTGGGGGAAGGTGGATTCGAACCACCGAAGTCACTGACAACAGATTTACAGTCTGCCCCCTTTGGCCACTCGGGAATTCCCCCATATTCACCTGTGCGCTGAAGCGGAAGCTTGGAGCTGGTAGACGGACTCGAACCCCCGACCTGCTGATTACAAAGTGTATCCAGACACTCCGTCTGGCGGTTTCGGAGCCTCTTTCGTGCTTTCCGTGGGATTGGTAGGTGGTATTTTGACCTACCCGTTCCACCGCTTCCATCCACTCATTTCCCCGTGTGGGTCTCGGTGTGGGTCAAAGCTTCTTCACCTCATCAAGGAGTGTAGGCAAAACATCAAAAACGCACCGCTGTAAACAAAAAGTACGTTTGTGCATTTACTCGCTAAATATCAAGATAATCGCCCTTGCGTCTGTGTCATTCTTACTCACCCCCGTCAAGCCTATTCTAAACAGGTTTGCTTATGGGATTTAGCACAGATTATTTGTATTGCTTTCATTATTCAGGCAGCATGGGTTATCTGATTTTTTTCTTGCCATTCTATTGCCATGAAAGCACTGGAATCTATTGATTTTTCAGTTGCTTTCTTAATGTTTCGGGGAGCATTTTGTTCAACTCTTGTCTGGAGAAAAACTGTGATTCGTTTTCTTTCAAAGCCTTTTGTGCCAAGGAGTAACTTTTATTGTCAGTTAGCGGTGCAGAAGCATAAACTGCCGCTACACGTTCTTGAAGATCATCTCGCCTGCTTACTACATCTTCTCTTGGTAGCGTAGGAAAATCAGTAAGCAGCGACAAATACTGTTCTCTGAGTAACCACAATTTATTTGAGGTATCTAAGTGGAGTTTGTAAATGGCAGATAAATCTGAATCTTTGAAATAAGCAGTTAATACTAACAGAATGGTTGAACAAATCCCGCCCAACCAAGTGAGCAAAATCTGATTAGAAATCAACACACCTATAAAACCGCCGGTGGACACTGCTGAAAGGATTAATTGTCCCCATTTTAACGCCGTATATTTTGTGTGCAATCTTCCTGCGTGGATTACTTGTGTGGTATAAGTATATACTACTTTCCCGTAAGCTTCCTCGATTTGATTGTAAAGAGTTATATCACAAAGTTGGGAATTTGCTTCCATAAATTTCCCTCCATTCTGCATTGGCACTTGATGGGTACTTGGTCTCATCATTGATAGCTTCTAATGCTTTTTCGTACGATGCTTTCGCCTTGGATTGAAAAGAGCCAAAGCAAGTAATATATCTGCCGCTTCCCATCACTTGCCAACGATACTGTGAGGTTGGTCTCTCTGATACATATTTCAGGAAGTCTCTTGTCATCCAATCATAATATACATACGATTTGTCTCGGTATTCCCAAGTAGAGATAAAATTGTAGCTCAATATGTCCAACAAAATTCCACTGATATCTACGTCGTTTTTATTCCTCCATGCTCGGGACATTTTACACAGCCTTTTCAAGTTTGAATTACATTGGTTGTTCATTGACTGGATCTCAGCAATCTCTGCTCTGGGATTAGTAACCTTCCATGAACCACCATTGTTAGAATTTGCAAATGTGTAACTATTACCATCTTTATTTATAAAAGCGGGCAAAACTTCAAAATTAATACCATCCGAAAAAGGGACACTAATAATTTGTCCATCCGCCTTCAAGTTGGTAACAGAGTATGTTTTCTCTATGACCTTTTTTACTTCTTGAAGTAAGGCGGATTGACCGTTGGACGTATAAGCATTGAACTTCTCATAAGTTGAATATGGAAGTTGTACCAACATATCTATGTCACTGGTGAAAATCTCTGTATCACGCCCATATGAACCAACATACAAACTGTGAGCAGAGTCGGAAGATGTTTCCCAATAATCAGTATTAATTCTTTTGGTAATAGAATGATATCTATTGCTAATTTTACTCAGATTGTCGTCTGAAAATCTGAGATTTTTACAAAGCTGTTCAAATGCGGCAGCTACAGTAAATGCCATGTAGTTAACACCTTCTTTCTATTTTAATTATGCTAATAACTCCGCCAAATGCTGGCACTTAACATGAGATAGTTCTTTGGGCTCGATTTTTTTCATTCCTCCGCCATACACTCGGCCTTCACTTTCAAGATCATTAGCAGCAATATTGCTCAAAGCGGTCCAAACATCATATAGTATGTCGGGTGTCTGGGCAATTGCTTCTTGGAGAATAGTTTTAGGATATAACATCAAATAAGAATTGGTAGCAATTGCGCTTGTATGATTCAAAATAAAACGAAAGGGTGCGGCGTGTTCGTCATTTCCTCTACCCATATAGGAACATAAGAATGGTGTCGCTGATCTATTTTCTTGGTAATACCAAACCTTACGATTTTTACATAGATACTTTTGCGCAGTAGTATCGAGACCACTACTCAAATAATTCCAGATGGATGGATGATTCTTTTTCACTTCCTCTTCTGGGAGCATACAGCTAAGCAAGAAATACTGTGTGTCTAGGCGGGGATTCCCATATTTATCACTAAACACTTCATTGCATTTTAAATAACGAGGGCTTGGCAGAATTGGTGTAAAGAAGTTCATATCGAGATTTAATTCTTCAATTTCTTCTTTAGACAAGATAAAGAAATCGTTGTCTCCAGTTGCCAATCCGCGTTTGATTGTGAAAAAATCGCCTAAAGTTGGAGTATGAGTATTTGGAAGTTGCTCATCATTGGTTGGGAAATGAGTCCATTTTCTACTTTTGCCTAAAGTGTTTCTATCTACGTTTCGGCTAACTTCTGGTCTTTCAAGTGTACCACCATAAGAAAATTCGACATCATAATTATTTTCCATGGTCTCGTTTTTAAACCAAACTACACACGAAGATACCAAAGCATCATCAAATTTACAGTTCTCAGGATTATATCTATGTACTCTAAGTAAATGAACTTTGTTTAGAAAGTACTCTTTCAGTTTTGCGCCGTAATTAACATCCATAAACTCACTTGGGATAAGCCAGCCACATATTGCATCTGGAGCGAGCCATTTGTGTGCAGACAAAATAAAATAACAATATAGTCCTGAAAGACCCGAAAGCGATAAATCCGTTTCTTTTTGTATCATAGCTGAAAGCTTTGATTTCTGCTCTTTGTCAATATAATGATGTCGCACATACGGAGGATTACTAACCAAAAAGTTGATATTTTCAAAGGCTTCAATTTCAGTAAAATCGCCGCTTACTAAATTTACATTTGTGTGTCCCCAAAGTTCATTAGCGGCAACATAGAAATCTTTGTCTACTTCAACTCCAACTGCAGTGTTTATGATTTTAGCGTGTTTGTCACACTCTGATAAAAGAGCTGAATAAAATGCTCCTGTACCAAACGCAGGCTCCAAAAAAGAGATTTCTTTTTTGTCCTGCAATGTTAAACCAAAGGACATTATTTCTTGAGCCAATTCATAAGGTGTTGCAAACTGACCAAACCGTCTACGACTTTCAATGCTTTTACCATTATCAATCGCCATTTGTAATTGCATCCTTCTGGATTCTATTAAGCTCAAATTCCTAATTGCTCCAAATCGTTTATTCTGTGTTCCCATATCCAATCAATTCCTTCTGCTGCTTCATAGCCTAAATATCCCGAATCAAAGTAACCACATAAAAACAGACTGTACGATACAGCGTCGCCATATGTATGTTTTAATTGTTGCATTTTAGCAGCTTCTTCTTTGCGGCGTTTGTTTACATTGGTAAAATCCCCAGCTGATTTCGCTTCAATAAGGAGAGGAAAGTCTCCCGCTTGTGCCAATTTAGGAAGAATAACCACATCAACAGGAATGTTGATGTAATCTTCTGATCCTTCAGCAACTAATACAGGCACATTAGTATGGAAGGAAAATGTTCCTGGTGCCATTTCGTTATACTTCGTTCCAGCATTGGCTTCCGCATAACCTCTATCTTGCAAGAACTGTGTTATTGCTGCAAGCTGACGTTTCTCTTGAGCATTTCTAATAATCGGATCAGCTACCGCGCCACACAATCTATCTGCAACAACAGTCGCAGCTCTCTGAACCTCCTGTTCATTGGGTTCACGCATTTCTGGTAGCCAAACAAATATATCTAAATCTGCCATTCTATTGATAACTCTGGCTATTTTTGAAAGCTCGTCAGATAATCTATCCGCAGCCATTCGAGGAGAAACACGAGGGTTATCTGTATCTTCCATGTTTTCAACTAAGCTTTTAGTTACCCTCGCTAAGCCAACAAGACGGTCTCTTGCGATAGGCGGGCAAGTAGACATTCTTAATATTGGTAAGACCTCTGGGTGATTTTTTAACAGCTCGACAGATATGTTCCTCAAATAACTCGTATCAACAAGAGCACGTTCTACACTACTTGCCGTTGTTACACGTGTTTCCCTAAATGCTCTGGGAGCAAATTCCATAAACCAACTATTATATAAATCTACAGATTGCAGAATATCATTTTTCCAAAGATTGGGGTTATCTCTATTGATACCCATATAATCTCTCCTCAAATAATTTCTTTTGTTAATTCCATAATATCACCTATATCGCATTGCAAAGCAGTACAAATCTTCACAAGGACATCGGTTGTGACATTTTCGTTTTTACCGAGCTTTGCCATTGACGCATGGCTGATACCTGCTGCTGTGCAAAGATCTTTTTTCTTCATATCTTTATCAATTAGCAGCTTCCATAATTTCTTGTAACTTACAGCCATATTCCTCACTCCAATAGTAAATTAAATTCATACCTCGATGAGAAAAATCAGCTTTCACTGAACTCGTTATCAGTATATCATACTTCAACGTAGGGAACAAGTACGTGATTACCAATATTTCTAGACTTATACACATTGTCCACAGGAGCATGACTGCTCCTATCTGGCTTTCTATCAGTCATACCCATGATAGCCCCAATAAGAGTCAGAAAGAGAATCGGGACCACAATCTGTCTCGTCGTATTCGTAATAGGAATTAGAAGTCGGCGAAGAGTATACCTTTTTAATCTTTGCTTCATCCTTCTTGTGATCCGAACGTCTCAGTTCCTCGCGCCTCCAATCTCCAGATAACATTTCACACGGGAGTTTCAAAAAGTATTTTTGCCAGAGACCGCCTTTCTGCTTTGGATGTTCCCCAAACCTATAAGCATCATATCGTGGCATGAGGACGCGGGCGCTTTTATGCCTTTGCGTATTAGGGAGGCTCAGCGCATCCCTCTTTTGTCGTTCTCTAAATTTTTGTATCTTGACACCTCTGCAAGTTCACTTTATACTGATAGTAGGCTAAAGCCTAATCTCGCAGCTTTCCGGTGAGGTCCACACCCCGGCGTGGCCTCAGACATTCATGGGCCCCGTAGGGCATTATGACCACCCCTGTACGCAGGATGCTCCATGAAGGTCGACAGTTTTTGGCGCTGTACCGGCAGCGCGGGTGTGTACCCTTCCGTCGAAAGCGGAAAGGACACAAATGAACGACAATGTCGTTATCGTCTACAATGGTGAGCAAGTATCGGTGCCAAAGGAGGTCGC
>CECA01059670.1_pt1 | contig 166249 bp, 156 predicted proteins | sample 557351 | NCBI WGS metagenome assembly CECA01 (sample SAMEA3182051, study PRJEB8094) | gut metagenome | biome: human; feature: gut; material: Stool; isolation source: human stools | place: Canada | collected 2012-03-07 | reverse complement strand
AACGAAGGGCGGCGGGGAGCGGCAGCCCACGGCGAAGAAGTGCCGTGGATGACAAAAAGCACCTATAAAGGCTCCAAAACCTTCATAGGTGCTCAATAGGCGCAATGAAACAGCAGAAAGGGCAGGCGGGTGCAGAAAACTGCTTTCATTCCGTATTGGTCCGGTTATGCGATTTGTGCGGCGGCAAGCCGCATCAGCGACACCTCCCGTACTCTTTTGTCATAGACTGATTTCCTTTCTGCTCAAATCGGATAGATATGGCGAAAAGCGGTTGTTCAAAAGAGCAACCGCCTTTCCTGACGAATGAAATCGAAAAGGGGCGCGGGGCTATTTGCCCCGCGCCCCTAAAGGTGAGCCTGTTTACTTTTCGATGCTTTACAGCGATTGTTCCTCACGCCGCCGCCTGATCTGCCATGTGGTCAGTGCAAGGCATCCGGCAAGAGATGTACAGAGGGAGAACCCCCACAAGCCTAACACGCTGCTGTCGCCGGTCTGCGGGACTGTGGTCACGCGCCAGCCTGCATACACGGTCATATCCTTCGTCAGATAAACACCGGAAACCTTGTTTTTCAGGCTGCGTTCGCTGTACCAGCCGGTAAAGGTGTGGCCGCGCCAGGTGGGGACATATTGGGTCAGGTCAATGTAGGCATTGTACGTTCCCTGCACACTGGAAATATCACTGCCGCCGCCTGTTTCAAAGCGCAGCGTGTAGTAGGTGACGGGCGGATAGTAGTAGCCGCCGCCGGTATACGTCCAGTGGGCGTAGACGGTGGTTTTGGCATGGAATACGGTATCCGTCGTGACCTTTGTGCCGCCGACCTTTTCGGTGTACCAGCCGTCGAAGCTGTGCTTGCTCCGGGAGGCACCGGGCAGAAAACTCAGCTTCTGATTGGTGGTGGTCATGCTGCCGTCAGAGGACGTACCATCGCCCGCGTCAAAGGTGACGATAAACTCGGTGGGTGCAGGAGGCGTGACGGAGCGGTCATAGTCGCAAACATTGCAGGTCGTATCCGCGTCATCGGTGTAGACGTGCGCAGCCTTGTCCTTGATGCTCTCGGGCTTCTTCGGGCAGTCATCATCGGTGCATTCGTGCCAGTGGCTCGTGCCGTCCTTGCTCCAGTCACCGTAGCTGTGCTCATGGGCGGGAGGTGCGTCCTCCCACAGCGCCTTGACTGTGATGTCAGCGGTGACGGTCACGGGGGCGTTCACCGGATACTCCGTACCGCCGATCTCCCATGCCTTGAACTGCTGATCGGCGGGAGCGGTGAAGCCGCAGGCGGGCAGGGTGTAATTTGTCCCTGCCTTGACGGTCACGGAATCCATGCTGCCGCTGCCGCCGTTGCCGTTGAAGGTGATCGTACGATCCGCAAGCGGCGTACCCTCACCCACAGTAACTTCCGCATCGGTGCTGGCAAAGTGGTTGTTATCCTCAGCATAGCGGACGAAGTAATTGCCGGCAGGCAGGTTTTCAATCTCGATACCGGTGCAGGCGGTGTAGATAGTTTCGCTCTCTGCACGGTATTCCATCGTTGCATCCACGCCAGTGATTTTTCCATCGCTGCTGCCCTCGGTAGTGGGCACGACACCGATCAAGCCGTCAGGAGCTTCCCGCGTGGCTTTGCCAATGCTCCACGCCGCGGTTACGACGTCGGTGCTGCCGTCCGCCCATTTGCCGGTCTTGGATGTGACGCGAACGGTGTAATCGCCCGCGTCCGTGGCGGTGTTGCCTGTGATGTTCATGGTGGTGGGATCATAACCGCTCACGGTTGCGGTATGCTCGGAGCCATTGTAGGTGTAGGCTCCTGTGACTCTGATGCTGGGCTTGGCGGGGGCGGTAGGCGCAGGCGCGTCCTCCTCGAAGATAGCTTTGACCTCCACATTGCTGTCCGGCATGGTGAACTTGTTGTTGGTGATTACAAGCCCTGCCGGAGATACGACCTGCCACTCCTTGAAGCGGTAGTCCTCTTTGGGCGTTGCGGTCAGGGTGATTTCCGTACCAGCCACGGCCTTGTCAGGAGATGCGGAAGCCGTTCCGTTGCCGTCCGGGCTGATGACCTTCACGTGGTGCAGCCTGTATGTTCTGACTGTCGCCGTAGTCTCGTTTCCTGCGTTGTCAGTCGCGACCACGGTATGTTCCGCTCCCGCGTCATTGTTGCCGCCATCCGGCGCGGGGAGACGATAGATGGGGCCGGTTTGCGGCACGCCGTTGATGGTCACCGACTTGATGCCGGAGGATGTCTCTCCCGATTCAGCAGGGTCGCTCACGGTGAAGGTGTACGCGCCGGGATTTCCATCGATGTCATCCTCGATGGTGTAGCTCTCACCGTTCTTCAAACCCTCCAGCACCGGCGCCTTCGTGTCCGTTCCCATCACATAGCCGCACACAGTGCAGAGCTGCTTCTGCTTGCTCCAGTCGCCGGGAATGTGTTTGGCGTTTTGTTTGGACATTTCCGCAGCGGGGTCTCGCGCGCCGCATTTCACACAGGCCCAGATGTGGCAGCCGTCCCGGTCCGTCCAACCCAGTTCATGGCTGCATGTGCTTTCCTCGCAGCGCAGCTCCAGCTTGCTGATCACTCTGCCGTAATTGCAGGCATACGGCAGGCTCAACCGCTGCAGGTCCACGCGCCCATTTTCGTTGGGGATAAGAAGCTCCGTTGTGGTGCCCCAGTACTTCTTATACGGTTCCTGGTTGTGGCGCCACTGCCACCCTGTCGCGCTCAGCTGCACGGACTTCCCGTCCGAGGCTCCGATTTTGATGTTCTCTTCTATAATCATTGCAAATTCCTGATCTTGCATCACTGCCATGTAGTACGCCCGGTTCGAGCCTCTTCCGACCGCGGATGCAGACAGCTCTGTATAACCGTAGTCCTGATAAAGCGGAAAGGCCAGCGCAGTCAGCGTTGTGTCCTTGATCAGAATGTTCCCGCTGTCGCCGTTCATGCCGCCGCCGATGCCCGCGCCCAAGTAGCCCTGCGCCCTCACCACGCCGCCAGTGATGGAAATGTCACGGCCCGAACCGTTTCTTCCGCCGCCGATTCCTGCGCCGGCATAGTTACTCCAAGCTTCGACCGTTCCACCGGAAATCTCGATATGATACGCATCTTCCGACTTGTTCTGTCCGTCTTGATCGCCGCTGCCTATTCCTGCTCCGCCTGACTCGCTGCCGGCATTCACCGTGCCGCCCTTGATATAAATAAAGCGTCCGGGGCCGCCCTGACCGCCGCCGATACCCGCACCGTATACGCCGCTGGTCGCAAGAATCTCACCGCCATAGATACCCGTCGCCAGAGAGCCGAAATGAAGGTTCATGCCGTGTCCCTGCGAGAAGTTCTTGATTCCGACCTTTGAGCCTCCGATGCCAGCGCCATACCTGCCGCCTTCACACGTGAGCTTTGTCCCCGTCTGCACCAGAACCCGGAGATAGCCATCGGTTTTGTTTTTCTGCAGCGCAGCGAAGTTCTCCGCGCCGATCAGCTCGCTGTCCCCGCCGATAAAGTACAGGCAGGCGGAGGCGCCGCCGTAAAGCTCGATGGCAGGGCCGTCCTTGGGTGCCTGAAGGCGGACACCGTCCAGAAAGATGTGCGGTGTATTGTTCTTGCCATCAATTTTGATCCGGTACTGAAAATACCAGTTCGGATCTGTGGAGCCCTTGATCAGATAGGTCTTGCTGTCCTTGATTTTCAATTCTTTGTTCTGCCCCGTAAGGTCCACTATCTTGTCAAACGTCGTTGGGACGGAAAGCTTGACATCCGGTAGCTCACCCGCAGCAAAGGCCGCTGTCGGCAGCAGCGTCAGCACCATGCAGCATAGGAGCAGGATGCTGAGTATTCGTTTCTTCATTGGCTTTTCTCCTCCTTTTCGTGTCGGGTGTGCTTGTTCGCCGCGCCTTTTTTCTGTTTTTCTCTGCTTCTGAGCCGGAAGCACAGCGCGGTGATGACCACCGCCGTTGCAAAGCAGACAACGCCTACCAGCACATAGCCGCCCGCGTCCTCCCGCAGCAGCATCGCGCCGAACACGCCCCATGCGGCGGTCTGTCCCGGCCCGACGACCGTGCCCGCTGTCTGCATCAGCGCCGCGCACAGCAGTATACACGCTGCGGAGAGGCTTATTACCTCGCGCCGCTGCCTCCGGCGGGTGTTTTCCCGCACCCGCTGCTTGACGAGTGCGACCCGTCTTGCGGTATCGTACATTTCGTTTGAACCTCCTCTCCGGTTTGTCTGAAGCTGTGATAAAAACCCTTTCACTTATATAGGTACAAAAAAACGAAAAAACTCTCACCCAAAACGCAAAATTTTTCAAAAAAATTTGAGAGCCGCGCCGAACACGCCCCATGCCTCAGGTTGCCCCGGCCCGACGACCGTGCCCGCCGCCTGCGTCAAGACCGCGAACAGCAGCATACACGCGGCGCTCAGCCCATATATGCCGCGCCGCCGTTTTCGGCGGGGGTTTTCCCGCACCCGCTGCTTGACGAGCACGACCCGCCTTACGGTATCGTACATTTCGTTTGAACCTCCTCTCTGGTTTTTTTGAAATGCGGCTTAAAAACCCCTTCACTTATATAGGTACAAAAAATCGAAAAAACTCTCACCTAAAACGAAAAATTTTTCAAAAAAATTTGAGAGCCGCCAAAAAGCAGCTCTCAGGGAGTGGATATTCAGTTATTTACTCCGCGATAATCGGAAAGCGGACAATCTTCCCGCCGCCACCAGCAGCACCGGCAGGGCGTAGGCGATGTACTGCGCCGCGCCGCCGTGGGCGATGAGCAGATTGTATATGGCATGGAATGTTATCGCCGCGCCCAGCAGCCCGCACGTGCCGGCCACCTTCAGCCACGTCCGCCGCCATGTGTATGCCAGCCCGCCGCCCACGATCAGTCCGCAGAGGACGTGCATGGCTCCCGTGCCGAAGCCCCGGAAGAAGATGAAGGAGAAGCGGTCCGCGCCGTTTTGGATGAGATAGCACACATTTTCAAAGGTGGCGAAGGCGAGAGCCACGGTGATGGCGGCAGCCTTGATTTTATCGCCCTCCGGCTCAAACACCAGAAGATAGAACACCAGCGGCAGCAGCTTCATCATCTCCTCCACCACCGGCGCGATCTCCGCCGTGGCGGCAAGGGCATCTGCCTGACACACCGCCGCAAGGAAGGTATTGATATAGGCTGAAAGCAGGCACACACCCATCCCGGCAATGCAGAACAGGAAAAAGCGGAGCTGCCGCCTGCCCATGCACAGGGCGGCCACCAGCAGCGGAGACACCATGCAGAGGAAGATGTTTTCGATGTAGGTCATGCTTCCACCGCCTTTCTCGTGGCGGGCAGCAGCCCCAGAATGGCAAGGGTCAGCAGCATATCACACCAGAAGGTGGGACTTGCCGGTGAGGTATCCGGCCAGAAGCAGCCCACCGTCCAGAGCAGGTACTCCGCGAACGCAAAGCACAGCACGCCGATGTGGAAATACCGCATATTCCACGCCGCGCCCGTCTGCCCATTGGCGTAGACCAGTCCACGAATGGCGCAGAAGGAGAGCCATACCATCATGCCGCACCAGATCAGGTTGGAGAGAATGTCCCCGAAGGTGCAGTAGAACGCCAGCAGCGGCACGCCGAACGCAGGCGCAAGCCAGGCCCTGCGGCAGCGGAAGGCGCGTTCCTCCGGGGCGGAGAGCGTGGCCTGTAAAATGCGCAGGAAGATCACGCTGGCCACCCAGCCGAACTCCGACACATAAAAGACCCGCGGCGTGATATCGAATAGCAGCAGATACAGCGTCCAGTAGAGTGCGCCCAGCGCGAAGCAGCCGTAAAAGCACAGCAGCAGAAAGTAAGCCTGCCTGCCGCTTTTCCGGTAGGATATGCCCGAAAGCAGCGCGCCCACGAACGTGACCAGCAGTTGCAGCAGGTTCTCAATCAGCTCCATGTATCCCCTCGCTTTCTTGGCTCTGATCGTCCTCCCGGTTCATCTGACGCAGCCGGAAGCACAGAACGGTCACGCACACGCCGAGTAAAAATGCCAGCAGTCCTATGACGATGTATCCCAAGGCCGCGCCGCTGTGAAAGATGCTGGCCGCCGTTTCAAAGCCGGAGTAGTCGCCTGTCTGGATGCTTGCGGCAATGCCGGGCATGGCGAGGGACGCGCCGATGAGCAGCACAAGGCACACCGCCACAGCGGAAGCCATGGTGATCGTATTGCGCCGCCGCCGTTTCTCCCGTTCCATTTTGGCGATGCGCCGCTTTGTCTCCGCGACCCGTTCCTCATGACTCCGCATTTGTGATTCCCTCCCGTTCTAAGAGCCTTCGCAGGCTCTCTTTTCCGCGATACACCATGTTGGTGATCTGCTTCACCGTTTTTCCCGTGACCTCCGCCGCCTGCGCGTAGCTCATATCCTCAAAATAGGTGAGATACAAAACCTCCCGATAGTCCGGGTTCATTTCGCTCATGCAGAAATGCAGGATGCGGTTTCGCTCCTCCGTCCGGATGACCTCCTCCGCCAGCAGCCGTCCGTCCGGCTCGCCGGTCAGCGTATCGAGGCTGAACAAGGTCTTTCGTTTGCTCTTATGGCGCAGCGCCACGTGGCGCGCCGCCTTATAGAGATACGCCTTGAAGCCGCCGTCCCGTATTTTCGGCTTTTTCGTGAACAGATAGGCGAAAACATCCAGCATCAGCTCCTCCGCCTCGTGAACGTCGTGCAGATAGCCGTCGATATACAGGGTCAGGGGGTCGCCGTATTTTTTCATCAGGGCATTGAGCCCTTCGTCGTCACCGCTCAGATATTGGCGGTATAAGCTCTCGTCGCAGGCCATAGCGTTCACTTCCTTTTTGCGGATGCTAAAATGCAGAGGGGTATCCGTCAGGTGCTTGCCCTGCCGGAATCGCGGTTATCCTGTATCGCCGCATGGATAATACTCAACACAATAAATTATATACGAATATCCGAAGAAACACAAGGCGTCTGGTGAAGTGGGCAGCGAAAAGTTACGGATAGGAGCGACATTTTTTTGAAAAAGTCCTCCAAAACTGGCCAAAACGCCCTGTTCGGATTGTAGTATGGGTAGAGGGGGAAATACGGGAGTACGAAGTAGTCAGCAAGCACAGCAAGCGAGTACCCGCTTGCGGATTATAAGCACTTGTCTGGCGGCTGCTGGTGGCCGCGTGGTATGTGCCGCTGACGCTATACCGCCTGCTGACGGCGGGCTGCGCGTGTATCATCACCGAGGATTAGGCCCGCGCTATGGAAATGTGGAAAACGGCCGCTTTGCCGATGGAAAAGCCATTCACCGCCTAACGGAAAAGGACAGGCCTTTCCCACAGGACGGCAAACCGCTTTCCCACAGTGCCGCCCGGCGTGGCCGCTTGCCCACAGTCCCACAGCACCTACGACTGCTGCTGCCGCAAAAATCTCGTTCCCTGATAGAAAAAAACATTATTTCATGGTAAAATGGGGACAGCCCATTGAAGGAGGAAAAAGCCCATGGATGAAAATAACTCCATCCAGCTTTTTGAAGATAGAAAGATCCGCACCGCCTGGGACGAGGAGAAGGAAGAATGGTACTTCTCCGTGGTGGATGTGGTGGCGGCGCTGTCAGACAGTGCCAATCCCACGGATTATCTCAAAAAAATGCGCAAGCGGGACGAACAGCTTGCAAGCTACCTGGGGACAAATTGTCCCCAGGTAGAAATGACCGGCTCCACAGGCAAAAGGCGAAAGGTGCTTGCCGCCAATACGGAACAGGTCCTGCGCATCATACAATCCATCCCATCGCCGAAAGCAGAACCCTTCCGGCTCTGGCTCGCCGCCGTAGGCCGGGAGCGCATCGAGGAGACCATCGACCCGGAACAGGCCATCGACCGGGCGCTGGAGACCTATCAGAAGAAGGGCTATGACGCCGACTGGATCCACCAGCGCATCCTCTCCATCCGTGTCCGCAACGAGCTCACCGCCGAATGGCAGGCGCGGGGCGTGGAGCAGGGCCGGGAATACGCCATCCTCACCGACGAGATCACAAAGGCCTGGTCCGGCATGACCACCCGGCAATACAAAAATCTGAAAGGTCTCAAAAAGGAAAACCTCCGGGACAACATGAGCACATTGGAGATCGTGCTGAACATGCTGGCCGAAACCACGACTACGGAGCTTTCCAAGGCCCACCGGCCGGAGGGCTTTGAGGAAAGCCGAATCGTCGCCCGGCGCGGCGGCAAGGTGGCGGGAGACGCGCGGCGCGCCATCGAAGCGGACACCGGGCGGCCCGCCGTCACAGCACAGAACGCCGCCCAGCTCAACGCCGTGGTGACGGATGTGATCCAGGGCGTGGCGGAAGCGGACAAGCCCAACGAGGACGAGAAATAAGCAAAAAAAGAAGCGGGGACGCAGCCAACGGATATACCGAAGGCCGCGTCCCCGCTTTTGCTATGGGTGCGTATGGGAAAGTGTCAAAAACCGCTGCTTTCTTGCCGCAGGAGCGCGGAGAAAAGCGCGGATGGGAAATCATAAGGGCGGGGTCTGAAAACGCCGCCACGGTGGACTATTTTGCCCGTTTCCCACCCTTATCCACGTCTTTTTTCGCGCGCTGGGACTGGAAGTGCGGGCAGTCCAACACCACCGCCCGGAAGCTCTGCTTGCAGGGATGGACGCAGCCCTTGCAGAGCCGGTTGTACTGCCGCCTGCCGTTTTCCCCCAGGAAGAAGGCCCATTCCAGCCGCCACTTCACGCCCCGGCTTATCGTTCCCCCAGTTCCGGGGGCTTTTTCTCCGGGGCAGGCCTGGGCTGCTGCTTCGCGCACTCCCGCTTGGCCGCCGCCAGCCGTTCCCGGATGGAGGGCTTTTTCTCCGGCTGCGTCCGCTCCGCGTGCTCCTTGGCCTTTTCCAGCTCCTCGCCCCGCCTGCCGTTGTTGATCACGCCGTCGATCATGCCGTAGTCATCCTCCAGCGTCATTTCCGCCGTGCGGAGGGGATTGTCCTGCTCCGGCTGCTGTGCGAGGACAACAAAAGCCCGCGTGCTGTTGCCCATGACGAGATATTTTCCATCGTCAGACTGATGGTGAACCCCATATCCTGCCGCAGCACCACGATATCCGATACCGACAGGGAGTGCCCGGTGAAGTCTGCCGGACGATCCACATTAAACCGGGTGTAGATGCTTTCCAGATCGTCCTTCGCCGTCAGCGGGGCGGTGTAAACCTGCTCATAATTCTCCGGCTTTACGGAAAGGCCGTTGTTGCGGATAGCGTCCAGCGGCTCGAAGCGATTGCCTGCATAATTTAGTCTCCTTTTCGTCTTGGAATGCTGTTTTCTTTTCGCCGGCGGCGATGACCGCCTTGACGAACTGATAACCGAAGCGAATGCCAGCCGTCAGCAGTGAAGCGCCGAGGCCGGTATAGAACACTGCGATGAAGCGATCCGGCGCGATGCCGCTCGAGCGCAACCAGATGCCGCCGCTCATCATCACGGCCATGATGATGAAGGACTTTACATCAAAGAACTTGAGGAAAAAATGGCGCTCCTCCTCATAGCCCGTGATACGAGCAGTGTGTTTTTTGACCAGTCTGCCGAACACGAAATACTGGAACACGGCAAAGGCCAGCGCTGACAGCACGAAATTCAGCACGCTCAGATAGGCGGGATAAGCTAGCACCCCGAGGCGCAGAATGTTAAAGCCCGCCGCCCCCCACACAAGGCAGGCGATGAGCAGCAGTGTGTTGCGTTTGACTTTCATGACATTCGACCTTTCTGTGTGAACAATGTTCATTTTATGGTTTGCAATCGCCCGCCGCAAGGCGGGCTGATGCTGCCGGAAAGCACTTTGTGGTTTCCGTTTGTATTTAATACAGCGTTCTGCGCACGATCTCCAGCACGGCGGTGGGATCGTAGTCCTGCCGCAGCATGGCCGAGAGCATCTGCGAAAAGAGCACATCCGCAAACTGCTCCGCGGTGAAGGTGTCCGTAAAAGCGTCCGGACGGACGCGGGCGTCGTGCTTGAGCACCGAACACAGCCCCGCCAAAATATGTCCCCACGTCTGCTGCATACGCCGCTTGCCATCAGGCCGCTCGTCGCGCAGGAAGCCGATGGAGTGCATGGTAAAAAAGCCGGGGTATTGCTCGCAGCCGTAGGCGATGCGCGTGTACATCCAAGTGATGCACGTCTGCACGTCGCGGAACACATCCGCGTCATCCGGACGGTGGAAGATCTCCTGCCAGACGCTGCCGACCGTTTCGCTCATCAGTGCAGCCTTGGAATCAAAGTAATTATAGATTGATCCCACCGACACGCCGCAGGCCGCGGCAACCGAGCGGATGCTGATCGAGGACCACCCCTGCTGCCGGATCAGTTCACGGCTGGTTTTCAGGATCTCCTCTTTGGATGTGACCGCTGCATTCATACAAGCACCTCAACTTGAACAATGTTCATATTCGAGTATTATTATAAAAAAATCACGCCGGAAGTCAAGTACAAAAATCAACAAAATGTCATACGCCGCCACGGAAACTTCACTAAAAAGGCGTATGGCTGCTCTACAACTGGATTTACGCAGGAACACCACATACTGTACCCTTGTTATAGCAGGGGGAAATTGAATTTCATATGTTTTTTCTGCAAATTATAGATTGTCACATCAAAGCCCTTTCGCAAATGGTGTAATTTTGGTGTAGCAAGCGCCACTTGAGCGGTGAAAACCGTTGATATGACAAGCTTTTTCAAAGCATCTTAGGATATTGCCGTGGCAGATGCAGAAAAGAAACTGCTACGGGCGCAGAGAATTTGGGGTGGAAATTCTCCACCATCTGTTGCCGCCCGCCTGCGCAAACCTGCCGCCGGCAGCTTTTCCGCAGAGATGGGCAGGCGTCCTGCCCGTCCATTTTCTCTTTAACGAGAGAGAAGCAGAAAACGAAAACGAGGTAAACAAACGATGGCAATTTACCATCTGGAAGCGAAGGTGGTCAGCCGGGGCGCAGGACACTCCGCCGTGGCTGCTTCCGCTTATCTGAGCTGATCCCGCTTGTATAACGATTACGACGGGATACAGCACGACTACACGAAAAAGCAGGGGCTTGTCTGGCAGAATGTATCTCTGCCAGACAAGTCCCGCAGGAATGGAAAGACCGGGAGCAGCTATGGAACGCCGTGGAGGAAGTGGAGACTGTAAAGGGCAGCCGATTGGCGCGGGAATTTGTCGTTGCCTTGCCCATAGAGCTGAACCGTGCGGAACAAATCGAGCTGCTGCAAGAATTTATCCGGAAGCAGTTCGTGTCAGACGGAATGTGTGCCGACGCTGCTATCCACGACACAGACGGTCACAATCCGCACGCTCACATTCTGCTGACGGTGCGCTCACTGGATGAACAGGGCAAATGGCAGTACAAGATCGAGAAGGAATAGACTCATCAAAAGGCTTCTGCGCTACAATGCGGTACCCGCCGACTGGTCTTCATTCTTCCACCTCAACAATCATCTCCACTTCAATGGGGATGTTGAAGGGCAACTGCGGCACAGCCACGGCAGTGCGGGCATGCTTTCCCTTTTCGCCGAACACCTCCACAAACAGGTCGGATACGCCGTTCATCACAGCGGGTTGGGCCATAAAATTCGGTACAGATGCCACAAAAGCCTGCACTTTTACGAATTGTTTGATGCGGTCCAGATCACCCAGTTCCTTTCTCAGCTGCGCAATGAGGTTCAGCCCTGTCAGCCGCGCAGCAGCGTAGCCCTGCTCCTGGGTAAGCTCACCGCCCACCTTGCCGAACACCACGGGTTTGCCTTCCTCAAAGGGACCAGCGCCGGAGAAAAACAGCAAGTTTCCCACTTGACGGCAAATGACGTAATTGGCCATGGGCGTGGGCGCTGCGGGCAGCGTCAGGCCCAGTTCTTCCAGTTTTGCTTCGATCTTCATGGTTCGTTCCTCCTATTTTTATTTGCGGGCGATGCCGTTTTTCCACACCTGTACCGGTGGGACATACATGGCGGAGAGGTCCGCCGCGGGGTCGCCCGCCACCAGAATCAGGTCCGCCTTCATACCGGCCTTGATCTCACCCACATCGGGAAGCCCCGCAATGAGGGCACTGTTTTTGGTTGCCTGCAGCAGGATGTCCAGGTTCTCCATGCCGCAGTACTCCTTGCGGAACCGGAACTCCACGCCGGTGTCGTACTGGGGGGACATGGGGACGGAGTCAGTGCCGAAACCGATGACCGCACCGGCGCGATAGGCATAGCCGATGGCCTTAGCGCAATCCTCCAGCATGGGGGTGAGGCGAGACAGCCAGAAGGAGCGCTCCTGAGGATCCGTCTGACTGACATACATGGCTGCCAGTGTGGGCACCAGATAGGAGTCCTCCGATGCCAACAGCAGATCCGTGGTGGCCTCGCTGAGATAGGTGGCGTGCTCAATGGTGCGGACACCTGCCTGCACGCAGTCACGGATGGCACTATCGGCATGGCAGTGTGCCGCCACATATATGCCGTTAGCTCGGGCGGTGTCCACCGCCGTTTTAATCTCGTCAAAGGTCATGATAGGGTGCTTGGGCACACCGGTGGGGGAAAGGGCAGATCCGGAGGCGTATATCTTGATAAAGTCGGATTGCGCCGCCACCTCCTGCCGCACAGCCTTGCGGAACTCCTCCGCGCCGTCGCAGTAATGGGTGATGTCGCCCACGCCGGTGCTGGCGGTGACGCTGGGCATCAGCGTCTGGCCGCAGGCCAGAATATCCGGTCCTGCCATGAGCCCGCGGTCAATGAGCTGCCTGACATAGTTGGCGCTGCGGCGGATACTGCCGCAGTCACGGATGGTGGTAAAGCCGTGGCGCAGGTAGCGGTCAGCCTGTGCGGCCGCCTCCACTACCAGCTGCATGGGGTCGTGGGCCTGCGCCACGCCTACGTTCCGCAGGAAGGTAATGTGGGTATGCAGGTCGATCAGACCCGGCAGCAGCGTCTGGCCGCCGCAGTCGAAGGCCTCCGCCGTATCGGGGCGGGCGGGACCCACTGCCGTGATTTTTCCACCGTCCAACTCCACGCAGCAGTCCTCGCCGGCAAATCCACCGGACAGCGGTGCATAAAGTCTACAATGGTTCAATAGCATGGTACATTCCTCCTTACTCCCGGATAAACTGTCGAATCTCCTTCGTCAAAGCTTCCACCATGCCCGTGCCCACATAGGAGGCATGGCCGGAGGGCAACACTGTCTGACAGATCCTCTCACGAGGTAAATTGAAGCGAGACAGATAGTATGTAACAAAGTCAAAGGTGGACTGCAGATCGTAATAGCCGTTGACGAACATCATCCGCAGGGCAGACCGCCTCTGCATCAGTTCCACCGGTAGGGTCAAAGTGTCCTTTTCGTACCCGCGGTAGTCCCACCGGCGGGCGATGGACAGCATGTCCTCCGCTGCCTCCCGCTGAGGCGGGCACAGCTCGTCCGCCGCGTACATGGCCAGCGCGCGGTCATAGACCGGCCCCACCGACGCCATAAAGGCGTCCTGCGCCATATCCGGCTCGATGATACCGGCGCTTTCCATACTATTTTCGCTGTATCGCTCGTTCTGTCTTGGACGGTACAGCAGCCGCGCATCGTATGTGCTGACCACAGCCCCCGGGCAGCAGCCCAGCAGGAAGTCCACCTCTCCAAAACGCAGATCGTGTTTGTCCAGAAAATCATGATCCATGCCTGTGAACCGACTAAGCCGCTCCAGCACGCTCTCCCGTTCTGCCTCGTTCAATCGGTTCCCCAACAGCAGAGCGCGGGCGTAGTCGCCATAGGCAAAGTCCATGGCCTGCGCCACGAAGTCCTCGCGGCTGCACTCATCCTGATGGTGGTGATACCAGCACACGGCGGCATTGGCGCCCAGCCGCCGGACATTGGGCTCCACCAGCAGTGTGGTCCGTGCCCCCACGTTCAGGGACGTGCCCACATGGATGATGCCCCGCAGGTTCACCGACTCCGGCAGTACGTCGGCCAGCGCCACATTGCGGATGGTGCCGTAGCTCTCGCCCAGCAGATAGACCGGTGCGTGCTGGCGGCCGTTCTCCGCCAGCCACGCGCAGATGAAGTCGGAGAAATCGCGGGCGTCACCGGCGGTGGAGTAATGGCGCTTCGTGGTGCTCTCATCCAGCAGACGGGCCCAGCCGGTGCCCACCGGATCGATGAGCACGATGTCACACTGATCCAGCAGGAGGTCAGGGTTGGGCATCAGCTCGAACCGCGCCGGATGGCTCAGCCCGTCAGGATACTCGGGCAACTGCGCCAGCACGGGCCCCAGCAGGCCCATGTGCAGCCAGGCGCTGGCGGCTCCGGGACCGCCGTTATAGGCAAACACCACCGGCCGCCGCGAGCCGCCGCCCTGACCAAGATAGGACCAGCTGAACATGGTAGCTTCAGCCTTTCCATCGGGGCCAGTGAGAACGTGATCCGCCAGCCGCACCCGATAGCGCAAGCCACTGGGTGCGATCTTTTCTGCCTCCCAGCGATAGGGAATGAACTCGCTCATGTCTTTACCTCCCCACCGCTTCAAACACAGAGAAGAATCGGTCGATATCCTGTGTGTTGTTATAAAGGTGGAAGCTCAGACGCATGCCCCGCTCCCCGTTCTCGTCGGGGGACTCGAAGTGGGCGAACACGCCTGCCTTTTCCAGCATCTCATCGGTGACGGGACAGCCCGCCGCAACCTTGATATACACGATCTGGCAGCGGTTCTCCGCAGGGAAGTCGTAGGCCAGACGCAGCCACGGGGTCTGGGCCAGCCTGGCGGTGAAATAGTCCGCCAGACCACAGACGTATCGCTCCACCTCTACCCCGCTCAGCATGTCGTACTGCGCGGCCATCAAACCCAACCCATAGATGCCGTCGGCATGGGGGTAGCCGATTTCAAACCGACCCGCGTCCTCCCGCAGGGTCAGGCGGGCCTTGCCGGTGTTGAACCGGTCGTCGTCGGACATCCAGCCCGCGCCCCAATGGCGGATCAGGGGCTGCAGCCGCCGACTGATATAGGCGTAGCCGGTACCGCAGAAGTTCATCATCCACTTGTAGTCATTGCCTACCAGCAGATCCACACCCCAGCGCTCCACATCTACCTGCAGTGCGCCCAGCGCCTGCACGCCGTCCACGAACAGCAGCAGGCCTCTTTTGCGGCACATCTGGCTCAGGCGGTCCATGTCGATGCGGTAGCCGGTCTTGCTCTCCACCAGATTCACGGTGACGGCGCGGGTGTGTTCGTCGCACAGGGTCATCAGCTGCTCCGGCGTGACGGCACCGTTTTCCGGCACGGCGTACCGCACCTCCAGCCCCTCGTCCTGCCTCTTCTGCCAGGCAAAGCGGTTGCCGATCCAGCCGCGGTCCACCGCCACCACGTTGTCCTCGGGGCCGTACTCCACGGCCTCCGTCACCATGGTGAACATCTGCGTGGAGCTCTGGCCGAAGGTGATGCGATCCGGTGCGCCGTGGATCATCCGCCCCAACGCGACCTTTGATCGCTGCATCATCTCCAGCGTTTCAACAGAGGTGCCGGGAAACTCCCACACAGAGTTGCCGCCCTTGCGGTAACGGTCGTCCAAGTAGCGGCGTACGCCGTCATACACGAAGTCTGGTACCAGACCGGTGCTGGCCGTCTCGAAATACGCCCACTGCTGCGTCACCGGCACGCGGGCACGCAGTTCCGGAATGGACTTTACAAAATCAACCATGGCGTCCCTCTCAGTTGTAGGACTTTTCCTTGTCCTCCCACGGCTGGTAGGGAGCCTTCATCTCGGCGATCAGATCCACGCCCTTGCCCTTGAGGTACTTGACGCGGAAGAAGAAGTACACATAGCCCACCACGAACACGGCCAGGATACCGGCCACAGCGCCGCCGCTGAGGGTTGCGGCCATTTGGACGCTCAGATATAGGCAAATCAGGAAGGTGGCGACAGACAGCACATAGGCCACATACTTATTCATGTGCAGAGAGGAGTTATCGCAGCATTTGGGGTATTTTTTGTGCGCAAAGATGGGTGCCAGAGTATTGGGCAATTCTGCCAGCGTGTTGCAGAAGGAGAAAATAGTCATGACCACACCAAAGGTAGCACCCGTAGCACAAATAGCAATTGCAATGATCATAACGATGAACAGGCTCCAGTAGGCAACACCGTACTTGTTGCGCTTGGCCAGCACCTCTGGGAACACTTTATTTCGAGCAGAGGATTCCACCAACGCCACGCAAGCCAACGCTACAGGAATCAGAGAAGTAATAATGCCGCAGATGGGGCCGCCCACAATGAAGAAGGTCAGCAGCACCGGAGACATGAAGTGGGACGCAACATCGGACAAGGAGGTGACCTCCGCGGCGGGCACCACGCCGATGGTGACGATGGCCATCAGGATATACACCACGGCCACAATCGCGGGGCAAAGGATCAGAGCCAGAGGCACGGTCCTGCCGGGATTTTTCACATCGTCAGCCACCTGCGCCACAGAGCTGGCACCGGACAGAGAGGATGTCAGCACACCGATGGCTGCCGCCAGAGAGCTGAAGGTCACGCCGGGACGTACGATCTCGCCGAAGGTCACGTTGCTGGCGTCGATGTTGGGCAGGCCCAGAACAATATACAGGGCAATGGCAATGAGCAGCAGCGCCACCATCGCATTTCCGGTATTGATGGCGGTCTTGTTGCCGAACCATGCCACCACGGCAAACACCACCAGCAGGGCCACAGCGGCAATGGTGCTGTTGATCTCCGTGTTGGGGAACAGCGGCTGAATGTACATGCCGAACAGCACGCCGAACAGGGATACCATCGTAGGCATCAGCAGGGTGCTGAAGGAAATAAACGCGCCGGCTGCGGGATGGATCAGCTTGGCCGCCCACAGGAACTGGGCGCCGCTGGCAGGCAGAGCTGCGGACGAGTAGGTCAGCGCCAGCGCCCGCAGGACAACCACAACTGCCGCGCCGATCAGCGCCCAGACAACGCCGGCGCCATACTCATTTGCCACCGTGGGTAAGGTGCCGAAGATGCCAGAGCCGACAATACAACCGATGCCCATTAGAATGGCACCCAGTAGACCAATTTTCTTCTTCTCCATAAGTATCTCGCTCCTTTTTTAATAATCTCACTGATAATATCAGCGTTCTATACAGATATTACCACTGGTATTATCAAATGTCAATCACATTTTTTCTCCCACTAGCAAAACCGCGGTCGAACAACTCGACCGCGGTTTTGCTTACCCTTCATACATCTGCGATATCCGTTATAATCCAATATTTCGCCTGCTCTTGATCCCGTGCCAGCAGTGCATCAATGATGTGGTGGAAATTACTGTAGTCTGGTCTGCGCCTGATTTGGGTCATGGAAGCAATGTTCACCAGTTTCTCCAATGTTTTTACCAGCACGGGGTTTCCCGATATGCCAGCCAATCCCATATGAAAACGATAATTGACAGTTTGTTCCGGGCTTTCGCTCATATCCGCTCCGATAGTAGTATCTCGCAGCCGTTCAATTTCCTCGTCCGTGGCATTTTCAATGGCTAGCTGGACACAAAGTGTCTCTAAGCACCGGCGGATCTGCTGGATTTGATTAACTTCCTCGTTGGTGAAGGTATTCACCATATAGCCCTTACGAGGATAACTAACCAAATACCCCTGATCCGCCAGCAAGTGCAGGGCATCCTTCACAGGTGCCTTGCTCACGCCATATCGCTCAGCAATCTCGCTTTCGCTAATAAAATCCCGCGCGGTGTACTTCCCCGCGATAATATCGCCGCGCAGCTGCGCAAAAATCTTCTCTGACAGTTTTTCTTTCATGCTGATGATCTCCTCTAATATGTCCTCTGCATATTTCATTCTACCGGATAATTTTCAGATGTCAAGGCCCTCTGCCTCCACATTGTCAATATCAAGCGGATCTGCGTCTGCAGGAGTAACAACAAGCGTTCCAATATATCGCCCAGACCTACAGCGAACAGATATTAGCTGCAACCATTTTTCTGTTCCGCCGGCAGGGCACACGCCTGCTCATGATGCCCAGCCCTCTACCACGCTGGATAATCTATACCCACGCAAGAACAAAAAAGCCGCCAGCGCAGGATCGCAAGGGATGCTTGAGATATGGCGCAGGATAGCTCAGTACTGAGTATCCTCTGCTTTCCGCGTGGCAGGAGTGACGGCAGTGACGGGAAAAGCTACGGGGTCACGGTAAAATTCAAGGAGGAAAAATGAAATGACAAATAACAAGGAAAAGTACGCTTTTTGGCTTACGCCGGAAGCAAAGAAAATGATAGAAATAAACGCGCCACTGGCTAACTGCGGTAGCCAAAGTGAGTTCGTAGAAAAGGCCGTTCGGCTCTATGACGGCTACCTGAAGGTGCAGAACGCCGGTGCGTTCCTGCCCCACGCAGTGGCTGACGTGCTGAAGGGAACGCTGGGCGTGTTCGCAAACCGCATGGCAAAGCTGCTGTTCAACCTGACCGTGGAGCACAACATCACCAACCACCTGCTGGCCGCCGACGTGGATATGACACGCGAGGAATACAACAAGCTGCGCGGCGGCAGCGTCCGCGAGGTCACCAGCACACGGGGTATGCCAAGAATCTGACTTGGCACTTAACAAACCCCCTCGTTGCAAAGCGCGGCAGTCCATGTTACAATAAAAATACCTTAAAGCAAAAGGAGGCTGCCTCATGCGTGATTTGATCAAGCACATTGTTTTTGAAGAATTTTCGAAACTGACCACTCTGATTGAAAAGGATTTCTCCGGCAATTATAAAAGGAAAGTCAATAATTTTCTGCTCAGTCAGATGGACGAAAACATTACCGCCAGTATGGTATTCGTAAGCAGCTTTGAGTCTAAGAGCGGTTTTGCCATTGAGACCTGCGCCAAGCGCATTGCGCGTCTGAAATTCGGCGAGGAAAATGTGCCTGCAATCGTAAATCCTCGCCGTCTTATGCATAATATCGACGAAAGTAAGATTTCCGGTCAAGTTGTCGTTACAGATGTCGATACTCATAACGGAAACCTGCGCGGCGAAATCGCCACTTTCCGTGCGACCAATGAAGCTTCCGGCTCCGGCAGAAGCCGTACCGAGAGCGGTGTGACCCAAAACAGCATCAGGGAAAATCTTCTCCCCCTGGCGAATAAATATCGCTGCGGCACTATCCAGGTCAAGCCCGTGGATCTTGCTTTTTTTGACGGAGAAAACTGGAATATCTTAGAATTGAAAGCGGGCGGCGACCTTGATAGCTCCAATGCTCCTTCTAATGTTGAGAAGCTTCTTACGATCTACGTTGACATGGGTATTGAAAACTGCAAGGCATACTTCGCAACTCTATACAACAAAGACGGCGAGGGAAACACATGGAAAGGTGCTGTGAAAAAGCATCTGGCCTATCCTGAAATGTTTCTTATCGGCAAAAATCTGTGGAAAAAGATCTTGCCCAACGGTATTTCTTTTGAAGAATTTGAAGAGATCTACAAAGAAGCCTTGGAAGATATTCATCTCAATGAGCGCATCGTTCGAATGATAGAAGAGTGCGTTGCCAAGTGATATGCACAAACTCACAAAAATCAAAACGAGGAATTATACTGTCATTAACGGCGATTGCCTCGACTATTTAGGCCAAATCCCGGATAACAGCATCGATCTGATTCTTACGGACCCACCTTATAATATTGCCCAATACTCCACCGGCAACATCAATTTGCCAGGAAGATCCGCCTTAAATAACGACCTTGCGGAATGGGATCTGATTCCTATCGATCCGTTCGATCTGCTGCCCGATTTTAAGCGCATTATAAAACCGGATGGAAACATATTTGTTTTCACAAGCTACAATCTGATAGGAAAATGGCACGAAGCGTTTGATAGTGAGTTTGATACGTTCCAGTTTTTCATTTGGCACAAGACGAACCCTGCTCCAAAGATATTTAAAAATGGCTTTTTGAACAGCTGCGAAATGATTGCCTGTATGTGGAATAAAGGACACAAATGGAATTTCAGCGATCAGCGCAATATGCACAACTTCTTCGAAAGCCCCATCTGTATGAAACCGGAACGGCTGTCAGAGCCAAAGCACCCCTCTCAAAAGCCCGTGAGGCTGTTAGAGCATATTGTCTCCATCGCTTCAAATGAAAACGACGTTGTCTTGGACCCTTTTATGGGCGTGGGGTCGACCGGTGTGGCGGCATTAAGAAACAAGCGAAGGTTCATCGGAATTGAAATTGAGAAAAGCTATTTTGACGCCGCTGAAATGAGAATTGGGGTCTACAGATGAAAAAAGAATTAGAACAAATTGCGGAAAATATGAAGGAACTCGGGCTTGCCGCGCTTGCCCATGTGAACAACATACGGCTTATGGAAGACAGGTGGTCGGGTATTCTATCTGTGTTGCAGGTAGCACACGCCATGGAGATTTTGGCGAAAGCGCGTATTGCACAAGAGCATCCGCTGCTTTTGTTTGACACATATCCCAAACCCACAAAAAGAGAAAACAGAATCATAAACGAGATGACGCTCTCACAGCTCTCGGAAAAAGGGCGAACGATTGAATGGTCAAGTATAATCGAAATGCTATGGCTTGTTGCCGATATGAAAACTGTGGATATTTCCGCATTCAATGAATTCGGGGAAATACGAAATGCTATTCAACATTTTGGAATAGTTTCCAAAGAAAAGAGCGTTTCTTATCTAACTTCGCTCCAGTTTATATATGGAACTATCGACCCATTCATAAACGAAAGTTGGGGCCTGTTTGCGGTCGATTACTGTCAGGACTATCACGAAGATTCAGAGGATAATTCCAACTATTGGAATTACATAAGAGAGTGCCTGATCGGAAACGAAATCATTTTTAAGGTCTCCCCATTCCTCGCTGAGAACAAGGCTTTTTGGTGGTCATCAATCAAGGTAGCCGAGGAATTTACTGCTCTGGCAGAAGAAAGTGATTTTATTGAACCAATCGAAGTGAGTAAAGAATACTATGATGCGATAAAAGAGCAACTGCAATTATACAATGTCTTTGTCGACTGAATAATAAACGAACCTCCCTGTCTCAGACAGGGAGGTTCGTTATAATCAGATGCTTTGCATCTCTGTTGTTCCGGCTACGCACGTTATATGTATACCGTTTATCAAAGCTCAATATGTGGAAGTCCTTCTCATATAAGCCACTGATAAAATCAGTGTTCTTGATCACGAGAATAAAGCGGGCTAAGGTCTTCTTCAGCACATACGCAAGCCGTTCTTGGTCGAACTTCGTAAAGTTCACTCCATCATAGTCTGAAAAGTCTGTGTCATAAGGCGGGTCCAAGAACATAAAATCCTTTTCAGACAACTTGACCTTGCTTAAAAGTTCTTCAAAATCGCAGCAATGAATGTCCGTCTTCGCGAACAGCGCCTCCATTTCTCTATTGAACATACCGTCTATTTTCGATCTCATATCTTTGCGATTATATGACATCCCACCGTAGGGAATATTAAACTCGCCCCTCGCGTTAAAGCGAAACATTGACCCGTAACAGTATTCCCGAATAAAATAGAAATTTGCGGCTTGATACTGTATTGACTGATCCGTAATGCGTCCAAGTCGGATGTCATTGAACACCTTGCGGAAGTACATATAATATCCGCTCGTAAAGCCGGTGATCAGGTTTTCGCATAGATCCTCTGGTGAAAACGGCCGTCTTTCGTGATTTTTTGCGGTTCGAATAAACTTATCCTCAACCATTCGGTAAAGCTGGTCATCAAAATCGTTCTTATCCAGCAGCAATTTTTCCGAAAAGCCGGAATTGATCTTATCCGACAAGCCCATTATTAGCTCGCCTAATACTTGGCCAAGCTCTTCTTTGGAAACTCTTCCTTCTGTAAGCTCGGAAAAGATATGAAGCAATTCGCTCGATTCCCTGCCGCAGACAGAAACAATATTGTTGAAGCTGTTGCTATAGCACACAAGCAACTCATACAGCTTCTTGTCCTGCGCTTTGATCAGCTTGTAATACTGCATAAGCGACTCGGAGATGTCATTGATTACTGCGGCTTCAGGCGCGAGATGAAAAAACAGGGCTCCGCCACCGAAAAATGGCTCGATATATCGATTATAAGATGGTATCAAAGGCTCTATCTCAGCGATCTCTCCGGACTTCCCGCCGGGCCATTTGATAATCGGTCTCATAGGTCCACCTCTTCTCAAGTATAGAATATCATAGAAAAGTAAAAAAGGAAAGAGGAAAATCAACCTCATGTATTACTGCTTCCGCCTGTGAATAGCAGTGTTGAGTTAAACTCCAATGCTCGAAAAAGTAACAGCTTTCTTCGTGGAGTTGTGGTATGTGTTGTGGCTACCAAGAAAGGAGTTGATTCTATATGGCTAAGAAACGCGCCAACGGTGAGGGCAATATCCGCAAGCGCACAGACGGCCCCCAGGGTGTGGGCCAGCTTTGACCCACACCCTGGCCCACAGATTAAATCGGTCAAAAAAGCAAAGAAAAAGTCCTGTTTTCGATAGAAAACAGGACTTTTGGGAGCTGCTGGGCGGATTCGAACCGCCGACCTCATCCTTACCAATTGCAGAACGATTGTTTTTCCTTGCTGTTGGTTATTGTGACTTATTGCCCGCAAGCCTTTGATTGCAACGGCTGCGGGATTTTCTTTGCGATAGCTTGCCGCTTCGTGTTGTATCTTAAAAGTTCTTGCTTTTTGATACCTGTGTCGGTTTTGTGTCGGTTTCTAAAAATGCAGTCCGACAAGACCTCATCCCTTTTCGGATCGATTTCGGAACATGGGCGGCGCGGTGACTCCTCTCCCGTACCCTTTTCCCATATATACGCACATACATGATGAAGCACATAGGATGATACGATAGAGAAATATACTGAACTACGCGCGCAAATAACGCGCGCGCACGCGAGGAAGGTCAGGAGAAACACCGACGGAGTCTCTGCGTCCGGTCGGGCAGAAGGAGAGCAAAAATAGGGGTGGAAAAGTCCGTTATGATATTTATTTTTGTAGATGCCTTGCTCCTTGCGATTCTCTATGCTACTATGAGTTAAGGGAGTGTTCTGTGTGTTCTTTGATGGCCTTTCTGATTTTGAAAAAGACGCAGTCTTTTGCGCGATGGACTCTGAAAATGCAAGGAACGATATACACCCACTCGTGATGAGGAAATTCCCGAATACACCGGCCAGGACGTCCTTGAGGAGCTGCGTCGGCGTAGGCTGGAATAGGGTGGCTAATCGATAAGGAGGTACCACTATGGACTTTTTTGAAAGTATGGCTATGTCTGGCGGTAATCCTGCCATCGCAGCTGGTATGCACACCGCCAGCAGTTCCGCTCCCAGACGTCCCGAACCTGCAGGCCGCCGCGGTCCTCCGCCTCCCGGTGTGACCATCCCTCCCAACGCTTATGCCATCTACTCCCGTTCCGGGAAGTATCTGGGATGGGCTTACCGCGAGGAATGACACAAGATCGCTTACTGTACCCTTCCCCGGCGAGAGCTGACAGCTCCGCCGGGTCTTTCTTCTTTATACGGATCAGTCCCATACCGGAAGGCATGCAGAGGACATTCCGACTCCTGACAGGTGTCCACGCGGCGCGGCTTGCCTAAGCAGCATTCCTGCAAGCAGTAGGCGTAGATCGCCCGCAGGGGCGTTTCGGGCCGCCGCATTACTGTACCCCCCAGCGTTCCAGTTGCTTTTCCAACTCGCTGCGCTGGTTCTGGAGGGAGCAATACCGGGTGGTGCGCTGTGAGTCGCTCAGCGCATTGACTGCCACGCCGTGTCGTTTGCGGCGCGCAGCTTCTTCCTCCGCGTCCGCCTTTGCCCGACAGAACTCCGATTCGTTGGGGCAAAGCACGTTGATCCATATCCTCGTGCCATACCCGGGGATCTCCTCCACGAGAAAGGTGGGATTCCCGGAAAAGGAATACCCTACACCGCCAAAGAAAGCGAGTCCTCCGTAGATGTCCTTTCCTTTAATCGCGCCCAGCTTGGCGCGCTCCGCCTCCGCTTTCCACGCTTCCCATGTGGAGAAGATGCGGGCATCTACATATACCCGTATCACGGGACAGTAATCCAAGCCGCGGCGCTGCACATCCTCTTCAAAGTACGGCTCGTTTCCATCTTCTCCGCCGGCATCTCGCCACGCCTGAAGTGAATAGTTTTTGATAGAGTTGCGATAGTCGTCACCGCGATTCTGACCCAAGAAATAATCTGTTCTCATATTCTCTTGCTCCTTTCAGCCCTGACGGGGTATTTTTGTTTCTCAACGGGTTTTCTCAGCCTCTCGCTTTTCCTCCTCGGTCATTTTGGCATATCGCCGCGCCCAAAAGTCGATGTTGGCCTGCTTCTTTCGCTCCCGTACTCCGGGGCGCTGAGAATATGCCCTCATGTATGCCCGCTGTGCGGTCTTCGCCTGCTCCTCGCGGGTCAGCTCTGCCATAGCTACACACGCTCCTTTCCTGCAAAAGTAAACCGGCTGACGGGTATAAAAAAGCGCACGAAGTCCCCACGCATACTCCGCTGGGTTCTGTGGCGTTTGCCTTTTCCCCGTTTGGAGCTTACGGCCACCCTATTATGGCCATGCGCTGCCGGTTTCTTCGCACGTTTCCGCTTCCTATCCGTCAGCCGGTATTCAGTTGGCCGCCTGTTTATATCCCGCCGGCGGTCGCGGGTAGGAATGAACTCACAAACAAGAGTTTGGAGCATGGGGGACGATGCAGTCATCCCCATGTGTACAGTATAACAAATTCGAAGTGAAAGCGCAAGATATAGCGAAAGATAAGCGTGTATAAACATTATGTTGCGGTGTTTGATATTTTTTATGCAGAATGTGTGAATGCTACATACATTGTACAACTGGCTTGGTTAATGTGACCTCGAAGAAGAATATTTCCAACTGTGGCAAAATTCTCGCCGAATATGGTTGCAATTTTCTCAAAAAAGACATATAATAACCATAACAGGACCCCCCGCACCTCTCCACGGTTTCGTGTGATGTGTCCCAGGGGGGACATTTTTATGTACGGGGATAGTACTATGGCTATACAGATGAAGTTTCCAACAACATACGCGGAGCAGCTCGCCAAGTTGAAAAATCGCGGATGCGTGATTGAAGATGAGGCTGCCTGCTGCGAGGTGCTGAAGGCAGTAAACTATTATCGGCTGTCGGCATACTTCCTACCGTTCAAGGGTGTCGATGATCGCTACAAAGACGGCACGACATTCCGCAAGGTCTATCGCATCTATGAATTCGACCGCAAGCTGCGCGGTATTTTGTTCTCGGCAGTCGAGGAAGTGGAGATATTCCTGCGTTCTCGCTTTGCCTATTACCACGCCCACAAATACGGAGCAACAGGGTATTTGGACTCGGGCAATTACTCGGACAAGCACAACGCGGAGAAATTTAATGCTACCTTGCAGCGAGAGATCGAGAATAACAAGAAAGTCCTGTTTGTGAAGCATCATCTTGAAAAGTACGATGGTGTTTTCCCTATATGGGCCATTGTTGAACTGTTCACATTTGGCACGTTGTCGTATTTCTATGCAGACCTGACAACGCAGGATAAGAAGCAACTGGCGGATGAACTATACCAAACAACACCTAAGAATTTGACCAGCTGGCTGCGGTGCTGCACTGATCTGAGAAATATATGCGCCCACTATGGACGGCTGTATTACAGAATATTTCCCGCCATTCCTGCGGGCCTCAATTTGCATGAGGCCGCCAAACGGCGGTTGTGGGGCGCGGTTTTGGTTCTAAAGAGCCTCTATCCAAATCCCTTCAAGTGGAATAACGAGGTATTACCCTCTATTCATGCCCTGTTCGACGAATATGCGGAGGACATAAATCTCTACCACCTGGCTTTCCCCGAGGATTGGCTGGAGCAGTTGAGGAAGTAAACGCTCCCTGCAAAATCGGAACATCTGTCCGGCGGGGAGAGTTTCGGGGAGGGGTACTTACTTTCTTCAACTCCGTATTGTAAACCACCCCCTCCCTTTCGCTGCGTACACCCTGCATGCTGCATGGAGCGCTTGTATGGCTGGCCGCGTTCGCCTGGTGTGAGATTAGTCTATATCGCGAAAGCTGTGTATGATGGCATGAAAAAGGGCCGGATTTCAAGTCCGAACCATGCTTATGCCCTTCTCACTGCGCGAATTTCAAATTCAAGCAGTGGGGTAAGGGGGTAAGTACTGCGGTGGCCTTGCGTGTCATTTTCCGCGCAGTGTGCAGCGTGTTTCCTGTGTTATGCGATCTTTGCTGCGAGAGTGGATATGCTTGCTTGTGGGCAGAAGAAAGAGAGTACCCGCCGCATGGCAGGTACTCTCTTCCCGTATGTAGCGGATGTGTTGGTTACTCCGTTTTGTGGTCGATGCTGGCCTTGACTTCGCTGGTAAGCTCTTCCAGCGCCGGCATGATGTCCTTATCACGTTTGCTCATGATCCCACCATGCAGTCGCTCAAGAAAGGCGTCGCGCTCCGCTGTGGAAAGTGCGTGGGATGTGTGGGACTGGCATATCATCTTCCGTACCGCGTCGATACACTCATCGATGCGGCGGGACTTCTCTACGCGCTGGGCTTCCTCCAGATAAGCGCCGCAGGGATCGCGATCTCCCTCAAGCTCGCCACCAACCATCAGATAGTAGGACTTCAGTGCGTCTCCCAATGTATTCACGATGGTCAGAAGCAGATCGCCGATGGCCTCCGCATCGTTCTGCACCCAATGCTGATAGTCCGTGGGATGCTCGCCCCAGTACTGCATCCAGAGGTGCAGCAGCATACGCCAGGGACGCTCAAAGTCGGACATAGTTTCAAAAAGACCCTCGCGGATGGTATGCCGCTCGGCGGCGTTGAGTTCGTAAGCACAGATCATAATTTCCTCTTTGTTTTATCGGCGGGAGGCTGGTACAATGACTGTACCGGCTGCCCTGTGGCGGTTGGTGTTCAAGCTCCTCTGTGTCGTGCTTTGGTCGGCGTAGGCACAGAGGGCTTTTCTATGGCATCCAGCAGAGCCAGAACCCAGCGGGTAAGCTGAATCGCTCCGGCGATTGTGACAAGGTACAGCATCGGCAGCACCTCCGCAGTCGCATTTTTCGCCGGGATCGAGGTTGGCTCCGCATCGACGGCAGGTGTGGTAGTAACTCACGACGCACCGCCTGTTCTCTTGAGAGACTCCGCACGCTTGGCGCTGCAGATGGGGCAAAGGATGGCTGTTCCGTACAGGTCGCTTTGCCCATCGCTGAAAACCTCGCTGATGTCCACGCGATGCTCCTTTTCGCAGATCGGGCAGACGGTGTAAACATTGTCACTTTCGATGTAGAGCTTAAAACCGAGTTTTTTGAGATAAAACATTTTTACGTCCTTTCTGCGGCCTTGCATGACCGCTTTCCTGTTTTCCGCCGTGCTGGCGGAGGGTTTCGCGCTTGCTTGGTTGTGGGGGTATGTTTACCCTTGGCAGGGTGCATCCTGCTCCAAATCGCTTGCTGAGGCACCGGTTTTTGCCAAAGAACGGCTTTCTATGCCTCTCTTGCTGCGGTGAGGGTTTTTTCCGAAGCGGTAGATGTGCAGCGCACAGTCGGTGCAGGGGCATAACCGAACTTCAAGCGCGGAGTTACAGCAGCAGTCCAGACATTTCATGCGGATGCTTTTTAACGGTGTAGGCGTAGTCTTCACCTCCCTTCAAATTTTCAGATCCGGGCGGTTCATGCAACACTAAACCACCGGACGGTGCTTGTCTTGGTGAACTGCGCCGCCAAATCGGGGAGCGCCTTTTTCAGTGCGGCGGTGTCGATGCGGCTGCTGGTGACGGGCTTCCATACGGCTTTCCAGTCGCTGCCGGTCAGAACGTCCACGCCGGCGGCGGTCATTTCGGCCTTGATGGCATCCTGAATGGTGTCGATCGCGGTGGCCAACTCGTCGGCCATACGGCGCAGCTCCCGCAGCTCGTGGATCTGGGAATCAAGATTTTTGCCAATCATGGTGTACCTCCGTTCATTTTGTTGGGGTCGGGCAGCGTCGGAAATATATTGCGCCCACTGTTTCAGGGCTTTTCGTCCGTATGTCTGCCGCCCGATTGTGGCTTATTTAAGGCCGCCCCTGTTTGCGTTCTGTGATCATAGTATACACTATATTTCTGTGTATGTATATTGGCAATATGCACAAGATTTAAGTGCTTGTTGTGTACACATTATACACTTGACTGCTGTGCATACTTGGTGATAGAATAAAGGGTGATAAAGGAGGTGGGCAAATGCCTGTCCGTTTTAAAATTGATGTGTTGGCTGAGTTGAAAAAGAAAGGTTTTTCCAGCTACAAAATGCGGCAAGAAAAGCTCATGGGCGAGGCCACAATTCAACAGTTACGCAAAGGTGAGCTTGTCTCTTGGGAAAACATAGGCCGCATTTGTGCTATGCTTGACTGCCAACCAGGGGACATTTTGGAATACACTGAAAGCTGAATACTTTCCCGCCCTTGACCCCAGCGGTCAGGGGCGGTCTTTTATTCTCTCTAACAGATAGGCATTTCGCCGCGCCTGTCGGGCGCGAGTCTCCTCCAACGACAGGGACTCCGCGCCTCTGCCAATATGCCTCAAGTCCTCGCAACGCACGCCGCTGACACCGGTGACGGCCTTGACGTGGCGCATGACAACGGCGGAGAGCCATGCGGACGAGCCGACAGTCCATGCGCCGTCCCGCTCCCTTGTGCCGAAAACGCCCTTTTTGCTGGTGGTGCCGAATAGTGGCGCGGTATCGGGTAAATCCTGCGGGCGGATGCCGCTGGCGAGATAGAGCCGCACGGCAGATTGTGCGAGTTCTGGGAACGCCACCCGCCGGATGCCGCCGGATTTACCGCAGCTGACAATAATCTGATTATCTGACCAGCGCAGAGTGGCAGGGCTCAGATGCAGCAGCTCAGCATTGCGAAACTCCGTGGTCAGGAGCAGGATCACAATGGCGTAATTGCGGGGATAGGTGGCGTTCCGGGCGTTGCCGGGGCGGTCAAACGCGTATAACCGCTGGAGCTGCCAATCGTGGAGCGCGACATATTCCGCCGGCGGCAGGTCACTCACCGAAGGGATCAGGCGCTTCAAGACTGGATTTGCCTGATACCAGCCATGCTCACACGCCCAGTCGAAGAAGGCATGGAGGCGGACAAGATACTGCTGCCGTGTCCGCTGGGTGAGCTCGCGAGCATCAAAGGTCTGCGCCCACAGGAGGATGTCCGCATAGCATGGGTCACTTGTGCCGTTGGCACTGTCGGCAAACGATGCCATAAAATCCGCCAGCGTGCGGGCGTAGCCGGTGATGGTGCGGGGTGAGCGGCCTTGCTCCTCCAAGTCACGGAGATAAGCAGCGGTGGCCGCCTCCAGTCGTTCAACGGATGTGGTGTATGTAGAGCTGTGCACAAATTTCACCCCCTATCAGATACATCGGCCAGAATTTTGTTGAAATACCGCTTGAAATCATAGGCAGACTGCACCTGTCGCTGCCAATAGTCGTGATCCAGCGATTGGTACATGACATCTTCCATCACATCCCAGGCCACCCCGTTCTGGGTGTGCAGTTCATCTAACGCTGCCGCCTGCTTTTGCAGTTCCGCCTCCGTAGGCTGTGCCCTGCATGGATTGTCCCCGGTCTTTTCATCGGCCAGATACTTGACAATCTGATAGGCTTCGCTGGCGTGGTCGTACACGCACTGGTCGCCTAAATAATTTTTTGACGCGGGGGCGGGGGAGCCTTTTTCTCCCTCTCCCTCTCCATCTCTATCTCTATCTCCTTCTTTATCTGTATCACTTGGTAACGGGGCGTTACCACCTATACGAGTCGTATCGCTTGGTAACTTCTTATCCCATCGTTTCCGCACGTTTTCCGTGTTTCGTTTGCTCTTGGCTTCAAAGTCCGCAAGGGTTTCATCTACGCTTTCGCGAAATGAGCAGAAAAGCGCATGAGCGACACCATCGAGAGTCCGAATCTCCCCCGTGGAAAAATAGTGCAAGGCTGCTTTCAGCGCTTGTCCCACTACCGCGTCGTCTGAGCCGTCGATAAATGCTTTTTGACCGAGATAGATCCGAAACCATGTTACGCGGCCTGTTTTTCCCACGCCTCATCACCCGCCGATCTGCCCGGTGGCCTCGCGGCGCAGCTTTTCCAACAGTGCCGGGACGTCCACTAGGTACACCGTCCCCGATCGAATATGCGGGACAGTGCCGTCCTTACAGCCTTTCCGCAAGTAGTATTGGCTAAGTCCGGTGCTACGGCAGGCATCAGGGATCTTCTGATAGGGTGTGGATGCGCTCACTTTTTCTCACTCCTTTCACTGCGGTACTCCTTCATCCGCTCAATGGTTCGGAAAATATGTTCCTTCTGCTCACTGGGTAGCTCCCGCCGAAGTTTGCGGGACAAATTTCCCTCATAGATGCCCAGTGCCTCGGCCAGTTCCCAGTGCTTGAAACCGGCCTCAACCAACGCCTGACGAATATCTTGGTTATCCATGTGTCAATCCTCCTTTCAAATTCAACTTGACAGCGGTCTACCTATGCTGTACTATATTGTTGTAGACGTTGCTGCTGTTGTCTACAACTTTATCATACATTTTTGAGAAAGACCTAGTTACCACAAGTCGGAGATTTATTTGAATCCGATTGCTAAAAATCTACAGGAGTTTGAATTGCAATGACATTACGTGAGTTGGCTGATAGATACATTGCGCTGCGCGAAGATGCTGGATATAAAACCCAGCGGAGTTTTGCGGCTGCCATTGGGATAAACTACAAGACCATTGATTCCCATGAAAATGGCCGACGCCCAATGTCGCATGAAACTTTGATTAAATATGCGGATTTTTTCGGTGTTTCTACAGATTTTCTTTTAGGGAGAACGAATGTTAAAAGTCCAAACGCAAAGATGCGGGGCATATGCAATAGGCTCGGCTTGTCCGAGGAAGCTGTTCTGGCGATCTGTAGAATCGAAAAAAAAGAATCTGAAAACTCCAAGCAGTTAACATATAATCCGCGATGGGTGCTGGATCGGTTTCTGTGCTCAGAGTACTTTGTTGATTTTATCCGAGCCCTCAGCGATTGCCTGAGATGGAGCTTTGATCCTACGGATTTTGAGAGGCTCATTGAACTGGAAAAGTTGAACGCCAACAAAAAGGGCGTGGCCTGTTTTTGGCACCGCGATGTAGAAAACGAGCTTAGAACTGCACAGCAGGCAAGTCACGATATAGCGATATTCAATGCCCAACGATATGCGACAAAAATTGCTGAGGATTTTGCTGCATTGTCCGCCGATGCATATAAAATTGACCAGCAAAATGCGGCTGAGGTTGCGGTGCAGATACGCGCCATTAAGGACAGAGAAGTGCAAAAGGCCGCCAACTCCAGCACTGACACCTGACCACAATGACGCTATACAAAAAACAAAGTCCCATGCCGGAGCATGGAGCAGGAAAGGAGCATATATGGATAGCAAACAGATTAGCACACTAAAACTAGCCTTTGATGAAATTGTCCATATGACTGACGATGGTGTCGAGTACTGGTACGCGCGAGAAATTCAGAGAGCATTAGGATATTTGAAATGGGATAAATTCCAAAATGTTATCGAAAAAGCAAAAAGTGCTTGCAAAAGTAGCGGGAATAGCGTACAAGACCATTTTCTCCAAGCGGGGAAAATGGTTTCCATCGGCTCTGGAGCAGAAAGAAAAATCGAAGACATTATGCTAACCCGCTATGCTTGTTACTTGGTAGCAATGAATGGCGATTCAAGCAAATCCGAAATTGCATTTGCTCAGACTTATTTTGCTTTGCAGACGAGAAAACAGGAACTCCTTGAACAACGGCTTGCAGATATGAACCGCTTACAACTCCGGGAGCAGTTGAAGACATCGGAAAAGAGACTATCGCAAAACATTTATGAGCGTGGAGTTGATGACAAGGGGTTTGGGCGTATTCGATCAAAGGGAGATCAAGCACTTTTTGGCGGCAATACAACCGAGGATATGAAACGGAAGTATGGAATTACGAGTGGCCCACTTGCCGACTACTTACCGCCCGTTACCGTAGCCGCTAAGAATCTTGCAACTGAAATGACGAATTTAAATATTGAAGATAAAGACCTACGAGGAGAAGATACGATTACAGCGGAACACGTTCAAAATAATGAAAGCGTTAGGGGAATGCTGAAGCAAAGAGGGATTGCCCCAGAAAAATTAAAGCCAGCAGAAGATATAAAGAAAGTCGCTCGACGATTTAAGTCAGAAGAAAAGAAATTAGCAAGCAAGGCAGGAAAATTGCCCGCTACTGAGAAAAAGTAATAGGAGGAACTAATGCCGTCCACCCGGAAAATGACAACCAAATCCGGCAAGGTATTCTATGAGATCAGCGTCAGCCGTGGCCGCGGCAAGTCCCGTCTTACCCGTCGATGGTACGCGCCGGAGGGCTGGAGCAAAAAGGCCATCGAACGCGAGCTTGCCGCCGTGTCTGCGGAGTTTGAACGCCAGTGCGATGCGGGTGAAGTCATCAGCCGTGCCGAGCAGCGGGAAAAAGCATCGCAAGAGGCGATGGAGGCGGCCAAGATACTGACCCTGCGCCAGTATGGGGAGCGGGTGTTCATGCCCGCAAAGACTGTCACACTGAGTGAAAATGCCCGTGAAAACTATCAGAGCAATCTCAATAAGAAGATATACCCCGCTCTCGGCGATTTGAAAATGCCGGAGATTACACCGGCGCAGATCAGTGCATTTCTTCTGGACTTTCAGGCGCAGGGAAAAGCTCACGCCACAGTGATGAAGCTCTATACCATCCTGCACTCGCTGTTCAAAATGGCCTATTTGGGTGACATGATCGAGCGAAACCCCATGGACAAGGTGGAGCGCCCGAAGCCGCGCAAGGACGAGGTAAAGACGTCTGAGCCGTCCGCATATACGGCGGAGGAGGTTAGGAAGCTGCTGGACGCGCTGGAAACAGAGCCTCTCAAATGGCGGGCCTTGGTACGTCTGCTGATTGATACGGGTATCCGCCGGGGCGAGTGCTGCGCCCTGAAATGGCAGAATGTTGACCTCAAGACAGGTAAGATAAGGATTGCGGGAAACCTCTGCTATACGACGGCAAAGGGCGTTTACATGGATACGCCTAAAAGTGGTCGTGAGCGCATTGTCTATGCAGGCGCGGACACGATTGCTCTCCTGCGAAAGCTCCGCGCAGAGCAGGCGAGCAAGGCCGTGAGTGCGTATGTTTTCACGCGGGAGAGCGACCCGGAACCGATGCACCCGCAGAGCCCTACCCGCTACCTGAGAAACTTGTCTGCCCGCTGCGGTCTGCCTGATTTGCATCCGCACAAGCTGCGGCATACCTTTGCCAGCATTGCCATTACCAACGGGGCGGATGTGGCCAGCGTCTCGGAGGCACTGGGACATAGTGACAAGGCGGTGACGCTACGGATGTATACCCATGCCAACGCCGAAAGTGTGAAGCGCGCTGCTGAGATCACACGGGAGGCAATTAAAAAAGCCGGACAGGGATAACCCCTGTTCGGCATCTTTTTTGCGTGTCGGTGTCGGTTTTTGTGTCGGTCTCTCTGAAAATGCATTGTCCGTCGTTTTGACGAAAGAGAGCGAGAAGCTGTATAAACAAAGCAAAAACCGCTCAAATCAATCGATTTGAGCGGTTAATGTTGGAGCTGCTGGGCGGATTCGAACCGCCGACCTCATCCTTACCAAGGATGCGCTCTACCTACTGAGCTACAGCAGCATATATGGCGACCAAGAAGGGGCTCGAACCCTCGACCTCCAGCGTGACAGGCTGGCGTTCTAACCAACTGAACTACTTGGCCATGTGCGCTTTCGTCTTGGAACTCAAGCTTGCTTATTATAGCAAGTACCGCGCAGAATGTCAACACCCATTTCCTGTTTTTCCTGCAATTTTTTCAGAGGGCGGCGGGTAATCGCCGCCCTCTGCTCTATTTACAGCTCCCGGGCCTTGAACCACTTCACGGACAGCGCCCAGCTGCCGATAAACACAGCCAGCGAGATGGCCATAGTCGCCAGCGGAGACAGCGTGGCCGGCGCGCCGGACTCCTTGGATAGGTTTACCAGCAGCGCACAGACCCCCGCCACGACCATCAGCATGACGATATACACCACGCGCCCCTTGGTGGCGCCCAGCTTGTAGGTGGTGGGCAGCATGACCGAGGGGGCGATCAGTCCCACCGGAGCCATCATCGCCAGAAACGGCATGGCCGCCGCGGTATCGTGCCGCAGCAGCACCACCGGCACCGCCAGCAGGCAGACTGCCGCCGCCGTGACAAGGCAGGTGATGTACTTGACCGTCACGATCTGCCGCCGGGTCACGGGCAGCGTATCGCAGCAGGAGAACCAGCCGCTCTTTTCATCGTCGCCGATCAGCGACGCCGGCAGCGTCCCGGCGAAGAATATGGGATACAGCATCCACACCGCGCCCCCGTTGCTGTCCGTGGACTGGTACAGGGCAAGCCCCAGAAAAATCACCAGCATCAGCAAATACGTCTTGCCGAAGTGCCACAGGCTCCGCGCCTCCTTGTAAAACAATCCCTTCATCTCACACCTCCTTTGCCATGAACACGAACAGATCCTCAATATTCACCTGTCCCAGCGCCATGCCGGCAGGCACCGCATCACGCCGCAGCAGATACTCCGTGCCGTAGGGTGTGGCGCGCTGTCCGCATACCGCCGCCGGCTCGATGCCCTCTGTGGTACCCCGCAGGATGCCGTATTCCTCCGTCAGCCGGTCCTTTTCCTCGCACAGCAGCAGACGCCCCCTGTGCAAAAATGCGATGTAGTCGCATATCTTCTCCAGATCGCTGACGATGTGGCTGGATATCAGCACGGCATGCTCCTCATCCCGGGTAAAGTCCGAGAGAATGGTCAGGATATCGTCCCGCACCACCGGGTCAAGGCCGCTGGTGGCCTCGTCCAGCAACAGAAGCTTCGGTTGATGGCTCAGCGCCGCAGCCAGCCCCAGCCGCATCCTCATGCCTCGGGAGAAGTCCTTGAAGGGCTTATCCTCCGGCAGCGCCAGCCGCCGCAGATAGTCTCTGTACACCTCCGGCTGCCATCGGGTGAAAATGCCCGCCATCATGCAGCCGATCTGCTGCGCGTTCATGTACTCCGGCAGTCCCACCTCGTCCAGCACCACGCCGATGTCCTCCCGCTCCAATGCAGTCAGCGCCCGGTTGTCCTTTCCGTAAACGGCGATGGTACCGCCATCCCGCCGCAGGCCGTTCAGTATCAGCCGTATGGCGGTGGACTTGCCCGCGCCATTCTCGCCGATCAGACCCATGATGCAGCCGGCGGGCAGCGTCAGGTCAAGCCCCTGTAAGGCAAAATCACCCCGCCGCTTCGTCAGGCCGCGTATCTCCAATGCATTCATTCTGCTTCCTCCTTCTGCAAGCGCCACATCTCGTCCAATTCATTCTCTGTCAGCCGGCAGGCGGACGCCAAACGGCGGACCTCCTGCATATGGCCCTCTATCTTCTTCAAATTCTCCTCCCGCAGCAGTTCCGTGCTGCGCTCCGCCACGAAGCACCCCTTGCCGGGCAGCGTGTAGATGAACCCCTCGCTCTCCAGCTCGTCATAGGCCCGCTTGGTGGTAATGACGCTGATACGCAGATCCTTGGCCAGCGCCCGTATGCTGGGCAGCGCCTCGCCCTCGGTCACCTGTCCGGACAATATGGCGTCCTTGATCTGACTGTATATCTGGTCGTAAATGGGCGCGCCGCTGCGGTTGTCGATGTATAGCTGCATAAGAGGCCTCCTTGCGCAAACTGTATATGAACAGTATACACAGTTAATTCCGATTGTCAATAGCAAATTTCTGTGGTACAATATCCGGCAGAAACGCAGTACACACAAAGGAGCCCTTCATGTATATCGGAAACGTAGAAATACACTCCAAACTGTACCTGGCACCCATGGCCGGTGTTACGGATCTGGCCTTCCGCCAGATCTGCCGTGAGCTGGGCGCCGGCATGAGCTGCACAGAGCTGGTCAGTGCCAAGGCTCTGTGCTATCAGGACAAGAAAAGCCGAAGCCTTTTGAAGCTGGCCCCCAACGAAAAGCCCGCCGCTGCCCAGATCTTCGGCAGCGATATCCCCTGCATGGCTGAAGCCGCCGTCATCGCCGCCGAGGTGTCCGGCGCAGATATTATCGACATCAACATGGGCTGCCCGGTGGGCAAGGTAGTGGCCAACGGCGACGGCTCCGCCCTGATGAAGGATCCGGAGAAGGCTTCCCGACTGGCCGAGGCGGTGGTCAAGGCCAGCCCCGTACCCGTGACGGTGAAAATGCGCCGGGGCTGGGACAAGGGCAGCATCAACGCGGTGGAGCTGGCGAAAATGCTAGAGCAGGCAGGCGTCAGTGCCATTGCCGTCCACGGCCGCACCCGCACCCAGATGTACAGCGGTCAGGCCGACTGGACCACCATCCGCCAGGTGAAGGAAGCGATATCCGTGCCGGTCATCGCCAACGGCGACATCTTTTCGGCAGAGGATGCCGTCCGCATTTTACAGTTCACCGGCGCGGACATGGCCATGATCGGCCGGAGCTGTTTCGGCAACCCATGGCTGTTTCAACAGGCTCAGGCAGCGCTGGAGGGCCGTCCCATTCCCCCCCTGCCGCCGCTGGCGGAGCGCTGGGACACCGCCGTGCGCCAGATCGAACTGGCCGTTGCGGACAAGGGCGAGCACATCGCCCTGCTGGAGGCCCGCAAGCAGCTGTGCTGGTATCTCAAGGGCGTGAGCCACGCCAACTACTACAAAGAACAGATCGTCCGCCTGACCACACTGGAGGAGCTGTACCGGGTGGCGGCGGGGGTCAGGAGGGATCTGCGATGAACAATGAACAGGACATCCTGTGCCGCGCCCAGCAGGGCGATAGCGAAGCTTTCCGCCTGCTGGTGGAAGCCTATCAGACACAGGTATACCGTCTGGCCCTGCGGATGTGCGGCGAAGCGGCGGCAGACGACGTGACCCAGGAGGCGTTTCTCGCCGCATGGCGGGCACTTCCGGAGTTCCGCGGTACCTGCCGCTTCTCCACATGGCTCTACCGCCTGACCACCAACGCCGCCATCGACTGGCTCCGCCGGGAGAAGCGCCATCGGGGCATGGATGATGTCACCGAGCTGGAGCTGCCGGACGATGGTCCCAGCCCGCAGGACCAGGCAGAGCAGGCGGAAGCACAGCAGGCCGTCCGCCGTGCGCTGTCCCGGCTGTCAGAGGAGCACCGGCAGGTCCTGCTGCTGCGGTATATGCAGGAGCTGGACTATGCCGAGATCGCCGCGGCGCTGGAGATCAGTGAGGGCACCGTGAAGTCCCGCATCAGCCGGGCCAAGATGCGGCTGCGGGAATTGCTGGATGGCAGCGGGAACCTTTTTGACGGTGGGGCCGTCTTACAGACAGAGATCAGTGAAAGGAGGGAGCAGCCGTGACACAGCAGCCCTTTGACCCGATGGACAAACTGCTTCGCGAAGCGCTGGCGAGCGACGCCCTGCCGCCCTCCGACCTGACGGACCGCATTATGGCACAGGTGGAGAGAACGCCCCAGGGCGGCAGCGCCGCCTCCAATCCCAAACGCAATTATAAGAAATGGTTGCTGACCGCCGCCGCATGTCTGGTCATCGTGGGCGCGGCGTTTCCCCTGGCGCTGCAAGGCCGCGCCGGCCGGACCGATCACGCTGCAGATGACGCCGCCACCGCCGATACGAATGCCGACAACGACATGGTCAGCAGCTACTACGGTGGAAACCGCAGCGATGTGCCAGATGGCGCCGCGCCGTCTGACGGCACCGGCGGAGACACCGAGCAGGCACAAAAGAATAACTCCGCACACGACCAACCCTTTGACCCGATGGACAGCGCTCTGGACCATGCGGCCGCGCTGCTGGAGCAGCAGGGCTGTACGCTGGAGGTCCTGGCCCGTGCGGATGATGCGGTGCAGGTAGCCATTGCCGATGCGGACACCCATCCCTCCGGCAATACGGACCTGCTGAAAAATGCCATGGTGGCCTCCGGCTTCGCGCTGGAGGGCGACTGGTATGTGTTGGAACAGGAGGAAACGACCCCGTGAAGCTACACACCAAGCAACTGACCCTCGCGGCGCTGACCGCCGCCGCCTACGCCGTTCTCAGCTATTTCGGCTCTATTTTCGGCATCACCTACGGTCCTATCCAGTGCCGCTTTTCCGAGGCGCTGTGCGTCCTGCCCTTCTTCCTGCCGGAGACGGCATGGGGCCTGGGCGTGGGCTGCCTGATCGCCAACCTGCTCAGCCCCTACGGCGTGCTGGACATCGTGGTCGGCTCCGCCGCCACACTGCTGGCCGCCCTGCTGACCGCCCGGTGCCAAAAGAAGTGGCTGGCCCCTCTGCCGCCGGTGATCGCCAACACCGTGCTGATCGGCCTGGTCCTGGCCTATGAGCAGGCGGGTACCTCCGCTGCTTTCTGGCCCACCTACGCCTTCAATGCCCTGACGGTGGGCCTGGGCGAGGCCGTGGCCTGCTATGGCCTGGGCGGCCTGCTGCTGTGGCGGCTGGACAAGAGCAATGCCTTACAGCACTATTTGCAGAACCGATGAATGAAAAAGCCCTCCGTGAGGAGGGCTTTTTGCCGCAAACGCGCTTCTTCGGACCTGAAATGCGTTCTAGGCCGGTTGCAATCTGCGGCGTCTTGTGTTACCATAACACTTACTACGATGCCCCTCGGGTGCCATTAAAGGACGTATACGTTGTATGAACGAGATAGATAGAAAAAAACATACCGCCACCTCCCGGCTGGATACCAGTTCTCTGCCTCGGGGCCCACTGAACTGGGTGTTCTTCCCGGCGGCGCTGCTGTACCACGAGCTACTGCTGCGGGCCTTCGACAGGCAGAGCACCTTCTTTACCGGGACGCTTGTGCTGGTGGTGCTGTTCGCCCTGGGCGCAGGGCTGTTCTGGAGTCTGCTCATCAATCTGTTCCGTCACCGCCAGGCGGCTACCATCGCCTCTATCGCCGCCACCGCCCTGTGGACGGTGCTGGTGTGCGTGGAGTACTGCTGCCGCAGTTACTTCAAGTCCTACTTCGCTCTGTCCTTCATCGGCAACATGGCCAGTGATGTAGTGGGCGGTTTCGGCGACACGGTCCTGCCGGATGTCGTGCTGCCCCGCCTGCCCTTCATCCTGCTGGCCTTTGTCCCGCTGGCACTGTGCATCCTACTGCGCCGGCGCATCGTCACCGAGCAGCGCATGGGCCGCTGGTCCCTGCTGTTCCTGCTGGTCATGTGTTTGCTGTTCGACGGTATCGGCAGCGGTCTGGCCCGCTGGGGCACCTATCACGATGCCTATACCTACAACTTCACCACCGATACCGGTGTGACCCACTTCGGGCTCAACGCCAGTGCCCGGCTGGAGATCACCTACGCCATTTTCGGGCACCCCAGTCCCCAGCTGCCGGACACTGGCACGAACACAGATGTACCGGATAACACCTCTGCTGTCACAACGCCGGTGGTTTACAGTGAAAATGCCATGGACATCGACTTTGCCGCCCTGGCAGAGAATGCCTCCAGCAGTGCTGTGGCTCGTATGTCCGATTACTTCAGCTCGCTGACGCCCTCCAAGCAGAACGCGTACACCGGTATGTTCCAGGGCAAGAACCTCATTCTTTTCACCGCCGAGTCCTTTTCTCCCTGGTTCATCAGCGAGGAGCTGGCGCCTACCCTCTACCGTCTGACCCATGAGGGTTTCGTATTCGACAATTTCTATCAGCCCGGCTGGGGCCAATCTACCACCGGCGGCGAGTACGCGGTGATGACCGGTCTGCTCCCCACATGGGTCAACGGCAATGTCAGCTTCTACGCCACAGCCAACAACAGTATGCCCTTTGCCCTGGGCAATCAGTTCCGGGCTCTGGGCTACACCACCGCCGCCTACCACAACAATATCTACAACTACTACCGCCGGGACAAAACCCATCCCAACCTTGGTTACGACTATCAGGGTCAGGGCAACGGTCTGCAGCTGACCGAGGACGGCAGCTGGCCCTACTCCGATCTGGAGATGATCCAGAACACCATCACGCAGTATATTGACGCCTATGTACAGAACGGCACACCCTTCCACACCTACTACATGACCGTCAGTGGCCACGGCGGCTACGGCTGGGGCCACGCCATGGCCGCCAAAAACCGCGCCAAGGCTCAGGCCGCCTATCCCAACGCCTCCCCTCAGGTCCAGGCCTATGTGGCTGCCAACCTGGAGCTGGAGAATGCGCTGACCTACCTGGTAAACGCACTGGAGCAGGCCGGTATCGCTGCCGATACCGTCATCTGTCTGGCCGCCGACCACTACCCCTACCTGCTGTCAGAGACAGACACGGACTATTACAACGAGCTGCGAGGCTTTACGGACTCGGAGCGTGACACCTCCCGCTACCGCAACGCGCTGATTCTGTGGTGCGGCGGTATGGAGGAGACTGTTACCGTATCTGAGCCGTGCAGCGCCGTGGACATCGTACCCACGCTGAGCAATCTGTTCGGACTGGAATATGACTCCCGTCTGCTGTCCGGCCGGGACGTGCTGGATCAGGACTACGACCCCGCCGATGCCTACGGCAGCATCCCTCTGGTGATCTTGCCCACCGCTGCCGGCAACAGCTGGGCCACCGCCGCCGGCGTGTATGAGTCCTCTACCCGCACCTTCACCGCTAACCCCGGCGTCACGGTGCCGGAGGGCTACGTCAACGCCATCAACGACCGTGTATCCCTGCAATACTACTACGCGGAGCTGCTGGTGACCTATGACTATTATGCCATTGCCCTGGGAGACCGCGCCCCCAACGCGCCGCAGCTCCCCGATCCCTCTCCGGCAGAGGATACGACACCGGATGAAACACTGGAGCAGTCGGACTACATAGAGCCGGAGACATAAGCAGCGAGCGCCGTCCTGTCGGACGGCGCTCGTTTTCCTATGTACTCAGCGGCTGCCCGTGCCGCCCACCGTTGTCTCCGCACCGGATCTCGCATCTTCCTCGGATACTGGCTTCGCTGCGGCCGCCGCAGATATGGGACGTCCACCGTCCTCACCGCCAACGCCGAACAACTCATACACCATGCGGCGCAGGATATAGCGCCTGTGTTCACGCTCATGCAGTCTCATTTCCGTTGTTATACCCCCATTCCTCCGCCGCCCGGCTGGCGGCGGGCACTCTGCTGTCTGCCATTATAACACCGCACACGGTCGAAGCGCGGCAGAACACGTCTGCTGCCGCCGCCATCTTCGTCACAACAGGCGAAAGCGCCCCATCTGGAGCGCTTTCGTTCTTTCTGTACACCAAATTCGTCAATGCCGACCCACGCGGTCCCAGTCCGCTTCGTTTTCGTACAGAAGGCGGGTCCCCTCCAGATACTGGGAGTCCATCGGGTTACTGATAGATACCGCCGCCTTGTACTTCTCCAGCGCACGGCGGGATTTCTCCGGCGGCTGCACAGTGCCGGCGCCGGCAATACACCCGCCGGGGCAGGCCATGCCCTCCAGCAGATAGCCGTCATACTTGCCCGTCCGGGCGATACGCAGCATCCGCCGGCACTCGTTCAGCCCCTCCGCGGCGGCGGTCTTGACCTCCACCTCCGGGTGCAGGCGGTGGATCACCTCCTCCACCGCCTTGGCCACGCCGCCGCCGGCGGCAAAGCCTACGCCGGGGGCACTGGCCTCGTAGTGGGAGGGCAGATCGGGGATCTGGCTGAAATCGATTCCCTTGGCCTCGAACATTCCCCTCAGCTCCTCGAAGGTGATGACAAAATCCACATCACTGCGGACACTGCGGCGGCTGGCCTCCAGCTTTTTGGCGGCGCAGGGACCAATAAAGACGACGCGGCACCCAGGCCGCCGGCGCTTCTGCAGCCGCGCTGTCAGCACCATAGGCGTCATGGTCATGGAGATATACGGCGCAAAGCCGGGGAACTCCTTTTTGGCCATCACGGACCAGGCCGGACAGCAGGAGGTCGCCATAAATGGCTGCTTCTCCGGCACCATACGCAAAAACTCCTCGGCCTCCTCCACCGCGCACAGATCGGCGCCCACGGCCACCTCCTCCAGCGCGGCGAACCCCAACTGCTGCATGGCGGCCTTGATCTGCCCCGGCGTTACATTGTCTCCGAACTGGCCCCAGAAGGCCGGCGCGATCACCGCCACCACCTCGTCGCCCCGACGGATGGCGTGGATCAGTTGGAACAGCTGGCCCTTATCCACGATCGCGCCGAAGGGGCAATTCACCAGGCACATACCGCAGTTGACGCACTTGTCATAGTCGATCTTGGCGTGGCCGTACTCATCCTGGCCAATGGCATTCATGCCGCAGGCCTCCTGGCAAGGCCGGGTAAACTTGATGATGGCGTGGTAAGAGCAGGCATCCCGGCATTTGCCGCACTTGATGCACTTATCCTGGTCGATATGCGCCTGTCCGCGTTCGATAGCAACGGCCCCCTTATGGCAGGCATTCTGGCAATGGCGTGCCAGACAGCCCTGGCAGGCGTTCGTGACCTCATAGTGGGTGGGCGTGCAGCCGTTACAGGCGTACTTTATGATGTTCACCAGCGGAGGATCGTAGTACTTCTCCGCGATGGCACTCTCCTCCACCCCGTCGCTGAGCAGGCTGTGCTCCGCCACCGGCCGCAGGGGCAGGCCCATAGCCAGCCGTATGCGCTCGCCTACGATAGCCCGTTCCAGAAAGATGGACTCCCGTTGGTTGCCCACCTCACCGGGAACGATCTTGTAGGGCAGCTTTTCCATGCGGCGGTAGTCTCCGCCCTCATAGGCCAGCCGCGCCACCTCGGCAAACACTTGCTTACGCATATCCGCAATGGAGCATTTAAAGTTTCTCATAGGTACACTTTTCCTCCGAAACCCCCAGTCTTTTGTTACCATTATAACAAATTCATTATGGAAAACAATGTGCAGTTGCGAGAATTTCTATCGCCGCGCGAATGTTTCCTCATGCAACCTGCACAGCCTTCTGCCACAGCCGTTAAGGTGTTGTTAAGATGCCTTTTATCTCCGATCCCGCAGGGCCTCCTCCAGCTTGTGCAGCGCCTTTTTTTCAATACGGGACACATAGCTGCGGCTGATACCGTAATGAGCCGCCACCTGCCGCTGTGTCTGGGGCAAATGGCCGTCCAGGCCGTAGCGCCGCCGCAGAACATCCGCCTCCCGAGGAGTCAGCTCACGGGCCAGCAGCTGATGCAGCAGACGTCGGTCCTCCTTGCTTTGCAGCTCCTCCAGCATGGTGTCCTCTTCTCCCACCACATCGCCCAGATACAACGCGTCACCCTCCGGTCCCGTGTCCAGCGCCTCGTTCAGCGACACCTCACCCTGCAATTTTTTCTGTCCCCGGAAGTACATGAGTATCTCATTCGCTATCCTCTCCCAACGGATACATAGGTTGCTCAACAGGGGGCAAATCCGCCTCTCCATCCTCCGCAAAGAGGTAAACATAGGCATTTTTGCCGTCCCAGACCACCTTTTTGACGATGGTGCGCAGCAGGCGGCGTTTTTCCTCCAGCGTGGCAGAATCCACCGCGCTGGCGAACGATTCGATCATTTCCTGATGGAAAGCGAACTCCTGATGGAGCATCCGGCTCTGCTCGGTGAGGGTTTCCAGCTCGGCAAGGCGCAGCTGCTGGGTCTCGCTCTCCTGATGGAGCGCGTCGATCTGCTCCATGACGTACTTCGCGGAGGTATCGCTGGCAACGGACAGGGATTCCACCAGCCGCTTGATGCGCTCTTCCGTCTCGGCATGCTTCTCCCGGAGCAGCGCAAGCTCTGCATCGTAGCCCTCCTTGCTGCCGCTGATGACCTTCTTGGTCTGCGCCAGCAGCCGGGTAAGGGTCTCCTTGTCGGCAGACAGCTTGCGGATTTCTTCAATGATTTTGGCATCCAGTGTGTTGCCGTTGCAGTTTTTCATAGAGCAGACCGTGCCGTGACTGCGCTCCTTGGTGGAGCACATGTAGGTGTAGATCAGCTCGCCCTCCGCATTCTTGCGGTTGGTCAGCTTCGGGCGCATATAGTCGCCGCATTCGCCGCAGCGCAGCAGCCCGGACAGCAGCGCCACATTGCTGCGGGGCCTGCGGTAGCTCTTGGATTTGTTGACGTCCAGCATGGCCTGCACCCGCACCCAATCGCTGCCCGCGATGATGCCGGGGTGCTTGCCCACCGCCACAATCCATTCCTCCATCGGGCGGATCTGGTTCGCCTTGCCGGGGCGCTGGAGCGTGCGGTTGTATGCCATGACACCGTGCTCACCGTCGAATTCTACACGCTCGGCGAACAGGTCAACATTGTTCTCTTTCAGATACTGATACGCCGTCTCGTCGGCGATCATGTAAACCGGGTTCGTGAGAATGCCCCGGATGGCAAAGCGGGTGAACTGCTTGCCGCGCTTCGTGACGCAGCGGTGCTCCAAAAGATACTGGTCGGTCTTGCTGAGAGAGCCGGTCTCCATGAACACCTCGAAGATCGTCTTGACCAGTTGGATTTCCTCCGGAATGGGTTTGAGCTTGCAGGCCTTCTTCACCTTGCCGTCCACCGTCACGCTGGACAGGCTCTCCGAGGCGTAGCCCGTGGGCGTTGTGCCGCCCAGCCAGCGTCCGGTCTTGGACAGCTCATGCATATTGTCCCGGATGCGCTCGGCGATGGTCTCCCGCTCCAGCTGGGAGAACACCGACGCAATGTACATCATGGCGCGTCCCATGGGGGAAGAAGTGTCGAACTGCTCGCGTATGGAGATGAAGTCGATGTGCCGGTCGCCCAAATCCTCGATGAGCTTGGCAAAGTCGCCGATGTTGCGGCTGATGCGGTCGAGGCGGTAGACCACGATGGCGGCAAAGGCGATCTTCTGGGAGTCCTTCATCATTTTCTTGAACTGCGGGCGCTCCAGATTGCCGCCGGAAAAGCCCTCGTCCTCGTAGACCAGCACGTTTTCCGCCGCTTCCTCGCCAAAGTGCATGGCGATGTACTGGCGGCAAAGCTCGATCTGGTTCTCAATGCTCTCGCCCTTGCCGGTGAATTTGGATTTGCGGGAGTAGATGACGTATTGCTTCGGCGTATCTTTCGTTTTCATGGCGGCACCTCGCGCTATTCGTTAGGTTGGTAGATATATTATAACGGATTGGAATCCATTTGAAAAGGTACCCAAGGGAAGAATCTGAAAATTTCTGCGGGAGGCAGGGGTTTTCGTGCGCTGATCGTGCCAGTTCGGAGGGCATCACTCATGTGCATTGAGAAAATGATTGATGGAATGAGCGATGGAAAGCCGCCGCCCCGAACGAAAAATCGGGACGGCGGTTTTATCATGCAAGGTTTCTCAGATATTCTTCCACATTCTGATACTGAATGCCGTCTATCACTTGGCTCTCCCCGCGGTAGAGGACAAACTTTCCTGTAATCGGGCCGTAGCGGTGCTCGGTCTGGGCGCATTTTTGCTCGTCGATCAGATGGCGATACTGCTGCGACGCGGTTTCCTCGCTGTGCTTGATCTCGAAAATCCGGCAGGAGCCTGCCTCCGGGTCAAACACCACCATGTCAAATTCGCCCACGGGAAATTGCAGGACAAATACCTGCTTCTTGGGGTTTGCCAGCTTGGTTTCCAGCAGGACAATGTCCTCCAGCATCCGCCCCTTGATCTCGGTCAGGATGCGCTGCTGTACGGCGGTGCGCTCCGCAAGAGACAGCGCGCTGAATGTTTCATCCAGCAGCAGACTGCGGATCAGCGCGTCCGCCTGCGCATAGCGGAGTCCCGGCTGCGCGATCACCGTGCGTCCGGACTTCGTGCTGACATCCGGCAGGTGCAGCACGTCGATCTCCCGCGTTAAGTCCAGCAAGTCCAGATACTCCTTGATCTCCGCCGCATGAACATCGTCCAGTTTTACGGTTTGTTCCTCCTTGTTGCGGATCTCCAGCAGCTTCCGCAGGCTGTCGGTGACAAGCGCAAGGTCGATGCGGTCGAGGATGTCCGTCGGATTCTTCCGATCCCGGCGCAGGTTGCTGGCGGAAATGCCAAGGTCGTGGGACTTCCAATCCTGCGACAGCACCTCCAGCGTGAAGCGGTGGTTGATGTCCTCCACGACCCGGTTGATGGCGCTGGTCAGCTCGCCCTTCTCGTATAAATCCCGCAGATGGCGAAAATGTCCCTCATACTGATAGCAGCGCAGAGAGTGCTGGATGTTGCGGGCAATGGCGGTGTCCACATATTCGTCGGTGCTTTCCTTGCTGGCAAAGGTGGAGGTTTCGTTGTAGTGGACGCCGCCGAGACTCATGGTGCCGCCGTAGCGGATATACTCGTCGATGCCGTGGATGCCGAGGACGGATTCAAACTCTCGGTAAGGAATGAATGTGGTGTGCAGCAGGATGCAGCGGTCGTAAAGCTGGTCGTCCTCTGTAAAGAGGAAGCCCAGCGAGTCCGTGCCGGAGAGCACGATCTTCATGCCGCAGGCTGCAAACACGTCAGAAAACAGCGCCGCGCCCTCGATGAAATCCTCCATCAGCGTCACTTCGTCGAGGAACACATAGCGAAAGCCCTGCGCTTCCAATGCCTTGAGGTCGCGGTTCACGTCTGCCAGCGTGTCTTTTGCGGTGATCTGAATGAACGCTGCCTTGGCAAGCTGCGTGTCGTTCATCTCCGCAAAAATCTGGCGGATCATGGTGGTCTTCCCCGTCCGGCGCAGGCCGTAGAGAATGAACACCTTGTCCTGCGGCTCGCCGCAGACAAAATCGTGCAGCTGCCGGAAGCACTCGCGCCTGCGATAGCCGCGAACAGATGCCGCAAAGGAACGCAGCGCCTCGCCGGTGCGGACATTGGTGGTAAACGCGGAAAGGTTCGCAGATTTCGCCTTGGGCAGCTGCTTTTTCAGCGCCTTCAGCTCCTGCTCCAGTTCCTTCCGCCGCTCGATCTGAGCACGGAAATTCTCCAATTCGTCAGCGGGAATATACTTCTCCCGCCGCTTTTTGTTCTCCGTCCAACGGTGGTAGAAATAGTCCTTGCCTCTGACGGTTTTCTTCGTAATGGAACCGGCAGGCAAATTTGATATCTGCTGTTCCAACTCCGCCGCGCGGGTTTGCATCTCGGATAAGTCCATAGCGCACCTCCCATGAGATACTATTCTATGTGGAATTATACCCCATTATACCCTCAAAATCAAGTGAATAATGGGGTATAACTGTTTTTTACTATTTAACCACTGATATTCTGAAGAACAGGAAGCTTCATCCGACGCATAAATTCGGCGTACTCTTCATCGTCCAGACGGGTTTTTACAATGTGGGTTCGTTTCGGTGTGTTGTAGGTTTTTGCCATTCGGTTCCTCCTTTGTTTTTTGAAAATTGAAAATCGGCGTTAGCCGTATCGCTTCCGCTTTGCGGAACAGAGCAGGGTTTGGGGAAGGCACTCCCCAACAAGATTCCATGAAGGGCAAAATGAGCGATAGGCGAAATTTGGACCCATGGTAGAATCTTGCTCTACGCTACCCAGCCTTTTCGGTTTTTGCGTTTTTGCCAAAGTGCCAAAAAGTTCTCTTACTTGTTAGGACATTTTCAGAGAAATATCAACGGGCAAAAATAATTCTGTCCAACTTGGGCAGAATCCTCAGAATTAACTTCCCGACAACTTGTCGGGAATATAAAACTCACTTCCAACCAAGTTGGTCGGAAGTCTAAAATCCGACTTCTGCCCAACTTGGACAGAAGTCAAAAATCACTTCGCCGCAATTTGCAACGAAGTGGGATAAGCAACTTCGACACAGGTTGTGTAGAAGTTAGATTTGCAAAAAGCAAGGCACTAACATTTTGCAGTTAATGCCTTGCTTTTGTTTGTTTGTCTACTCGGAACGCTAAATTATCTACATCCGGAAGTTTGTTCAGTTCTGCACATCGCCTAAGTATCCGAGTCAGTAAATTTGCAGATTCTTCTACTGCGCTTTCAAGGTTGTCCTTTGTCTTATTACCATGCACGGCAGAGGAACGTGAAGAATACATTTTTCGTACTTGCTTAAATATCTGCTGCGCCTGCGCCTCGTTTTCACCAAGGAAGTTAGCAATATACAAGCTTATTCTAAAGCTAACCTCGGTGTTCACGTTAAACAGCGATTCGATTCCAGACCAAATAACAGCTAACTGCACACGAGGAACAGAATGCCATCTGTAACTTGCCATGGTGTGTACTGCGGTTTGGAAACTGTCTTTCTCTAAAAGTTTATATGCCGTTTTATAGTATTTTTCCAACCACAACTCGTCTTCTTCAGATATGTTGTAGATGTCTGATAACAGTGCACGTAATTCATAATTGGTTATATGAATGTACTCAGCCTTTGCAATTTGCTCAATTGGTTGATCACTTTGCAGATTGCACATAGCATTGTGATTGAATAGAGCACCTAACAAAACACAATCCCATTGTGAATTCCATGCATTGGCGATTAGATGTTCTGTATCATCTCCAATAATATGAAGTTGCGAGGCGATTGTAGGGTTACATAGCACAGCTATGGAGAAATCTATATCATTTTCAAATAACGGCATAACTTCTTTCCATTTTATGGCTGACTTTGCAGGAGAAATGCAAACCGTATCGTGTAGCCATATTGGTTTTGAAACAGAAATGCCATTAACGTATAAATAACATTCATTTCCCATGCCGATCATTCCCATAAATATCACCTCATTTCAATCGTTCAAATAGCAACTGGATTACCTATGTCTTGACAACATTATACTGTCATTTTCCACGAGAAATTTCCGCACGGCAGTTTTAGATGTGAATTATCCCATCTCTGTTTGCCTTAATAATGTAGCTAAAACTACCGTCTGCTTTTGCTGGACTAATCTTGTTTCTATAATCGAAGTAGCCAATTCCAATGTTAAGTAATGGTGCACCTGCTTGGATTGCAGATGTAAGCTCTTGACCAATATGCGGCGACAGCAGTTGACCAACAAAAGGTATTGCAACCAAACTAACAAAACTACTTAGGAAAAATGTAATTCTTGACTCTTTCAGAACCTTATAAAAGTCATCAGAACATTGTTGCCATCCCTCTATAAATTGAGCTTCATAGTGCCGTATTAACTCTGGACTGTAGGCATTATATATATTTGTTTCCAACTCTCTGATTTTCGCTCTAAATGCATTAAGTTCATCTTTTCTTCTGTTTTTGAACTCAAGGATGTCTTCAAAACTTACATCCATAGAAGGTTGAGGCAAACAATTTTCTATATTAATTTTGCAGCACTGCGCTTGTAGATCTGCACGATTGCGAGAATTGTTATAGATTTCTCGGCTATGGGTGGATGTATCTGTACCTAATACGATGTCCTTGCCAGAGCATTTTATCGAATACTCCGCAAGTGTTCTCATGTATATTTGCGCTATTTTGCTGTCGATTTCCATCCAACCATCTGTGTTGTAATCGTGTATATATCTTCTATCTCCGAAATAATCCAATAACTGTGGCGGTAACTTTCTATAGTGAATTAACTCGTGTAAAGCCGGTGCATATATTTTGTTTTTGTGCATCCTCACACGGCTATTTTGAGTTCCATTATTGGTGGTTCTTAACTCATAAGCAGAAATTCTTTTTACAATAGAATTACAAAAATCTTCTGCAAACTCAGAGAAGAACAGGTTTCGAGGATAAACAGCTTTATATACTCCTAATTCTTGCAAATACAATAATTCCGGGGAAAAATCCGGATAGTTCTCATAGGGAACGATTGATGACACCTCATCCCAATACAGAATTGCATTCCTTAACCAAGTGCCATCTTGAATGTTGATTGTTGGGTAGTACAAAATTGTTTGTGCCATAATTCTACCTCATTAGGGTACATCAAGGATTTTTCTTCAACCTACGATCACGCTTCTTCAATAGGCGCATCAGTTTCCAGCGATCAATACGCTTGGGCATCTTTTGATAAATCTCTCGATAATCTGCTTTTTCCGGAATCCAACGTCCGTTTTGAGTAATGCTATGCCCATCAAGCAGATGAAGGAAGAAAGAGGCCTCGATAATCACGGAAATAGAATTGCTTACACCGGAACCAATGTGATTGTGCTGGTACAAATTACGAGGCCCTTGAAAGAAGCCCATAAGCATATACCTGATGCCGTCCTGTTCATTGCGCTGGGATTCGTTTTTCAGATCATTGATTGCAATAAGGGGAGCCCTCTTTATTTCACCGGTTTGCTTGTCTATTTCAAAAGAAAGCGCTCTTGTTGCCAAATCGAATCCATGCGAATCCAGGCCTGACTTCTTTTTGAGATAATTTTCCACAGCCACGAAGGCTTCACGTGCTGCCGACTCAAACTCGGATTTATATATGAGTTGCACCGCATCCGATAACGCTGCGTGGATATTGTATACCTCAAAAAATCCTTTGAGCTTCTTTAGGGAATATGGCATTAAGCTGCCGCAACAAGGACAAAATGTGAAATCATAAAAGTCAAACCCATATGTTCCGTCGTTATATTCCCTAAGTTGCTTTCTTTTGGGCGGAAGAGAACACCCATTAGGACAAGCGTATTCTTTTCTCCTCATTGCGGCTCACCTCATTTTATTCGGCATCACAGGGATTCTCTTTTGGGCGACGCCTTAAGTACAGTTGTCTTTTAGTACAGCCGATAACCACGGACTTTCGTCTGTATACCCTTGCAGTACATCGATGACGTGCTTATCGGTTGTCATCGCAAATACAAATGGCGCAATATGATGCGATGACAATACGGCTTTAAACTCATCACCTTCACGAATTTCTTTGGGCGGAATAGTGTTTTCGTTTAAGTTGTGTGTTTTCTGTGGTGCTGGATTCTTATATGCCAACCATGCAATTTCGTAAGAAATTGTACTTTCACACCATTGCCCCATTAAGTTTTTAAAAAACACACGAATAATAAGTTTAGCACCGGTATAATGATGATAGCTGGGATTTGTTTTGAGGCGTTCCCAGTTTTTTTCTGAGGCTTTTCTTAGTTCGCAAATCAACGCCTTGACTTCGGAGGTTTCAAAATGGATATTAATATCCGTCTCCTCTTCTGCTGATAATGCTTGTGTAAAACCTGGGAGCAAAGATGCTGGAAGCAACTTTTTATTCCCGGCAGAATCCTCCGAAAACTGCAATTCAATATCGGCTAACGTATAAACATTAATTGCGGGCGAATCACCAACATTTCTAAGCTTGATTGTAAATCCCAGCTGCATACGGGTATAGTCCGTGGTATCCCAAGCAGATCCGCATGAATCAGTTACATATGGAACAATACACGGTTGCTTATCTATTTTCATTTGTTTCGCAACGAGCTCTGCTGATTCCTTAGCGTAATTTGCTTGACGCTTGGTGTGTCTAACATAAATGATCGTGACAACAACCATAATCAGCGAAGAAAGCAGAGATAGTACTCCTGCATAGTCACTGTTGATGATTTTTATAAATTCCAGCATCTTTTTCACCTCATTTCAACCGTTCACACAACGGCAGGATTTCTTCCAGTTTGGCAACAATGCGTTTTTGTTCTGCAAGAGGAGGAAGTGGAAATACAGAATTAGCAACCTTGTCACTATTCAGGTTTTTAACTACTGCACCGCTAACTTTTCCGCAAAATTGCATATACGCATAATTAGAAGAAAGCAACCAGTATAGATAGTCTTGATCAAATATCTCTGTCGATTGACTAATTACTAACCAACCGTCGTGGATACAACCATCAACTTTCAAAATATATGGGCTACCAAAACTCATCGAGTTTGTAAGAAGAAAATCTCCGGAATGAACCATACGGCTTTTGGATACGCCAGATGGTTTGATTTTTTCTGCAGTAGCGCAAATATATTTTCCGTTTTTCTCGGTGTCCCCAATTTTTATCCAGTTAACGCCGCCTGCTGCTGTGGTAATATATTCTTTAATGGGACGGGGGAGCCGCCTCTGGCTATTGTGCAAACATTGCCAAGTTTGATCCACTCCCACGAATCAGGAATATCAAAAGTTTTTTCATCTTCAGATATTTCTGTAATTACTTTTTGCTTAACACGGCGTCCGTCAATCTCTACATCTATAAGATTTTTCTCAAGTAAGTCTCTTGCAGTTCCTTCGGTTGGATATTGCGGTACTAACTTTCCCTTAATTGCAACAACTGAACTGCCTCCGCCGCGGGAACAGATTTGTCGTAGACATCTCCGGCAATGATCACACCATCCGGCTTTTCTGCGTCAACGACATTGATGATTTTTTTGAGTATGTATTCTTGATCTTCAAGCATCGAATACTCATTTACTCTTTTCCCCGAATGGAGGTCCGATAAGTGAATAAACTTCATAAAAACTTCTTTACCCCACTACCAACTTATTTGTCTTCTTCAAAAACTTCGCCGGGATCGGGCGATCCAGCCGCCAGGTGATATTCATTGGCCGACTGCCTTCATGCTTCACATAGCTCGCCGTTCCCAGATAGGTGTATGCCTCCGCACCGCCGGTCATACGGTCCGCCTTAAACTCACGGACAAACAGCAGCACCTTGCTGCCGCGATCTTCGTGGTGAATATAGCGCTGGCCGGTGGGTGAATTCTCCGCCGTGGTGCTCTGGCTCTGCCAATGGAACAAGCTCTCATTGATGGAATAATCGTTGTACATGGTGGTGGGCGAATAGTCCTTGTCCGCCTTGTTCAGCGTCACAAAGAACACGTCGATGTTTTTCTCCGGCAGCCACTTCACGCCCTCACGAACGGTGGACGGCTTCATAAAGTCCAGCGCTACCAAGAGCTGGTCGCGGGTATAGGTGCAGTGCAAATCCAACGGGCAGTCGAAGCCCAGTTCCACCGGCTCGTCGATGAAGTCGATCTGCTCGAAGCGATAACGCAGCAGCGCCAAGAGCTCGCCGAGCAGAACCGTGCTGTCAGACAGGGCATAGAGGTTACTAAGCACCTCTTCGTCGTCCCAGTCCTCCACCACCTTGCCCCAGACGGTGATGTAAAACATTTGCATCATCCGTTTTTCTGCATCCGGAAGCGCTGCAAAATCAAGGTTGTCCAAACGCGGAAGGATGTCCAACAGGAACGAAATCCAGCGGCGGGAGTCGGCCACAGCAAGCTTTGCAAACGCTTTGGTCAGGATGTCCTCCAGCGGCTCCGAAAAGTCCTCGATGGAATCCGCTCTGGCACAAATGCGAGAGAAGGAGGAAAACTTGTAGATCGCCCGTGGGTCAAGATGGTAGTAATCCAAGAAGTTTTTGAGCGTCAGCTCCAGCCCGCTGTCCTCCGCAAAGGAGGCTGCGCGAGCCACCAACCCAGCCGTATTGCCATAGGATGCGCGGATATTCTCCAAAATGTATTTGGCCGCCTTCTTCTCCAGCTGGATATAGCAGCCCTTGGGGACGGACACAAAGCCGTCCTTGATCTCACGACTCACGCTGCGGGTGGCATTCGACAGCAGCGCCGCAAATTTATCCCCAAAATTGTACTTTCGATTCGCCTGACCGATGAAGTCCAGCACGGTCAGGCATTCCTTGTCCTCGGATAGACGCAGACCGCGTCCAAGCTGCTGCAAGAAGATCGTCAACGACTCTGTGGGGCGCAGAAAAAGAACAGTATTGACTTCCGGAATATCCACGCCCTCGTTGTAGATGTCCACGACGAAGATAAACCGCACATCGCCGGACACCAAGCGCCGCTTGGCCGCCGCTCTTTCCTCGTCCGAAGATTGCCCGGTGAGGCACATGGACGGGATGTTGTGGTCGTTAAAATAGCGGCACATAAACTCCGCGTGATCGACCGTCACACAGAAGCCGAGACCCCTCACCTCGTCAATGTCCGTCACATATTTCAGCAGTGCCGTCACCACATGGTCGGCGCGGCGGTCGGCAACCGCCCCACTGAACGTGTAGACGTGCTCCAGCTCGCTCTTTTGGTAGCCACCGGCAGACCATTTCAGCGCATCCAGATCCACAGTATCGGTAACGCCAAAATACTGGAACGGGCACAGGAGCTTTCGGTCAATGGCTTCCGGCAGACGGATCTCCGCTGCAATGCGGTTATGGAAGTAGGGCAGGATACTCTTGCCGTCCATACGCTCCGGAGTAGCGGTCAAGCCCAGCAGGATGCGCGGCTGGTAGTAGGACAACAACTCCTGGTAAGTCGGCGCGGCGGCATGGTGGAATTCGTCCACGATGATATAGTCATAAAAATCGGGACTCGTCTTTTCTGTGAAGCTCTGTGAGTTGAAGGTCTGGATGGACAGAAATAGGTTGTCGATGCTCTCCGGCTTATAGTTGCCCACAAACAGCTCACCAAAGTTTGCATCCTTGAGCACGGCGCGGAAGGTGTACAAGCTTTGCTTGAGGATTTCCTCTCGGTGCGCTACAAAGAGCAGGCGGCAGGGTCTATCCGGATTCTGCTTGCGGAAGCGCTTGTAATCCAGCGCAGAGATGACCGTCTTGCCGGTACCGGTGGCCGCCACCACCAGATTGCGCGTATAGCCGCGGACCGTGCGCTCTGCCTCCAGCTTATCCAAGATCTCTTGTTGATAAGAGTACGGATGGATGTCCATGGTATAGATTTCGGCATTGTTGGTGTCGAAATATTTTTCCGCTTTCAACGCCCGCGCCAAGCGCTCTCGTTGATCCTCCGCGTAGTATTCAAATTCGCGGTCATTCCAGTAATACTCAAAGGTAGCGGCGATCTTGTCGATGGTTTCGGGCAAGTCGCGTTTCGTTACTTTTGTGTTCCATTCCAACCCGCTAGTCAATGCCGCATTGGACAGATTGGACGAGCCCACATAAGCCGTCGTGAAGCCGGTTTCTCGGTAAAAGATATATGCCTTGGCGTGGAGGCGGGTCGTCTTGGTGTTGTAGCTGACCTTGATGTGCGTATTGGGCAGCTTTCGAAGCTCCTCAATGGCTTTTACATCGGTAGCGCCCATATAGGAGGTGGTGATGATGCGGAGCTCGCCGCCGCTGTGCGTAAACTCCCGCAGCTCGTCCATGATAAGCCGCAGACCGCTCCATTTGATGAAGGACACCAGCATGTCAATTCTGTCAGCAGAGACGATCTCCTTTTTGAGCTCTGTGAACATCTGCGGCTCATGCACAGCCCCGGTGAAAAGTGAGCTTTGTGCGATGGAGGTTTCCGGGCGCTCTATGTCCGACGCGGTTTTTCCCACGGCCAGCCTCGGATCGGCTTCCCGCAAAAGCGCAAGAAGCTGCTCTGCCCGCTGGTCAACGCCCAACGCGGCAAAGTCAGCTTCTTTCGTTGTATTCTGAATGAGATTAACGATCTGGTTGGTCAGGCCGATCTGGGCAGAAATATCCCCGCCGTTGTCCAGCACGTTATCCAAGCCCTTTTGAACTACATCTGCCAGATACTGCGCCAGCACCTTGGAGGCTTCCGCCTTGTCAATGGGCGCAACAGACTTGCGGGCCTCCGGAATCTCCGCAAGCTCGCCCGTCAAGGCATTGTTGATGACTTGTTCATAAAGACCGGGATGTAGCATCAGTATATCTCCTTTTTCTTGCCAAATTGCTTTTTGGCGATACGTAAGGATTATGGGATGTTGTGCAAAACAGCTATTACTGCTGGACTTGCAACCGCAGATATTGACTTTATTATACAACTCTTCCACCTATGAAGCAACTCTAATTCTCACTTTCGGTATCCATATCCCATTTTCTGCTCGCTAATTTTGGCACTAATGCTCACTATCGTTTTCCGATCACCGTCAATATCATAAGGGCTTGGGATTATCCCAAAATCGCCGTGTGTCCGGACAGCGGCTGTGCTTGCTGTTCTCTCAAATCCCAGTTTTCTCCGACCCAACGCTGCTCTTTCTCTCCGCCGAAATCTGTGCTATACTGTAAGAAAATCAGCGGAAGGAGGGCTTATTCATGGCGCTCAAACGGGTATTTGCCGGGTTTTACACGCGATACGACGGAAAGCCCATCTTCGTTGTCCGGGTGCTCAAGGACATCGACACCGGCGAGTCCATCGTGGTCTGCAAGGATGCCAGCTTTTCCAAAGAAGACAACGAGCATTACTACCTCATCCGGTACACGTCCTTCTGCGAACAGGTCGAGGTGGATGGTGTGCTGCGGGATAAATACGTCCGTCAAACCCGGCGCGAGATCGACGAAGGCACCGTCCGCGAAGTGTATGAGGACGGCTTTCCGGAGCCCAAGAGTAAGCCCTTCACTTACGTTGATGACGAGTACGCAGAGCGCGCCATCCGTTGCAGCAGAACCTACTATGAATACGCCAAGGACATCTGCGAAAACTACCGGATGGATCTGCGACGATACAAGCTCATCCGGGAGCGGAAGCAGTACATCGGCATATCCAACCGCGAAGCATATCAGGCCATGTGCGAGGATCTTGCGTTTGCCCAGCAGTCGCTCAAAACAGTGCTCAACGACTACGCCGATCTCTTCCGGAAACGTTTCTCCGAGGGGCTGTCCATCCGCAAAGCAGCGGATGCCATGCAGCAGAATCGCGGCGTGATCGAGCGGCGGCAGGCCGCACTCTATCGGGCGTTCGCCCAGCTCTTGCAGCAGCGGGATGAGGCGGACGGCGTCTGTCGGCTGATGCAGAAAATTGAATACGATCAAAGGGATATAGAGGATTTGCTCGAATAATTGATGCAAAACCAAAGCGCTTGTCGTAGTGGCAGGCGCTTCTTTTTTTGCCCTCTGTGTGACGAAACCGTGACAGGCCGCATCATTTTGTCCGTTGGAAAGTAGAAAGGGCAATTTGAAGCAGAATGCGGGGCTTGTCTCTCCGTCCCCGAAACTTTTTTGAAAATCTGGGACAAAACCGGTCTCTGATTCTCTTAGCTAAGTAGAGGGGGAATCAGGAGCAAGAAAAGTTTTTTGAAAGGGGGTACCAAGTTTTTGAGGAAAAATGTCCGTTAAAAGGTAGAGAGGAAAACGTCCGTGAGACAAAATCGTGACACTCTGATTTATTTTGTCCGTTGGTTATATAGAAGGAGAAAATAATTTTCTCTCGACCCCTGTTTTTCTCTTGAAAATTGTCCGTTGTAAAGTGAAAGGCAAACAGTTCCGCTTCCAAGCCGCCCTTCAAACAAAGTTTTTCAAAATTGAAAGGAGAAACATTATGATCACTTACCACAACCGTACCCACATGACCGCTGTCCCCACAGAACTGCTGCAAGACACGCACCTTTCTGTTGAGGCAAAAGGCTTCGCCGCAATCCTCTACGCCCTTGGCGATGAAGGCGTTGAGCTGTCGGAGCTGGCCTGTCAGCTGAACATGCCGGAGGAAAGGATTTCCGTTGTTTTAACAGAACTTGCCGACACGGATTATCTGCAAATCCGGAAGGAAGGCGATGATGAGTTCTGTCTGGAACTGAGGGGGAAGTAATACATGCCAGATCGCACACGACCCCTCCGCAAGGAAATCTGCCTCAACGAACAGGAGCTGAATCTCATCCAGCACAAAATGCGCCAGTTGGGGACGCACAACTTCGGCGCTTACGCCCGGAAAATGCTGATCGACGGCTACATCATCAAGGTGGACTACACCGAGCAAAAGAAGCTGGCTGCTGCCGTCAGCAGAGTCGCCACGAACATCAACCAGATTTGCCGCCGCATCAACAGCACCGGGCGCTGCTATGAAGACGATGTTGCCGAGCTGAAAGCGCGGCAGGCCGAGATTTGGGAACTGCTGAAAGTGCGGCAGAGAGATGAGCTTTGACCACAACGGGATTTTCCATACATGGGTTTTCCGTCACCGGTTTTCGGACGGTGGACAAGCTGACGCTCCGGAGCGTACCACAACCGGATTTCAGGACGACGGTTTTCGTGCCGTTCATCGGGACTGAAATTCATCCTCTAACTAATAAGAAATAAATCAAGATACAAAAAAATCATCCATCAATCAATCAACACAAAAATGGATGGATTGATGGATGGGATAGGAGGTCAGATGAAAACTTTTTGCAAGCTCACGGCGCAGAGCCCAGCGGCGTCCTATGTGCCGCTTCCGAGGTTCCTTCTCCAAGACGAAGCCCTGCGGGACATCAGCAACGACGCGAAGGTACTCTATGCGCTGCTGCTGGACAGAGCCAGCATTTCCCGGCAGAACGGCTACGTCGAGCCGGACGGCACGATCCGGCTGTACTTCACCTTGGAGCAGGCGCAGACCAAACTCCACCGCAGCCGCCAGAGCGCCACGCGGATCTTCCGGGAGCTGGAGTATAGCGGACTGATTGTTCGGCGCAAGCTGGGCTTGGGCAAGCCCGCCCTCATCACGCTGAACTACCCAGCGGACGCAAAGCTCATCGCAAAGGAGGGTGAAGATGTACAAGCTTGACCCCATCGAGCACCTGCCGGACGGCTCGCTCTTTCGCCTGACGCCGGGGCAGCTCCGCAGCGTGCGCGGCCTTACAAAACGCTGCTGCAACTTCTTGGATGGCGACTGCCTGCTGCTGGACGGTGTCTGCCCGCAGTTTATCTCCCGCAGCCTGATCTGCCGGTGGTTCCGCCGCGCCGTGCTGCCCCAGCAGCCAAAGCTGGAACAGGCCATCCTCAGCCCGAAAAAACTCCGCCGCTGCGAAGTCTGCGGCAAGGGCATTCTCGCCCGCTCCGGCAGGACAAAATACTGCCCCGCCTGCGCCAGGGAGGTTCATCGCCAGCAGAAGGCGAAATCCGCCCGTAAACGGCGCACGGGCGTAGACAATTTGGGGGCGAAAAGCCCTTGAACTGCAAGCATTCCCGCACCGCCAAAGCCGCGTGGCAATACGATTTCCCTCGCAGCCGCGAAATCGAGTTCTATTTGTCTACATAGCAGCCGGAACACACGCATAGATTGAAGCAGAAAACGCTCTGGAAAGGAGGGCAGCCATGGAAGTATTTCTGATCTTCCCGAAATCAAAGCAGGCGCAGCAGGAGCTTGGGCAGGAGCTGGCAAAGTTCCAGTCCGAGCAGGCGCTGAAATCCATCCAAAAGCTGCCCTGTTCCACGGAGCAGAAGCTGGAACTGGTGGACGCCGCCGTGAAACACCTGAAAGCGCAGCAATAATACATAGCAAACGAGCAGGCCGGCCTCAATAGCCGGTCTGCTCGTTTACTGCTATGGTTATGTCTGTTTGAAATACTTCTCCCATGTGGATTTGAAAATCTGCACGTTACCCTGTTCCCATCGCTTGAACTTTTGCAGCGGGACGCCAAGCTGCGCTGCATATGCCTTCTGCGTCAAGCCGAGCCGCTGGCGTATGGCTTTGATTTGCTCCCCCTGACCCCGCAGCAGAAACAGGTTATAGTCATCCAGCAAATCCTCCAGCGGTACCTCAAACAGCTCCGCCAGCTTCTCCATATGCTCCTTCGGATAAAAGTCCCGCCCTGCCTCTTCGTAATGGATGTAGGTACTGCGGTCGATGCCCGCATAGTCCGCCGCGTCACGCTGACGAAGTCCTTTTTGATAGCGATACCACCGCAGCTTGTCCGCAATTTCCGTGATCTCAGATGCGTCCGAAAACCGCAGATTGAACTTCTCGGCATCCAAAAACTTATGCGGAAGGACGACCGGGAACTTGAGAATTTGAAGCGGCGCAACTTTTAACGTACCTGCAACATTCGCAGCCAATACATAGCTGCGGACTTTCAGGCGGCAGAACATAGACCATTTTGCCCCAAAAGGTTCATGGTTTTCCACCTCAACCGCCGATTGTTCCGCTGCGATAGTATAGCATTTTCTATACAACGAGCGGCGTAGGTGGCCAGCTTGATTCCCTTGTCAGGGCGGAAGGTATTGACTGCCTTGATAAGCCCGATCGTTCCGATGGAGATCAGGTCCTCCTGGTCAGTGGACTGCGTGTAATACTTCTTGATGATGTGGGCCACCAGGCGCAGATTGTGCTCCACCAGTATATTCCGGGCCTCCAAATCTCCGGCGGCACAGCGCTCCAGGCACTCCCTCTCCCGGGCAGCAGACAGGGGCTTGGGGAATGACCCGGCGCTACCGGTCAGGTGCAGGGACAAAAACAGGCTGTTGCACAGCAGCAACAGTGCAGCAGACAGCATACGCATCGCTCCTTTCACAACACCCTATGCCCTATGGGAATGTCCCTATACAAAAAGAACACGGACGGCAGCGTCGTCCGTGTTACAGTTCCTCCTCCGGAAGGACCTCACCCTCCTCGCCATTGCCGAAGGCAATGGCCGTCCTGCCGTATTTTTGGCGGATAGCGTCCACGGCCTCCTCCAGCTGCTCCTGCCGCTGACCGCAGGCCTGAGCGGTACTGTCCAGCAGATCCAACTGTTGGAAAGTGCTGCACGTCTCGGTGACGTACAGCGCCGTTACGGTCATGGAGCGAAGGCGGGCAGGCGGCTTCCACAGCTGCCGGGCCAGGTCCGCAGCCGCACGGTAAATATCCCGGACCAGATGGGTGGGCGCGTCCAAGCGGGTCTGGCGGCTGAATGTTTTGAACGATACGTCTTTCAGCGTCACGCTGACGCCGCCGGCATACAGGCCGTGGCGGCGCAGGCGGGCGGCCACACTGTCGCACAGAGGCATCAAGCCGGCGCAGATCTGTTCCCAGCGCACCAGGTCGTCGGGGAAGGTAGTGCCGTTGCCCACGGACTTGACCGGATCGGCGGCGTGGCGGGGTTTGACGGAACTTTTGTCAAGACCGTTGGCGTATTCCCACAGCTGGCGGCCCATCTTTCCCAGCAGCTGCTCGGGCATGGCGGGGTCGCAGGCGGCCAACCGGCCGATGGTCTCTACGCCGTATTTTTTCAGGGTCTGGGTGGCGGCCCGGCCGGCATACAGCAGGTTGCCCAGCGGCTGCGGCCAAACGATATTCTGCCACCCATCAGCAGGAATAACCGTTGTGGCGTCCGGTTTTTTCATATCGCTGCCCAGTTTCGCAAACACTTTATTGAATGAAACACCAACAGAAATTGTTAATCCAGTCTCATTTTTGACTGTTTTTCGAATTTTATTGGCCAGTTTTTCCGCGTCGCCGCCGAAGAGGTGGAGGCTGCCGGTGACATCCAGCCAGCTCTCGTCGATCCCGAAGGGCTCGATCAGGTCGGTGAAGCGCTCGTAGATGTCATTGACGCGGACGGACCACATTTTATACAGGTCGTGATGGGGCGGCAGAAGCACGAGACCGGGGCACTTCTTTTTGGCCTGCCAGACCGTCTCAGCCGTTTGTATTCCGTACTTTTTGGCGGGCTCATTCTTGGCCAGGATGATGCCGTGGCGGGTCTTCGGGTCGCCGCAGACGGCCACCGGGACCTCCCACAAAGCGGGCTTGTCCAGCAGCTCCACAGAGGCGTAAAAGCTGTTCAGATCACAGTGCAGTATGATGCGCTCTCCCATGCTTTTCACCTCCCGGCACAGCAAATTTCTTTGGCAGTATATGATACAATGTCTGTACCTTTTCTATATTTTCTTTATACTTTTTATGTGCTCCTCATGCGTCTTTTCATGCACCTTTTATGCGCTGTTGGGTCAGGTTCTCTTTCCCTTCCTTCCAGCCTCCCTTTTCGGGGCAGAAAACGAAGGCCCGGACGGTCGTCTTCATGTGCGCCCCCTGCACAGGGGGCGCACACGGGTAGCTGTTCAATAGCCGATCCGACGGTCCACCAGACGCAGGGGCTTCTCACCCAGACCGTAGCGCTCCAGGTCCTCACAGAAAAGCTGCACGTTTCGATCGCGGGTGTAGCCCAGGCTCATCTGACCGGAGATGTGGGGGGTGATGAGCAGGTTCTTCGCCGTCCAGGCCGGGTCGCCGGCGGGGATGGGCTCCTGCTCAAACACATCCAGAGCCGCGCCGGCGAGACGGTCGTGGTTCAGGGCGTCCAGAAGGGCGGCCTGGTCGATGGCGCTGCCGCGGCCCACGTTGACCACATAGGCGGTCTTCGGCAGCAGGGCGAGGCGCGCCGCGGAGAGAAACCCCTTCGTCTCACCGGTGGCGGGCAGGGCCAGGGCCAGGATATCCGTATCCGGCAGGAGGGCGTCCAGCTCGTCGTTGGTATGGATCTCGTCAAAGGCGGGGTCGGCGGCCTTTTTGGTGCGGCGGACACCGCGGACGGCGGCAGCACCCAGGGCCTTGGCGCGGCGGGCGAACTCGGTGCCGATATCGCCGGTGCCCACGACGGTGATGGTGCTGCCCATAATGGAGCGCATGGGGAGCACCCGGCCCCAGCGGCCGGCGGCCTGGTCGGCGCAGTAGGCCGGGGCGTGGCGCAGGAGCATCAGCGTGACCATGACCATGTGCTCGGCGATGGTGACACCGTAGGCGCCGGAGGAGTTGGACAGCATGACCTCGGGAGCGGGGTACAGGCTGTCGTCCAGATAAGCGTCCACGCCGGCAAAGCTGCCGCAGAACCACTTGAGGTTCACGAAGTCCTTTAATTCACCGGGCTTGGGCATACCGTAGATGACCTCATAGTCACCCCGCTTGTCCGCGGGGACGGCAGTGGGGGCCGCGTAGTAGTCCACGGTGAAGCCGGCGCGGGCCGCTGTCTCGTCGATGAGCCGGCGGTGCTTGGGCTCGGTGAAGCTGTCGTAGATGGCGATCTTTCTCATGTTGTATATACCTCCAGGAGTTTTTCCGCGCAGCGCATTCCGTCGGCGGCGGCGGAGAGGATGCCGCCGGCATAGCCGGCCCCCTCGCCGCAGGGGAATATGCCGCGTATATTGGCTTCATAGTGCGCGTCACGCACCAGGCGCACCGGGGAGGACGAGCGCGTCTCCACGCCGGTGAGCAGGGCGTCCGGGTCATCGTAGCCCCGGAGCTGACGGCCCAGGACCGGCAGGGCCAGGGCCAGCGTCTCGCCGATAAAATCCGGCAGACAGCGGCGCAGGTCGGTATAGACCACGCCGGGGCGGTAGCTGGGGCGCACGGTCCCCGGTCCAGCGGAGGGACGGCCTGTCAGAAAGTCCGCCACCCGCTGGCAGGGGGCGGCAAAGCCGCCGGTGAGGGCGTAGGCCGCCGTCTCCAGCTGCCGCTGGAGGGCAATTCCTGCAAGGGGATGGTCCGAGGGGAAATCCGCCGGTGTGACATTCACCAGCAGGGCACCGTTGATGTTCTCCCCATCACGGGCATAGACGCTCATGCCGTTGGTGACGGTGCGCCCCGGCTCGGAGGCGGCGGCCACCACCTGGCCGCCGGGGCAGACGCAGAAGCTGAAGGCGCTGCGGCCGTTGGGCAGGTGGCAGGACAGCTTGTAGGTACTGGGGGGCAGAGCCGGGTGGCCCGCCAGAGAACGGTACTGGGCAGCATCGATGGCCGACTGGCGGTGCTCGATGCGGACACCCATGGCAAAGGGCTTGGGCTCCATATACAGTCCGACGCGATGCAACATTTCAAAGGTATCCCGGGCGCTGTGACCCAGAGCCAGGACCACATGGTGGGCAGGCAGGTCATAGGTCTGCCCGTCCCGGCGGACGGTGACGGCGCTGACCGCGCCGTCCTGTATCCGTATATGCTCCAGCCGGGCGTTGAAGCAGATGTCTGCCCCGGCCGCCTCCAGCTCCTGCCGCAGGGCTTGCAGGGCGATGTGGAGCTTGTCGGTGCCCACGTGGGGCTTGGCATCGGTCAAAATGGTATCCGGTGCGCCGCAGCGGACCAGCGTCTCCAGAATGAAGCGGTGGCGCAGGTCCTTCGTGCCGGTGTTCAGCTTGCCGTCGGAAAAGGCGCCGGCGCCGCCCTCGCCGAACTGGACATTGCTGTCCGGGTCCAGCGGGCCGCCGGACCAGAAGCGCTCAACGTCCGCCTGACGGTGTTCTACCGGCCGGCCGCGCTCCAATAGAATAGGGCGTGCGCCGCAGCGGGCCAGCACCAGGGCGGCGAACAGGCCCGCCGGTCCCGCGCCCACCACGATGGGGCGGACCGCCGGGGCCGTCACCGGCGGCGGCAGGAAGTACACTTCCTGTTTGTAGACAGATACGCGCTTATCGCGGCAGCGGCGCAGGACCTGGGCCTCGTTTTTTACAGAGACGGACACCGTGTAGACAAGGGTCAGGTCTTCGCGGGCGTCGATGGCCTTTCGCAGAACGGTGCAGGCGGTGATGTCCGCCGGAGCCACGCGGAGCAGCTTGGCGCACCGGGCGCGCAGGAGCGTCTCCTGCTGGCCGGGGTGCAGGCGCAGTTGGTCGATACGGAGCATGGGTGGGTCTCCTTTTTATAGGATCGGGTGGGGGTTCGCCGCCGCGGCGGCGAGTTGGCTTTCCCCTGACGGGGAGGCGGCCTCCGGCGGCCACATTTCTTTCTGCGAAGAAAGAAATGTGGGAAAGAAAGTCGCTTAGACCTACGGTCTAAGGACCCCTTGGCGCGGGGAGGGTTTCGCCGCCCCGGCGGCGAGCAGGTGTTGCGCCTGCGGGCGCAGGATGGGGAGTTTCGTGCCCCGGCACGAGTAACTTTCTTTTGTTGTCAAAAGAAAGTTACCAAAGAAAACCACTTAGACCTACGGTCTAAGGACCCCTTGGCGCGCTATGGTTGGCTGTGATTTCCCGCGTATTCTCGCGGACATAGCCTTTCGTCATCGCTGTTGGTCAAAAGGACTGTGCCTGCGTTCACCGGCGCGGAGGCTTCCGCGACCGCTTGCCTCAGCCACGGTAGGGGCGTTTTCTTCTGCCGGGTGGGCGATTATCAAATCGCGCCTTTGCCGCCTTGCGGCGGCAAAGGTAGGTGTGCCCGTCGGGCACAGGATATAATTATTTCTTAGCCTGCGACACGGCAGAACGAATAATTTTTGCCGTAGTAGCAGGCAGCGGCAGCGGAAAGCTATGCTGGCACAGTCGGGGGAACGACAACGATCAGGAAAACGCCGGTTACGTGAGGGAAAACGGACAGCGGCGAACAGGCGTAGCGCGCTGAGGAAGTGCAGAAACGCAGTTTCTGCCGGCGTTCTTTCCCCCATTTCTTCCGCTGTTGGAAGAAATGGGGCCGTCGGAGACAAAGAGAGCGCTCGCGCCGGAGCGCGAAACTATCCCCGTCGGAGACAAATAATGCGCTTGCGCCGCTGCGCGGCGACACCTCATCCGCCCCCTTCGGGGGCACCTTCCCCTCAAGGGGAAGGCTTGAGAGTGCGCCACTCCCGCCGCGAACCCCTCAAGGGGAAGGCTGACGGAGGCGTGTCATTCAACACCGCGACCCATCAAGGGGGAAGGCTTGGCACCTGCGGGCGGGTGTTCAAAGAAAGTTCACGGTTTTTCTGCAAAACTTAAAGGTAGAATTAAGGAAAGCGAGTATGCTATAAAACAGAAAGAGCGATGAGCCCCTTCGAAGCAGGCACCCTTCTTCATGTCTGCTTCCTCCATCATACCACGCTTTCCCCTCGGCGGCAAGATGGGAGAGCGCTCCTTATACGAAACTGCGACACAGGAGGTCAACACAATGTATAACGACGAATTCAACAACAACGATATGTACCGCTTCACCAACCGGGAGGTGCCCCGCGACGACTACGCGCCCGCACCCCGGCAGGAGAACACGTATACCGCGCCGGTGAGGAAGCAGGGCTTCTTCCACAGGACGTGGGTAAAGGTCACGGCGCTGGTGCTGGCCTGCGCCGTGGTGGGCGGCGCGGCAGGCTACGGCGGCGCTGCGCTGGCAAAGGGCGGCTCCGGCAGCGGCACCGCCATCAGCGAGAGCGACCGCACCGTCACCGCCGTGGAGGTCAAGAAGGTGGACGGCAAGACCAAGATGCAGCCCGCCGAGGTCTATGCCTCCACGGTGAACTCCACCGTGTCCATCAACTGCTCGTCACAGAGCACCAACATCTTCGGCCAGACCACTCAGTCCGCCTCCAGCGGCAGCGGCTTTATCATCAGTCAGGACGGCTATATCGTCACCAACTACCACGTGATCAGCGGCGCCTCCTCCGTGAAGGTAACGCTGTATAACGGCGACACCTACGACGCCACCGTCATCGGCGGCGACAGCGACTACGACGTGGCGGTGCTGAAGATCAACGCCGCCGGGCTGACCCCCGTGACATTGGGCAACAGCGCCGACGTGAACGTGGGCGACTCCGTGCTGGCCATCGGCAATCCCCTGGGCGAGCTGACGTTCTCCATGAGCGGCGGCTATGTGTCCAGCTGCAACCGCGCCATCAACGTGGACGGCACTCCCTTCAACATGATCCAGGTGGACTGCTCCATCAATCCCGGCAACTCCGGCGGCCCCCTGATGAACCTGTACGGCGAGGTGGTGGGCATCGTGTCCGCCAAGTACTCCACCTACTCCTCCACCACGGTGGAGGGTCTGGGCTTCGCCATTCCCATTGACGATGTGAAGTCCATCATAACCGACATCATGGAGAACGGCGCCGTCACCGGCAAGGCATACATGGCCGTGACCGTGGGCACCATGAACTCCCAGATGGCCGCTCAGTACAGCATCGACATCGATCAGGGCGTGTTCGTCTACTCCGTCGTCAAGGGCGGCGCCGGCGACAAGGCCGGCCTGCGCCTGGGCGACGTGATCACCAAGATGGGTGACACCACGCTGACCAGCCGTCAGGATCTGTCCGCGGCGCTGAAGAGCTACCGGGCCGGCGACACCGCCACCCTGACCGTGTTCCGCGACGGCAGCTACATCACCACCGACATCACCTTCGACCAACAGCCCCAGATCACCGGCACCGACACGGAGGAGGACACCTCCTCTCAGGGCGGTAATAACGGCGGTTACAGCGGCCAGATCCCCGAGAACTGGCAGGAGTTTTATAACTACTTCTTCGGCAACCGGGGCTGATACCGGCCCGGGCACAGCGGCATAACTGACCACTATGCCGCCAGGATACCACGATCTTCTTCACATTCTCCATGTTTCCCAGCACACATTCGTTTCCCCCGCACCGTCCCTGCCGGAGCTACCCCGCCGGCGGGGACGGTTTTTTGCGCGGTTGCAAGGCGTTGACAGATATGGTATAATTCTTTATTGGTATACTATGTGGAAAAATGAGGAAACGACTATGGAAGTAACACAGGGCGCACCGTTTGAGAGCTTTGGCCTGTCAGAGGCCACCATGCGCGCCATACGAAATAAGCACTACACCGTCAGCACCCCCGTGCAGGCCGGGTGCATCCCCCCCATGCTGGCGGGGAAGGACGTGATCGCCAAGGCTCCCACCGGCACGGGCAAGACCATGGCCTTCGGCATCCCCATCATCGAGCGCATCGACCGGGAGAGTGAGGAGGTGCAGGCGGTCATTCTGGCACCCACGCGGGAGCTGGCCATGCAGATCACCGACGAGATGCGGGACATCGCCGTGTGCCACGAGGGCGTTCGGCTGGTATGTCTGTACGGCGGACAGCCCATTGGCAAGCAGATCGACGCGCTGAAGCGGCGGCCCCAGATCGTGGTGGCCACGCCGGGGCGGCTGAGCGACCACATGAAGCGGCGGACCGTGAATTTGAAGAGCGTGCAGACGGTGGTGCTGGACGAGGCGGACCGGATGCTGGACATGGGCTTTATCCACGACGTGACGCGTATTCTGGACAAGATCCCCAGCCGGAAAAACCTGGGGATGTTCTCCGCCACCATCTCGCGGGAGGTGATGGACATCTCGTGGGTATACCAGCGGGACCCGGAGGAGATCACGGTGCAGGCCACCAAGGAGAACAAGCCGGACATTTTGCAGTACCGGCTGGAGGTGCCCTCCGACGGGAAGGTGGACGCCATTGCGAAGATACTGGCACACGAGAGCTATGACCGGGTGATCTGCTTCTGCAACACCAAGGGCAGCACGGAACGGCTGACGAAGTTTTTGCAGATGCGGGGCGTGGACGCCCAGTGCATCCACGGGGACATCCCCCAGCGGAAGCGGGAGGAGGTCATGCAGCGGTTCCGGGACGGAAAGCTGCGGGTGTTCGTGGCTACGGACGTGGCCAGCCGGGGCATCGACGTGGACGATGTGGACGCGGTGTTCAACTATGAGGTGCCGGAGGAGAACGAGTATTACATCCACCGCATCGGCCGGACGGGACGGGCCAAGAAGCACGGCGTGGCGTACACGCTGCTCAGCGACTTCCCCAGCCGGCTGCGGCTGGACAGCATCGCGCGGAACACGCGGAGCACCATCGTGCCCGCCGTGCTGGGCGAGGACGGCAGCGTGACTGTCGGCGAGAAATGAGAAAAGAGCGCACTTCAGCAGGCGGGTCCTTTTTTTACGGAACGGCAGCAGGTGGGCGCCGTTGGGCCGCGCGGGTTGCTATTTCGCGCGGTGTGTGGTACAATATACATATATAGCCGCAAAATTCCGAAAAGGAGCGAAGATAATGAACGAAGAGTTGAAGAATATCCTCTCCCGCGTGGACCACACGCTGCTGGCACAAGGTGCTACCTGGAATGAGATCAAGGCCATTTGCGACGACGGCATCAAGTACGGCTGTGCCAGCGTCTGCATCCCCGCCAGCTATGTGAAGCAGGCGGCGGAATATGTGGACGGCAAGATCGCCGTCTGCACCGTTATCGGCTTCCCCAACGGCTACGACACCACCGCCGCCAAGTGCTTCGAGGCTGCCGACGCGGTGAAAAACGGTGCGTCCGAGGTGGACATGGTCATCAACATCGGTTGGGTGAAGGACGGCCTGTACGACAAGGTACTGGATGAGATCAAGGCCATCAAGGGTCACTGCGGCGGTAAGCTGCTGAAGGTCATCATCGAGACGTGCCTGCTGACGGACGCCGAGAAGATCGAGCTGTGCCGCGTGGTCAGCGAGTCCGGCGCGGACTATATCAAGACCTCCACCGGCTTTGGCGGAGGCGGCGCCACCCGTGAGGACGTGGCGCTGTTTAAGGCCCATGTGGCACCCCACGTGAAGATCAAGGCCGCCGGCGGCATCGCCGATCTCAACGACGCCCGCGACTTCATCGCACTGGGTGCCGACCGTCTGGGCACCAGCCGCATCGTCAAGGCCGTGAAGGCCATGGAACAGTAAATATAAGGAGGAACCACTATGCCGACTCCCCACAATAACGCCAACAAGGGCGATTTCGCCAAGACCGTTCTCATGCCCGGCGATCCGCTGCGGGCCAAGTTCATTGCCGAGACGTTCCTCACCGAGCCGAAGCTGGTGAACAACGTCCGCGGTGTGCAGGGCTATACCGGCACCTACAAGGGCGTGCCGGTGTCCGTGATGGCCAGCGGCATGGGTATCCCGTCCATCGGCATCTATTCCTATGAGCTGTACACCCAGTATGATGTGGAGAACATTATCCGCGTGGGCAGCGCCGGTGCCATGCGTGCCGACCTGGAGCTGGGCAGCGTGGTGGCCGGCCAGGGCGCCTGCACCAATTCCGACTTTGCCAGCCAGTATGAGCTGGGCGGCTCCTTCGCCCCTATCTGCGATTTCGACCTGCTGATGGCCGCCGTAGAGAGCGCCAGGGAGCTGGGCGTGAAAATGCCCGTGGGCAACCTGTACTCCTCCGACACGTTCTATGACGCCGCCGGGCGCAACATGCGCTTCGCCAAGATGGGCGTTATGGCCGTGGAGATGGAGGCCGCCGGTCTGTACTGCACCGCCGCCTATACCGGCAAGCGGGCGCTGGCCATCTGCTCCATCTCCGACAACCTGGTCAACGGCACCGAGCTGTCCGCCGATGAGCGCCAGACCACCTTCACCAATATGATGAAGATCGCGCTGGAGGTGGCTGTGAAGATGGCCGCAAGGGAATAAGCGTTTGTGTGACAGCACAGGGTGTAACGCTCTGTGCTGTCGTTATCAACAGCACATTTGTGCGTTTTGTAGAAACAAATTGTAAATTTTTGATTACATTTGTTTACATTTCTGCCGCAAAATGCGGTTTTCACTTGCCAAAGGCGAAAAAGTCTGCTATAATGCGCAAGGCACAGAGGGAGGAAGACCCCGTGCCGAAATGATGGTTTTCCCGCCGCAAGGCGCGAAAATAAAAAAATTGAGGAAGGTAGAATAACCATGAAGAAGTTTCTTGCTATGATCCTGGCTCTGGTTATGGCGCTGTCCCTGGTCGCTTGCGGCGACAAGAAGGACGAGCCCAAGACCGACGACAACCAGGGCGACAACCCCGAAGTCACCGAGATTACCAACGCCGACGAGATCGCCGATGAGATGACCTCCGAGGATGGCAAGTACGAGATCGCTTTCGTCACCGACGTGGGCCAGCTGAAGGATAAGTCCTTCAACCAGGGCACCTTCGACGGCGTGAAGCTGTACGCTGCCAACAACGGCCTGAGCTACAAGTACTATCAGCCCGCCAACGGCGACCAGGCTACCGATGACGACCGTTACGATGCCATGAAGGCTGCTGCCGAGGGCGGCGCCAAGGTCATCGTGGCTGCCGGCTTTATGCAGGCCACTGCCCTGACCAAGGCCGCTGCTGAGTTCACCGATGTCAAGTTCGTGTTCGTGGACCGCGACAGCGCTGTGACCACCGAGGACGGCACCGCCCTGAAGAACGTTCTGGGCATCTGCTTCCAGGAAGAGCAGTGCGGCTATCTGGCCGGTTACGCTGTTGTTAAGGAAGGCTACACCAAGCTGGGCTTCACCGGTGGTGGCGGCGGCGACAACCCCGCTTGCTGCCGTTACGGCTACGGCTTCGTGCAGGGCGCTTCCGCTGCTGCTGCCGAGATGGGCGTGAAGGTCGAGATGAACTACTCCTGGCTGTATGGCGCTTCCTTCGCCGCTTCCACCGAGCTGCAGACCATGGCTTCCGGCTGGTATGAGAACGGCACCGAGGTCATCTTCGCCTGCGGCGGTAATATGTTCCAGTCTGTCGCCGCTGCCGCTGCCGCTAACGACGGCGCCGTGGTGGGCGTGGACGTTGACCAGTCCAGCCAGTCCGATACCGTTATCACCTCCGCTATGAAGGGCCTGTCCGCCTCCGTGCAGTGGGCTTGCGGCAAGGTCTATGACGGTTCCTTCGACGAGATCGGCGGCACCTTCGTGACCCTGGGCGCCAAGGACAACGCTGTGGGCCTGCCCACCGCTACCTGGTCCCTGACCAAGTGGACTGTGGACGACTACAACGCCATGCTGGCCAAGATGGCCGATGGTTCTCTGGTCGTCGACAACGACTACTCCAAGCTGGACAGCACCGACAGCCTGACCCTGAACCTGGTCAAGTAATCGGAACGTACTTAACAAAAAAAGAGACGCCTGCGGGCGTCTCTTTTTTTGCGTCAAGCGCGTGATGCGAGGCGTAAAACGCCGCTGTTTTTCTTGCAATCTGTGCATATATGCTATATAATAAATTTATGCCTTTATCGCCATTAGGCAAAATAATAGAGGAAAGTAGGTGGCGGCATGGATAAGACTCCCTCGTATGTGATCGAGATGCTTCACATTACCAAGGAGTTCCCCGGCATCAAGGCCAACGACGATATCACCCTCCAACTGAAAAAGGGAGAGATCCACGCGCTGCTGGGCGAAAACGGCGCCGGCAAATCCACGCTGATGAGCGTGCTGTTCGGCCTGTACCAGCCCGAGGCGGGCGAGATACGCAAGAACGGCCAGACGGTGAAGATCAACGACCCCAACGATGCCACGGCGCTGGGTATCGGCATGGTCCACCAGCACTTCAAGCTGGTGGAGGTATTCTCCGTGCTGGACAACATCATTCTGGGCGCCGAAACGACGAAGTGCGGCTTCCTGCAGAAAAAGGAAGCGCGGAGGAAGGTCGAGGAGCTCTCCAAGCGGTACGGCCTGCACGTGGACTTGGACGCCAAGGTGGAGGATATCACTGTGGGTATGCAGCAGCGTACCGAGATCCTGAAGATGCTCTACCGCGACAACGAGATCCTCATCTTCGACGAGCCCACCGCCGTGCTGACGCCCCAGGAGATCGACGAGCTGATGGCCATTATGAAGAACCTGACGGCGGAGGGGAAATCCATCCTCTTCATCTCCCACAAACTCAACGAGATCATGGCGGTGGCGGACCGGGTGACGGTTCTGCGTAAGGGCCGCTATGTGGGTACCGTGAACACCTGCGACACCAACAAGCAGGAGTTGTCCAACATGATGGTGGGCCGCCCGGTGCAGCTGGAGGTCGTAAAGGAGCCGGCCAAGCCCACGGATGTGGTGCTGGAGGTCCGGGATCTGTGCGTGCCCTCTCATACCCACAAGCGCAACGCCGTGGACCATGTCAGCTTTGATGCACGCGCCGGCGAGATACTCTGTATCGCCGGTATCGACGGCAACGGACAGACGGAGTTCATTCACGCGCTCACCGGCCTGGATAAGAGCAATGGCGGCACGGTGACACTGTGCGGCAAGGATATCTCCCACGCCAGCATCCGTCGCCGTGGAGAGTGTATGAGCCACATCCCCGAGGATCGGCACAAGCACGGCCTGGTGCTGGATTTTACGCTGGAGCAGAACCTGGTGCTGCAGCGGTATAAGGAGCCGGAATTCGAAAAGGGCGGCTTTATCAAAAAGGACGCGGTACGTGCCTACGCCGAGAGGCTGATCGAGGAATACGATATCCGCAGCGGACAGGGCCCCGTGACCACCGCCCGCAGTATGTCCGGCGGCAACCAGCAGAAGGCGATCATCGCCCGCGAGGTGGACCGCAATAAGCCGCTGATCGTGGCGGTCCAGCCTACCCGCGGCCTGGACGTGGGCGCGATCGAAAACGTACACAAGGAACTGGTAAAGCAGCGTGATGCCGGCAAGGCAGTGCTGCTGGTATCCCTGGAGCTGGACGAGGTCATGAGCCTTTCCGACCGCATCCTGGTCATGTACGAGGGTGAGATCGTGGGTGAGTTCGACCCGAAGCAGATCACCGTGCAGGAGTTGGGCCTCTATATGGCCGGCGCCAAGCGGGCGGACAAGAAAGAGGGTGAGACGGCGTGAAGCAAAAACTGACAGATCTGTATGCCAAGAATGGCACCAAGAAGGTCCTGGCCTCTCTGCTGTCCATCCTGGCCGGCCTGCTGCTGGGCAGCATCGTGGTCATTATTGTGGGCCTGGCGGAGCAGAAGATCACCACTGCCGGTATGTGGGAGGGCGTCCGGCTGATCTTTGCCGGCATCCTCAGCACAGGCCGCGACGCTGCGGGCGCGCTGACCTGGGGCTTTAACGCCCAGAATGTGGGCAATATGCTCTTCCGCGCCATGCCGCTGATCATGACCGGCCTTTCCGTGGCGGTGGCCTTCAAGACGGGCCTGTTCAATATCGGCGCACCCGGCCAGTATCTGATGGGTACGCTTGTCTCGCTGTCCGTCGCGCTGGGCATCCCCTCCGAGTCCGTGCCCGTGGGCATCATCTGGCTGCTGGCCTTCCTGGGCGGTATGCTGGCTGGCGCCCTGTGGGGCGCGATCCCCGGATTGCTGAAGGCGCTGCTGAATATCAACGAGGTGCTGGCCTGCATCATGACCAACTGGATCGCAGCCAATCTTGTCACCTGGATGTTTGATATCAGCAGCTTCAAGAACGTAACAGAGGGCACGAAGTCCGGTTACATCTACAAGACCACCTTCAACGGTGTGGCCACACCCAAGCTGGGACTGGATCAGCTGTTTCCCGGCTCCCAGGTCAATGCCGGTATTCTGGTGGCCATCATTCTGGCCATCGTGGTGTACATTATCATGGAGAAGACGGTGTTCGGCTATGAGCTGAAGGCCTGCGGCGCCAACCGCCATGCGGCCCGCTACGCCGGTATCCCCGATAAGCGCAATATCGTGCTTTCCATGGCCATTGCCGGCGCGCTGGCCGGCGCCGGCGCCGCGCTGTACTGGCTCAGCGGCAACACCGAGTTCTACTGGAACACCTACCAGGCCCTGCCCGGCGTGGGCTTTAACGGAATCCCTGTGGCCCTGCTGGCGGTGAACAACCCCATCGCGGTCATTTTCACCGGCATCTTCATGGCCATGCTGGATATCGTTGGTCTGCAGCTGACCAACCTGACCGCCTACAACGAGTACATCACCGACGTGATCATCTCCGTCATCGTGTATCTGTCCGCCTTCTCTCTGCTCATCCAGATGATGCTGACCGGACGGAAAAAGAAGCTCGTCGTGGAGGCCAACAAGACCACCACGGCGGATATACCGGCAGAGGCGGAGACACAGCCACTGGATGTGCCGCCGGAGGACATACCGGACATACCGATGGAGGAAGCACCGCAGGTGCCTGAGCAGCCGGAGGAAGGAGGGGAGCAGGCATGACATTTCTGATCCAACAGACCATGATCTACGCCGTTCCCCTGATGATCGTGGCGCTGGCCGGCGTGTTCGCTGAGCGCAGCGGCATCATCAACCTGGCATTGGAAGGTATTATGATCCTGGGTGCGTTTATCGGCGTGCTGTTCGTGAACATCATGCAGACCAACCACGTCTACGACGCGGCCAAGGCTGCCGGCGACTGGGTGGCTTTGCAGGGCTTTGAGCTGCTGGCTATGCTGGTGGCGGCCATATTCGGCGCCATTTTCTCCCTGCTGCTGAGCTTTGCCTCCGTAAATCTGCGGGCGGACCAGACCATCGGCGGTACGGCGCTGAACCTGATGGCTCCGGCGCTGGTGCTGTTCCTCATCCGTATCATCGCCAACCAGAACACTCTGCAAATGGCCACCGGCGATGCGGCCAGTTGGTTCATGATCAAGAAGACCACTCTGGGCTACGCAAAAACGGACGACCTGGGCTTCCTGGGCAATACCTTCCTGCACAAGGTGTATCTGGCGACCTATGTCTGCATCATCATTTTCGTGGTGCTGTCGATCCTGCTGTACAAGACCCGGTTTGGCCTGCGGCTGCGCTCCTGCGGTGAAAATCCCCAGGCGGCGGACTCCGTGGGTATCAACGTGTACAAGATGCGCTATGCCGGTACGACCATCTCCGGCGCGCTGGCCGGCATGGGCGGCTTTGTCTACGCCCTGACCACGGCCAACTGCACGGCCAACGGCGATGTGGCGGGCTTCGGCTTCCTGGCGCTGGCCGTTATGATCTTCGGTAACTGGAAGCCGCTGAACATCGCCGGGGCGTCGCTGCTGTTCGGCCTGTTCAAGTGTATCGCCGCGGCGTACTCCAGCCTGGATATCAACGGCGACGGCGTGTATTGGCTGGCGGAGATCGGCATCAGCTCTCACGTGTACCGTATGCTGCCGTACCTGATCACGCTGGTGGTGCTGGCCTTCACATCCAAGAAATCCCGCGCACCCAAGGCGGAGGGTATCCCCTACGACAAGGGCCAGCGGTAAAAGAAGCATAAAAAAGAAGCACCCGTACGGGTGCTTCTTTTTGCGCTGTTTTACATGGATTTTACAAAAGATGGCCTGCGAACTTGACATTTATACCGTACAATGTAGATGGACAATAAGGTGACATCTGAGAAAATGTAAAGTTGAGGGAAAGAAAATGGATATTTTTCATGCGCTGACCATGCTGGGCGGGCTGTGCCTGTTTCTGTTCGGCATGAATTTCATGGGCCAGGCGCTGGAGCGCCGGGCCGGCGGCAAGCTGCGGACGCTGCTGGATAAAATGACCGGCAGCGTGGGTGCCGGTTTCCTGACCGGACTGGGCATCACCGCCATTATTCAGAGCTCATCGGCCACCACCGTTATGGTGGTGGGCTTCGTGAACTCCGGGCTGATGACCCTGCGGCAGGCTATCAATGTTATCATGGGCGCCAACGTGGGCACCACGGTGACGGCCTGGCTGCTGAGCCTGGCGGGGATCGACGGCGGCAGCGTGTGGCTGCAGCTGCTGAAGCCCACCGCCTTTACGCCGGTGCTGGCGCTGATCGGCATCATTTTCTATATGTTCTGCAAGGACAGCCGGAAAAAGGAGACTGGCTCCATTCTGCTTGGCTTTGCCACGCTGATGTTCGGCATGGACACCATGAGCGCCGCGGTGGCGGGGCTGAAGGACGTGCCGGGGTTTGCAGAGCTGTTTTTGGCCTTTACAAACCCGCTGCTGGGCGTGCTGGTGGGCGCGGTGCTGACGGCGATCATCCAGTCGTCCTCCGCCTCGGTGGGTATTTTGCAGGCGCTGGCCTCTACCGGCCAGGTCAGCTACGCCGCCGCGGTGCCCATTATCATGGGCCAGAACATCGGTACCTGCGTCACGGCGCTGATCTCCTGCGTCGGCACCAACAAAAACGCCAAGCGGGCGGCCGTGGTGCATCTGATGTTCAATGTGATCGGCGTGGCGGTGCTGCTGACGGTGTTCTGCATCGTCAAGGCCATCTTTGCCCCGGTACTGCTGAACAAGGCGGCGTCTATGGCGGGTATCGCTGTGGCCCACTCGGTGTTCAATATCCTGTGTACGGCCATACTGCTGCCCTGCGGCGACCTGCTGGAGAAGCTGGCTATCCGCCTGGTGCCGGATAAGGCCCACGCGGCCGATAAAACGGTGGAGCTGGACCAGCGCCTGCTGACCACACCGGCCGTGGCGCTGGAGCGCTGCCGGGTCGTCACCTGCGAGATGGCAGAGGTCGCCGTGCGGGCGCTGCAAAACGCCCTGCGGAGCTTTGACCACTACACCGAAGCGCTGGCCTCCGCCATCCGGGAGGATGAGAGCCGCTGCGACCACTACGAGGACGTGCTGGGCACCTATCTGGTAAAGCTCAGCGCCCAGAAGCTGGGTGAGCAGGAGAGCGAGGAGTCTGCGGAGCTGCTGAAGGCCATCGGCGATTTTGAGCGTATCTCCGACCATGCGGTGAACGTGCTGGAGTCGGCGGAGGAGCTGCGGGAGAAGGGGCTGGCCTTCAGCGACGAGGCGAAGCGGGAGCTGAGCGTGCTGTCCGCCGCGGTCAACGATATCCTCATGCGGGCGCTGGACGCCTTCCGGGAGCAGGATATGACCGCCGCCCGGCAGGTGGAGCCGCTGGAGCCGGTCATCGACGATCTGAAGGAGCAGCTGCGTACCCGGCATATCCTGCGGATGCAGCAAGGCCAGTGCAGCATCGAGGCAGGCTTTGTCTGGTCCGACCTGCTGACGGATCTGGAGCGTACCTCGGACCACTGCTCCAATATCGCCGGGTGCGTGATCGACGCAGCCCACCACGACCTGAATATGCACGCCACGCTGGATGCGGCGCGACGCCGGGACCCGGACTTCCGGGAGCAGTACCAACGCTGCGCGGCGAAATATCAGGTGTAAACAAACGAAGTCCCTCCCGCCGGGAGGGACTTCTTCTTATGCGCTCACAGCCCGCGGGAGGCTCGCTCCCGCGCCTCGGCCTCCGCCCGCTGGCGGCAGACCTCCACCCAGTCGGGCAGCTTGTCCAGCTCGGCGGCAAAGGCTGCCAGTTCGTCGGGAATGACGATCTTCTGGGGACAGACAGCGGCGCAGGCGCCGCAGCCCAGGCAGGCGTGGGGCCACTTGTCCTTGGGCAGCGCGTCCAGCTGCATTTTGATGGTGCCGCCGCTGCCGGTGCGGAGCTGGTTGTACTTGTGCAGCAGATCCGGGATATCCAACTGCTGGGGACAGCCGTCACAGCAGTAGCGGCAGGCAGTGCAGGGGATGGAATTCTTCATCTTGTCCGCCGCAGCAAAGAGGATCGCCTCCTCAGCGGGAGAGAGGGGGTCAAGGTGCTCAAAGGTGGCCACGTTATCCGCCATCTGCGCCATGTCGGACATACCGGAGAGGACCATGTGGACGTTATCCAGTCCCTGGAGCCAGCGGAAGCCGAAGGAGGCGATGCTGGCGTTGGGGCGAAGGGCGTGGAGCTGCTGTTCACTGTCGGCATCCAGGGCGGCCAGCTTGCCGCCGCGGACCGGCTCCATGACCCAGACGGGGATATGGTGCTTTTCCAGCAGCTCGTATTTCTCCCTGGCCCGCTGGATGGTCCAGTCCAGATAGTTCAGCTGGATCTGACAGAACTCCATCTCCTTGCCATAGCGCTCCAGAAAAGCGGTGAGGCAGGGAAGGTCCGCATGGGTGGAGAAGCCCAGGTGCTTGATACGGCCCAGACGCTTCTGCTCCACAAAGTAGTCGATGATGCCCCACTTGGGGTCGGTGTAGATATCCACGTCGTTTTCATAGACATTGTGCAGCAGGTAGAAATCGAAGTAGTCCACCTGGCATTTCTCCAGCTGCTGGGCAAAGGTGTCCGCCGGGTCCGGGTCGCAGGTGAGCGTATGGCCGGGGTATTTGGTGGCCAGGTAAAAGCTGTCCCGGGGATGCTTTTTCAGGCAGCGGCCTACCACCGTCTCGGACAGATTTTGCATATAGGGCCAGGCGGTGTCGAAATAATTGACGCCGTGGGCCAGCGCATAGTCCACCATCGCCTGGGTGGTGTCCTCGTCGATGGCGCCGTCCGCCGTGGTGGGCAGGCGCATGGTGCCGAAGCCCAGCAGGGACAGGTGCAGGTCCTGAAAATCACGATAGATCATATCGTTGCCCTCCTTTTTTGTGGTGCTATTTTACCGCGAAAAATGGCGGAGCGCAAGAGTGGAATTGGCCGTGCAGTACGCCTGCGCCGCCACTGCACCCGGGAGAGGGCCTACGGCGTGATGGAGACGGTTCTGGGCGACAGGCTGCACCAGCTGAAATGCGGTCTGGAGATGACCTTCTGAAAAACAGACCACCCCCGGCTCCTCGCCGGGGGTGGTTTTGCTTGCTCAGGGCAGCAGTGTTTTCTCCAGGAAGTCGTAAACGGCCTCGGCGGTCTGGTGGACGGAGTCCAGCAGGACGTATTCGTCGCTGCTGTGATAGTTCTCGCCGTCGGCGCCGAAGATGATGGCCGGCGCGCCCAGCCGTGTGCCCAGGTAGTTGAAGTCGCCGATGCTGGCGAAGTAGGAGATGGTGGGTTCCTTGCCGGTGACCTTGCGGATGGACTCCAGCAGGGAGACGGTCATGGGGTCGTCCTGGGGGACGGTGTAGGGCATGAAGCCCCGGGAACCTTCAGACGGTGCTTCGCGGAAGCAGATCTCATACCGGCCGGTGATGCCGGCGCGCTGCACGGCCTTTTCGATCTCACGGACGATGGTGTCCGGGCTTTCGCCCACCACAATGTGCCAGAACAGGCGGAGCACGGCGAAGTCCGGCACGCTGCACGCGCCGCCGTCGGCGTTGATGCCCACCACGCAGCAGGTGCCCTTGCCCAGGTGCGGGTCCTCAACATAGTCCACCTGCTCCAGGGCCTGCGCCACCTTGGCCGCGTCCAGCAGGGCACTGTGGCCCTTCTCCGGGTTGGCTGCGTGGGCGGACTTTCCGTAGAAGCGGATCTCCAGACCATAGCCGCCCCGGGCGCCCAGGCAGACATCGGGGAAGGGCTTGCCGTCAAAGCCGGCGCTTGGCTCGGTGATGATGGAGAAGTCCACGTCAGAGAGATAGCCGTCCTCGATGAGGGCATTGGTGCCCAGGCCGTAGGGGCCCTCCTCGTCAGAGACCAGCGCCAGCTTGATCTTCCCGGCGAAGGTCTTGTGGGCGGCGGCGAAGCGGGCAGCCGTGACCATCAGCGCGGCGCAGCCGGATTTCATGTCCAGCGCGCCCACACCATAGAGCCTGTCGCCGTCCAGCTCGCCGTAGGGATCGCGGGTCCAACCGCCGCACAGCTGCACGGTGTCCAGATGGCCGTTCAGGCAGATGACCGGTCCGGGCCTGCCGCCGTCGATAACGGCGATGACATTTTTTCCATGGAAATCTGTGACCTTGGCATCGTGGTATTCGTGCAGCTGTGCGGGCAGTCCCTGCCGGCACAGCCAGTCTCTGGCGAAGGCCATGATCTCGTCCTCATGGAAATATTCGCTTTTGATGGCGGTGAGCTGCTGCAAAAGTGCTGTGACCTCAGCTTTTTCTATCATCAGTATGATCGCTCCTTTCTGCTGTGGGGTCGGAAATATGCGCTTTCTCTGTACAGTATAGCGGGCAGGCGTTTAACGCCTGTTGGTCCGGGCGTTTTTCACTTATTGCTCCACGCGCCACAGCGCGCCGAAGTACCACGCACCCATGCCGTCGGACACCACGCCGGTCACGTCGCCGCGCAGGGCGTAGGCCTGCTCCTTCTCATACAGCGGTATCACGTTGGCCGTGTCCAGCAGCAGCCACTCCGCATCCTTCAAATAGGCGTCCCGCGCCTCGGCGGAGGTGCTGGCCGCCGCCACCCGCATCAGAATGTTATAGGCGTTCATGTAGATCAGCGCGTAGTTCCGCGTGTCGCCGCTGCGCCACAGGTCCAGATAGGCTGATGCATCGTTGTACAGCGCGTCCAGCTCCGTCAGGGCCAGGGTGAACGCGCCGCTGCTGAGCAGCTGCTGATACGTCTCCGCATCCTCACCCTGCAGGGTCACGCTCAGTCCCAGTTTTTCCTGCCACACCTTCTGCAGCCGCTGGGCCAGTGCCGTCTGCGCCGGCGTATTCCGGTACAGCAGCGTCACCGTCCCCAGGCTTATCAGCGCCTCCGGCCGCCGCAGGCCCGCCTGCGTCATCAGCTCCAGCGCCTGACTGCACCGGTCCGTGTAGGTATCCGCCTCGCAGTCGATCACCGCGCCGTTGACCGCCCGGAACTCCTCGCCCCCGGCGGTGCGTATGCCGTGGGGCACCAGCCCCTCCGCGGCGGCATAGTCCGCGCCCAGAGCGCCGGCCGCCGCATCCCGGTCGATGACCAGACTCATGGCCTGCCGCAGCTCCGTCCGGTCCATGTTGGTGGCCATCTGGTTGATGAGCAGCACGCCCACGGTGCTGCTGCCGCCGTAGGTGCCGTCCTCTCCTGCCGCGCCGATGACCGCGTCCGCGGTGCCCGCGTCCTTGGCGGCCTCCGCCGCGCTCTTGAACCGGATCTCGATCCGGTCCGCGCGCACCTGCCGCGCGTTATAGTGGTCCTCCTGCTTCACCAGCGTGGCGAAGAGACTGTCGCTCCAATCGCCGGTGCGGCGGTACGGCCCGTTGCCCACGAACCACGTCCGGCTGGCGCTCCAGCCCTCGCCGCCTTCCACAGCCTTCTGCTGCACCGGCATGGTGGCCGCCGCTGTGCACACCGCGTCCACAAAGTACGGGCACATCGTGCTCAGCGTCACCACGAAGGTGTGCTCGTCCTCGGCGTATACGCCCAGCGCCTCCGGGTCGCCCGCGTGGGCGTCCTCATAGCCCGCCACCATGGACAGGATATCCGCCTCCTGGCTGTCCGTCTCCGGTGCTGTCAGCCGCCGCCAGGCGTACACGAAATCCTCTGCCGTCACGTCGCTGCCGTCGGACCACTTGCCGTCGCGCCGCAGGTGGAACGTGTACGTCTGCGTGCCGTCCTCGTTGTCCGTGCAGTCGTAGGCGTGGGCCGCTGCGGGCACCGCGCCCTCCGCCGTCCAGCGGTACAGGTTGTCGAACAGGTGCAGCACCAGGGTGCGCTCCGCCGGTGTGGCGGCATAGGCCGGGTCCACCGTGGACACGCTGCCGGTCATCACCACCGACGCGGTGTTTTCGCCGCTGCGGCCGCTGCCGCAGCCGGCCAGCAGCGCCGCCATCATACACAGGCACAGCAGCATGGCCGCGCCCCGCTTCCATCGTTTCATAGGACTTCCTCCGGGAATAGACTTTTCCCCATTATATATGGTTTTGCGCCAAAAGTAAAGCCGCCCTCCGGGCGGCCTCACTTTGTTTACAATTACTCCGCGATCAGCAGCTGGGCGATCTGCACGGCGTTGGTGGCCGCGCCTTTGCGTACCTGGTCGCCGCAGCACCAGATGTTCAGCCCGTTGTCGCTGGTCAGGTCGTCCCGGATACGGCCCACGAACACCAGGTCCTGGTCGCTGGTCTCCAGCGGCATAGGATAGCGCTTGTTGGCCAGGTCGTCCACCAGCCGGCAGCCGGGGGCGGCGGCGATCAGCTCCCGGGCGCGCTCCACGCTGATCTTCTCCTTGGTCCGCACCACGATGGACACGCTGTGGCTCCGCACCACGGGAACGCGGACGCAGGTGCAGCTGACCTTCAGCTCCGGCAGGTGCATGATCTTCCGGCCCTCGTTCTGCATCTTCATCTCCTCGGAGGTATAGCCCTCAAAGGCCTCGCCGCCGATCTGGGGGATGACGTTGTAGGCGATCTGGTACTGGAACACCTTGGGCTCCACCGGCTTGCCCTCCCGCAGCAGCTCCACCTCGTCCATCAGCTCGATGGGGCCGCCGGCGCCGGCGCCGGACACCGCCTGGTAGCTGCTGGCCACGATGCTCTCGATGGGGCTGTCGTGGTTCAGGGCGTTGATGGCCACCAGCGAGACGATGGTGGTGCAGTTGGGGTTGGAGATGATGCCCTTGTGCTTCTTCACGTCCTCCGGATTGATCTCCGGCACGATCAGGGGCACATCCGGGTCCATGCGGAAGGCGCTGGAGTTATCCACGAACACCGCGCCCGCCTTGACGATGGCCGGGGCGAACTGCTTGGCGATATCGTTCTCCGCCGCGCCCAGCACGATGTCCATGCCCTTGAAGGCCTCGTCACAGGCCAGCTCCACGGGGATATCGTGGCCCTTCCAGTGGACAGCCTGTCCCACGGACCGGGCCGACGCCAGCAGGTGCAGCTCCTCGATGGGGAAATCGCGCTCGGCCAGTACCTTCATCATCTCGCGGCCCACCGCGCCGGTGGCGCCCAGAATAGCAACTTTATACTTTTTCATATGATGTACTCCTTTTCTCGATATCGAATAAGTGACGTATCCTGCGTTCAGATGCGGCGCATCGGCGCAGGCGCACCTTGTGTACGGCAAGCCGCTGCGGCGAAGTATGGGCGCAGGAGACGCACTTTATTTTACAAAACTGTTGTACAGCACCCGGATAGCCTTCTCAAAGTCGGCGCTGTCCACGCCCACGATGATGTTCAGCTCTTCTGGCCCCTGGGTGATCATGCGGATATTGATGCCGTTTTCGCCCAGCTTGGCGAAGATCTTGCCGGAGGAACCGGGCTGGAAGGCCATCTTTCGGCCCACGGCCGCCACCACAGCCATACCGTCGGTAACGTGCAGGCTGTCGGGCTTGATCTCCTTCTCCATATCGCCCAGTGCCTGGTACAGATACGGCGCGGCCTTGGCCGCCTCCACCACCATCGATACCGAGTCGATACCGGAGGGGATGTACTCCACGTTGATGTGATAGCGCTCCAATATCTCCAGCACCCGGCGGATAACGCCCAGCTCCGAGGACATCCCGTTCTTGGTCATGGTGATGACGGAAAAGCCCTTCTTTCCGGCGATGCCGGTGATCATGCTGCTCTCCTGCAGCTCCGCCGCCGTGTCGTCGAAGGCCTCCCGTATCATGGTGCCCGGGTGCTCCGGCTGGTTGGTGTTGCGGATATTCAGGGGGATGTTCTTCTCCCGCACCGGGGAGACGGTGCCTTCATGCAGCACCTGCGCGCCGATATAGCTCAGCTCACGCAGCTCGGCGTAGGTAATGCGCTCGATGGGCCGCGGGTCGGGTACGATCTTGGGGTCGGCCATCAGGAAGCCGGACACGTCCGTCCAGTTCTCATACACGTCGGCGTCCAGCGCCGCCGCCGCCAGCGCACCGGTGATGTCGCTGCCGCCCCGGCTGAAGGTGTGGATGCTGCCGTCCGGCAGCACGCCGTAGAAGCCGGGAATGACCACCTTCCGCCCGCTGGCCGCATGGATCAGAGCCTGATAGCTGGCCTCCTGGTCCACCGTGCCGTCCATGCGGAAGTGCAGCCACAGGCTGCTGTCCAGAAAGGCAAAGCCCAGGCAGTCGGCCATGATCCGGGCGGCGAAATACTCGCCCCGGCTCACCAGCTCATCGGCGGAGATGCCCTTGTCCATCTTGGCGCGCAGGGCGTCGAATTCCGCCTCCAGCGGCGTGGACAGGCCCAGCTCGTCCCGAATCTCCAGATACCGGCTGCGTACCATATCGAATATACCGTCGCAGCTGACGCCGTACTGCAGGTGGGCGTGGCACAGATACAGCAGGTCCGTGATCTTGTGATCGTCCTTGAACCGTTTTCCGGCGGCGCTGACCACCACCACCCGGCGGGCGGGGTCTGCCTCCACGATGGAGCGTACTTTTTCCAGCTGGTGGGCGTCCGCCATGGACGACCCGCCGAATTTCAACACTTTCAACATAGTCCTTGCCTCTTTCGCTTTGGTTATTGTGTACAGGGTTTTTCATGCGTGACAAAAAAATATTTTCTGTCCACGAGAGAAAAACACTTGCTTTTTTGATGGGGACAGTGTATCATAGCCATATCAGAAATGCAAGACCCAATTTCAAAAGTTTTTTCGGAGGCTTTTTTACCATGATCTACCACAGCACAAGAAACGAGCAGCTCACCGCTTCCTCCACCCACGCGGTGCTTCAGGGCATCGCCCCGGACGGCGGCCTGTACATCTGCGACCCGGCGGCCCTGCGCTTCGACTGGCGCGCTGCCCTGGAAAAGGACACCCTCTCCATGGCGGCGGATAATCTCCACGCCCTGCTGCCGGACTTTCAGGACATGGACCGGCTGGTCCGCGACAGCTACGCCGGCAAGTTCCCCACGTCCGACCTGACGCCCCTGACCCCCGTGGCGGATAAATACGTGCTGGAGCTGTACCACGGCCCCACCTCTGCCTTCAAGGATGTGGCCCTCAGCGTCCTGCCCCGCCTCATCGTAGCGGCGGCCAAGGCCGAGGGCATGAAGGGCGACGTGGTCATCCTGACGGCCACCTCCGGCGACACCGGCAAGGCGGCCATGGAGGGCTTCCACGACGTGCCCGGCACCCGCATCACCGTGTTCTACCCCTACGGCGGCGTCTCCGCCGTTCAGCAGGCCCAGATGGCCACCCAGGAGGGCGCCAACGTCCGCGTCTGCGCCGTCCGCGGCAACTTCGACGATGCCCAGACCGGCGTGAAGGAGATCTTCGCCGCCTGCAAGGACAAGGACCTCCACGGCGCCATGCTCTCCTCCGCCAACTCCATCAATATCGGCCGTCTGGCCCCCCAGGTGGTCTATTACTTCCGCGCCTACGGCGATCTGGTGAAGTCCGGCCGCATCCGGCTGGGCGACGTGGTGGACTACACCGTCCCCACCGGCAACTTCGGCGACATTCTGGCCGGCTATTTTGCCAGGCAGATGGGCCTGCCTGTGGGCCGCCTGATCTGCGCCAGCAACGCCAACGACGTACTCACCGAGTTCCTGACCACCGGCCGCTACGACAAGCGCCGCCCCTTCTACAAGACCACCTCCCCCTCCATGGATATCCTGGTGTCCAGCAATCTGGAGCGCCTGCTCTATCTGGTCAGCCAGGATGCCAGCTGCGTGGAGCGCCTGATGCGGGAGCTGAACACCCAGGGCTGGTATCAGGTCAGCGGCTGGATGCTGGAGCAGCTCCGCGCCGTCTTCGGCTGCGGCTGCTGCGACGATGCCGGCGCGGCGGAGGTCATCGGCCGGGTGTGGCGCGAGCACAAATACCTCTGCGACCCCCACACCGCCGTGGCCTGGGCCGTGGCGGAGAAGCACACCCGCGAGGGCGTTCCCATGGTGGTCCTGTCCACCGCCTCGCCCTATAAGTTCCCCGCCGCCGTGCTGCACGCCCTGGGCGAGGCATCCGGTGACGATGAGTTCGCCATGATGGAGCAGCTCCACGCCCTCACCGGCATGGACATCCCCAAAAATCTCCGCGGCCTGGAGGGCCGCCCCGTCCTCCATACCGACGTCATCGACAAGGACGCCATGCTGGACTATGTGCTGTCCGACGTGCTGAAATAAAAGAAAGGAACCGTTCCCTATGAATATCGTTTGTTTGGACATGGAGGGCGTCCTCGTCCCCGAGATCTGGATCGCCTTTGCCGAGGAAAGCGGCATTCCCGAGCTGCGCCGCACCACCCGCGACGAGCCGGACTATGACAAACTCATGCGCTGGCGCATCGACCTGCTCCGTGAGCGCGGCCTGAAGCTCAGCGCCATTCAGGAGACCATCTCCCGCATCGACCCCCTGCCCGGCGCCAAGGACTTCCTGGACGCGCTGCGTAAGGATACCCAGGTGGTCATCCTCAGCGACACCTTCGACCAGTTCGCCATGCCCCTCATGGCCAAGCTGGGCTATCCCACCCTGCTGTGCAACACCCTGGAGGTGGACGGCGAGGGCTACATCACCCGCCATCTCATGCGCTGTGAACACTCCAAGCTCACCACCGTCAAGGCCCTCCAGTCCATCGGCTACGACACCATCGCCAGCGGCGACAGCTATAACGACCTGGAGATGATCCTCCACAGCAAGGCCGGTTTCCTCTTCCGGGGTCCCGATAAGATCAAGCAGGACTACCCCGACCTGCCTGCCTTCGAGGATTACGGCGACCTGCTGGCCGCCATCCGCGCCGCCCTGTAACAGCGGTGCTGCGGTGAAAGACAAAGACAAAGCAAAAACCGGCGCCCCCCGGCGCCGGTTTTTGCTTTGTGAAAGGAGGGGGTAAAATCACATCTGGACGCGGTTCTCGCGGGTCCAGCTGGTGATGTCCAGGTTGGGATAGCGGCGGCGCAGCTCGTCCAGCTTGCCTTCGGTGTCGCCCAGTGCGGCGATGCTGTTGATGGCCGCCACATCGGCGGCATTCATGGCGTGGGCCTCATCGGCGCCGCAGGACGCGCAGTGATAGCGCTTGGTCGTCTCAGAAAACGTAACATCGGTGCTGCCGCAAACGGCGCAGCGGGTGATCTTGGATACGATAGCCATAATGTATTACCTCCATATTCTTGTTTTGTTTCGTTGTCCTTATACTACCACAAAAGTTTTCAGTTGTAAAACGCATAATTGTATTTGCAAGTATGAGAAAAAGTATGATATAATGGCGACAGCGACTGTACAGGAGGTCCCGCCATGAGTGTATCCAAATACCAGATGTTCCTCAAGACCGTGGAGTGCGGCAGCTTCTCCCGGGCAGCGGAGGAGCTGAACTTCACCCAGTCCGGCGTCAGCCACGCCGTCCAGGCGCTGGAGGACGAGCTGGGCATCACGCTGCTCAGCCGCAACCGCGGCGGCGTGGTGCTGACGGCCGACGGCCGCGCGCTGCTGCCCCGGGTCGAGGCCCTCTGTGCCGCCCACCATGCCCTCATGCAGTCCGCGGCGGATCTGAAGGGGCTGGACGCCGGTCTGGTCAAGGTGGCCACCTTCTCCAGCGTCTCCGCCCAGTGGCTCCCCTCCATCCTCAAAAGCTTCGGCGACATCTACCCCAACATCGAGTTCGAGGTGGTGGATGCCGATTTCTACGGCCAGACCGAGGAGTGGATCCTCCAGGGCAAGGTGGACTGCGGCTTTCTGCGCCTGCCCTCAGCAAAATCCCTCTGCGCCCACCCCCTGTACCGGGATGAGCTGTTGGTGGTCGTTCCCTGCGGCCACCCGCTGGCGGACGCGGCGGCCTTCCCCCTGTCGGCTCTGTCCGCCGAGCCCTTCATCCGTCTGGAGGAGGGCCGCGACTATGAGCTTACCGCCGCTCTGGACGCCATGGGCGTTCACCCCAACGTGAAATATACCGCCCGCGAAGACCGCACCATCCTGGCCATGGTGTCCAAGGGCCTGGGCATCAGCCTCCTGCCGGAGCTGATGGTCCGCCACAGTCCCTATCCCGTGGCCGCCTGCCATGCCCCCGAGCGCTTCTACCGCAATATCGGCATCGCCGTCAAGGATGAAAAGGCCCAGTCCGCCTCCACCCGCCGCTTCGTGGACTACGTCCGCCGCTGGGTGGCGGAAAACGGCGAGGACTGACCTCCCACGCCTTCCACCTGGGATCGGATGAGGTGTCGCCGCGCAGCGGCGTAAAACTCCCTCGTCCCCGCCGCAGCAGAGGGCGTGCTGAAATTTGAGATCATGGCCGGCTGACACGAGGCCGGAGCAGCAAAAGCAGGGAGCGAAACGCTCCCTGCTTTTCTATCTTATCACACTTGCTTACTTGCCGAAGTAGCGGTTCAGCAGACCCTCGAAGGCGAGTTACTGCGCCTTCAAATACTTGCAGCAGAGATTGATCTCCTGAAGGCCATACCCCTCACGGCGATAAAACCTTACCGCCCTCGGGTTCGTATTCTCCGCAAGCAGCTGCACTCTCAAAAGGCCTTCACGCTGTATCAGCTTCTCCAACTCTGCAAGAGCAGCTGCCCCATAGCCTTTTCCCCGAAATGGTTCTCTGATAAAGAAATCATCCAGAAACAGCACCTTTCCATGTGCCCAGACGCTATAAAAAACGACTGTGTTCATAAAACCAATGGGCTGTCCATTTTCTTCCAGCATAAACAGCAGATTGGCGCCGTCCGGCTCTGCCATGATGCGCTGGAATATCACAGCAGGATCTCCTTTGTCCAGCGGAGACTCCCACACGTTTTCATCCGCGTATTCATAAGCCATGAATTCTCTGTTCAATTCGACCCAGATTTTTTCATCCTCGGGGCAGCATTTTCTGATCATCTGTTCAAGCTCCCTGTATTTTCTATTTACAAATGAAAGGGTGCGGATAAATCCGCGCCCTCTCATTCATTTGCTTACTTGCCGAAGTAGCGGTTCAGCAGGCCCTCGAAGGCCTTGCCGTGGCGAGCTTCGTCGCGGGCCATCTCGTGGACGGTGTCGTGGATGGCGTCCAGATTGTACTTCTTCGCCAGCTTCGCCAGCTCAAACTTGCCGGCGGTCGCGCCGTTCTCGGCGTCCACGCGCATCTCCAGGTTCTTCTTGGTGCTGTCGGTGATGACCTCGCCCAGCAGCTCGGCGAACTTGGCGGCGTGCTCGGCCTCCTCCAGGCCGGCCTTCTCCCAGTACAGGCCGATCTCGGGATAGCCCTCGCGGTGGGCCACACGCGCCATGGCCAGATACATACCGACCTCGGAGCACTCGCCCTCGAAATTGGCGCGCAGACCGTCGATGATCTCCTTGCGGACATCCTCGGGGACATCGTCGCCAAAGACCTTGCCTACGCCCACGACGTGCTCGGCGGCCCAGGACTTCTCCTCAGACTGCAGCAGGAACTTGTCGCCGCTGACGTGGCAGACCGGGCACTCGGCGGGGGGAACATCACCCTCGTGAACATAACCGCAAACAGGACAGACCCACTTCTTCATAATCGTTACCTCCATAAATGTATTCATGTCGTTGTGTTTGTTATTTTGACGCCGCCGCAGCGGCATTTGTCAACTGGTTTTCTTCTCGGCCAGGCAGCCGTTGCAGCGGCCGTAGAACACGACGCCGCAGCTGTCCGCCTCGCCCACCGCTGTCATATCCGGCAGCTCCACCGGGATCGGCGGCAGGTCGATGACCGCGCCGCAGGTGCGGCAGACGAAGTGCCCGTGCGGGGCGGTGTCACCGTCGTAGCGGTCCTCGCCGTCCACACAACCGATGACCTGCACCGCGCCCTCTGCCCGGAACCGTGCCAGATTGCGGTATACCGTGGCCAGGGACAAGTCCGGTATTTTCGGCTTCAGCTGGCTGTACACCCACTCCGCCGAGGGGTGGCAGGTGGTGGAGCGCAGGCATTGCAGTATGGCGTCCCGCTTGGGGCTGTACCGTGTGTTATCCATCTGCGGCGCTCCTCTCTTATTGCTAACAATTATCGTTTGCATTTATATATTACCACGGCTCTCCCGATTTGTAAAGGGGTATTTTCAATTTTTTCGGAAAAATTTTCCGTCACCGTCTATCCTCCCCCGTTCCCCCGGGAAATATGCAAAGAACCTCCGGCACGCCCTGCGTGCCGGAGGTTCTGTATGTGCTTTACTCGGCTTCCGCCAGAGCCTTCGCCTCGGCGATTGCCTTCTCCTGCGCCGCCGCGGGGCAATCCTCGTAGCGGACGAAGTTGAAGGTGAACGTACCACGGGACTGGGTCATGGATCGCAGATCGATGGCGTAGCTCATCATCTCGGCCATGGGGACCTCAGCCTCCAGTACCTGCTCGCCGTCACCGGTGGGGTTCATGCCCATCACGCGGCCGCGGCGCTTATTCAGATCGCCCATCACATCGCCCAGATAGCTGTCGGGGATGGTGACCTTCAGCTCGCCAATGGGCTCCATCAGCACGGGCTTGGCCTCGGGCAGCGCGGCCTTGAAGGCCAGGTTGGCAGCCAGCTTGAACGCGATTTCGGAGGAGTCAACGGGGTGGTAGGAACCATCCACCAGGGTGGCCTTCAGGAACACCACGGGATAGCCGGCCAGCACGCCGTGCAGGCAGCTCTCGCGCAGGCCCTTTTCCACGGCGGGGAAGTAGTTCTTGGGCACGGAGCCTCCAAACACGTTCTCCTCGAAGATCATATCCTCCTGCTCAGTCTGGGGCTCGAAAATGATATGGACATCGCCGAACTGACCGCTGCCGCCGGTCTGCTTCTTATAGCGGCCCTGCTTGCGGACGGTACTGCGGATCTTCTCACGATAGGCAACGCGGGGGGTATCCAGCTCCGCGTCCACGCCGAAGCGGCTCTTCAGCTTGCTGCACAGCACGTCGATCTGGATGTCGCCGGCGCCGGAGATCACGGTCTGGTGGGTCTCGGCGTTGTTGGTGACGGAGAAGGTGGGGTCCTCCTCGTTCAGCTTGTTCAGGCCGGTGCCCAGCTTCTCGATCTCCTGCTTGGTCTTGGGGGAGATGGCGCGCTCGTAGCAGGCGGGAGCAAAGGCCAGCGGCGCGAACTTCACATAGGTCTTGGGCTCGCACAGGGTGTCGCCGGTCTTGACCTTGTCCATCTTGCCGATGGCGCCGATGTCGCCGCAGCAGATCTCCTTGGTCTCCTCGGCCTTCTTGCCCTTCATGGTGTACAGGCGGCCCAGCTTCTCGGTATTGCCGGTGGTCATGTTGTACAGGGACATGTCGCCGGTGACCTTGCCGCGGATGACCTTGATCATGGAGAACTTGCCGTACTGGTCGGAGATGGTCTTGAACACGAAGGCAGCGGTGGGGCCGTTGGGGTCATAGGCGACCTCGATGGCGTTGCCGTCGTCATCCTCGGCGGCCTCGGCGGGCATATCGGTGGCCACGGGCACCAGGTCCACGATGGTCTGCATCAGCATGTCCACGCCCATACCGGTAACGGCGGAGCCGCACAGCACAGGGCACACGCTGCCGTCGCGCACACCGATCTTCAGGCCCTTGGCCATATCCTCGGCGGACAGCTCCATGGTCTCGAAGAACTTCTCCATCAACTCCTCGTCGGCGCCGGCGGCGGCCTCCATCAGCTCAGCGCGCAGGGCCTCCACCTCGTCGGCCATGTCGCCGGGGATGGCGCACTCGCCCTTGGCGTCGTAAGCCTTGTTGTGCAGCAGGTCCACGATGACGGTGACAGCCTTGTTGGCGTCGGCCTTGGTGGCCACGATGGGGGCGATGGCGGTGCCGTACTTGGCCTTGATGGCCTCAATGCAGGACGCGTAGTCGGAGTTGGCCTCCTCCACGCGGTTGATGAACATCATCCGGGGCTTCTTACCCAGCATCTTCCAGGTACGCTCCATACCCACGGACAGGCCGTCCTTGGCATTGCCCACGATGACGGCGCACTCGGCGGCGCGGATAGCGCACACGGCCTCGCCGGAGAAATCGAAGTTGCCGGGGGCGTCCATGACGTTGATCTTCTTGCCCTTATACTGCACGGGGGCAAAGGCCAGAGAGATGGATATCTGGCGCTTGATCTCCTCGGCATCATAGTCGCAGGTGGTGTTGCCGTCGGCGGTCTTGCCCAGGCGATCGGTACCCTTGGTCATAAACAGCATCTGCTCAGCCAGAGAGGTCTTGCCGGAGCCTCCGTGACCCAGCAGGGCGATATTGCGAATGTCGTTAGCAGTCATAGTGATGATGTTCTCCCTTCATTTTCTTGAAGTCCGCCGCCCACAGCCGCGGACAGTAGCTCAACGTACCGATTATATAGTATTTCTTCAAGCCTGACAACCTCTAATTTAGATATTTGTGGGAAAAGTGCGGGAGTATCCCGCACTTTTCGTCACTTTGTACAACCAACAGTGTCATTCTCTGTTCATCTCGCCAATGTCCCGCGGCGCATATACCGTTACGACCGTCCCGCCGTCCTGTATCCATATATCCTCCGGCAGGCGGCGCAGCCTTCGGTGCATATACAGGGTCATTCCCATCAGGCTTATATTGTTCATCTGCCAGAACCACGCCACCCAGAACCAGCTTCGCGGCAGCACCAGTGCCGCCAGCAGGATCACCGCAAAAAGTATCGCCGGCGCGGTCAGGGTGTACCGCATATACGCCCCACGGCTGAAATATCCGTCACAGCCCACCGTACAGACCAACCCTTTGGTAATGCCGAAATTCGTCTTTTCCGCCCCGCACCAACGCATGGCGGCAGCAGCCAGCAGGCAGGTCAGCACGACCACCGCTGTCCCGCCCAGCCCCGCGGCGAGCAGCCGCAGGAGCACAGACAGCAGTGCTGCCATATCCGTATAGTCAAAGTGTATCAGCTCCGACAACGGCACGACAAGACAGCCGACACCTGCCGTGGCCGCCATCAGCAGTACGGAGAGGATATCTCCCCACACCCTCACTCTCTTGTCGTTCTTTATATCGATGACATCGACTTCCCGATACCCCGCCGGCGGCGTTGCTCTGTACTTTTCCATATGCGCGCTTCCCTTTCTGCTCTTAGCAAGCCATCTCCCTGCATCGAAGAGATTTTTCGTCCTGCCAATGGCAGACCGACGACGGCGTATTGGGTATACGTCGAGAAGGTCTGACGCAGGCGGGGCGGAAAAGGTCCCGCCGTCAGTAATGTTTGACTAAGCCGGCCAGCAATAGCGTCGGCAGCAGCCACAGCACCTGATACAGCACCATGGCAATGGGCGTCAGCAGGGCAAAATTGCCCACAGAGGTGAGATAGTAGGCCAGCGCCACGCCTGCCGCCGCGCCGATGTAGCTGAGGATGGTGGCGGTCCGTACAGCCTTCACCGCCCGGCGGCTCCCGGCCACAGACTCCACCAGCGGCATGAGTCCCTCCCGGCAGATGGCTACGCAGGGCTGCTCGCCCTGCTGCTCCGCCAGCTGGGCCAGCGCCAGCCGCGTGGACACGTCCGGATACACCGGCTTGGCGTCCACGCCGAATTTCCGCTTGATCAGCCCCGGTGTCACGTTGCCGCTTCGCACGGCCAGCACCGGCACGATGTGAAACCGCTTCAGCGTCCGCAGGGCCCATTCCGCGTTGCGGGAGGGCTGATATTTCACGGCAAACACCGCTGTCAGCGCCCCGTCTACCGCCAGAAACACACCGGTAGACAGCTTCATATCCCGGGGCAGGGCCACCTTGCGCTTTTTCATAAAGTACGCACTGCCCATGAGCACCGTTTCGCCCCGGATATTGGCCTCCACGCCGCCCTCCTCGCAGTAGTTCACCCACTCCACCGGCAGGTGGAAGCCGCCCTCGGCGGTGAGCTGGCGCTCCAGCAGCGGCGTCAGGCTGCTGCCAGCCGCCCTGGCTACCGACGCGGCGTAGGACACCGCGCGGCTGCGCTCCTCGCCGAAGACCTTATAGCCGTTCAGTGTCACCGTTCCCGCCGGGAACAGATCGTCGTCCGTCAGCACCAGCCGCCGCGGCCGGCTGACCGCCTTCGCCCCGGCATAACCTGCGGCGGCGCAGCCGCTGCGGCTCAGCCGCCGGGACAGATAGTACATGGGCAGAGCCCCGCTGAGGGGAATCCCCAACCCCGCGCCGGCGGTGGTCAGCGCCGTCAGCACCCAGGGGAAATCGCTCATATTCCCGCCGGAAAAGCACACCACGCCGGACAGCACCGCCGCCGTAACCAGCACCAGCGGCAGGGCGTAATTCTGCCATCTCCGCGCCGGATCGGGCTTGCTGCACAGGCGGTAAAAGCCCTCTGCCGTCCCCTGCTGCCTGCATACGCCCGCCGCCGTCACCGACGCCACATAGGGCACGGTGCCGTTGAGCACCAGCAGATGGTAGGCGTTCCGCAGCGCCGACGCCTCCAGGTACAAACCCCACTGGCAGGCCAGGATCAGCAGCGCGCCGGCGGCGGCATAGGGTGTGGCCCGGGTACTGCCCGTGACCACGCCGCACACACAGCAGATCAGCTGCGTCAGTACGGCGACAGCGGCGCACAGCTCACAGCCCGCCCTTCCCTCACGCAGCAGCGACACGGCCTGCTTCCACACCGGCATACAGGCCAGCGCCGTCAGCAGCAGCCCCGCCCCCAGGGCGGCGCACCGCAGCAGCGACTCGTCCAGCCATGCCGACGGCAGCTTTTCCAGCTCCTGCAGCACCGCCGCGGCCACCAGTGCCAGCGTCGGGAGCATCCCCCATATCAGTCCGCCGCGCAGCCGGTTGCAGCGGCGCTTGGCCTCCCGCAGCACATCCTCCGGCAGGGGCTCTGGCTCCGGCGGTTCCTCCGGCTCCGGTTCCTCCTCCGGCTCGTCGAACAGCTGCTCGGTGTCCTGAAAAGCCGGACGGCGCCTCTGCTCCGCCGCCGGACGGCGAAGCCTCTCCAGCAGTGCCGCAAAGCGCTCCCGCAGGGGCACCGGCTGGGCGATGACGCCATCGTCCTCGTCCTCCAGCACCGCGTCCACCGTCTGGGACATGATATCCTTCAACGCCACCCGATCCGGCGCGGGGGACTCGTATTCCGGCTCGTTTTTCTCCGGGGCAGCGGGCTCCGACGGGGCCTCCGTCTCAGATGGCGGTACTGCCTCCGATGCCGGCACGGGAGCCTTTTCCTCTGCCGGTGTCTCCGGTATCGCCGCTTCCTCCGTCGGGACAGGCTGACGCCCACCCTTGCCGTACTCGGCAAGGATGGCCTCCAGTGAAAGCTCGTCCTCCTGCTCGTCGAACGCGCTGTATAGTTCCTCGTCCCGTCGCCTTCTCATGCTGTTCTTTCCTGTTTTCGTCCTGTTCCGCGTCGCTTTCCGTTATCCGCGCTGCCGCACAGCCTCGTACAGCAGTATGGCCGCCGCCGCGCTGGCGTTCAGCGAGGATATCTTTCCTTTCATGGGAATGCTCACCAGAAAATCGCAATTCTCCGCCGCCAGGCGGGTCATGCCCGTCCCCTCGGAGCCGATGACAATGGCCGCCGGCCCCTTTAGATCGGCATTGTACAGCGTGGTATTCCCATCCGCCGCCGTACCGAACACCCACACGCCCTGCTTTTTCAGGTCCTTCAGCAGCGCCGGAATGTTGGGCACCCGCGCCACCGGGATATAGCTCACCGCGCCGGCGGAGGTCTTTGCCACGATGGCCGTCAGCCCGGCGCTGCGCCGCTTGGGGATGATGACCCCATGGGCCCCGGCGCACTCGGCGGTACGCAGGATCGCGCCCAGGTTGTGGGGGTCGGATATCTCGTCGCACACCACCAGCAGCGGCGCCTCGCCCCTGTCGGCGGCGGACTGTAGGATCTGCTCCACCGTGGCGTACTCCCGCACGGCCGCCAGAGCGATGACCCCCTGGTGGGCATGGGTGCGGCTCATGGCGTCCAGCTTCCGCCGGTCGGCATCCACCACCACGATGCCCGCGGCGCGGGCCTTGGAGGCGATGTGCCCCAGCGTCTTATCCGTCTCGCCCTTGGCGATGTAGATCTTGTCGATGGCCGTCTCCGTCCGCAGGGCCTCGATGACCGCGTTGCGGCCCTCGATGATGCCGTCCGCCTCGGCGTCGGGCAGCGGCCGTCTGTTCTCGGTGTCCTTTATCTCTCTCATGGGGCATACCTCGCGATCCATATAATTGTCATCAGTATACCACATCCTTTCGTCAATATAAAGGCACATTCATAGAAATTTTACAGGAAAACCCTCTGCCTTTGCCTTGAGACTTTCGGGCAGGTGTGGTATACTGATTAGAAATTATATTCCCCTCACAAGTCAAACGGAGGATAAATATATGTCCAATAACAACAGCAGCAACAATAACAACCGCGGCGGCAAGAACGGAAAAAACGGCGGTTTCCGCGGCGTTCTCACGCTGATCGCGTGGGCACTGGTGCTGACGGTGGCGTTCCAGTATTTCAACGCCTACAACAACAACGCCGCCAACAAGAGTACCAGCCACGAGATCAAATACAGCGACATGATCTCCATGATCGAAAAGGATCAGGTGAAGGAGATCCTGTTCAAGGACAGCACCATCTACGTCACCCCCGTGGACGGCTACGTCTTCACCGAGGAGGTCACCTCCGGCAGCAAGACGGAGACAAAAACCTACACCCAGTCCAAGGACTCCGGCCTGACGCTGTACACCGTGTACCTCTCCAACGCCGACCTGCTCCCCCTGCTGGAGGAGCACAATGTGGCCTATACCGGCTTCTATGAGGCCGAGATGAGCCCCTTCCTGATGATCATGATCCAGTATATCCTGCCCACCATCTTCATCGTGGGCGCGTTCATGCTGGTCATGCGTCTGATGAGCAAATCCGGAGGCGGCGGCTTCGGCGGCATCGGCAGTGTGGGCAAGGCCAACGCCAAGGTCTACATGGAGAAGTCCACCGGCGTCACCTTCAAGGATGTGGCCGGTCAGGACGAGGCCAAGGAGTCGCTGGAGGAGATCATCGACTTCCTGCACAATCCCGGCAAATACACCGCCATCGGCGCCAAGCTGCCTAAGGGCGCGCTGCTGGTGGGCTCCCCCGGTACCGGCAAGACCCTGCTGGCCAAGGCTGTGGCCGGCGAGGCCGGCGTCCCCTTCTTCTCCATCTCCGGTTCCGACTTTGTGGAGATGTTCGTTGGCGTGGGCGCCAGCCGCGTCCGTGACCTATTCAAGGAGGCCGCTAAGGTCGCCCCTTGCATCATCTTTATCGATGAGATCGACACCATCGGTAAATCCCGCGACGGCAGCCGCTTCGGCGGCAATGACGAGCGCGAGCAGACGCTGAACCAGCTGCTGGCCGAGCTGGACGGCTTCGACCCCAGCAAGGGCGTCATCGTGCTGGGCGCCACCAACCGCCCCGAGGTACTGGACAAGGCGCTGCTGCGCCCCGGCCGCTTCGACCGGCGCATCACCGTGGACCGGCCCAACCTGGCCGGCCGTCTGGCCACCTTGCAGGTACACACCCGCAACATCCGCCTGGCCGAGGACGTAAATCTGGAAAAGATCGCCCAGGCCACCGCCGGCTGCGTGGGCGCCGACCTGGCCAACCTGGTAAACGAGGCCGCCCTGCGCGCCGTGCGCAAGGGCCGCCGGGCCGTAAATCAGGACGATCTGCTGGTGTCCTTTGAGCTGGTCATCGCCGGCAGCGAGAAAAAGGGCACCGTCATCACCGAGGCGGAAAAGCGCATCATCGCTTACCACGAGGTGGGTCACGCGCTGGTGGCGGCCAAGCAGAAGAATGCCCAGCCCGTCAGCAAGATCACCATCGTACCCCATACCCAGGGTGCGCTGGGCTACACCCTGCACCTGCCGGAGGAGGAAAAGTTCCTCATGTCCCGCGAGGACATTCTGGCCGAGATCCGTACCCTGCTGGCCGGACGCTCCAGTGAGGAGGTGGTGTGCAACACCATGACCTCCGGCGCCGCCAACGACATCGAGCGCGCCACGGAGATGGCCCGGAACCTGGTGGCCCGCTTCGGCATGTGCGACGAGTTCGACATGATGGCCCTGGGCAGCGTCCAGAGCCAGTATCTGGACGGCGGCTACTCCATGACCTGCGCCCAGGAGACCTACGCCGCAGCCGACCGCGAAACCATCAAGATCCTGCGCCAGTGCCACGAGGAGGCCAAGCAGATCCTGCGGGAGAACCGGGAGCTGCTGGATAAGATCGCCGCGTACCTGCTGAAGAAGGAGACGATCACCGGCCAGGAGATGATGGCCATCATCGAGGGCCGCGACCCGGAGACTGTGGACAACTACGGCGCCAGCAAGAGCAGCCAGCCCGCCTTCCGGCCCAGCGTACCGGAGACCATCGAGGCCCCCGCCAGGCACATCAACATCGTGTCCGAGCCCATCCCCATGCCGGACTACGATGAGAAGCCGGAGGATAAGGACCCGGAAGGCACCCCCGCCGGGGACAAACCGGCGGAGCACGCGGACGGCGACCCCGAATAAATGCACAGCAGCCCTGCGGCAGCGCCGCAGGGCTGTTTTCTTTTCAGTTTTCCGGCAGCTCCCGCACCCGTTCGCACAGCAGCGGCAGCGCCTTTTCAAACTCCACGCCGTACCACCCGGCCTGCGGGTCCCGCGCCGTGGCGTCGATACAGGCAAGTACAAATTCCACCGCCAGCGAAGCCGCCTGCTCCAGCGTCATGCCCCGCATGAGCCCGCCGGTGACAACGGCGGCGAAAATATCCCCCGTGCCGTGGAAGGAGGCCGGGTTCCGCGGGCCAAGACAGGTGAAATACGTCCCCGCGCCGCTGTCATAGCCCATAGCGCCCAGCTTATCCGGCGCAAAGGACACCCCGGTGAGGATCACCTTCTTCGCCCCCAGCGCGGCCACCCCCCGCAGCAGTTCGCGGGCAAAGCCCTCGTCCACCTCCTCCCGGTACGGCGTACCGGTCAGCAGGCAGGCCTCCGTGATATTGGGCAGCGCCACGTCCGCCCGAGCCGTCAGGCGGGCCATCGCCGCCGGGAAAGCGCCGTCAAACCCGCTGTACAGCTTCCCGTGGTCCGCCATGGCCGGGTCCACGATCAGCAGCGTATCCGGGCTCTTCACCGCGTCGAAAAAGTCCATCACCTGCTGCACCTGGGGCGCGGAGGCGATGTAACCGGTATAGAGCGCGTCAAAATGCACCTGCTGGGACCGCCAGTGATCGGCGATGGCCGGCAGCTGGTCGCTGAGATCCCGGCTGACAAAGCCCGGGAACGCCGTGTGCGCACTGAGCACCGCCGTGGGCACGATGGCGCACTCCACCCCCATGGCGGAGATCACCGGCAGCGCCACCGTCAGCGAGCACCGCCCCAGACAGGAAATGTCCTGTATGGACGCTATTCGTTTCATAGAGCCGCCTCCTGTTCATCATACCAAAAAGGGAGAGGCACATGAATATGTGTCTTTCCCTTTTTGGTGCGGGCGGCGGGACTCGAACCCGCACGCCTGTTGGCAATGGAACCTAAATCCATCGAGTCTACCAATTCCACCACGCCCGCATATCCACGCCGTATTGTAGCACACTTCACGTCGGCGCGCAAGGAATGTTTTGCCTTTCCCCTCCATCCCATGTTATACTGTCATCAACAGTACACGAAAGGATGGTGCCCCATGAACGAAAATGCCCTCGCCTTGGCGCGTCAGCACGCGCCCTGCTACATTTACTCCCGCGAGATCCTTACCGCACAGGCAGAGACTCTCCACAGGACCTTCCCCGGCTTTGATATTCTGTTCTCCGTGAAGGCCAACCCCTTCCCACCGGTAATACGGCACCTTGCGGCGCTTGGCATCGGCGCGGATGCGGCCAGTGCGGGTGAGGTCTGCCTGGCCGCGGAATGTGGGATCGCGCAGGAGGATATCTACTTCTCCGCAGCCGGCAAAAGCGATCGTGCACTGGCCGCCGCGTGGGATAACTGCCATCTGATCGCCGATTCCATCGGCGAGGTGCGGCGAATCGTTGCTATGGCCGCTGCCCGCGGCGAGACGAAGGCCATCGGCATGCGCGTAAACCCCGCCTTCAGCATGGACGGCGGTGCGGGCGGGACATCCAAGTTCGGCATCGACGAGTCCGACCTCCCGGCACTGAAAACTCTGCTGCAAACGCTGCCGATAGCCGTCTGCGGCCTCCATATTCACCTGCGTTCCCAGAACCTCTCCGCGGACACTCTCGCCCGCTACTACAAAAACTGCTTCGCGCTGGCCCTCCGCATCCGCGATATTCTGGACTGTGCCATCGAGTATATCAACTTCGGCGGCGGAGTAGGCATCGTTTACGACCCGGCGTGCCAACCGCCGCTGAACATGAGCACCTTGAAGCAATGTACGCAGGCCGTGGCAGAGGAAAACGCCCGTACCCTCCGCGCACGGCTGCTGGTGGAGTCCGGGCGGTTTCTGACAGCACAGGCGGGAACGTACTATCTGCCTGTGGTAGACAAAAAGACGTCCCACGGCACCACCTATGTCATCGTAGAAAACTGTCTCAACGGCTTCCAGAAGCCCTCTCTTGCCGCCATGCTGCGTAACGCCGCCGGAGAAGGCCCCCTTGCGCCTCAGGAACCTCTGTTTACCGGCGAGACCGCCTTCCCCATCACCGCCCTGCCTGCGGAGGATACCGGCATCACCGAGACCGTAGACATCGTAGGAAACCTCTGCTGCGCCGCGGACGTGCTGGCTAAGAACTTCACCGGTCCGGCGCTGGCGGTGGGAGATCTTGTGGCCGTGGGGAACACCGGGGCCTACGCCAGAACGCTGTCGCCGCTGCTGTTTTCCTCCCACGACGTCCCTGCGGAATTCTTGATCTGAAAAGCAGGGCAGCCCAACGGGCTGCCCTGCTTCCTTATTTCTCCCGTCTGATGGGCCGGATATACTTGAAGTACTGCCCCGGCACAAAATAGAAATACGTCTTGACGCCCTGTTCACTTTTGACCATACCGATCTCTCCCAATCCAAAGATATAGCGATCGAAGGGATGGATGCGGGTGCGGAGCACTACGGGGCGGGGCCGGCGGCGGTAAACACCGGGGGTAACGCCGTAGAGCGCCTTGAAGGCGCGGGTAAAGGCCTCCTGCCCGGAAAAGCCGTAGTCCAGCGCGATGTCCAACAAAGGCCGGTCGGTATCGCGCACCTCCTTCAGGGCAAAGGCCAGGCGCCGCTGGTGCAGGTAGGTACGCAAGGACATACCCGCGATCTCGCGGAATTTATGGGTGGCGTGGTACTCAGAATAGTGCAGACGTGCCGCCAGCGCCCGCAGTGTCAGCGCCTGATCGTCCCGGCGCATAATGGCGTCGTCCATCTCATTGACGACGGTCTGGATCAGCTGCTGCCATTCGTACATAGGCTCGCTCCCTTCTCTCGCTGTGAACAGAATACACCCTTTTCGCCCCAAATGTTTGATACGAGTTGCTGTTAAAACAGGGACGGCTCCCGCCGTCCCTGTCCGCTTATTCCACTTCAGCAGCCTCCGCCGGCTCCTCCTGCCCCTGCTTGGGCAGCTGCTCGGGCCACTTGGCCCAGGTCTGGCGGATATAGGGGATCATCTGATCCCGGGGCATATCCAGTGCCGCGGCCAGCTCGCCGTAGAGCTGGTCCTCAGCCCGCTTGAGATAGCGCTCATCCATCTGGCTGACCTTCTTACCATGGCGCAGGGCCCACGCCCGCTTGCGGCAGATACCGTGGATCATGGCGGCCAGCTCGGCGCAGTCACAGCGGAGCACCAGCTGGTGGTAGAAATCCTTGGCAGCACGCATACCGCGCTCGGCGGGCTTCTGCTCCGGCAGGGCCGGCAGCGCGGCGATCAGTTTCAGCGCACAGTCACGGCTGATGATGGGACGCATGAGGACAGCGGTGTCCACCGGAGTCATAACGGTGCCGCCGCGGTACAGGGGAGAAAGATGATAGTAGACCTTGTCGCCGCCGTCATAGGCCAGACCGGATGGCCCTATGGACTCCACCCGGCAGACGCCCTCGCCGCCGTATACCACCAGATCACCCGCTGCAAACATCACACACGCTCCTTATCCGCAACATACATACACATATATACACAAAAAGGCACATGGCACACGACCATGCGTTCCCCTTTTGCTCACCATTACCTGACATCAGTATAACATATTCTGACGAAAAATGTAAGCACAAATTTTACCGTGACTGTCGATTTTCCCGGAAAGTTGTGCTACAATGCAGAAAAACTTTTGCGAGGTGCAGCCATGAAAAAACCTGTCATCCATCCCTCCGCCTTTGTGGCGGACAACGCCACCGTCCGGGGCAGCGTGACCCTGGGCGCCAACAGCAGCGTGTTCTTCGGCGCGGTGCTGCGGGGCGACCGGGCGCCGATCACCATCGGTGCGGGCACGAATATCCAGGATAACTGTGTGGTGCACGTGGACTACGACCATCCGGTGACGGTGGGCGAAAACGTAACGGTGGGCCACGGGGCCATTCTCCATGGGTGCACCGTGGGTGACAACACCCTCATCGGCATGGGTGCCATCGTGCTGAACGGCGCGAAGGTCGGCAGCAACTGCCTGATCGGCGCGGGGGCGCTGGTACCGCAGAACGTGGAGATACCGGACGGGTCTTTGGCCTTCGGCTCCCCCGCCAAGATCAAAGGCCAGCTGGACGAGGCCGCCATTGCCGAGCTGCGGCAGGCGGCGCTGGACTACCAGAAGGAGGCCATTGCATACAAAGCCGAGCAGGAACAATAAAAATATGCGCTCCGACCAAGAGCCGGTGCGCATGGCTGAAAAGCGGCCCCCGGCTGTGCCGGGGGCCGCTGACCGTTTAGACGACGGCAAAGAACTTGATGATAAACAGCAGGGAAATAATGTAGGTCAGGACAGACACATCCTTGGCACGGCCGGAGAACACCTTGATCACGGTGTAGGAGATCATGGCAATACCGATTCCGTGGCCGATGGAGCCGGAGATGGGCATGGCCAGCAGCATCAGGAACACGGGGACCACCTGATCCAGATCGTCAAAGTCCACGTTCTTCAGGCCCTGGAGCATCAGGATGCCCACGTAGATCAGGGCGGAGGAGGTAGCGGCAGCGGGAATGACGGCCGCCACGGGCGCGATGAACATACAGGCCAGGAACATGAACGCGGCGGTCAGGCTGGTCAGGCCGGTGCGGCCGCCGGCCTCCACGCCGGAGGCGGACTCCACGAAGGTGGTAACGGTGGAGGTGCCGCAGCAGGCGCCGGCCACGGTGCCCACGGCATCGGACAGCAGGGCCTCCTTCATGTTGGGCATATTGCCGTCCTTGTCGGTCATGCCGGCGCGGGAGGCCGTACCCACTAGGGTGCCGATGGTGTCGAACATATCGATCATGCAGAAGGTGATGATCAGGCTGATCGCCGTGAACCAGCCGATATTAAAGAAGTCGGTGAAGTCAAATTTGAACAGCGTGGTCTCCACCATATCGTGGAAGGGCGGCAGGAAGGACGCACCCTCCAGAGAGGCAAAGGGATTGGTACCCAGGAAGATAAAGCAGCCGGCCCAGTAGATCACGGAAGCTACCAGCATACCCACCAGCACGGCGGCCTTGACGCCCTTCTTGGCCAGCAGGATGATGACAAACAGGCCGATGAACATGGTGACGACCGTCAGCACCATCTGGCTGTACTCGGCACCCATGTGGTCCTTGATCACGCTGGGGGTCATGGCGCCGAAGAAGTCACGCATGACATAGAAGGGGGAGGTATAGCCATTGCCCTCGGCATAGATGCCCACGTTGGAGCCCAGGCCGATGTTCATCAACATAAGGCCGATGGCGGGACCGATACCCAGACGGACACCCAGAGGGATAGCGGTGACGATCTTATCACGAATGTTAAAAATGCTCAGCAGCAGGAAAACGATACCCTCCACCAGAATGATGCACAGCACCGCCTGGAAGGCGCTGGTGTAGTCGGTGTTCAGCATGGCGGCCACATTGCCGGCGATGACGGCGAAGAAGCTGTTGAGCCCCATACCCGGCGCCATGACAAAGGGCTTGTTGGCGAGGAAGGCCATGACCACGGTGCCGATGGCGCTGGCGATGCAGGTGGCCAGAAAGACACCATTCCACAGCGGAGTGCCCACGGCAAAGTTAGTCAACAGATTGGGGTTCAGGGCGATGATGTAGGCCATCGTCATGAACGTGGTGAGACCGGCCAGGATCTCCGTCTTGACGGAGGTGCCGTTCTCTTTCAGATGAAAGATACGCTCCATGTGATTTTCTCCTTTACAAAATGCTGCGCGTCCTCCGCGCAAGTATCATCTTAACGCTTTTTAACAGGAAAAACAAGACTTTTTGTCAGGCCTGCTGAATTTTTTTCAGATGTCAGTCAAAAAAAGCGCCCCCGGCGTGGCCGAGGGCAAGGAGGTGGGGGTGCCTCCTTCTGGTCTCAGGGGGCTGCGTCAGCCGGGGTATAACTGACACGATGCTGATGAGATAGCAGCATGGGGTGCCGACCGGGACAGGTCAGCTTTCCGTCCGCATCCGGGGGCGCATGACAGGGGCGCTTTTTTCAGGGAAGCTTATCGGGCCGCGCGATCGGCCTGAATGAGCCGCTTCAGGGCCTCCACTCCCACCTGAACGGCGGAGGTGGTGTCCTCGCTCATATCCTGGTCCAAGCCGGCCTTTTCACGCTCCTGGTTCCAGACCACATGGAAGCAGCTGCCGCAGCGGCAGTTCAGGGCATCGGCCACCACAAAGAGGGCGGCGGACTCCATTTCACTGGCCTTGACGTGCAGGCGCTTCCAGGCCTCCCATTTGTTGAGCAGCTCATAGGATACCGGCATACGCTCGGGGCTGTGCTGGCCATAGAACGCGTCCTTGCACTGAACGACGCCTACCTGGGTACGCTTGCCCAGCGCCCTGGCCGCCTGGACCAGCGCGGTGGTGACCTCGAAGTTCGCCACCGCGGGGTACTCGATGGGGGCATATTCCCGGCTGGTATGCTCAAAGCGGATCGCACCGGTGGCGACCACCACGTCGCCGCTGCGGACATCCAGCTCGATGCCGCCGCAGGTCCCTACGCGGATAAATGTGTCAGCGCCGATGTTGTGCAGTTCCTCCATAGCGATGGAGGCGGAGGGCCCGCCGATACCGGTGGAGCAGACGGAGACCTTCTCCCCCAGCAGTGTACCGGTATAGATGGTGTACTCACGGTTCTGAGAAACAAAGTGCGCATCGTCGAACAGCTCGGCGATCTTGGCGCAGCGGCCGGGGTCACCGGGAAGAATAACATAGCGGCCCACGTCGCCCTCGGCGCAGTGGATATGATACTGCTTTTCCAGTTCCTGCATGATACATCGTCCTCCATCTATGTTCAAGTCGTTATGTCCTAAGCAAATAACACGGTTCGTAATCAAACATTTACCCATCGCTGAGGTAGAAAAAATCATATCATGGTTTTTCGGAAAATGCAATACTTCCGCCACAAAAGATACGGCTTCTCCTGTGCAAATGATGCAAAAGGCAAAAAGTGTCGGGGCTATAAAACCGCCCGCGGCAAAACCTACGTTTGGCGGCGGCTGTTCTCCGCGCACGTGCGCGTGTTTTTGCGCGGATCGGCCGACGCATATGGGAAAAGGAGGAAAAAGATATGACAGATCGACTCGCTGCACTGGCGGCGGCAGTGATGCTGGCGGTGACGCTGGCGGCCTGCGGCGCGGCAGACGACAAGACAAACGGCGCCGCGCCGGACACCACACCCAACGGCAGCATCACCACACAGCCGGACACCAACGGCACGGACACCGGCAGCGCCAAAGATGATCTGAACGGCGGCCGCACTGAAAGCGGCCGGGCGGATGAGGACGGACAGATGGACGGTACCGTGGAAACGCGGCGGTACGACCGGGCACTGGCAGCGTCGCTCAGTCAGCTGATCCTAAACCGGATCGGCGAATGACAAAAGCGCGGCGGGCATCGTGTGCCCGCCGCGCGGTTTTTAACGGCAGGACTTGCATTTTTCAAAAAATGGGATATTATATAGGTGAAAAACGTCCCCGCCCCCTTTTTTCGTCCTCTGAACGGCGAACGCGGGGCACGGAACAAAATTTACGCCGCAGCGGGCGGCAGAGAAAAGAAGGTTTTTTCTATGACAAAGATCGACATCGTTTCCGGATTTTTGGGTGCGGGCAAGACGACCCTTATCAAGAAGCTGCTGGCCGAGGCCTTCCCCGGCGAGAAGCTGGTACTGATCGAAAACGAGTTCGGCGAGATCAGCATTGACGGTGGGTTCCTGAAGGACTCCGGCGTGCAGATCAGTGAAATGTCCTCCGGGTGCATCTGCTGCTCTCTGGTGGGCGACTTCAACAAGGCGCTGAAGGACGTACATGAGCAGTTCCACCCTGACCGCATCCTCATCGAGCCCAGCGGCGTGGGCAAGCTCAGCGACGTGATCGTGGCGGTGGAGAACACCGTGAAGGACGTACCGGACATGAAGCTGAACAGCTTTGTGACCGTAGCGGACGCCACCAAGGTCAAGATATACATGAAGAACTTCGGCGAGTTCTACAACAACCAGATCGAGTCCGCCGGTACCATCATCCTCTCCCGCACCCAACGGCTGAGCCAGGAGAAGCTGGAGGCCGCCGTGGCGCTGCTGCGGGAGAAGAACCCCAATGCCGCCATTCTCACCACACCCTGGGACCAGCTGGATGGCATGACCATTCTCAGCGCCATCGAAAAGGTCTCTCTGGCGGACGAGCTGCTGGCGCATATGCGCGCCGAGCACGAGGCGGATGAGGCGGAGCACGAGCATGAGCACCACCATCACCACCATGACGAGGATGAGGATGAGCATGACCACTGCTGCCATCACCATGACCATGATGATGACGATGACGACGACCACGACCATGAGCACTGCTGCCATCATCACCACGATGAGGACGAGCATGACCACGATCATCACCACCATCACCACGACGGCGAGGAATGCGATGATCCCCACTGCGGCTGCCACCATCACCATCATCACGCCGACGAGGTATTCACCAGCTGGGGCACGGAGACGGTGAAGGCCTACTCCGAAGCGGAGCTGGAGCACATCCTGACGGCGCTGGACAGCGGCGAATACGGCGCGATCCTGCGGGCCAAGGGTATCGTGGCTGCCGCTGACGGCGGCCAGTGGCTGCACTATGACTTTGTGCCCGAGGAGCACCAGGTGCGGCGCGGTCCGGCGGACTACACCGGCCGTATCTGTGTGATCGGCTCCCAGCTGAAAGAGGATAATCTCTCTCAGCTGTTCGGACTGTAAGGAGCGGCTGACATGGATATTCCTGTTTACCTCATCGCCGGATTTCTGGACGCCGGCAAGACCGAGTTCATCAACGGCATCCTGCGGGACGGTTTCGCCGCCGAGGACCGGACACTGCTGCTGTGCTGCGAGGAGGGTGAGAACGGCTATGACCCCAAGGTGCTTGGCAACGTATTCACCTATACCGTGGAGGACGAGGACCAACTGACACCGGACTTTCTGAAGAAGCTGGAAAAGCAGTACCGGCCCAAGCAGGTCATCGTGGAGTACAACGGCATGTGGAGCATGGAGAAGCTGTACCGCGAAGGACTGCCCGCCAACTGGATCCTGTACCAGATCATGTGCCTGGTGGACGCTACCACCTTTGAGATGTATTTGAAGAACATGGGCCAGTTGATGATGGAGAAGATCACCAACTGCGATATGCTGATCTTCAACCGCTGCAATGAGCAGCTGCGCGCCCAACTTCGCAGCCGCAACCTTCGGATGGCCAACCGTCGGGCGGATATCTACCTGGAAAACGAGGACGGCACCAGCGAGGAGTACGTCACGCCGGAGATGTCTCCCTTCGACCTGACCGGCGGCAAGCTGGAGGTGCCGGACGAGGACTACGGCATCTGGTATGTGGACATGATGGACAACCCGGGACGCTACGAGGGCGTGGAGGTGTCCTTCAGGGCGCTGATGTGCCACTCCAAAAAGTTCAAGGGCGTGCACTGCCCGGGGCGCTTCGCCATGGTGTGCTGCGACAAGGATATGCAGTTCCTGGCCTTGGTGTGCCGCGGCGAAGGGCTGGAGCAGTATAAGGACAAGCAGTGGGTGAAGATACACGCCACAGTGAAGAAGGAGGCCTGTGACGCCTATCAGGGCGAAGGCCCCGTGCTGTACGTCACCTCCATCGCCGCCACCACAAAGCCTGACCCGGAGATGGTGTCCTTCTGATCGCGATCTGTATATTTTCACCGCACAATTGCAGCGTGTATAGAAAAAGACCCGCCGATGGCGGGTCTTTTCAACTTGTTTCGGCCTCAGCGGACCAGCTGGATGGCAGCGGGGAGGTTTTCGATCTCCACGCGGGGCGCGCTGGGGCAGTATTCACCGTCCAGGGACCAGGGGAGGTTCTCCTCGGTGGTCAAGGTAACGCGCTGGACATGGCGCAGTATCACGCCGGGATAGTTGTACTGCATACGGGTCATGGCGGTAATGAGGTTCTGCAGATCCAGTGCCGTCTTTGGCATACGGAGCAACAACAGTTCGAATTTTCCGTCGTCCATCCGTACACGGGAGGGATCCAACTTCACCAGGCCGCCCAGGGAGGTGGAATTGCACACAGCGCCGAAAATGAACTCCCCCTCAAAGCGCTCACCATCGGCTTCCACCGCGCAGCGGTAGGGCCGCAGGGAGTCAAGGTCACCCAACCCCTCCAAAATGTAGGCAAAATGACCCAGAGCATTCTTTGCTGCCTGAGTGGCGGAGTAGGAAGACCGGGTAAAGGCCCCAAAGGAGGCCACATAGGCGAAATAGCGGTCGTTATGCCGCCCCACGTCCAGGGGGCAGGGCGTGCCGGTGGCGGCCGCCTCCGCCGCGGCGGGCAGCATGGTGTGAAGATGCAGGCTCATGGCAAAGTCGTTGGTGCTGCCGCAGGGCAGATAGCCCAGCAGGGGCCGCTGCTCCAGCTGCATAAGCCCGGACAGCGTCTCGTTCAGCGTGCCGTCGCCGCCGGCACAGACCACCATGTCGTACTGTCCGCCCCACCGTGCGGTGATATCGCGGGCCTGGCCGCCCGCCTCGGTGATATAGACCCGTACCAGATAGCCGGCACGAGAGAACTGCGCCACGGCGTCGAACAGCGGGGCGCGGGACTTTGTCTTTCCCGCACGGGGATTGACGATAAACAAGAGCTTTTTCATAGGAACACCCTTCCATACCATCGTAATTCTCGCATTTTGCGCGGGGTTGTCCGAGTATGATACCACAGTTGCGGCGGGATTGCAATACACATTCCGTCGCGGGTGTTTGTGTGCGAAAATTGTTGCAAAACGCCGCGTATACGGGTATGATAGAAAAAACAGCAGTTGGAGGTCCTGCCATGAAGCGAACGCAGTATTTCAAATGGGGGCTGACGGCCTTTTTGACCGTATGTGCCGTTCTGGTGTTCTACGACACCTTCTATCAGGCGGGAACGCTGCAGCAGTTCGTGTCCAAGCTGGCATCCATCCTGGCACCGGTGCTGTATGGCTTCGCCATCGCCTATCTGCTGACGCCCATCATGTCCTGGCTGGAACGAGCCATTGCGGCGCTGTGGAAAAAGCTCTTCAAAAAAGAGCTGAAGCAGCCGTCGGGCGCGCTGCGGCTGGTGAGCATCCTGCTGACCGAGGCCGTGGTCATCTTCCTTCTGTACCTGCTGATGAGCGTGCTGGTGCCCCAGGTGCTGGACAGCGTGACCACCCTCATCAACAACGCCGAGTCCTACTACCGCAAGGTCTATCGCTGGGCCAACGACCTGCTGGAGAGCGACAGTGGGATCGGTGTCTGGCTGGCGGGGCTCATCACCGAGCGCTATACCGACGGCATGGCCTTTTTGACCGACAAGGTGCTGCCCTGGGCCCAGAAGGCCATTGTGCCGCTGACCAACGGTATCTGGAGCGGCATCCGCGGGGCAGTGGGCTTTGCCTTTGACCTGATCGTGGGCATCATCGTGTCCATCTATCTGATGGGCATGAAGGAGAAGAGCCTGGCTCGCTGCTGCAAGGCGGTCTACGCCGCGCTGCCGGAGGAAAATGCCGACGCAGTCATGCGCGGCACCCGGCGGGTGAACGCCATCTTCTCCGGCTTTGTCCGCGGCAAGCTGCTGGACTCCCTCATCATCGGCATCCTGTGCTTTATCTGCTGCTCCATCCTGAAAATGCCCTACACCCCGCTGGTCAGCGTGGTGGTGGGCGTGACCAACGTGATCCCCTTCTTCGGCCCTTTCCTGGGTGCGGTGCCGTCGGCATTCCTGATCCTGCTGGTCAGCCCCAAGCAATGTCTGGTGTTCGTGATCTTCATCGTGATCCTCCAGCAATTTGACGGCAACATCCTGGGGCCCAAAATTCTGGGCGACGCCACGGGCATCTCCAGCTTCTGGGTCATCGTGGCCATCCTGGTGGGCGGCGGCTTCGCCGGCGTGCTGGGTATGTTCATCGGCGTGCCGGTGTTCGCCTGCATACAGGAGCTGCTGAAATTCCTGATGGACCGCCGGCTGCGGAAGCGGAATATGCCCACCGAGGCCTACGCCTATGTAGGTCGGGCCAAGGACGCACCGCCGGAGGACACGCCCGCACCCGAACCCAAAGATCCCGCGTGATATGGCAGGCAGGCGGGCACGCAGCCCGCCTGCCTTTTCTTTGAAAGGAACACCTCCATGACAAAAGATCTCTATGATAAGCTAATGGTCTTCGGCAACGACCGGGAGCCGTTTCTCACCCACAACTTTATGCGGACCACCGACCTGGACGATGGTACCGCCACCGTAACGCTGCCCATGCACACCGAAAGTCTGAACCGCTGGGGCGGTGCCCACGGCGGCATCCTGTTCTCACTGTGCGATGTGGCCATGGGCATGGCCATTATGACGCTGCGGCAGGAGATGGTGGTCACGGTGAACGCCACCATCGATTATCTGTCCGCCGCTACCGCCGGCAGCACCCTGACCACCGTGGGCAAGGTGGACCGCCTGGGCGGCAAGCTGGCCTTCTGTTCCGCCGAGATGACCGACGAGACCGGCAAGGTCATCGTCCGCGCCCACTGCGTCATGTGCTTCACCGGCAGGGCCCTGCCCCTATGAACCGCCGCGCCCTGTGCCGCTGGTGTATTGCGCTGGCGGTGTTCTTTGCCGCGTATTTCGCCCTGCGCACCAGCCGCGCGGCCATGACTGCCCTGTGGTACGGCGCCGTGCTGCCGGCGGAGCAGTGGCTGGGGCGGCTGTGTGGGCGGTTGACGCTCTCCGTAGGTGAGGTTCTGATCTTGACGGCGGTGTTCTGCGCCATACTGTGGCTGGCCAATGTGCCCCGGCGCATCATCGCCGCGCGGGGCCGCCGTTGGGGCATGGCCCTGCGCCTGACGCTCACCGCCCTCTGCGCCGTGCTGACGGTGTACGCCGGCTTTTGCCTCACCTGGGGCATCGGGTACAACACTGACGGCTTTCAGGAGAAAAGCGGCATCCATGCCCGGCCTTCCACGGCGGAGACGCTGGCGGAGGTAACGGCCTATTTTGCCGGCAATCTGGCCGCCTGCGCCGATGACGTCCCCAGAGATGAAAGCGGTGTCTGCACGCTGGACCGGCAGGCGGTGCTGAACCGGAGCGCCTCCGCGCTGGATGTGCTCTGCGGAGAGTTCCCGTTCCTGCGGGCGGAAACGGGCGGTGCCAAGGGCTTCGCCTGCTCCCGGGCGCTGAGTGCCCTGCGCTTCACCGGGTTCTACTTCCCCTTCACCGGCGAACCGAACGTCAACATGGGCAGTCCGGCGGCCTTTCTGCCGGCCACTGTATGCCATGAGCTGGCCCACCAACGAGGCATCACGGCGGAGGAGGAGTGCAATTTCATCGGCATACTGGCCGCTGTCCGGTCAGAGGATGTGGGATACCGCTACTCCGGCTGGCTGACGGGGTTCGGGTATCTGTCCAACGCCCTGTACAGCGCCGACCGGGAGGCGTGGCAGACCATACGGGACGCACTGCCGGACACGGTGGTGGCCGACCTGCGGGCGGACAACGCCTACTGGGCACAGTTCCGCGGCGTCGTCTCAAAGGTCTCGGACACCGTGTATGACGGCTTTCTCAAGAGCAACGGCGACACGGACGGCAGCAAGAGCTACGGCGTGGTCACGGACCTGCTGGTGGCCTATTTCGGATAAAAAAATCTCCCCTTCCGGGGAGATTTTTTACATCACGGTTTACAGGCCCAGGCCGGGGATGTTCAGTCCGCCGGTGAGTGAGCTCATGGAGTTGTTCATGGCATCATCTGCCTGCCGAAGTGCCTCATTTACCGCAGAAATGACCAGATCCTGCAACATTTCCGCATCCTCCGGGTCGATGACGTCGGGCTTGATGGTCAGCTTGGTCAGCTCCTTTTTGCCGGTGACCACTGCCGTTACCGCGCCGCCGCCCACAGAGGCGGTGAACTCCGTTTTTTCAACTTCTTCCTGCGCTTTTGCCATATCCTGCTGCATTTTCAGCAGTTTTTGCTGCATCTGCGCCTGCTGCTGCATCATCCCGGCACCGCCGGTAAAGCCCCTGCGGGCGCTGTATCCCTTTGCCATATTCGTTTCTCCTTTATATCGATCTGTTCATTTTGCCAGTGTAAACTATCGGACATCTTATGTGCAGCATCGGTTTACCCATGTGTAATACCGATGCGCTCTTTGTGTAACATTGGTGTGCTCCATGTGAGACACCGGTGCGCTCAGCATGAACTGTCGGCTTATTTGATGCGAAAATTGTCCAGCTGTTTGGCGTTTTCCACCAACTCGTCCAGCTTGTCCCTGTGGGGAGCCGGCACCTCCCAGGGCGGCAGGTCCGGCGGGGCGGGCGGCGCCTCCTCCGGCAGGGGCGGGCGCTCATAGTCGTCCGCCGGTGGGGTGGGTTCTGGCCGCGGCGTGGGGCGGGCCGGGGCGCGCCGCACGGGCGCGGCGGGGCCGCCGCCTACGGTGAACTGCACCCGGACGGGACGGCCCACATGGCGGCTGGTGACGCCGCAGAGCACGTCCTCGATGGCCTTGCGGCTGAGCTGCTGCTTCACCAGGTCGTTGGCACAGGAAACGGTGAGCACATCCCCCTCCAGCGTACCTGTCGCCTGGTTCAGCCACACCCGGTCGGGGATGGTCAGGGGCCCCTTGTAGTGCTCGATAAGCGCGGCCCAGACCTGGCTGTCACCGCCGGCGGCGGGCGCCGCCGGGGCGCTCTCCGGCACAGGCGTCGCGGGTGCGGGGGCCGTGGGGACCGGCGCGGGTTCCGGTGCGGGAGATGTCTCCTGCGGGATCGGAGACACTTCACGCCGGGGCGGCGGAGTCGGCGCAGCCGCCGGACGGGCGGCGGGTCTTTCCGCCGGGACGACGCCCTTCTTCAAGGCATCCTCCAGGGCGGAGACGCGGTCCGCCAGGGCCTCCGTGTCGTTGGAAAGGCTCTCGTCGCACAGACGCAGGAGGCACAGCTCGGTGTCCGTCCGCTGGCGGATGCTCCGGGGCAGGGCCGCGGCGGTGCGCTGGATGGTATCGGTCATATAGAGCAGACGGCGCATGGGGATCTCCGCCGTCAGTTCAGAGAGGGTCTTGCGGTCATACAGGCCGCCCAGCAGGGCGGCGCCGCCCTCCGGCGCGGCGGCCAGAACGGTCATATCCCGGCACAGGTCGCTGAGCTCACCCAGCAGCGCGCCCACATCCTTACCGCCCCGGTACAGCTGGTCCAGCAGCGCCAAAGCGTCGCCCCCCTGACGCGCCAGGAGCAGGCGCATGAGCTGCACCGTCTGGGTACTGCCGGCCAGTCCCAGCGTGTCCAGCACGCTGCGGCCGTCCACGACCGCGCCGGCGGCACGGCACTGGTCCAGCAGGCTGAGTGCGTCGCGCAGCGCACCGTTGGCCATGCGGGCCAGCAGGTCCGCCCCGTCTGGGGTCAGGTCGATGGCTTCGGCCTTCGCCACCTTCAGCAGCTGCTGCTCCATATCGTGGGGCAGGATGCGCTTGAAGTTGAACCGCTGGCAGCGGGAGAGTATGGTGGCCGGGACCTTCTGGATCTCGGTGGTGGCCAGAATAAACAGCAGGTGGGCGGGCGGCTCCTCCATGATCTTCAGCAGGGCGTTGAAGGCGTCGCGGGAGAGCATATGCACCTCATCGATGATGTAGACGCGCTTTTGCAGCACCGCCGGCGGGTAGACGGCCTCCTCCCGCAGGCTGCGGGCGTCGTTGACGCTGCCGTTGGAGGCGGCATCCAGCTCCGTCACATCCAGCAGTGAGCCGTCGTCAATACCGCGGCAGGCGGCGCACTGGTTGCAGGGCGCGCCGTCAATGGGGTGCTGGCAGTTGACGGCCTTGGCCAGAATACGGGCGCAGGTGGTCTTGCCGGTGCCGCGGGTACCGGTGAACAGGTAGGCGTGGCCCACCTGACCGTCGGCCACCTGGCGCTGGAGCGTATCGGTGATGTGCTGCTGGCCCACCACCTCGGAAAAGGTCTTGGGCCGGTATTTGCGGTACAGCGCCTGGTACATGGGCACACCTCCCTGCTGACAAACAAAATAAACGAGTCCTCCGCCGTGAGCCACAGGGCCGGCACCCTCGCGGCACATGGATGATCCCTCTTAATGCTGCTCGGTTCCCCGCCTGACATGATTCGTGGGTATCCATTGCGCGAGACCGGCCCCGCAGCTCACGGCGGAGGACAAGTTCGTGAGATATATTCTACTACAATTCTTCCGCGATGGCAACTGTTTTTTGCGTTTGCTTCGCGGTTGCTTTCATCATGCCCTCATAGCCATTGGATATAAACGAGGCCGAAGGGCAGGCGGCGCGGCGCAGACGCAGTTCAGCCGCGCCGGAAACGACAGACACGAAAAAAGGCGGCGCTGAAGCGCCGCCTTTTTTTCAGTAAAAGGAGAGAGAAATACAATGGGTGGGTATCCTTTCGGATGAGCGTATCATACACGCATCCGGGGCGGAAGTCAACAGGCTTGATAAAGAATTAACAAATCATTCACAAAGCGCGCCCGCCGTTCACAGATCGTTTACAGAGCCGCCCCCTCTTCCCTATTGACAACAAAAAATATTGGTGCTACCATTTAGCACACTAATAGTTTGTATGCTAAAAATTCAAACGCAAAGAAGGAGGACCGCCATGAAATTCTGCTTTGACGAGCACCCGGCGCACTTCGGCGCGCTGTTCGGCTACTGCGATCACCAGGTGCATAAGCTGATGGGGCGGATGCTGAAGCGCTACGACGTATCGCCCATGCAGTGCCGGACGCTGATGTTCCTGCACGACGCGGAGGGCAGCGTGAACCAGAAGACGCTGGAGCGCCATCTGATGATCAAGCCCAGCACGGTGAACGGCATCGTGGACCGGCTGGAGGAGAAGGGGCTGGTATACCGCACCGTCAGCGCCACGGACGGACGGTGCCGCATTCTGGCACTGACAGAGGAGGGCCAGCGGTTCCATGACGATTTCCAGACCGTGCTGCACCAGGTGAACGAACGGCTGGAGCGCGGCTTCACGCAGGAGGAAAAGGCGCAGTTCACCGCGTTTCTGCTGCGGGCGGGACGGAACCTGACCGACGAGGAGGAGGAAGCATGATAAAAAAATTGGCACCCTATACCAAGGGCTACCGCCTGCTGATGCTGTTTGCCATCGCCTGCTCCGCCGGAGAGGCGGTGCTGGAGCTGACGCTGCCCCAGGTGATGAGCGACATCGTGGATATCGGCATCGCCAACGGAGACAGAGGCTATATCCTGATGGCGGGGCTGAAAATGGTCATTATGGCGCTGCTGGCGCTGGGCTGCGGCGTGGGCGCGGCGGCTTTGGCCGCCAAGGCGTCCATGGGCTTCGGCGCGGCGCTGCGGAAGGCGGAGTACGAGCAGGTACAGCGCTTCTCCTTCGCCAACATCGAGCGCTTCTCCACCGCCAGTCTGGTGACGCGGCTGACCAACGACGTGGCCTCGGTGCAGATGACCACATTTATGGGAATGCGTATGCTGGTCCGCGCCCCCACCATGCTGGTGACGGCGCTGGTGATGGCCCTGATCATCAGCCAGCGGCTGAGCCAGGTGTTCCTGGTGGTCATTCCCCTGCTGATCATCGCGGTGGTCATCGTCATCAAGCGGGTAGGGCCGTTCTTCACCTCTTTGCAGGGGGCCACGGACCAGCTGAACCTGGTGGTGCAGGAGGACCTGAACGCCATCCGCGTGGTGAAATCCTTTGTGCGTGAGGCGCAGGAAAAGGAGAAGTTCACCCAGCGCAGCGAGAAGCTGCGAAGCATGGCCGAGCGCGCCTTCGGCTTTGTGGTGCTGTTCATGCCGGTGATGATGATTCTCATGGGCGGCACCATCACGGCGGTCATGTGGATCGGCGGCCACTACGTGTGGGAGGGCACGCTGCTCTCCGGCGATCTGATCGCGTTCTTTACCTATATGAGTGAGATACTGATGTCGCTGATGATGGTATCCGTGGTACTGATGATGCTGACCCGGGCCATCGCCTGCGGCAAGCGTATCGCCGAGGTGCTGGAGGAGAAGCCCCGCATCACCGACGAGCAGGCCGACCCGGCGCTGAAGGTGGAGGACGGCTCCATCCGCTTCGACCATGTGTATTTCAAGTACCACGACACGGCGGAGGCCTGGAACCTGGAGGACGTGAGCTTTACCGTACCCAGCGGGGCCACGGTGGGCATTTTAGGCGGCACCGGCAGCGCCAAGACCACGCTGGTGAGCATGATCCCCCGGCTGTACGACGTGAACGGCGGCGCGGTGTATGTGGGCGGCCACAATGTGAAGGACTACACCATGGAGGCGCTGCGCAGCGGCTGCGCCATGGTGTTGCAGAAGAACACGCTGTTCTCCGGCACCATCCGGGAGAACCTGCGCTGGGGCGACGAGAACGCCAGCGATCAGGAGATCGAGGCGGCCTGCCGTCTGGCCTGCGCCGATGAGTTTATCGAGAAAATGCCGGACGGATACGACACCTATATCGAACAGGGCGGCACCAACGTCTCCGGCGGGCAGAAGCAGCGGCTGTGCATCGCCCGGGCGGTGCTGCGGAAGCCGAAGATACTGATCCTGGACGACTCCACCAGCGCGGTGGACACCGCTACAGACGCCAAGATCCGAGGCGCGCTGAAAACGGCGCTGCCCGGCACCACAAAGCTCATCATCGCCCAGCGGGTCACATCCGTTATGGATGCCGACCTGATACTGGTGATGGACGATGGGCACATCTCCGCCATAGGCACCCATGAGGAGCTGATGGCGCAGAGCGACATTTATCGGGAGGTCTATCGCTCCCAGCAGGAAGGGGTGAGCATCGATGGCTGAACAGAAACGCGGCGGACCGCGCGGCCACGGGCCCCAGGGGCACGGCTTCCAGCGGCCCAAGGACTTCCGGGGCACGGTGAGTAAGCTGCTGCGCTATATCGGGCGCTATAAGGGCGCGCTGGCGGTGGTGTTCATCTGCCTGGTGATCAGCTCCGTGGGCTCGGTGATGAGCAGCTATCTGCTCAAGCCTATTATCAACGACTATATCCTGGTGGGCGACTTCGCCGGCCTGCTGAAAATGCTGGCGCTGCTGCTGGGACTGTTCCTGCTGTCGGGCCTGTGCTCCTATGCCTACGCCCGCATCATGGTGCATATCTCCCAGCGGACGGTAGCCCAGATGCGGCAGGATCTGTTCGACAAATTGCAGGACCTGCCCCTGCGGTACTTCGACACCCACCAGTCCGGCGATCTGATGAGCCGCTTTACCAACGACATGGACACCGTGTCGGAGATGATCAACTCCAGCTTCGCCAGTGTGGTGTCCTGCGCCTTGACGTTTATCGGCATTGTTGTTATGATGCTGTATATGAACTGGGTGCTGACGCTGATCACCGTTGCCTTTCTGGTGCTGATGCTGCTGGTGGTCAAGGGCGTGGGCGGCAGAAGCCGCGTGAGCTTTCAGGCACAGCAGCAGGCGCTGGGCGCCATGAACGGCTATATCGAGGAGATGGTGGAGGGCCAGAAGGTCATCAAGGTGTTCAACCACGAGAGCAAGGCCATCGCGCAGTTCTCCGGGCTGAACGACAGCTATCGGGACGCCGCCACGGCGGCCCAGACCTACTCCGGCGCCATGATGCCGGCCATGGCCAACCTGTCCCGCATCGACTACGCCGTCACCTGCTGCGTGGGCGGGCTGCTGGCCATCGGCGGAATGTTCGACGTGGGCTCCCTGGGTGCGTACCTGCTGTATGTGAAGCAGGTGAGCCAGCCCATCTCGCAGATCAGCCAGCAGGTGAATGTGCTGCTGGCGGCGGTGGCCGGCGCGGAGCGCATCTTCGCCGTGATGGAGGCCGAGCCGGAGACGGACGAGGGCAAGACCGTCATCGTCCGGGTGGAAAAGCATGGCGATACGCTGACCGAGACAGACCGCCGTACCGGCTGCTGGGCGTGGAAAAAGCCCGACGGCACGCTGGTGGAGCTGAAGGGCGACGTGCGCTTCGACCACGTGACCTTCTCCTACGACGGGGAAAAGACAGTGCTCAACGATGTGTCGCTGTTCGCCAAGCCGGGGCAGAAGATCGCCTTTGTGGGCTCCACCGGCGCGGGCAAAACCACCATCACCAACCTCATCAACCGGTTCTACGATGTGCAGGAGGGCACCATCACCTACGACGGCATTGACGTGAGGGACATCCAGAAGGACTCCCTGCGCCGCTCGCTGGGCATGGTATTGCAGGACACCCATCTGTTCACCGGCACCATTGCGGACAACATCCGCTACGGACGGCTGGACGCCACGGACGAGGAGGTACGGGCCGCGGCGAAGCTGGCCAACGCCGACAGCTTTATCCGCCACCTGCCCCAGGGGTATGACACGGTGATCACCGGGGACGGCGGCAGCCTGAGCCAGGGCGAGCGGCAGCTGCTGGCCATCGCCCGGGCGGCGGTGTCCGACCCGCCGGTACTGATCCTGGACGAGGCCACCAGCTCCATCGACACACGGACGGAAAACCTAATCGAACAGGGCATGGACTCGCTGATGGAGGGCCGGACGGTGTTCGTTATCGCGCACCGGCTGTCCACCGTGCGGAACAGCCAAGCCATTCTGGTGCTGGAGCACGGGCGTATCATCGAACGCGGCGACCATCAGGAGCTGCTGGCGCAGAAGGGCAAGTATTATCAGCTCTACACCGGTAAGGCGGAGTTGAGCTGACGTATAGGACTACCAAAAAACGGAAACCATAAGGAGGATGTACCATGACGGAAAAACAGCTTTGTGATATGGCGGTGGCCATGCTGGAGCGTTCCTATGTACCCTATTCCCACTTCCCGGTGGGCGCGGCGCTGCTGTGCAAGGACGGGACGGTGTTTACCGGCTGCAACGTGGAGAACGCCGCCTACGGCGCCACGATATGCGCCGAACGAACGGCCATGGTCAAGGCAGTCAGCGAGGGACACAGGGACTTCGACACCATCGTGATCGCCGGGCGCAGCGAGGATCACTGCGTGCCCTGCGGCACCTGCCGGCAGGTGATGATGGAGTTCGCACCCGACCTGACGGTGATCTGCCTGAACGGAAAGGGCGAGAGCAAGCGCTTTTCGCTGAAGGAGCTGCTGCCCTACGGCTTTGACCAGAGCTGGCTATAAACGCGGCAGAATTTTCATGGAACCAAATCGCACCGCGCTCCGTCTCAATGGACAGAAACCTATTTCAGGAGGAAACTACACGATGAAAAAAATCATTTCCCTTGTGCTCGCCGCCGTGCTGACCCTGAGTCTCGCCGCCTGCGGCACGAAGAACGACAGCAAGGGCGACCAGCCCGCCGCGCCTGCCAGCGCTCTTGACCTGCTGGAAAAGGTGTGGAGCACCTACACCGAGGACGAGAAGTTCCCCGCCAGCGGCGGCGACTACTCCGAGGCGAACAGCAAGGAGGACGCCCCCGGCGTCTATGACCTGACCGACCGCGCCGCTGTGGACAGCGCCCTCGGCCTGCCGGAGACGGCCAAGGTGGATCAGGCCGCGTCGCTGGTACACATGATGAACCAGAACACCTTTACCGCCGCGGCGTACCACTGCACCGATGATGCCGATGCGCTGGCCACCGCCCTGCGGGACAACATCCAGCAGCGGCAGTGGATGTGCGGCTTCCCCGATAAGGTTGCCGTGGCCGTGGTGGGCGAGTATGTGGTGTCCGTGTTCGGTGCCGAGGATCTTGTGGACACCTTTATGTCCCACCTGAACGGCATCTTCGGCGTGCAGCCCGTCTACGACGAGGCCATCCTGTGAAGCGCTGGATAGAGCGAGGCGTATTTCTGCTGGCGGCAGCGGCTATGGTCATAGCTGCTGCCGCCATTCCCACCCGGCGGGCGCAGGAGGATACGTCGCCGCAGGTATATGTGTACCGGGGCTACGCCGCCGCCACCGACGCACCGTGGAGCGAGAAATCACTGGACTTCGCCGTGAAGCGGTTTTCCCACCTGTTGGAGGCATATTTCTCCGGGTCGGAACACGTATATATGAGCGTGATCCCAGATAAGGCCGCTTTTATGGAGACGCCGGAGGGCTACACGCCCGCCGGGGCCCAGGAGACGGCGGACTATCTGGCGCAGCGGCTGCCGGTACAGACGATCGATATTTCCGGGCTGCTGGCGCTGGAGGACTATTACCGTACCGATCCCCACTGGCGGCAGGAGCGTCTTTCCGCCGTGGCGCAGACCATACTGGAGGCCATGGGCGCGCCTGTGCCGGGCACGACGGAGGAGACGCTGTGCGCGCTGGCGGGCGAATTTCACGGCAGCTACTGGGGCAAGACGGCGGAGCCGCTGACGGCGGACGTCCTGTCCTATATCACCTCTCCCCTGCTGGATGGCTGCACGGTGTACGACTATGAAACGGACAGCACCGGCGGCGTGTATGATCTGACGGCAGCGGAGAAGGCGCCCTACGACCTGTTTCTGGGCGGACCGAAGGCGCTGCTGCGGATCGAAAACCCGGCGGCTAACAATGACCGGACGCTGATCGTGTTCCGGGATTCCTTCGGCAGCAGCCTTGTGCCGCTGCTGGCGGGCAGCTACCGCACCGTATACGCGGTGGACATCCGCTATATTTCCACCGACGCGCTGGCACGGGTGACGGAATTCCCGGAGGGGGCGGATGTACTGCTGCTGTACAGCGTTGCCGTGCTGCAAAACAGCATTACGCTTAAGTAAACAAAAGGCCGGGCGCTTTCAGCCCCGGCCTTTTGTGGCAAAAAGAACGCCGGAGCATTGCTCCGGCGTTCTGCATTTACTTAGAAGAAGAAATCCTTGATCTGGCCGTACAGGATGAGGACCATGCACAGCGGGGTGATGAACTTGACGCAGACCTTGAAGAAGCCGTAGCTGCCCATGGCATGACCGGACTGCTCCGCCTCTTCCTTGACGAACTCGGGGCCGACCTCCCAGCCGATCATCAGGCACATCAGCAGGGCGCCCAGGGGCATCATAATGCCCTCGGACAGTGCATCCCAGAAGTCCAGCCAGTCAGCCGCCCAGTTCTTGGGTTCCGCTATATTCAGTATATTGGCCGGTGCGATACCGCTGGAACCCAGGCAGTCGGCGCAGACCAGGATGCAGCCCAGGCCCACCAGAGCCGCGGCGATCAGGGTGTACTTCTTGCGCTTGTCGCCCTTGCCCTCGATACGGGCCTTATCCACGAAGTGGGCCACGATGACCTCCAGCAGGGAGATGGAGGAGGAGATGGCGGCAAACACCACCAGCAGATAGAACAGGATGCCGAAGATGGGGCCCAGTGTGCCCATGGAGTGGAACACGTTCTGCATGGTGATAAACAGCAACTTGGGGCCGCCGATGTTGCCGGCGGGATCCAGGGCGAAGCGGGCAGGCATGACGCACAGACCGGCCATCAGCGCCACCATGGTATCCATGATGATGATCAGCAGGGCGTTCTTCTGCAGGTTCTCCTTCTTCTGCAGGTAGGAGCCGTAGGTGATCATGGCGCCCATGCCCAGAGACAGGGAGAAGAACATCTGGCCGCCAGCGGTGGAAACAACGTTAAAGATGCTGGGAGCGCCGGACTTGTAGGCGACGATGGCCTGTGCCACGCCATTGACCATGATGGAGGAAACCTCCGCGCCGTCAACAACCGCCTTGGCGGGCACATAATAGCCGACATTGGCCGCCCAGCCGGGGGAGAACATGTACTTCAGACCGTCCAGAGCACTGCCGTTAACAACGCCCTCCACAAGAGAACCGTTCTCCTGCAGGATCTGCACGGCCACGTCGGTACCCTCCAGGGTGCAGGCGCGGATGATGCAGATCAGCAGGGCCACGAACAGGGCGGGCATACCCACGGAGCAGACCTTCTCGATGCCGCCGCCGACGCCGCCCATAACGATGAGCATGGTCAGCGCCACGAAAATAAGGCCGTAGATAACACCCTCAACGGGACTGCCCAGGAAGTTGCCGAAAATTTCGCCGCCGGACAGGCCATTGGAGCCGAAGCCGGCACCGAACAGATCGCCGATGTTCAGAACGGTGTACTTGATGCAGTAGCCGCCCAGTGCGCAGTAGAAGAACAGGATGAAGAAGGCGGACAGGATGCCCAGCCAGCCCATCCACTTGAACTTCTTGGACAGAGCCTTGTACGCGCCCACGGCGCCGTGGCCGGTCTTGCGGCCGATGGCCAGCTCGCCCACCATAACGATGAAGCCGCACAGGACCGCCAGGATCAGATAGATGATGAGGAACGTGAAGCCGCCGGAGGCACCCATCTTATTGGGGAAGCCCCAGATGTTGCCCAGGCCGACTGCAGAGCCGACCGCGGCCATCAGGAACCCGAAATTGGTTCCAAAGCCTTTTCTTTCTTCCATTGTTTTCTCTCCTTAACAGATTTTTGCTCCTACGTCGACACAGGAGCTGATAAATTTTGCCGCGCCCGTCTATTGACAGGAAACGGCACGGGGCACCGCCATGCCCCGCAGGTATTTCCTCACGGGATAAAATCCCTTCAAGGCTACCTGAAAAAAGTATACAGGAAACTCTTTCCGCCCGCAATTAGCAGTTTTTATAAAAATTGAGCGCCATATTGTACATTTTTAACATTCTATGAACGGATTTTTCCACATATTTTATATGGTTTTTGCTTCTTTTTTACATTGAACCATTCAGTTTTTGGCGGGGTTCCGGGATTTTTGCAACCGGCCGGAGGTTGTTTTCTTTTCGAGAAACTTGATTGGTAAAATTTTAACGCGGCGACGGGAAGAACGGCAGGGGCGCGGGGGTTTTCTTTCGGGGAGAAGTGTGGTATACTGTTTTCGATTCTTTGCAGGGAGGTGGGGGATGATGAGACGGTTCCGGGCGCTGGTGCTGGCGGCGGTATTGGCGCTGACGCTGGCGGGCTGCGGGCGGCAGGACCGTCCGCAAAGCGGGAAACTGAACGTGGTGTGCACGCTGTTCCCCTACTACGACTTTGTGCGGCAGATCGGCGGGGACGCGGTGGACGTACAGCTGCTGGTGCCCGCCGGGCGGGAGACACACAGCTTTGAGCCCACGCCGCTGGACGTGATCGCCGTCAGCGAGGCGGAGGTGTTCATCTACAACGGCGGGGAAAGCGAGCTGTGGGTGGAGGACATTCTGGACGCGGCAGGCGAGGCTATCCCCTACCGGCTGGCTATGATGGACTGCGTGGAGACATACCGGGAGGAGTACGCCGAGGGGATGCAGGGCGGTCACGACCACGCACATGACGAACATGGCGAACACGATGACCATGAGGCGCATGACGGGCATCTGCACGATGGCCACGAAGAGGAAATAGAGTACGACGAGCACATCTGGACATCGCCGGTGAATGCCATGGCCCTGTGCCGGGCCATCTGCGATACGCTGTGTGAGGCCGATCCGGACAATGCCGACGGCTATCGGGCTCGGCTGGCGGACTATCTGGACGAATTGCAGGCGCTGGACGAGACATTCCGGGACATCACGGACCATGCGGCACGGCGGCTGCTGGTGTTCGGCGATCGGTTCCCGCTGCTGTACTTCTGCAGGGAATATGATCTGGATTACCGGGCGGCGTTCCACGGCTGCGCGGGAGACACGGAGCCGTCCCTCGCCACGCTGAAATATCTGATCGACGTGGTGGAGGAGCAGGAGATACCGGTGGTATACACCATCGAGCTGAGCAGCCGGAAGGTGGCGCAGGCCATCGCCGAGACCACCGGGGCGCAGGTGCGGACATTCCACTCCTGCCAGACGGTGAGCCGGGCGGAATTCGACGGCGGAGCCACCTATATCAGTCTGATGACCGCCAACGCGGCGGCACTGAAGGAGGGACTGTCCTGATGGAACAGGAGAAACGCATACTGTTGGACTGCCGGGATGCAGCGCTGGGCTATGAGGGCAAGCCGGTGTGGGAGCACCTGAACTTTCAGGTGCACAGCGGCGACTATGTGTGCATCGTGGGCGAGAACGGCAGCGGCAAATCCACACTGGTGAAGAGCCTGCTGGGGCTGCTGCACCCCATGGCGGGCGAGATCGTACGTTCGCCCTCCCTGCGCTCCGGCGCCATCGGCTATCTGCCCCAGCAGACAAAGGCGCAGAAGGACTTTCCCGCCACGGTGACGGAGGTGGTGCGCAGCGGCTTTCTCAGCGGGAAGGGAATGCGGTTTTTCTACACGCCGAAGGAGAAGTCCACCGCGCTGATGCACATGGGCAAGCTGGGCGTGCTGGAGCTGAAGGACCGGTGCTACCGGGAGCTGTCCGGCGGGCAGCAGCAGCGGGTGCTGCTGGCGCGTGCCCTGTGCGCCGCCGGTGAGCTGCTGATCCTGGACGAGCCGGTGACGGGGCTGGACCCGGCGGCGGCCCAGGAGCTGTACCGCACGCTGGAATACCTGAACAAGCAGGAGGGCATCGCCATCGTGGCGGTGACACACGATATACGCAGTGCCCTGCGCTACGCCGACCATATTCTGCACGCCGGCCATGGAACGTACTTCTTCGGCACGGCGGCGGACTATCTAACGTCCCCCTGGGGCAAACGGTTCGGAGGTGACGAGGCATGAGCTTACTGCTGGAAATGTTCACATACCCGTTCATCCTGCGGGCTTTTGTGGTGGGTATCCTGGTGGCGCTGTGCGCGGCGCTGCTGGGTGTGCCGCTGGTGCTGAAGCGGTGCTCCATGATCGGCGATGGGCTGAGCCATGTGTCCTTCGGCGCACTGAGCATCGCGCTGGCCTGCGGCTGGGCGCCGCTGCCGGTGTCTATCCCGGTGGTGGTGCTGGCAGCGCTGGGGCTGCTGCGGATGACGGAGAGAAGCCGGATGGGCGCGGACGCGGCCATCGCGGTGGTCAGCGCGTCGGCGCTGGCCGTGGGCGTGGTGGTCACCAGTCTGACCACCGGCATGACCACGGATGTGGACAGCTTTATGTTCGGCTCTATCCTGGCCATGGACCGGGCGGATGTGGCGCTGAGCGTGGGGCTGTGCGCGGCGGTGCTGGTGCTGTATGTGCTGTTTTACCATCGGCTGTTCGCCATCACCTTCGACGAGAGCTTCGCCCGGGCCACCGGGGTGAAGGTGGGGCTGTACAACACCATCCTGTCGGTGCTGACGGCCCTGACCATCGTGCTGGGCATGCGGATGATGGGCGCGATGCTGATCTCCAGTCTGGTCATCTTCCCGGCGCTGACGGCCATGACGCTGCTGCGGAGCTTCCGGGGCGTGGTGCTCTGCGCCGCGGGGCTGAGTGTGGTGTGCTTCTGCGTGGGGCTGACCGGGTCGTACCTGTGGGGCACGCCGGTGGGCGCCACGGTGGTGCTGGTAAATTTGGCGGCGTTTTTGCTGTCGAGAGGCGTTATGAAGCTGAAAAGAGCGTCCTAATGGGCGTTCTTTTCAGCTTTTCGACCTATTTTGCGGGTGTTTTTGCGGAAAAACCCTTGCGTTTCGTGTGCTTATATGGTATGCTATGTGTGTACGTAAGGTTAAGGTATTGACTGGAGTGGACGAGATCGTCCGCTTTTTTTAATGGTCATCGTTCCATGATGACCGGGACGTTCTGTTGGAGGGCTTGCTGTGAAAAAGATCACCGAGGTCGTATGGGCGCTGGCGGAGCCGGCGGTGCAGGCGCAGGGCTGCCGCATCTGGGATGTAGAGTACGTCCGGGAGGCGGGACAGTGGTACCTGCGGCTGTATCTGGACAAGGACGGCGGCGTGGACATTCTGGACTGCGAGGCCATCAGCCGCACGGTCAGCGATCTGCTGGACGAGGCGGACCCCATCGAGAGCAGCTACGTGTTCGAGGTGGGCTCGGCGGGGCTGGAACGCCAGCTGAAGCGGCCGGGGGATTTTGCGCAGTTCATGGGCAGCCCCGTGCTGGTGAAAACGTACCAGCCCAAGGACGGGCGCAAGGAGTTCGCCGGGACCCTGGCGGGCTATGAAGACGGCGCGGTGCTGCTGGACATGGGCGGCGAGACGGTGCGCTTTGAGAAGAACGAGACGGCGCTGGTGCGCCTGCGGGTAGAATTCTGAGACAACACGACTTGAGATAGAAGGAGAAACGACCATGAAATGTGACGAGATCTTCGCGGCGCTGGCTATGCTGGAAAAGGAACGGGGCATTCCCCAGAGCTTTATGATGGGCAAGATCATCCAGGCGCTGACCACCGCCTATAAGCGCGACCACGAGGGCGTGGAGTATGTGGTGGTGGACGTGGATGAGGAGAAGAAGGACCTGAAAATGTACGTCCAGAAGGAGATCGTGGAGGAGGTGGAGAACCCCGCCAGCCAGATCTCGCTGGAGGAGGCCAAGCGCATCTCCGCCAAGAACGAGCTGGGCGGCATGGTGAACTTCCCGGTGGAGTCCGTGGAATTCGGCCGCATCGCCGCCGGCAACGGCAAGCAGGTCATCATCCAGGGTCTGCGGGAGGCCGAGCACGGCATGATCTATGACGAGTGGGGCAGCAAGCAGCACGAGATCCTCACCGGCACCGTCAGCCGCATCGACCCCCGGAACGGCAACGTGATCCTGCGGATCGGCAGCGGCAGCGAGGCCACGGAGGCTGTGCTGACCATGAACGAGCAGGTGCCCGGCGAGGAGCTGCACGAGGGGCAGATGGTGAAGGTGTATCTGGTGGAGGTGCGCCGCAGCACACGCGGGCCGCAGGTGATGATCTCCCGCACCCACCCCGGTCTGGTGAAGCGGCTGTTTGAGCTGGAGGTGCCGGAGATCTACGACGGCACCGTGGAGGTGCGGTCCATCGCCCGGGAGGCGGGCAACCGCACGAAGATCGCCGTGTGGTCCGAGGACCCCAACGTGGACGCCATCGGCGCGTGCGTGGGCCCCAGATGCCAGCGCGTGAACGCCATCGTGGACGAGCTGCGGGGCGAGAAGATCGACATCGTGAAGTACAGCGAGGACCCGGCGGAGTTTATCGCCGCGGCGCTGGCGCCGGCGGATGTGGTCAGCGTGCAGCTGGCCGACGAGGGCAAGGCCTGCCGCGTGACGGTGCCCGCAGACCAGCTGAGTCTGGCCATCGGCAAGGAGGGGCAGAACGCCCGTCTGGCCGCGCGGCTGACCGGCTATAAGATCGACATCAAGGCGGCCAACGCGGAGTAAGCGGCGGCTGCGGAAAGGAACGGCAGCGATGCAGAAGACCCGTAAGATACCCCAGCGGCAATGTGTGGGCTGCCGGGAAATGAAAGACAAAAAGGCGCTGCTGCGTATCGTGAAGACCCCGGAGGGGGAGATACTGCTGGACAGCACCGGGAAGAAGTCCGGCCGGGGCGCGTATGTGTGCCCGGACCCGGAGTGCCTGAAAAAAGCACGGAAAAGCCGTGCGCTGGAGCGCGCCTTCGACACCGCCATACCGGCGGAGGTGTACGACGCGCTGGAAGGGCAGATGGTGGCACTGTGACAGAGCATTTGTTATCCACTTTGGGTCTGGCGCTGCGCGCCGGTGCGGTGGCCGTGGGCGAGGAGCCCGTAGGCGCGGCGGCACGGGCCAAGAAGGCCAGGGTCATCTTTACGGCGCGGGACGCGGCGGCATCCTCGGTGCGGCGGGCGTACAGCTTCGGCCGGGCAGGCAGCTGTCTGTGCCTGCCCTTCCCGGCGGACAAGGAGACCTTCGGCCGGGCGCTGGGCCGGACCAGCGTGGCCATGTGCGCGGTGACGGACATCGGGTTCGCCCAGTCGCTGGTGAAAAAGCTGGCGGCGGCGGAGCCGGAGATCTACGGCGCGGCGGCGGAGGCGCTGGACCTGAAGGCCAAGCGGGCAAGGGAACGGAAGGAAGAGCAATTACAGCACGAGAAGAACCTGCGGCAGGGCAGGCACCGCGTTCACGGCGGCAAGCCGCCGGAGCCGCCCCACGCGTCTCCGGAGCCTCCGGCACCGGAGCACAGGCCCCCCGCGCCGGAACACCGGCGTCCGCCGCGGCGGGAGTATCCGGAGGGACGCCCCGACCGGGTCTATAAGGAACGGAGCGGCCGTCCGCCCAGGGATAAACGGCCGGCAAAGAAGGAGGCCCCCGGCGCACGGTATGAAAACGCACGGCCGGTAAAGAAGGGCAAGGGAAGCCGGAAGACGACCGGCAGATAACAGGAACACAGCGCGCCGTGAGCGCGGCGCGAGCAACTGAGATGGAGGTGGCTTTATTTGGGTAGTATCGCTAACAAATACAGAGTGCATGAGGTGGCCAAGGACTTCGGCGTGTCCACGAAGGAGATCACGGAGATCCTGACCAAGTACGCCGAAACGCCCAAAAATCATATGCAGGTGCTGGAGGACCGGGAGCTGAGCCTGATCTTTGAGTATCTGACCCAGCACAACCCGGTGAGCAGCATCGCGGTGATCTTCGCCGAGGGCGCCAAGCCGGAGGAGAAGAAGGCGGAGAAGCCCGCCGCCAAGCCGGCGCAGAACGCATCCGCGCCGACACAGGGTCAGGGCCAGGGCGGCAAGCCCCAGCAGGGCGGCGCGCCCAAGGCGGAGCAGCCCAAACAGCCCATGTCCCGCGTGCCCCAGCGGCAGGTGGTGGACACCCGCAAGGCCACCAACGTCAATCTGGACAAGTACGACGAGAAACTGCAGGATATGGCCGACGCCCGCAGCAGCGGCAAGCGGGACCAGCAGGCCCCACAGGGCAAGGAGAAGTTCCGCAGCAATAAGCAGCGGCGGGACAATAACTTCGCCAGCAACAAGCGCAAGCAGGAGGAGGCCGACCGGCTGCGGAAGCTGCGGCTGGAGGTCATCAAGAAGACCCCTGTGACCGTGCAGATCCCCGACGAGATCAGCGTGGGCGAACTGGCTAGCCGGATGAAGAAGACCGGCGCGGAGGTGGTCAAGTGCCTGATGAAGAACGGCGTGATGGCCTCCCTGAGCCAGATGATCGACTTCGACACCGCCGCCATCATCGCCGAGGAGATGGGCTGCAAGGTAGAGAAGGAGGTCGTCGTCACCATCGAGGAGCGCCTGATCGACGACCATCAGGACAAGGATGAGGACCTGGTGCCCCGGGCACCCGTGGTGGTGGTCATGGGCCACGTGGACCACGGCAAGACCAGCCTGCTGGACTATATCCGCAACGCCCACGTGGCCAGCGGCGAGGCCGGCGGCATCACCCAGCACATCGGCGCCTATCAGGTGCAGATCAATGGCAAGCCCATCACATTTCTGGATACCCCCGGCCATGAGGCCTTTACCTCCATGCGCGCCCGCGGCGCTATGGTGACGGATATCGCCATTCTGGTGGTGGCCGCCGAGGACGGCATCATGCCCCAGACGGTGGAGTCCATCAACCACGCCAAGGCCGCCGGTATCCCCATTATCGTGGCCATCAACAAGATGGATAAGCCCGAGGCCAACCCCGAGCGCATCAAGCAGCAGCTGACCGAGTACGGCCTGGTGTGCGAGGAGTGGGGCGGCGACACCATCGTGTGCCCCATCTCCGCCAAGACCGGCATGGGCGTGGACAATCTGCTGGAGATGCTGACGCTGACCGCCGAGGTGGGCGAGCTGAAGGCCAACCCCAACCGCGCGGCGCAGGGCACTGTGATCGAGGCGCGGCTGGACAAGGGCCGCGGCCCCGTGGCCACGCTGCTGGTACAGAACGGCACGCTGCATCAGGGCGACATCATCATCGCCGGTACCTCTGTGGGCCGCGTGCGTGCCATGGTCAGTGACAAGGGCCAGCGCATCACCGAGGCCGGCCCCAGCGTGCCCGTGGAGATCACGGGTCTGTCCGAAGCGCCCTCCGCCGGCGCTACCTTCAACGCCGTGGCCGACGAAAAGTTGGCCCGCGAGCTGGTGGAGCAGCGCAAGGCCGAGGAGAAGGCCAAGGCCAACGCCCCTGTGACCAAGGTGTCGCTGGAGGATCTGTTCAGCCAGATCCAGGCCGGTGAGATGAAGAACCTGAACCTGATCGTCAAGGCGGACGTGCAGGGCAGCGTGGAGGCGGTGAAGGCCTCGCTGGAGAAGCTGAGCAATGAGGAGGTCCGCGTCCGCGTGATCCACGGCGGCGTGGGCGCCATCAACGAGAGCGACGTCATGCTGGCGTCCACCTCTCAGGCCATCATCGTGGGCTTCAACGTCCGGCCGGACGCCGCTGCCCGCGACAGTGCCGCCCGGGCCAACGTGGATATGCGGATGTACCGCGTGATCTACGATGCCATCAACGAGATCGAAGCCGCCATGAAGGGTATGCTGGCCCCCAAGTTCCGCGAGGTGCTGCTGGGCCACGCCGAGGTGCGCCAGACGTACAAGGTGTCCGGCGTGGGCACCGTTGCCGGCTGCTACGTGCAGGACGGCAAGCTGCAGCGCAAGGACTGCCAGGTACGGCTGGTCCGCGACGGCATCGTCATCCACGAGGGCGTGCTGGCCTCCCTGCAGCGGTTCAAGGACTCCGTGAAGGAGGTCCAGTCCGGCTACGAGTGCGGTCTGAGCATCGAGAAGTTCAACGACATCAAGGAAGGCGACATCGTGGAGGCCTTCACCATGGAGCAGATCGAGGTATAAGCAACAGCCGAGGGGTGGGCAAAGCCCACCCCTCTCTTTCTTGAGAGGAGGAACGGTCTATGGCCGGAAACCGTATCGGGCGCATCAATGAGGAGATACGCAAGGAGCTGAGCGCCCTGCTCCGCACCGTAAAGGACCCGCGGGTATCCGAGGGGATGCTGACCATCACGCGGGTGGACACCACCAGCGACCTGCGGTACGCGCGGGTGTATATCAGCGCGCTGAACTGCGCGGATGAAAAGGGCCTGATGAAGGGGCTGAAGTCTGCGGCCGGATATCTGCGGCACGAGCTGGGCCAGGCCATCGACCTGCGCTACACGCCGGAGCTGCAGTTTTTCATGGACGACTCCATCGCCCACGGCGCGCACATTCTGGACCTGCTGAACCACGTGAAGCCCGCCAACCCCGCCAACGCGGACATCGTGCTGCCGGAGGACCGGGAATGAGCGCGCGGCTGACGGTGCAGGAGACGGCGGACTTTCTGCGGACGCTGGACGGCGTGCTGATCCTGACCCACGTGCGCCCGGATGGGGACACGGTGGGCTGCGCCGCCGCGCTGTGCCGCGCCCTGCGGGCGCTGGGAAAGACGGCGTATCTGCTGGAAAACCCGGAGATCACGGAGACGTACACGCCCTACGCCGAGGGGCTGTGGGCACCGAAGGGCTATGTGCCGCAGAGCGTGGTGTCGGTGGACATCGCCGCGCCCAATCTGCTGCCGGAGAACGCGGTGCCGTATAAAAACGACATCTGCCTGGCCATCGACCACCACGGATCCCAGGAGTTCTTCGCGGAACGGACGTGCCTGGACGCGGAGGCCGCCGCCTGCGGCGAGATCGTGTATGAGATCGTGGGCAGGCTGACGGACATCACGCCGGAGATGGCGTTGGCGCTGTATGTGGCGGTCTCCACAGACTGCGGGTGCTTCGTCTATGCCAACACCACGGCGCGGACGCACCGCATCGCCGCCGCGCTGATGGAGCGGGGCATCGACGTGGGGCCGGTGAACAAGGCACTGTTCCGCACGAAGTCGCCGGTGCGGCTGGCCATGGAGGCCCGGATGGTGGCGGACATGGAGCTGTACGACAACGGCCGGGTGGTGGTGATGTCCATCCCTCTGGCGCTGTGCCGGGAGCTGGGTGCTGCCGAGTCCGACGTGGAGGAGCTGAGCAGTCTGGCGGCGCTGGTGCAGGGCACCGACTGCGGCATCACGCTGCGGGAGCTGAAGCCGGGACGGGTGAAGCTGTCGCTGCGGACGGGACCGCGGGTGGACGCCAGCGCCGTGTGCCGCGTGCTGGGCGGCGGCGGCCACAAGGGCGCCGCCGGGGCCACGGTGGACGGCACCATGGACGAGGCGAAGGCGGCCATTCTGGCGGCCTATACGGAGGTCATGGGATAACATGGCCGACGGGATCATCATTATCGACAAGCCCGCGGGATGGACCAGCATGGACGTGTGCGGCAAGCTGCGGGGCATACTGAAAACGAAAAAGGTGGGCCACGCCGGAACGCTGGACCCCATGGCCACCGGCGTGCTGCCGGTGTTCGTGGGAAACGCCACGCGGGCGGTGTCCTACGCCGAGGGCGGGGACAAGGAGTACGTCGCGGGGCTGCGGCTGGGGCTGACGACCAACACCCAGGATACCACCGGCGAGGTGGTGGCGGAGCGCCCTGTGTCCGTGACGCGGGCGCAGCTGGAGGACGTGCTGGCGCGGTTCACCGGGGAGATCGACCAGGTGCCGCCCATGTACTCGGCTATCAAGATCAACGGGCAGAAGCTGTATCAGCTGGCCCGGAAGGGGCAGGAGATCGAACGGCCCCCACGGCGGGTGACCATACACGAACTGGCGCTGCTGGAGCCGGAGGACGGCGACTGGCGGCTGCGGATACGGTGCAGCAAGGGCACGTATGTGCGGGCGCTGTGCCACGACATCGGGCAGGCGCTGGGCTGCGGCGGATGCATGAGCGCTCTGCGGCGGACCATGGCCGCCGGGTTTACACTGGCGGAGAGCCGCAGTATCGAGGACGTACAGGCGCAGGGCGAGGCCCTGCTCTCCCCTACCGACTCGCTGTTCCGGCAGTACCCGGCCTATCACATCGCCGGTGAACGGGACCACAGACGGTGCCTGTGCGGCAATCCGCTGGCGGCGGAGGGCTTGCAGCCGGGGCTGTACCGGGTGTACGGCCCGGACGGGGCGTTTCTGTGCCTGAGCCGCTGGGAAGCGGGTGTTCTGACATCAGAGAAAAACTTTTTCGGAGCGTGAACAACTTGGAAAAGACAGTTATCGCCCTGGGCTTCTTCGACGGCGTGCACCGGGGCCACGGCGCACTGCTGCGGAAGACGGCGGAGCGCGCCCGGGAGCTGGGAGCCGTCCCCGCGGCATTCACCTTTGACCGGCCGCCGAAGGAGGTGGTCACGGGGCAGCCCGTGTACCTAATCAACTCCAACCGGGACCGGCAGGGGCTGATGGAGCGCCTGTACGGCATCGAGCGGGTCATTTTCGCGCCCTTTGACCGGGAGATGATGACCATGCCGTGGGAGGCCTATCTGGAAATGCTGATCGGGACATACGGCGCGGTGCACTTCGTGGCCGGGCACGACCACCGGTTCGGCCATAAAAACGCCGGGAACGTGCAGCTTTTGCGGCAGAAGTGCGCGGAGACGGGCATCGGGTGCGACATCATCCCGCCGGTACAGCGGGAGGGCATCACGGTCAGCTCCACGTACATCCGGACGCTGGTGGAGGCGGGCGACATGGAGCGCGCGGCGGACTTTCTGGGCCACCGGCACTGCCTGAGCCAGACGGTGCAGCACGGACAGCGGATCGGGCGGACCATCGGCATCCCCACGGTGAACCTGGCGGTGCCGGAGCACGTGCTGGCCCCGGCGCACGGGGTGTACGTGACGGAGGTATTTCTGCCGGACGGACGGCGGTGCGCCGGCGTGACCAACGTGGGCACGCGGCCCACGGTGTCCGACAGCGATCGGGTGTCCGTGGAGACGTACCTGCTGGGCTTCGAGGGCGACCTGTACGGGCAGGAGCTCCGGGTGGAGTTCTGCCGCCGGCTGCGGGGCGAGCAGAGGTTCGACACGCTGGAGGCGCTGCGGCAGGAGATACAGCGGAATATTCAGCAGGCAGAAGCCTATTTTGAGGCATGAGAAAAGGCACCCCTGACGGGGCGCCTTTTCTGTTATTTCACACGGCGCCGGGGTAAGACACCGCGGAAAACGGTGTCAGTCCTCGCGCTTTTTGCCCACAAACGCCACGCCAGCGGCGGAGGTCAGCGCCATGCCGACATACAGAGCAATGCCCGCGTCGAAGGTCTTGGGGCTGCCCTTGGTGTCGGTGGTCTTGGTGTCGGTGGTGGGGTAGTAGTAGTAACGAGAAGGAACGGTGTAGCCGTTAACATCGTCGTTGGTCACGCGCGTACCATTGACAGAAACAGCACTGCCCCTGACAACGACCTTTACACCCGGGTTAACACCAGTCAACTGGGCATCATTGCCCTCGACAATAGTAATAGAGCCGTCTGTATTCGCCGCACTTACAACAGCGGATGTTCCAACCACATATTCACCATTGTTTCTCTGGGCCACAGGCTGAGAATCCACAAAGTCGCTCACATCACTGGAGAAAGTACCGCCGGTGACGGCAACACGGTCAGTCTCATTATCGTTTTTGATCATGCTGACTGCATTCATTTCGGAATTGAATTTACCACTCACCACATGAATGACAGAATCATTATTCATGGCAGGATAATTTGCCTGACTGTCAAATACGATTGCAGAACAAGGCACAACCACGCGAGAATCGCCAACCTTGCCAGTCGCATTTCCTGTCGTATTGAACACTGCATTCGTCACAGTCACGTTACCAGCGCGGGCAACAATACCTGCACCGCCAGTGATATTAAATGTACCTCCGGTCACATTGATATTGTCTTTCCACGGCGCGTAGATGCCACATGCCACATAGCCGCCAGTCGTAATCCTGCCATTGAACACACCACCGGAAATGTTGATGGTGTTTCCAGTTCCCTCTCTACTTTTTCCGTTACCGGCAATAACAGCATTATCAGAAGCGCTGAAAGTTCCGTCATAGATATTGATGGTCGCACCAGTAGCATAACCTGTAATAACGGCACCCTCGACAGACTCAACAATAGCCTTCTGGATGTTGGTCACAGAGTTACTGCCAACACCAATCGCCTGACTGCCAGTAGATACAATCTTTCCGCCACCCTTATTGTCCGTAATCGTCAGCTTACCATTGTTCATAATTACCTGGCCAGCAGAAGTAATAGAATAGCCGTTCAAATCCAGGGTTATTTCCGTATTCGCGGCGACTTCCCATCTCTCTGTCAAAGTAACATTCTCCGTCAGCTTAATGACACCGTTTTCTGCCGCGGGCAACGCCGACCCTGTGGCCCAGCTGATGCTGCACAGCCCTATGGCCATGACCAGGGCCAGAATGGTTGCTAATACTTTTTTCATTGTTCATTCCCCTTATGGTAGTAGATTTCCGCAGGTGCGCTCGTTTTAATGGTTATTAAAACGCAAATGCAGAGGTACCTCTGCGGATAGTCAGATTATAGCACAGTTACACCGTTTGTCCAGCCTTTTTGTGGAAATTTTACACATTTTTCTGTTACCGGGAACAAAAACAGGAAAATTTGGCAGGAAATGGGAGTTGAGGGCGGAGAAAATGCCGCCTGCGGCGGGGGCGGGGGCGTTTTTTGACGCTGTGGGGCGTCGGGGGCGCCGCCCCCTACAGGGGAAGGCTAACGGGGGCGTGTCATCCTATACTGCAAGCCCCACAAGGGGAAGGCTTTGGGGGGTCAGACCTTCAGATCAGTGGCGGCGGCGCGGGTGTGCTCGCGCATGGCCTGTTTGGCGGCCGCGTCATCCTGCCGGCGGATAGCGCTCAGTATCTCCCGGTGGCGCGCCAGAATACGGCGTTCCAGGGCCAGACACGCGCTGTCGTTCAGCGTCTCCATCTTTTTCAGCAGGGTGTGCTGCTCCACTTGGCCCAGGACATCGGTGACGATCATGGCCACCTGGTTGCCGGTGGCGCGGGAGAGCAGACTGTGGAAACGGACGTCCAGCTCAGCAAAGCGGCGGTAATCGCCCAGGGCCTGCTCCGCCGCCGTGAGACAGCTGTCCAGCGCCGCCAGATCCTCGTCGGTGCGGCGCCGGGCCGCCCAGCCGGCGATGGTGCCGTCGTTGACGGCGCGGTACTCGCCCAGCTCCTCCAGAGAGATCTGGTTCAGCTGGAGCATGGCCGACAGCGGCTGCTCCACGCCGTCGATGGTCAGCTCCTGCACCACGGCGCCGCTGGCGCCGTGGGTGGAGGCCACATAGCCGCCCTGCTCCAGCATACGCAGGGCCTCGCGGATGGTGGGACGGGAACGGTGGAGCTGCTCCATCATGGCACGCTCGGAGGGCAGGCGGTCGCCGGGCTTCAGCACTCCGGAGGTGATAAGCTCCCGCAGCTGGTCATAGATGGCCTCGCTGGCCCGCCCGCCGCCGATGGGCTGCCAGGGAATATGTACGGCTTCCGGCATGGAAGGGCCTCCTTTCACAGAAAATACCCGGACAGTATAGCGCATCCCGGGGAAAATAGCAAGGGCAGGATGCAGGAAAGCCCGGAGGACGGTGCCTTCGGGCTTTCCCGCTGTGGGGAGGGGGATATTACTTCTTCAGGGCTTTCATTTCCTCGATCATCATGGGGACCACCTTGAACAGGTCGCCGCAGATGCCGTAATCCGCCACCTCGAAGATGGGGGCCACGTCGCTCTTGTTGACGGCGATGATGCACTCGGAGTCCTGCATGCCGGCCTTGTGCTGGATGGCACCGGAGATGCCCAGCGCCACATAGATGCGGGGATGGACGGTCTTGCCGGTCTGTCCCACCTGGTGGTCGGCGGTCATCCAGCCGGCGTCCACCACGGCGCGGGACGCGCCCACCACGCCGCCCATGAGGGCGGCCAGCTCCTCGGCCAGGGCGATGCCCTTCTCCACGTCCTTGGCGATGCCGCGGCCCACGGAGACCACCACCTCAGCGCCGGTCAGGTCCACCATGGCGCGGGCGGCCTTGACGATCTCCAGCACCTTGGTGTGGATGTCGGCCTCGGTGAGGGTAAAGGCGGGGTGGATGAGCTCCACCTTGCTCGCACCGTTCTCGTCAAACTCGCGCTTCTTCATCACGCCGGGGCGCACGGTGGCCATGGCGGGGCGGAAGCGTGGGCAGACGATGGTGGCCATCAGGTGGCCGCCGAAGGCGGGACGGGTCATCTTCAGGTTGGTGTTGACGTCAAAGAGCTTCGTCTCGAAGTTCATGGCGTCCACGTCCAGGGAAGAGCCGGTGCGGAGGAAGTTGATATAGCCGTTGAGGTCCACGTCCAGGTGGGTGCAGTCGGCGCACAGGCCGGTGTGGAGACGGGCGGCGCAGCGGGGCGCCAGGTCGCGGCCGATATGGCTGGCGCCGAAGAGCATGATCTCGGGCTTGAACTCGTGCACCGCGTCGGTGATGATCTTGGTGTAGGCATCGGTGGTGTAGTCCTTCAGCAGAGGGCTGTTGTAGACGTAGACCTTATCCGCGCCGTAGCCGCCCAGCTCCGCGGCGATGTTGTCCACGCTGTCGCCCAGCAGGATACCGCTGAGCTGCACACCCAGCTCGTCGGCCAGCTTGCGGCCCTCGGAGATCAGCTCAAAGGTGGTGGGCATCATCTTGCCCTGCCGCTGCTCGCAAAAGACCCACACGCCGGAGAAGGCCTTGGGATCGGTATTCATAAAAGTAGACATATCGTTTCTCCCTTCTCAGATGATGTGCTTGGCGGACAGGATGCCGAACAGCCGCTCCACGGTCTCCCTGCCGCTGCCCTCCAGCATCATGCCGCTGCCCTTGCGGGGAGGCGTAAAGCTCTTGTAGATATTGGTGGGAGAGCCCTTCAGACCGATGGTGTCCACCTCGATGAGGGGATCGTCCTTCAGCGCGTTGTAATCCAGCACGGTGACGGGCTCGGCGTCGCAGTCCAGGATGCCCCGGATGGTCATGTAGCGGGGGGTGTTCAGCTCCTTGATGCAGGTCAGCAGGCAGGGGGTCTGCACCTGCACGGTCATATAGCCGTCCTCCAGCATACGGCGGACGGTGAGGGTGTCGCCGTCCTTCTCGATGTCGGCCACATAGGACACCTGGGGGATCTCCAGCTTTTCGGCGATCTGGGGGCCCACCTGGGCGGTGTCGCCGTCGATGGCCTGACGGCCGCAGAAGATGATGTCGTCCTTGTCCACGCCCAGGTTCTTGATGGCGGCGGCCAAAATCTGGGAGGTGGCGAAGGTGTCGGAGCCGCCGAACTCACGGGCGGACACCAGCACGGCCTTGTCCACACCCATGGCCTTCAGCTCCAGCAGCATACCGGCGGCGGGAGGGGGACCCATGGACACGGCGATAACGGGGCAGCCCAGCTGGTCCTTCAGGGCCAGGGCGGCCTCGACGGCGTTCATATCGTCGGGGTTGATGATGGTCTGCATGGAGGCGCGGTCCAGCGTGCCGTCGGCGTTGACGGCCACCTTGCCGGAGGTGTCGGGCACCTGCTTGACACATACGATAAGCTTCATTCTATTCTTGCTCCTTTCCGCATTACTTCAGCAAATTGCCGGAGATGACCATCTGCTGGACCTGAGAGGTCCCCTCGTAGATGGTGAACACGCGGCAGTCGCGGTACTTACGCTCGACGGGGTACTCCTTGATGTACCCGTAGCCGCCGTGGATCTGCACGGCCTTGGCGGCGATCTCGTTGCACGTCTCGGAGGCGAAGTACTTGGCCATGGAGCAGTACATGGAGGCGTTGGGGTCGTTTCTGTCCTTCATCTGGGCGGCCATATAGACCAACTCCTTGGCGGCGGTCAGCTTGGTGGCCATATCCGCCAGCATGAAGGCGATGGCCTGGTTCTTGCAGATGGGCTTGCCGAACTGAACGCGCTCCTTGGAGTATTTGATGGCCTCATCCAGGCAGCCCTGGGCCAGACCGATAGACTGGGCGGACACACCCAGGCGGCCGCCGTCCAGGGTCTTCATGGCGTTGATAAAGCCCATGTTCTCCTTGCCCAGCATATCGCTCTTGTGGACGCGGACGTCCTCCAGCACCACGTCGGAGGTGGCGTAGCCCACCAGGCCCATCTTGGCCTCGTGCTTGCCGCAGGAGACGCCGGGGGCCTTCATGTCCACGATAAAGGCGGAGATACCCTTATTGCCGCGGCTCATGTCGGTCTTGGCGTAGACGATGCAGTAGTCGGCCAGGGGTGCACCGGAGATAAAGCACTTACGGCCGTTGAGGATGTAGTCGTCGCCATCCTTCACGGCGGTGGTGACCATGCTGCTGGCGTCGGAGCCGGCGCCCGGCTCGGTGAGACCGAAGACGATCTTCACCTTGTTCTCCACGGAGGGACGGAGGTACTTTTCCAGCTGCTCGGGGGTGCCCGCCTGCATCAGGGGGCCGCCGCCCAGAGAGTTGGGGGTATTGGCGTACAGGCTGGCCACAGCAGAGACACGGGCGATCTCCTCGATCATGATGACATAGGCCAGGGTATCGGCGCCGGCACCGCCGTACTCGCGGGGGATCTTCAGGCCAAGGAAGCCGCACTTGGCCATCTTGTCCACGATCTCCTCGGGAAACTCGCCGGTCTCCTCCACCTTGTCAAGGACCTCGGTGGTGAGCTCGGTCTCGGCAAACTGGCGGACCAGCTTGCGGATCATTTCATGCTTTGCGTCGAAAATCATAGTTTTCCTCCTGTTAAAGTATGGGTCACTGCTCTGCTCAGCAGGGGATCTCGTGCTTGGACTTACCCTCTGTCAAAATCTCATAGATGCTGTTGACGCCGCACTCGGCCATCTGCTCCGCGGCCTCCTCGGTGAAGAAGGCCATGTGGGGCGTGTGGTACACGTTGACGAAGGAGCGCAGGTACTTCAGCTTGAAGTAGGGCATACCGGGGGTACGGATGATGTCCTCATCGTGGGGAACGTGGATGATGCCGGTCTCGCCGGGGAAGGCATCCATGAACAGCGCGCCGAACTTGCCGGACTCCACCGCCTCGGTGACGGCATCGATATCCATCAGCTCGCCCCGGGCGTTGTCGATGAACACCACGCCGTCCTTCATCTTGGCGATGGCCTCGCGGTCGATCATGCCGGTGGTCTCCGGCAGCAGCGGGGTGTGGATGGTGATGATGTCGGACTCACGGTACAGGGTGTCCAGGTCCACATACTCGGCGTACGCACGGACGGCGTCGTTCTCATAGACATCGTTGGCGATGATACGGCAGCCGAAGCCGCTGAGGCACTTGATGATGGTGAAGCCGATCTTGCCGGTGCCCATGACGCCCACGGTCATGGTACGCAGCTCGCGGCCCATCTTGCCCTTCAGGGTGAAGTCGTTGTCGTTGGTGTTGTACAGCGCCTTCTTGAACTTGCGGATGCACATCAGGATGGCCATAACGGTGTACTCCGCCACGCCGTTGGGCGCGTAAGCGCCGTTGCACAGGCGGAAGCCCAGAGAGCGAGCGTAGTCGCAGTTCATGTGGTTATAGCCCACGCAGCGGCTGGCCAGCACCTGCACGCCATAGCCCTTCAGCTCGTCCAGAACGGCGTTGGAATAGTCGCTCTGGCCCAGGGTGGTAACACCGTCGCAGCCGGCGGCCATATGGGCGGTGGTCTTATCCAGATTTGCGGGAGTGGAGATCAGGTCGATGCCATATTTTTTGCACAGGTTCTCGATGACGGGCTTTTCGTCGGGACGTACTTCATAAGCAGCGATTTTCATGATTCTTCTCCTTCATATTTTCGGGTGGCGGCGCGCTCCTCAACGCGCCGCGCCCTTATAGTTTGCTTTTCCTCAAGTCGCCGGGGTGTTCGTGTTCGTCGCGCTCCGCCTACGGCGGAGAGATTTTTCGTTCTGCCGATGGCAAACCGGCGATGGCGTACCGTGTGTACGTCGAGACGGTTTGACGATGGCAGGGCGGAAAAGATGCCGCCGTCAGTCTTTCAGGGAAGGATCCATGGGCACCGCCTCGCCGGCGGCGATCATAGCGGCCACCTGCTCATCGGTGTAGCCCAGGTTCTTCAGCACCAGTTCGGTCTGCTCGCCCAGGTACGGACCGCGGTTGTAGGGAGGCAGCTCCGTCTCCTCGAAGATAACGGGAGGCCGGACCATGGTGCGTTTATTGCCGTTGGAATATTCCATCTCGTAGAAGCAGCCGGAGGCCCATGCCTGCTTATCCACCAGCAGCTGATCCCAGGTCTGGGCCACGGCGTAGGGCAGATCGTTGGCGTCCATCAGCTTGCACCACTCGTCCAGGGTGCGGCTGGCCATCTCGGCCACCAGGAAGTCGTAGAACTCCTCGATGTTGGCCTGCAGGTTGGTCTGGGGATAGTAGCGGGGATCCTCGGCCAGCTCGGGATGGCCGATGGCGTTCATAAAGATGGGATAGTGGCGGTTGTACTGGGGCATGGCGATCTGGAGCCACTTGTTGTCCTTGGTCTTGTGGGCCACCACCAGGGGATTGGGCAGGGTGCGGCGGGACAGAGGGTACTGGGTGGTGGGGTCGCCGTACTGGCTGGCCTGCAGCAGCAGGGAGACATCCCAGATGGCACTGTGGAACAGGGAGACCACCACGCGGTCGCCGATGCCCGTCTCGCGGGCGCGGTACAGGGCCGCCAGCACGCCGGAGGCCAGGTACATACCCACCTGATGGTCGCCGAAGCCGGCGATGGTCAGCATGGGCAGGGCGTCCTTATCGAACAGGGTGCCCAGGATGCCGCCGCGGGCAAAGAAAGCGGTGAAGTCGAAGCCGGGCAGGTCCTTGTCGGGGCCCTTCTCGCCGTAGCCGGACACGAAGCCATACACCAGCCTGGGGTACTTGGCGTGGAGCGTCTCATAGTCCAGACCGGCCTTTTTCAGAGGGTTCTGCCGCCAGTTGGTGATGAAGATGTCCGCCTCGGCGATGAGCTTCTCCAGCGCCTCACGGCCGGCGGGGGTCTTGGTGTTCAGGCAGACGCAGGTCTTGCCGGCGTTCTCCAGATCGTAGGAGGTGTTCTCCTTCTGATCCTGGGGACGGCCCTCGTTGACCGCGGTATAGCGCAGGGGGTCGCCGGCGGGAGCCTCGACCTTGATGACCTCGGCGCCCAGATCCGCCAGAAAGCGGGCGCAGCAGGGGGCGGCGATAAAGGTGGCCAGCTCCAGCACCTTTACGCCCTCGAGGGGACGCTTTACTTCACTCATATCGTTCCTCCATGTATGTTAATAAATGGTGTGTTGCTTACATTTTCAGCAGGTCGCGGAAGGTCTCGAGGTTGGTGCGCACCTGCTCAAACCGCACCATCTGACGGTCCACCTCCACCAGCGTCAGGGGCAGGTCGGCGGCCTCGCAGGCCTTCTTGATCATCACATAGTCGAACTCCTCCGGGTCGCAGAACTTGGTCAGCACCACCAGAACACCCTTGGCGCTTCTCGCCTTGGCGGTATCCACGATCCACTTCACCCGGTTCTTCTCCTGATCGTACAGCACAGAGCAGTTGCCCATGGCGGCGAACTTCTCGGCCAGCGCGTTGAGGGCGTCATCGCGCTCCGGTGCGTCGGTGCGGTACTGGCGGGACTGGGCGGCCACGTCGTCGGCCACGATGTGCAGACCCATTTCGTCCAGAATGGCGTTCAGCGCCGGGGCGTCCGTCAGGATGCCGGAGATGACGATGGGCAGCTTCTCCGCGGCGGGCGCGGCGGCCTCCAGCTTGGCGATGAGGGCCTCCACCAGATTGGTGTGCTCCTCCTTGGTCATGAAGAAGGCGCTCTTGAAGATGTCGCTGCGCTGGGCGGCGGTGATCTCCGGGTGAACAGCCAACAGCGCGTCGATCTTCCGCATGGCGGCGTTGTGGCGGTTGTAGACCTTGATGGAGGCAAGCAGCTTCTCCTCGGAGAATGTACCGCCCAGCTTCTCCAGGTCGCGGATCACGCGCTCATAGCCGGCCTTGGTATAGGCCACGCCGTAGGCGGGCTTGCGGTTCTGGGGATAGGTCATGGGGATGAAGGGGATGGACGGCACGGCGTACTTCCAGTTCTCGCCCACGGTCTTGAGGGTATCGCACAGGGAGGGGATGACGATGGCGGACGCGCCCTCGTAGGCACCGCTGATGCCCAGCTCCAGCAGGGACTGGACAATGGCGCACAGGAAGGCGGGGCAGTATTCCTTGGCGCGGTTCAGCGCTACATCGCCGCCCCAGGCTCCCATAGGCACGAAGCCCATGGCGTGGATAAGCTCCTCGGGAGTGTAAACAGGAGCGCACAGGACGATCTTTTTGCCCTGGGCCAGATAGCCGTCCATCTGCGCGCGGGGAGAGGCTGCTGCCTCATGCAGCTTGTTGAGGATGTCGTTCATGCCTTACACTCCTTTCGCAACCTTGTTGGCTTCCATGATCTCCGTCAGACCCTGCACACGGGTGTCGTACTGGGCCTCGGAGAAGTTGCGGGGGTCGGCCTGATCGCCGTCGAAGCTGACCACGGGGATATTGCAGGCCTTGCCGATCTGGCGGCTCATCTCGTACATGAAGCCGCTCCACAGCTTGCAGGAGCGGTTGGTATGCACCAGCATACCCTCCACGTGGTTGTCCTTGCAGAGCTTGATGCGCTTGTCGCGGCTCATCTCCAAATTGATGGCGTTGGGCACCTTGCAGTAGGCGCGGATCATCTCGTCGAAGGTGTTGTAGTCGAAGCCGAAGGCGTCGGCGTAGATCGTCGTGACCATGTTGATGCCACGGGACTTCAGGCCGGTGCTGGTGGCGCGGAGGTAGGGCCAGCAGGCGATGCCCTCGAACATGATGCGGTACTTCTCCTCCGTGCGGAAGGTGGAGGTACCGTTCTTGTGGTTGTCCTCGTACTCCTTCAGCAGGGTCTCCATGGCGTCGGCGGCGGTGGACTTGCCCCGGGCCGTGACCATGACGGCCATGTGGTTCAGCAGGTCGAAGCCGTTGAAGGGAGAGGGCACATACCTGGCGCAGCCGGTGGCCGCCAGCCAGGCGCGGCTGGAACGGCAGGAGAAGCCGGTGACCTCCTTGAACTTCTCGTCAGACCACTTCTTGCCGGTGATCTCCTCCAGCTGCTTCACGGCGTCCCAGAACTGGCCGGTGACGTAGGCCACCTCCGCGTCGGACACCTCGTAGTCGGGATTGAAGGGGATATCCAGCAGGATCATGGGGATATTCAGCTCGCGGGCCAGGTTCTCATACCACTTGATCATGCAGGAGCAGATGTTGCTGCAGCACAGCAGTACGTCGGGCATGGCCACGTCCTGCTCGGGACAGGACTTCAGCTTGGCGTAGGCCAGCGACACGCGGGCGTAGGCGCAGATGTCGTTGGAGTAGCCCTCGGACTCCGCCACCTCGCACATTCTCGTGCCCGCGCCGCGGGCGGCGATGCCGGCGGCCTGATTTTCGGGATACACGGTGGCGATGCCCATAGTCTCCGGGATCTCCACAGGGAAGTTGCTGGAGACCCAAGCCACCTTCTCGCCGCGCTTCTTGGCCTCGATGGCATCCACATAGGCATCCGCCGCGATCTTGCCCAGCTTATACTTGGCGGAATTGGGATCCACCGGCTTAGGCACCTTCTTCACTTCTTCTGCCATTTCAGTTCCTCCTCACAGCTTTTATCGAAACATATTTCTGTTTATTCATGTCGTCTGCTTATATGCCCACAGGGCCGCGCCGATGGCGCCGAAATACTGGGCCAGCGGGTCCACACTGACGGGGACGTTCAGCTCGTCGCTGAGCGCCTGCCGCACCGCGTCGTTCCGGGCCACACCGCCGGAGAGACAGACCTGCTCCGTGACGCCCGCCCGCCGGGCCAGGGCCGCCACGCGGCTGGCCACGCTGCGGCAGATGCCTGCCACCAGGTCGGGGCGCTTGACGCCGTTGGCCAGCTGACTGATGACCTCGCTCTCGGCAAACACGGTGCAGGTGCTGGAGATAGCGGCGGGGGCCGCGGCCTTGGCGGCCTCGGTGTCCAGATCGTCCACATCCAGGCGGAGGATAGAGGCCATCACATCCAGAAACCGCCCCGTACCGGCGGCGCACTTATCGTTCATGACGAAGTTCACCATCTTGCCGGAGGGCGACAGGGCGATGACCTTGGCGTCCTGCCCGCCGATGTCGATGACGGTACGCAGGTCCGGGAACACGAAGCGCCCGCCCAGGGCGTGGGCCGTCAGCTCGCTGATCTCGCCGTCGGCGCCCTCGTAGTTTTTGCGGCCGTAGCCGGTGACAAAGGCGCAGGCCATATCGACCCGGGTCAGGCCGCTGGTCTGCCACAGCTGCGCCAGCGCCTCCTCCGGCCCGCCGGTGCCCAGGCCGCCGGTCTGGAGGCTGTGGGCCACCAGTTCTTTTCCGTCTTTAAGAACGGCGCACTTGGAAGTGGTGCTGCCGATGTCGATACCTAAGGTGTACATGGGGTCCTCCCTATTCTGTGCGATCTGGCAGAAATACCCTCTCCCGCGGTGCGGAGATACTGCGCGCCGCACTGGTCTTACCAGTTTACTTATATTATACGGGTTTGTGAAATTTGCGTCAATTATGCGAATTGCCAAAGAAATAACAATTATTTGTGCATTGTACCGAGCCGCACTTTAAATGATTAAATCTTTCCGGATTTTTCCGGGACAATGTTGCGTTTTCTTTGGAAACTCGTCATGGCAGTATGGGAAAGCCGCATGGCGCGAGCGCGCCATGCGGCTTTCTGCGGTTCACGGCTCCAGGTCGTGTTTGTCCAGCTTCATGTTCCGGTAGGCCTTGGGCAGGCCGGGGGCGATGAGGGGAAAGGTGTTCTCCGTGTCAGACGTGGGCTGAATGTTATAGGTGCCGTACATATTCACCAGGTCGAAGCTGCTGCGCGGCACGCCGGGAAAGTGGTGGACGTCCGGTGTAGCGTCATAGGGAAAGCCCTCCCGGCTGCGCTTACGTTTGGGCATAAAAATCACCTCCGGCCTTAGTATGGCCGGAGGCGGTTGGTTTATGATTTTCAGCGGTAGACCTCCGCGTCGAAGTCGCGGACGATCTCATCCCGCCTTTCGTCGCGGACGCAGACCAGATTTGTCTCGTCAAAGGCCAGGCGCATGGCGAAATCCTTGGCCTCGTAAATATCGTTTGTCTCGAAGAAGTCGCGATAGGCCTCCTCCGGCTCATGGCTCTTGCGCCAGATAACGTGAAAACGCATAGAAATTCCTCCTGCAAAATGGGGGTAATTTTTAGTATACCCCCGCCGGAAGCAAAAAGCAACGGTGGGTTTTGCCAAAAAACACAGTCAAAGTTCGTCACATTTTCCCCCGGGAAAGTTGTGATTTCTTCTTCCCCTGCCCCACAAGATATTGTATAATAGCAGACGATATTTTGGAGAGACAGAGGTGGATCAGGGTGAAGATCGGATTTGACAACGAAAAGTACCTGCAATTACAGGCGGAGCACATCACGGCGCGGCGCGCCCAGTTCGGCGGCAAGCTGTATCTGGAGTTCGGCGGCAAGCTGTTTGACGACTATCACGCCTCCCGTGTGCTGCCGGGGTTCCAGCCGGACAGCAAGATACGGATGCTGCAGACGCTGAAGGACGACGTGGAGATCGTGGTGGCCATCTGCGCCGGGGACATCGAGAAGAACAAGATGCGCGGCGACCTGGGTATCAGCTACGACGTGGACGTGCTGCGGCTGATCGACGTATTCCGGGGGCTGGGCTTCTATGTGGGCAGCGTGGTCATCACCCAGTACGCCGGCCAGCCGGCGGCGGACGCCTTTATCAAGCGGCTGAGTGCCCTTGGCGTGAAGAGCTATAAGCACTATCCCATCGCCGGGTATCCCTCGGACGTGGCGCACATCGTGTCCGACGAGGGCCTGGGCAAGAACGAATATATCGAAACGACGCGGCCGCTGATCGTGGTGACGGCCCCCGGCCCCGGCAGCGGCAAGATGGCCACCTGCCTGAGCCAGCTGTACCACGACAACCGGCGGGGTATCCGGGCGGGCTACGCCAAGTACGAGACGTTCCCCATCTGGAACCTGCCGCTGAAGCACCCGGTGAACCTGGCCTATGAGGCGGCCACGGCGGACCTGAACGACGTGAACATGATCGACCCGTTCCACCTGGAGGCCTATGGCAAGACCACGGTGAATTACAACCGGGACGTGGAGATCTTCCCGGTGCTGGCGGCCATGTTCCGGATGATCCAGGGTGAGTGCCCCTACAAGTCCCCCACGGACATGGGCGTGAACATGGCGGGCTTCGCCATCGTGGACGACGCGGTGTGTCAGGAGGCCAGCCGGATGGAGATCCTGCGCCGGTACTACACCGGGTGCGTGGAACGGGTCAAGGGGCAGGCGGACGAGTGCGTGGTGCGGAAGCTGGAGCTGGTGATGCAGCAGGCCGGCGTGACGCCGGACATCTGCCCGGCGGTGGCGGCCTCGCTGGAAAAGGCAGTGGCTACCGGAAAGCCGGCGGGCGCCATGGTGCTGCCGGACGGCAGCGTGGTGACGGGGCGGACCTCCCCCCTGCTGGGCGCATCGGCGGCGCTGCTGCTGAACGCGCTGAAGAAGATGGCGGGCATTGACCACAAGCTGGACCTGATCCCCCCGTCGGTGATCGAACCTATCAGCGCCATGAAGACCGGCTGCCTGGGCCACCGAAATCCCCGGCTGCACTCGGATGAGGTGCTGATCGCGCTGGCGATCTCCGGTCTGACGAACCCCCTGGCGGCCATGGTGCAGGCGCAGCTGAAGAACCTGCGGGGCTGCGAGGCCCACTTCTCGGTCATCATCTCCGAGGAGGACGCCAAGCTGTATAAGCGGCTGGGCATCAACGTCAGCTGCGAGGCGAAATATGAGGTCAAGAGCCTGTATCACAAGTAAATAAGCGTCTGTGCCCGCGCCGTGCGCGGGCACAGCTTTCTGAAAGGAGCACATATGCAGAGCATCGCACAGATATTGGCATCGGAGCTGGGCCAGCCGGTCCAGTACGTGGAAAACGTTATCGCCCTGCTGGACGAGGGCAGCACCATTCCGTTCATCGCCCGCTACCGCAAGGAGCAGCACGGCTCCATGGATGACACCACCCTGCGGAAGCTGGAGGACCGGCTGCAATACCTGCGGAACCTGGACAAGCGGCGGCAGGAGGTCAAGTCCGCCATCGAGGGACAGGGCAAGCTGACCGAAGCACTGGCGGCGGCCATCGACAGCGCCGCCACGCTGGCGGAGGTGGAGGATCTGTACCGTCCCTACAAGCAAAAGCGGCGCACCCGCGCCACGGTGGCCCGGGAGAAGGGGCTGGAGCCCCTGGCGCAGCTGCTGCTGGCGCAGGAGAAGGACTGTCCCGCGCCGGAGGCGGCCGCACAGGCGTACATCGATCCGGAGAAGGGCGTGGAGACCGCGGCCGACGCATTGCAGGGCGCCAACGACATCATCGCGGAGATCATCAGCGACGACGCCGACATCCGCAAGGCACTGCGGGGCCTGCTGATGCGGCAGGGACGGCTGAGGAGCCTTGCCGCCACGGAGGAGGACAGCGTGTACCGACTGTACTACGACTTTGAACAGGCCATTCCCAAGCTGGCGGGGCACCAGATCCTGGCCATCAACCGGGGCGAAAAAGAGGGGCTGCTCTCCGTCACGGTACTGCTGGACCGGGAGGCCGCGCTGCCGGCACTGCGGCGGGCGGTGGTAAAGCCCGGCTCGGCGGCCATGGAATTCATCAAGGCCGCCTGTGAGGACGCCTATGACCGGCTGATCTATCCGTCGCTGGAGCGCGAGGCGCGGTCCGCCCTGACGGACAGCGCCAACGAGGGCGCTATCGGACAGTTCGCGCTGAACCTGAAGCCGCTGCTGCTCCAACCGCCGGTAAAGGGCCACGTGACCATGGGGCTGGACCCCGGCTATGCCCACGGGTGCAAGGTGGCGGTCATCGACGGCACCGGCAAGGTGCTGGACACCACGGTGGTCTACCCCACCTACGGCGAGCGCCAGAAGCGGGAGGCCATCGCCAAGCTGACGGCCCTGTGCAAAAAGCACGGCGTGGCGCACATCGCCATCGGCAACGGCACCGCCAGCCGGGAGACAGAGCAGATGACGGTGGAGATGCTGCGGGGCCTTCCGGGCGTCAGCTATATGATCGTCAACGAGGCAGGCGCGTCGGTGTACTCCGCCGGCAAGCTGGCGGCGGAGGAGTTCCCGGACTACGACGTGAACCTGCGCTCGGCCATCTCCATCGCCCGGCGGTTACAGGACCCGCTGGCGGAGCTGGTGAAGATCGACCCCAAGGCCATCGGCGTGGGGCAGTACCAGCACGATATGCCGCAAAAGCGGCTGGACGAGGCACTATGCGGCGTGGTGGAGGACTGCGTCAACGCCGTGGGTGTTGACCTGAACACCGCCAGCGCCAGCCTGCTGGGCTATGTATCCGGGCTGAACGGCACCACGGCGAAGAACATTGTGGCGTACCGGGAGGCCAACGGCGCCTTCCCGGACCGGAAGCGCCTTTTGAAGGTGCCGAAGCTGGGCCCCAAGGCCTATGAGCAGTGCGCGGGCTTTTTGCGGGTGCCGGAGAGCAAAAACGTGCTGGACAACACCGGCGTACACCCGGAGAGCTACGGGGCGGCGGAGAAGCTGCTGGCCCTGTGCGGCTGCGGCGACGAAGACGTGCGCCGGGGCGCGGTGGACGGATTGATGCAAAGGGTGCAGGCCATGGGCGAGGCAAAGGTAGCCGAAGAGATCGGCGTGGGCGTGCCCACACTGCGGGACGTGGTGAAGGAGCTGATGAAGCCCGGACGTGACCTGCGGAGCGACCTGCCGGCGCCCATCCTCCGCACCGATGTGCTGGACATGAAGGACCTGAGGCCCGGCATGGTGCTCACCGGAACGGTGCGGAACGTGATCGACTTCGGCGTGTTTGTGGACATCGGCGTGCATCAGGATGGGCTGGTACACATCTCGCAGGTGTGCAGCAGGTTCATCAAGCACCCCTCCGAGGTGGTGGCCGTGGGCGACATCGTGAAGGTGCTGGTGCTGGACGTGGATGAGAAAAAGCATCGCATCAGCCTGTCCATGAAGCAGGTGAAGGAATAAAAAAGAAACCGCCCTGGAGGGCGGTTTCTTTTTTATTTGTCTTTTACTCGATGACGGGGAGCTTTTTGACCACGGCGGCGCAGCGGGGGCACAGGTCGGGGTGCTCGCTGTCGCTGCCCACGGTGGGCAGGACCTTCCAGCAGCGGGCGCACTTGGCACCGTTGGCGGGGCGAACGGCCACCTTCTGCTCCGCGTCCACGTCCACGCGGACCTGGGAGACGATGAACAGATCGGCCACCTGGGCGGCGTCCATGGATGCCAGGAAGCCATCCTCCGGCGTAACGGCCAGATCCACCTCAGCCTCCAGGCTCTTGCCGATGGTCTTGTCGGCACGGGCAGTCTCCAGCGCGCCGTTGACGGCGGTGCGGAGGGCAGCGATACGGGCCCAGCGGGCCATCTCGTCCTCGGAGAGGGCGTAGCCGTTGTAGGGCAGCACCATCTCGTTGAACAGGACGTTGCGCGCGTCATCGCAGGAGCGATGGGGCATGGCCAGCCAGATCTCATCGCAGGTAAAGGCCAGGATGGGGGCAAACAGGCGGGTCATGGCGTCCAGGATCAGGAACAGGGCGGTCTGGGCGCTGCGGCGGGACAGACTCTCGGTCTCGTCGCAGTACAGGCGATCCTTGAGAATATCGAAGTAGAAGGAGCTCAGGTCCACCACGCAGAAGTCGTTGATCATGTGGGACACCACATGGAACTCGTAGTTGTCATAAGCGGCGTAGGCCTTGGTCAGCAGGTCGTTCAGGCGGGTGATGGCCCACTTGTCCAGGGGCAGCATCTCGCCCGGCTCCACCAGATGATCGGCGTCGAAGCCGGTCAGGTTATCCAGGCAGAACTTGGCGGTGTTGCGGAACTTCAGGTAGTTCTGGCTCAGCTGCTTGAAGATCTCGTCGGAGCAGCGGACATCCACGTGGTAGTCGGAGCTGCCGGCCCACAGACGCAGCAGATCGGCGCCGTACTTGTTGAAGATCTCGGCGGGATCCATGCCGTTGCCCAGAGACTTGTGCATGGCCTTGCCCTCGCCGTCCACGGTCCAGCCGTGGGTGACGCACTCCTTGAACGGTGCGCCGCGGCCCAGAGCGCCCACGGCCACCAGCAGGGAGGACTGGAACCAGCCGCGATACTGATCCAGGCCCTCGATGTACATGGTGGCAGGCCAGAAGCCCTGATCGCGCTCCATGGCGGCGAAGTGGGTGGAGCCGGAGTCGAACCAGCCGTCCAGCGTGTCCGTCTCCTTATCAAATCCGGCGGCCTTGCCGCAGTGGGGGCAGGTAAAGCCCTTGGGCAGGATGTCGGCGGCGTCTCTGTCGAACCAGGCGTTGGAGCCCTCCTTCTCGAACAGCCCGGCCACGGCCTCGATGCTCTCGGGGGTGCAGACGGGCTTGCCGCAGTCCTTGCAGTAGAACACGGGGATCGGCAGGCCCCAGCGGCGCTGGCGGCTGATGCACCAGTCGGTGCGCTCCAGGATCATGGAGCGCATACGGTCCTTGCCCCAGGCGGGCACCCAGCGCACGTCCTCGCAGGCGGCGATGGCCTCGTCCTTGAAGCTGTCCACGGAGCAGAACCACTGGGGGGTGGCACGGAAGATGATGGGCTGCTTGCAGCGCCAGCAGTGGGGGTAGCTGTGGACGATGTCCTCGCTGGCGAACAGCGTGCCGTTGTCCTTCATATCCTGCAGGATGACGGGGTTGGACGCATCGGTGGTCATGCCCTCGTACTTGCCGGCGTAGGCGGTGTGCTTGCCCTGATCGTCCACGGGCACCACCATATCCATGCCGTAGCGCTTGCAGGTCACATAGTCGTCGGCGCCGAAGCCGGGAGCGGTGTGGACGCAGCCGGTACCGGAGTCCATGGTGACGTAATCCGCCAGCACCAGGCGGGAGGTCTTGGGCAGGAAGGGATGGTCGGCCAGCATGTTCTCGAAGAAGGAGCCGGGGTGCGTCTCCACGATCTCGTAGCTGTCGAAGCCGCCGATCTTCATGACCTTCTCGACCAGTGCCTCGGCCATGATGTACATCTCGCCGTTGGGCGCCTTGACCACGGCGTAGCTCTCGTCGGGGTGCAGGGCGATGGCCAGGTTGCCGGGCAGGGTCCAGACGGTGGTGGTCCAGATCACGAAGTACAGCTTGCTGTGGTCCAGATGGCCCAGCTTGCCCTGATCGTCGTGCATGGGGAACTTGACATAGACGGTGGTGCAGGGGTCGTCCTTATATTCGATCTCCGCCTCGGCCAGGGCCGTCTCGTCGTGGGGGCACCAATATACGGGCTTCAGACCCTTGTAGATGTGACCGTTCTGGTACATTCTGCCGAACACACGGACCTCCTGGGCCTCGAAGCCGGGATCCATGGTCTTGTAGGGGTGCTCCCAGTCGCCCACCACGCCCATGCGCTTGAAGCCGTCGCGCTGGACATCGATGTAGTGGTCGGCAAACTCATGGCAGGCACTGCGGAACTCAGAGACGCTCATGGCCTTGTGGTTCAGCTTGTTCTGCTTGATGATGGCGGACTCGATGGGCATACCGTGGTTGTCCCAGCCGGGGATATAGGGGGTATAGTAGCCGCGCATCGCGTACATACGGGTAATAAAGTCCTTCAGGGACTTGTTCAGAGCGTGGCCCATGTGCAGCGCGCCGTTGGAGAACGGAGGGCCGTCGTGGAGGGAGAACAGAGGCTTGCCCTCGTTCTTCTTCAGCAGCTCATTGTAAAGGTCCAGCTCTTCCCAGTGCTTCAGCATCTCCGGCTCGCGGGCGGGCAGGCCGGCGCGCATGGGAAAGCCGCTTTTGGGCATATTCAGTGTCTTCTTGTACTCCATGTTGCTTCTCCTTTATCTGAATAGTTTTGAAAACAAAATAAAAAGCGCCTTTGTCTCGTTCAAGAGACAAAGGCGCGGAAAAACGTCCTCTGCGGTACCACTCTCGTTGCCGCCGGGGCGGCCACTCATCCCCCACGGAATGGGGCGGGGAGAAGGTAACGGCTCCCTTGCCGTCCGCGCTTACTCGGCGAGCTTTCAGGCGGATGCTCCGGGGTGATGTTCGGTGTCCCTGTCCCGTCCGCCTTGCACCAAACGGCGGCTCTCTTCGCGTGGACATGAGGCACGGCCTGTCCCCTTCATCGCAATTTTCAATATTGCTGACAATGTAGCACGGTTTTGGGGGAATGTCAAGAGGAAAGCGGAAAAAGGCGGCACACAGCCGCCTTTTTCAGTTAAATTATCCGATAATCCCGCTGGGCCAGGGCCTGCTCCCGGCGTATTTTCTGGGTAGCCAGCGCCTCCTCCAGGGCCACGATGATACTGTTGGACACCAGAAAGCCGCGGGGCGTCAGGCGCCAGCCGTTCTCCGTTCGGGCGGCCAGACCCGTGCGCTCATACTGCACGAACAGATCCTCCATGGGCTGGAACCGCTGGCGGTAGGTCGTCTCGAAATACCGGCGGTCGATGCCCTCCGCCGTGCGGAGGGACAGCATGACGTACTCGTAATCCCGGGTCAGCGTGGCGTCGGACTCGGACTCCGACAGGATCAGGCGTCCGCTTATGTAGCTGTCCAGGTCCCGGACGTAGGCGTAGCGCACGCCGCCGAAGTCGGAGTGGGCGCCGGGGCCGAAGCCGGCGTACTCCTCCATGTGCCAGTATTTCAAATTGTGGCGGGAGGCAAAGCCCGGCTTGGCGAAGTTGGATATCTCGTACTGTTCATAGCCGTTCTGCGCCAGAACCGTGACGGCGTAGAGATACATATCCGCCTGGGCATCGTCGTCCGGAAAGCGCTCGCTGTCCCGGCGGTCATACAGGGGGGTGCCGGGCTCCAGCTTCAGGCCGTAGCAGGAGATATGCTCCGGGGCCAGGGCGATGACGGCGGCGAGGGTGTCCTCCCACTGCTGCATGGTCTGGCCCGGCAGGCCATAGATCAGGTCCATACTGAGGTTTTTGAACCCGGCCTTCCGCACGGCTGCCACGGCCTCCTGCACCTGGGCAAAGGTATGGATGCGGCCGATGGCGCGAAGCAGGCCGTCATCCGCCGACTGAACGCCCAGAGATATCCTGTTGAAGCCCGCCCGACGCAGCGCACGCAGGGCCTTGACGTCACAGGCGGAGTCCGGGTTGGCCTCCAACGTGATCTCGGCGTCGCGGGCCACAGGGCAGCGCTTGCGGAGGGTCCGCAGCAGCTTTGTCAGGCGGTCCGGTCCCAGATAGCTGGGGGTGCCGCCGCCGAAGTACACCGTGTCCACCCGGTGGGCGGCAGTGCGGGGCGCGACCTCCTCGATATGGTGCAGCAGGGCGGCGGTATAGGCGTCCATCTTCTCCTCGCTGCGGGGCAAAGAGTAAAAGTCGCAGTAGGCACATTTCTGGCGGCAGAAGGGGATGTGGATATAGAGCCCGAGAGGGGCTTTTTCTTTCTGCATATCAGCGTACCTGGGGCGGCAGTATGGTCACAGCGCCGTAGAAGCAGTTGACCTTGCAGCTGCGGCAGCCGATGCAGTCATCCTGACGGACCTCATAATAGCCGTCCGGCCGCAGGTCGATGCACTTCATGGGGCAGAACATGGCGCACCAGCCGCAGCCAGTGCAGCTCACCGGGTCGATCACGGCCAGCTGGACCGCCTTGCGCCCGAAGGGATGGGCAGGGTCGTGCATAACTGACGCCCTCCTTTCCTGAGATCACCGTATTATTATAGCCGTTTTCATGGGTTTTGACAAGTATAGCAGCGGTGAAAGCGACACATATTACCGGGGAAAGGATGTGATGGCGTGACACCTAAGGAATATGACGCGCTGGTACGGCAGCTGTCGCCCAGCTCACCCATCGGCAAGGACACGGCGCTGGCCTTTGTCGTCGGCGGCGGGATCTGCGCCGTGGGACAGCTGATCGCCAACGGCTGGCAGGCGCTGGGGCTGACGCAGCAGGAGGCGGCCTCCGCCACCTCGGTAACGCTGGTGTTCCTGTCGGTGCTGCTGACGGCGCTGGGGCTGTACCACCGGCTGGCGCGGTACGCCGGGGCAGGCACGCTGGTGCCCATCACCGGCTTCGCCAACGCCGTAGCCTCGCCGGCCATCGACTTCCGGGCGGAGGGCATCGTCACCGGCACGGCGGTCAAGATGTTCACTGTGGCCGGGCCGGTGATCGTATTCGGCACAGCCGCCAGCGTGGTGTACGGGCTGGTGCTGTATCTGCTGGCATAGCGTGAGCGCCGGCGCTGCCGGTCACGACCGTGTCCGCCCGTACACATAAAAAGCCGCCTTTCGGCGGCACATGAAAAAAGGGCCGCCCTTAGGCCGCCTGGCATAAGAAAACATACGCCGCAAAAGGCGCGTTTCGGTGCGAAGCAGTTTTGCCAAAGTAAATTCGAGCTCAAATTGACTGCAAAAACGCCCGCATGCTGACGCATGTGGGCGTTTTTTCGGTCGATCTCAGCCGGATAGACACAGGCAAAACCGTGTGTTTTCTTGTGTCAGGCGGCCTTTCGGCGGTCCTTTTCACGCGGTTCAGATGTACTGCTTCATGCCCTCGGTGGCGGTGTCCTCGTCCGCGCTGATGGTGACGGTGAACTTCACGCCATTCTCCTCGCTGAAGCGGTCCAGCCAGTGAAGGAACGTCTCTACCGCCTGCAGGTCGTTGCTGCCGGCGATCTTGCAGAGATTATCCACGAACACATGGGAAATATCGTAATTGCCCGCGTACATACCGCACAGGAATCCGCGCAGGCAGTCAAAAGAATCCACATTATACTCGCCGGCGTTGACCAGACGGACGTTGTAGCTGACGTCGTAGGTCATATCGCCCTTAGGCTCGATGCACACGACACTTCCGGTCTCGGACTCCACACTGGTGTGGATGAGCTCGATGAGCTGCTTGGTCTTACCGGCACCGTTGGCACCCATGATCAGTCTAACCATAAGAAATCACTCCTTTGTCATTGGTGGTTTCCACCTGAGTACAGCATACCATACCGGTGGAAAAATAGCAATGCAGAAAAAGTAAACTTATTTTTGGGCACTTTTACTTTTCCAGCTTCCCCAGCAGCGTCTGCCGCAGGTCCTCATACCCCGGCTTGCCCAGCAGGGCGAACATATTTTTCTTATAGGCCTCCACGCCGGGCTGGTCAAAGGGGTTCACGTCCAGCAGGTAGCCGGACAGGCCGCAGGCGTACTCAAAGAAGTAGATCAGCCCGCCCAGCGTCTGCTCATTGACGGATCCTGTCCGCAGCGTCACGTTGGGCACGCCGCCCTCCACATGAGCCAGCAGCGTACCGTCCATGGCCTGCTGGCGGATAAAGTCCATGCTCTTGCCCGCCAGGAAGTTCAGGCCGTCGCCGTTGCCCTCGTCATAGGGCACGGGGTTTTCGTTTTGAGAGGGGCCGAAGCGCACCACCGTCTCGAACAGGTGGCGCTCACCCTCCTGGATGTACTGGCCCATGGAGTGCAGGTCGGCGGTAAACTCCACACTGGCGGGGAACAGGCCCTTGTTCTCCTTGCCCTCGCTCTCACCGTACAGCTGCTTCCACCACTCGGACATAAAGCGGAAGCAGGGCTCATAGGCCGCCAGCAGCTCGATCTTCTTCCCTGTGCGGTACAGCTCATACCGGGCGCCGGCATACTGCCAGGCGGGATTGGCGTTCATGTCCGCCAGGGCACATTCACGCATCATATCCGCCGCACCGGCCATCAGCGCGTCGATATCGATGCCGGCCACAGCAATGGGCAGCAGACCCACAGCGGTGAGCACACTGTACCGTCCGCCGATGTTGTCCGGCACCACGAACTCCTCGTAGCCCTTATCGTCGGCCAGGCCCTTCAGGGCCCCCTTGCGGGCGTCGGTGGTGGCATAGATACGCCGGGCGGCCTCCTCCGGGCCGTACTTCTTCTCCAGCAGCTCACGGAAAAAGCGGAAGGCCACGGCGGGCTCCGTGGTGGTACCGGACTTGGAGATAACGTTCACGGAGAAGTCCACACCGTCCACCAGCTCCATCACCTCGGTCAGCGCGTTGGAGCTGAGGCCGTTGCCGATAAAGTAGATGTTGGGCGTATTCTTCTTTTTCAGGTTGTAATTGGGCGAGCGCAGGCATTCGATGACACCCCGGGCACCCAGGTAGGAACCGCCGATACCGATGACCACCAGCGCCTGGGAATCGGACTGTATTTTCTTCGCCGCCGCCTTGATGCGGGCAAATTCCGCCTTGTCATAGTCCTCCGGCAGGCGCACCCAGCCGGTAAATTCGCCGCCGGCGCCATCACCATTTTGCAGATGGTCATGGGCGATACGCAGGCGGGGGGACAGCGCGGCCTCGTAGGGCAGTGGGATAAAGCTGCGGATATTTTGCAGATCGACCTGTATCATGTTAAAACCTCCTCGTCGGTGCAATGCAACTATTTGCCCTATCGTACAACGTTTCCGGCGAAAATACAAGGGGAAAAACGGGACTTTCCCCCGCTTTTCCCCTTTCCGCTACGCCAGGAACACCGCCTGCTTCAAAAGATCGGTGAACATCCGTCCCCAGCTGCGCCCCGGAACGCTCTCCGCCGCCAGAATGGGCACCGTCAGCACCTCCGTATCGCCGCTGCACAGCGTCAGCGTGCCCACCTGCTGGCCCTGCTGTATCGGGGCCGCCAGCGTCTCCGGCAGGTCCACCCGATACTCCAGCGACGATGCCTGCGCCTTCTCCACCACGGCGGTAACGCCCGTCTCCGGCAGCGTCAGGCTTACCTGCTCCGCCTCCCCCATGGTTACCGGCAGGGCGGGCAGCGGCTCCTCCGGCGCGGCGGAGACCAGCGTATAGGCGGAGAAGCCGTAATTCAGCAGCGCCTTGGCGTCGGTATTCCGCTTGTCGGACGTCTCCCCCTTCATGACCACCGCGATCAGCTCCATGCCCTCGCGCTCCGCCGTGGCGCTGATGCAGTAGCCTGCCGAGGCGGTGTAGCCGGTCTTCAGCCCCGTGGCGCCGTCGTACCAGCGGATGAGCTTGTTTGTATTGGCCAGGTCGAAGGTGCCGTTTCGGATGCTGTCCGTCCATATGGTGGTGAAATTGCGAATGTCCGGGTGCTTTGTCAGCAGCTCGCGGCTCATAAGGGCAATGTCATAGGCGCTGGTAACGTGGCCCGCCGCCGTCAGGCCGGTGGGGTTGGCAAAATGGGTATCGTCCATCCCCAGCCCCCTGGCGCGGTTGTTCATCTGCTCCACGAACAGCTCCGTCACACCGGCGACCTTCTCTGCCAGCGCCACCGCCGCGTCGTTGCCGGAGGACACGCACACGCATTTCAGCAGCTCCTCCACGGTGATCTGCTCGCCCTCCGCCAGAAAGACCTGGCTGCCGCCCATGCCGGCGGCGTTGGCCGACACCGTCACCACGTCGTCATAGGCCAGCGCGCCGCTGTCGATGGCGTCCATGGTCAGCAGCAGCGTCATGATCTTGGTGACGCTGGCCGGTTCCAGCTTCTCATGCTCGTTTTGGGCGAACAGCATCTGTCCCGTGGTCTTTTCCATCAGCACCGCGGCGCGGGAGGTCAGCGGCAGGTCCACCGCCCCGGCGTGTACCGGCAGCACAGCGGTGATGCACAGCGCCGCCAGCAGCGCTGTCAGTTTTCGTTTCATAGCGTCCCCTCCAGGCTTTTTTCTATGGGTATGCGGCGGGACAAGACGTTCATGCCCTTTCGACACAATTTTCGGTTGCAAAACCGCCGCCGGTATGCTACAATAACCCGGTAAGTAAATCGCAGGGTTGGTATATCGGTATTACAGCGGCTTCCCAAGCCGTTAAGGCGGGTTCGACTCCCGTACCCTGCTCCAAAAAAGAAAGACACCCATGTGGGTGTCTTTCTTTTTTGGAGCAGCACTTTTGCTACGCAAAAGTGGTCGCCTGCGGGCGGGTGACTGAACGCGAGTGGGGGAACCCGTCAAAGGTTCCCCCCTCACACTCCCCCTTCCTTGCGGTGGGCGGGAGTGCAGACAACAAAACCTGTGGGCACCCACAAAAAAAGAGACGCCCGCGGGCGTCTCTTTTTTGCGGCGCAGGGCATACGATACCGCCGGGTAAAAAAGGAGGGCGGACGCCGCGCGTCCGCCCCAAGTGAGGAGAAAAAACAGGACCCTTGCGGCGGTGACTGCTTACAGCCGCCGCGATGAAAGGGCAGAAACAGCGGAAACCGCTGGAAGTAAGCTGATACAGCATCCGCAGGCCACGGGACCGCGACGATCAAAGCAGCGCAGCCAGCAGCCACACCAGGCCGCAGGCACACGCGCCCCATACCGCCCACAGCCACGCGGGCGGACGCCACCGGCGGCGGGCGCCGGTCTGTCCCCGGGCATAGCTGCGGGCGATCCGCACCGCCTCGTCCACCAGCTGACGGGAGCTGACGCCGCCGCCGTCCGTGGGAAGGATGAAAATAGCCTGCTCGAATATCCGCGGGTCGGGAGAGTCCACGACGATCACGCGGCGGGAAACGCCTTTTACCAAAACCGATGCCTCCTTCAGCCGTGACGGGCGCTGTTTGTTACAGCCATAGTATCGCCGCGGCGGCGGAAAGTTATACGGTGCGGCGGGCAAAATTTCCCGCCGTTTTTTGTCGCTCAGACGCGGTGCGGGTCCGCCTTGCCGTCGATGGCCAGCACCAGCACGGCGCAGTCGTCCGCGCCGCCCGTCCGCTGAACGGACTGGCGGAGAAGCTCCTCCGCCAGCGCCCGGGGCGAGGTGCCGTCCCATCCGGCCAGCAGGTCCTGGAGCCACTCGTCGTCCTCGCCGGCCACACCGTCGGACACCTGCACCAGCCAGCTACCCGGCGACACCGCGATCCGCTGGGGCGGCACGTCGCCGTCGGCGCTCTCCAGTCCCGCGGGCAGCGCCTGCGCGCGATAGCGGGCCACGGCGCCCTGCCGCTTGATATAGGACGGCGCGGCACCGTACTTGTACAGTGTCAGCACGCCCTCGGCCCGATCCAGGCAGGCCAGATCGATGGTGGTAAAGCCGGCGCCCCCCTGACAGCGGAGCATGACAGCGGTGTTCAGGGTCTTCAGCGCCGGGAGAGGTTCGATCCCCGCCTGCAAAAACTGCCGCAGGAGGCGGATGGTCATAGCGGCCTCGCAGTGGGCGCTCTCGCCGCTGCCCATACCGTCGGACAGCGCCAGACAAGTCAGCCCTCCGGCATCAAAAACGGCGCACTGATCGCCGCAGTGCTTTTCGCCGGTCTTGGGCCGCAGCAGGGCGGCGGTGCGGCAGGTCAGGTGTGCGCGGCGGAGCCGTTCCGCCGGGGCGGTCCGTGACAGCACCTCGGCCACCTGCCGGTACTGCTCCCGGGCCAGACGATAGGCCGCGTCCAGCCGCCCGTGGTGCAGCCGGCGCTGGAGGAAATCATGGAGCTGTCCGTCCAGCGCCGTCAGCAGCTTGGGAAAGCGTACACAACGGGCCGCAAAGTACGGTGGGAAATCCTCCGCCAGCGCCTGTCCCCGCCGCAGAAGCGCCGGGCAGGCGTCGTTGAAGGCATTGTACGTATCGGTATAATGGGTCTGCCAGCAGTCGCTCCGCAGGGGACAGTCCCGGCAGACCTGCTCCGCCGCCCGGTCAAACAGCACGGCGGGGTTCTCCGGCCGCAGCAGCGGCGCGTGGTCCTCCAGGCTGTCATACACCGCCCGGAAGGCCGCCGCAGGTGCCGCGGCCTCCGGAGACACCTCTCCGGCGGCCGTCAGCAGCATCCCCTCCTTTTCCGGCAGCAGCAGCCACACACCGGCAGCCGTCAGCAGCTGGCACAGCACCGCCAGAGGGCGGACCTCCCCCAGCAGCAGGGCCGCCAGCACACCCGCGGCGCAGAAGGCCGCGGCCGCCGGCACTCTTTGTCCTCTCCGCAGCCCTGCGGCAGCGGACGCGGCGGCGCACAGCACCACCGCCAGATACAGCTCTCCCGTGCCGCACAGGTCCAGCGTCAGCCCCGCCAGCGCACCGGCGGCAGCCGCGTCGGGCACCGGCCCGCGTCCCACAAAATACAGCAGCAGCACCGCTGTCAGCACAGCCGCCGGTGAAAATCCCATCACCGTCCAGCCCGCCGGCACGGCACATACCCCCAGCAGCAGCAAAAACCAGGCCCGACGCTTGTCCGCCTGCTCCGCCGCCGACTCCGGCAGCAGATCGGGCAGCAGCGCCGCCGCGCCATACAGCAGCGCCAGCGCCGCCATACACAGCGCCCACTGCCGTCCGCCCCGCTGTATGAGATACGGCAGCTGGGTCAGCCCGGCGGCGCACACAGCGGCCATAGGCCGGAAGCGGGGCCGCCGGTACAGCCGCGTATTGCACAGCGCCGTGTTGGCGCAGAAGATCAGCAGTGCCGCGGCGGTGTGCCGCAGTCCCGGCTGAAAGTCCATGAACAGCAGGGCACCCAGCCCCGCGCAGACCACCGCCAGCAGGCCCTGCCAACCCACGCCGGCCGCCGCCACCGCCGCCAGCGCCCAGGGGGCGTACTGCCCGCCGGGGGCGGCGGCCGTCAGCAGCAGCGCGGCGGCACAGCCGCACACAGCCGCCCAGGGAATACGCAGGGCGGTGCGCTGTACCGCCGGGAGCAGATGTTTCATGGCTCGTCCCTCCTTTTTCCGTTATTGTAAACGGCTAAAGGCGCGATTTCCGTCGGGAAATGGCAAAGGACTTTGATTTTTCGGCCCAGGGGTGAAAAGCGTCGGTCTACCCTTGTAATTTTTCGTCGTTTCTGGTAAAATAACGTGAGTTTAAGGGGAACGCTATTCCCCGCACAGGAGGTAACACCATGATAAAGAAGCTTGCAACCCTGACACTGGCGCTGCTGATGACCCTGTCCCTGGCCGCCTGCGGCGACCAGAAGGACGACCAGGCGGGCGGCGCCGTGACCCCCGGCGTGACCGACGATGCTGTTCCCGATATGGGCACTGTCAGCGGCGGCACCTACACCAACCGCTTCGCCGGCATCAGCTGCACCCTGGACGACAGCTGGTATTTCTACACTGATGAGCAGATCGACGAGCTCAACGGCTTTGTCCGCGAGAGCACCAGCGACGAGGAGCTGAAGGCCCGCTTGGAGAGCAGCAGCAGCGTGCAGGATATGTACGCCGCCTCCACGGACGGTCTGATGACCATCAACGTCGTATTCACCAACATGGGTCTGCTGGGCGGCAGCACCGTGACGCCCCAGGATGTGGCTGAGCTGTCCGTAGAGCAGGTCCCCGCCGCGCTGGAGAGCTATGGCTTCACGGACGTGACGGCCCAGCTGACCACCGTGGATTTTGCCGGCCAGAAGAACGTTCCCGCCGTGGCCGTATCCGCCATGAACGGCGACATCGCCACGTATGAGCTGCTGGTATGCCTGAAGGCGGGCAATTACTCCTTCAGCGTGACGCTGTGCAGCTTCACCGAGGATGTCACCGCCGACATGGCCGCCCTGTTCACCGCCGTGCAGTAACGCCGCAATAGGAAAAGACCGTGCCTCTCGGCACGGTCTTTTTTTGTTACCATGTGGCGCGGGCAGTGAGCACATTGCGCTTGTAAGTGATGCGGAAGTAGATATACTCCGCCACGCCGGTGAGTATCCAGGAGAACATATACAGCAGATACAGGGACGTGATCGTGTGGAAGTAGGCAAAGATGGTGTAGATCCAGATGACCCGGAACACGCAGGAGCCCAGAATGACCATAATGGTGGGGGCCACGCTGCGGCCCAGGCCGCGGGAGGCGGCGATGCTGGCATCCATCAGGGGGCCGATCCAGTAGGAGAAGGCCATGATCCGCAGGCGGTCCACGCCGGCGTCGATGACCTCGGGCTTGTCGGCAAACAGGCCCAGGAACTCCCGGCCGAAGACAGTCAGCAGCACGCCGACCAGCACGCCCACAACGGCGGCGTACAGCATACTGATGTAGTAGCTCTTAAGGATACGCTCCTTCCGCCCCGCGCCCCAGTTGCGGCTGACAAAGCTGGCGCAGGCGGTGTAGAACGCGGCCATCATGTTGAACACCAGCGTATCGGCATTGGCGGCCGCCGCCGCGCCGGAAACGGTGATCTCGTCAAAGGAGTTCAGGCCCGCCTGCACGAACAGGTTAGCCACGGCGAATATAGCGTTCTGCAATCCGGAGGGGATGCCGATCAGCAGCACACGCTTGGAGGCCAGGTGGTGCAGCCGCAGCCTGCGGATATCCAGGCGGCAGGCGTCCTTGCGGTGCAGCAGATGGATGATGATGAGCAGGGCAGACACCCACTGTGCGATGGCGCTGGCAATAGCCACGCCCTCGGCCGCCATGCCGCAGCCGATAACGAACACCAGGTTCAGTATCACATTCAGCACACCCGCCACCGTCAGGTACAGCAGGGGGCGCTTGGTGTCGCCGGTGGCGCTGAGGATACCGTTACCGCAGTTGTAGATGCCCATGGCCGGCAGGCCCAGGGCATAGAGCTTCAGGTACAGCACCGCGCCGGGGAGGAATTCCTCCTTGGTGTGCAGCAGCCGCAGCATAGGCTCGGCGAAAAACACGCACACCAGGCACGTCAGCACGCCCATCGCCAGACAGATCAGGAAGGAGGAGTGGGTGGTGTGCTCCACGTCCTCGTCGTTGCCCATGCCCAGCCCGCGGGCCACAGCCACATTGACGCCGCCGCCCAGACCGATCAGCAGTCCCGTGAACAGCGTGACCAGCGTGGTGGTGGAGCCCACAGAGCCCAGGGCCACATAGGTGTTGTACGCATACTTGCCGGCGATGGCCACATCGCTGAGATTGAACAGCACCTCCAGCACCTGGGTCATCATCAGCGGCAAGCTGAACAGCAGGATATTTTTCCAAAGTGAACCGGAGGTCATCTCCACAGTGAGAGCCCTCCGGCGTGTTGCAGTCTTCATGCCCGCACCCTCCTATACAATACATATCACATAGAAACATCCGAACGTGATTGCCAGTATAACACGGCGCATTACACAAAACAACCCCCTTTCGACACAATATTTTTTTATACCTGACGCTGTGTTTTTTGTGCATAGTGCATAGATAAGCTTTCCGGTTTTGGGCACATCGTCAAATGCGATGCTTTGTCCCCCGCCTCTCGACGGAATTTGACAGCCACGGCAGTCTCCGCTATAATGTTAGGGAGTCTGGCCGCCCCCTTTTTCGGCGGCCGCAAGGAGGTCCCCCTATGAAACGTATGCTCACCGCAGCGCTGGCCCTGCTGCTGGCACTGTCCCTGTGCGCCTGCGGCGCGCAGGATACGGACGATACGCCCACCTACCCCGCCGCCTTCTCCGGCTTGGAGACGCTGATCGACACCGCCCGCGAGGAGGGCCGCCTGACCGTGTGCGGCACCGGCGACGAGGCGTATATGACGGCCCTGTGCGAAAAGTTTGAAGAGCTGTTCGACATCAAGACCACTTACCGCGCCATTACCGCCGCCCAGGCGGGCAGCGCCCGGGGCGACGTGTGGTTCGGCGGCAGCGCGGATACCTGCCGCACCCTGGCCGCTGACGGCAAGCTGCTGACCTATACGCCCGTCCACGCCGCTGACCTGACCAACGCCGCCTACGGCGATGCGGACGGCTATTGGTACGGCGTATCTGTCGACGCGGTCGTTTTCGCCGTCAACAGCGACATGCTCCGGCGCATGACCATCTCCGCCCCCAAGGACTGGGCAGACCTGACCGATCCGGTATACCAGGAGCTGGTGTGGCTGCCCACCTACCGCAGCACGGAGATCGGCCGCCTGACCGCGTACAGCGCCGCCCTGCGGCTGGGGCGCGACAAGGGACTGGACTATCTGACGGCGCTGGACACCAGCGTACAGTTCTATACCGCCGCGGATGACACCTTCGTCAAGTGCCTGTCCACCGGCGAGTGCGTCATCGCCGTGGGTTGGCTCCACGATGGGCTCTCCGCCCTGTCCGCTGACACCTCCGGTGACCTGCATCTGATAATTCCCGCCTCCGGTACCTTCGGTCAGGTCACGGCCAGCGCCATTCTATCCGGCGCCAGCCATACCGCTGCCGCCCAACTGTGGCAGGAGTTCGTTCTCTCCCCGGCCTGCGCCGATCTGGCAGAGGCACACGGCGACTATCGCCTGCCCACTATCGGCAGCGCCGACCTGGTCCAGCGCACCGGCGTGACGCTGGACCCCTCCCTGCTGTCTCCCACCGGTGACGCCGACACCATCGAGGATAAGGAGACGCTCGTCTCCGACCTTATCGAAACACTGACCGACGCCGGCATCGACACCGAGGATACCGCCCGCTGGAATGTGGCATAGATTCCCGCAGGCCATCTCTTACGAGATGGCCTGCTCTTTTTCTGCGCGGTCACTCTGCCTCTTGCAGCAGCTCCTCCGGCCTCACGCCAAAGAGCTTCGCCAGCGCCAGCAGATTGGTCGTGCTGGGATCCGACTGCCCGGATTCCCACTTGGATACCGCCTGCCGGCTGACACCCAGCGCCTCCGCCACAAACTCCTGCGTCATTTTGCACGCCGTCCGGCGGCGCTTCAATGTCTCTCCCAATGTTTTGGCCTGTTCCGCCCGTTCTAACCGCAGCGGCTCGGACCGAATGTATTTCCGCAGCGCCTTGATGATCAGAAACACCACGTATGCCAGCGCCGCCCATACCGGAACGGACAGCAGAAAGAGAATGATCGTCGTTTTCATAGTGATGCCCTCCTTTTCTGCCGCCAGTATAACAAACCGATCACGGTTGCGCCAGCAACTATCGCGCAACCTTTCATTGAAACGCCATGTTCCCTACATAGAAGTACCATGTATGTTACATGGGTGTACCCATTTTATATGAAAAAATGACCACCCGATCGGGTGGTCATTTTGGCAGGGGCAGAAAGGCTCGAACTCTCGACACGCGGTTTTGGAGACCGCTGCTCTACCAACTGAGCTATACCCCTATGTGGTGGGCCTTCGGGGACTCGAACCCGGGACCGGACGGTTATGAGCCGTCTGCTCTAACCAACTGAGCTAAAGGCCCAAGTCTACGCTGGCTTTCTGAGTAAAAGAAATGAGCCGCCACCTTTTCGGATGGCGGCTCACCCTTCGTGGCTCCCCCTGTTGGGCTCGAACCAACAACCCTTCGGTTAACAGCCGAATGCTCTACCATTGAGCTAAGGAGGAGTGTTGGCGCTACCTATCTTCCCGGGCCGTCTCCAGCCAAGTATTGTCAGCAGAAGCGAGCTTAACTTCCGTGTTCGGGATGGGAACGGGTGGACCCTCGCCCTAATCAGCACCAACTGCGCTGATCGCAGCTGCTCTCACAGCACGACCTATTAAATTGGAGAAAAAGTGGTGACCCGTACCGGATTCGAACCGATGTTAAAGGCGTGAGAGGCCTCTGTCTTAACCACTTGACCAACGGGCCGCATTTTTTCTTCTATTTCATCGGCCAAAGCCGCTGAAATCATGGTACACCTTCAGGGACTCGAACCCTGGACACCCTGATTAAGAGTCAGGTGCTCTACCAACTGAGCTAAAGGTGCATATCGTTTGCACCTTCAAAACCGAACAATGAAGAGGTGAACGGAGAAGGCTAAGATTGCCTGCAAATTGTAGGTCAAGCCCTCGGGCTATTAGTACCGGTCAGCTGCACACGTTACCGTGCTTCCACCTCCGGCCTATCAACCAGATCGTCTTTCTGGGCCCTTACTCCATAATGGATGAGAGATCTCATCTTAGGGAGAGTTTCACGCTTAGATGCTTTCAGCGTTTATCTCGTCCGTACATAGCTACCCAGCTATGCCCTTGGCAGGACAACTGGTGCACCAGAGGTACGTCCATCCCGGTCCTCTCGTACTAAGGACAGCTCCCTTCAAATCTCTTACGCCCGCAACAGATAGGGACCGAACTGTCTCACGACGTTCTGAACC